>Ga0163150_10005119_pt1 | contig 17047 bp, 21 predicted proteins | sample OliLakLV19P2IB_FD_148628 | JGI IMG/M metagenome (GOLD analysis project Ga0163150, IMG submission 148628) | Freshwater microbial mat bacterial communities from Lake Vanda, McMurdo Dry Valleys, Antarctica - Oligotrophic Lake LV.19.P2.IB | ecosystem: Environmental > Aquatic > Freshwater > Lake >...
GTACAATACAAGATACAAAATACGGGTGTGTGGCTCAGTGGTAGAGCGCTTTCCTGATAAGAAAGAGGTCCCTGGTTCGATCCCAGGCACACCCACCAAACTCCGTCGTATAATAAAGCTTCATAATGAAAAAAATTAGTATTGCGGCATTAGTCTTGGGAGCCCTTCTATTTACTCGCTTTTTTAACCTGAACTACACCACCCGTTTCACTCGAGATGAATCCTCAAACTTAGTAGACATACATCGAATATACCTTGACCGAGAAATTACTATGCTTGGTCCAATCGACCCAGCACTCACAATCATTTACCCGTCACTCTCACATTACCTTCACTTGCCTGGTGCAGTTATCGGAAACTTTGAACCCTATGCACCCGCCTACTCAACAGCACTGATCAGTGTCATAACTGCCGTAGTATTCCTCTTTGTAGTTACGAAAGTAAATAAACCCCTTATCCCTCTTGCGATACTTCTTTCAATTGTGTGGTTTCCGTTTCTTGAGTCTGGTCGATGGGCGTGGAATCCTCACTTGGTTCCCTTCTTTGGACTGATTGCACTCTACCTCTCAACGCTCACCCGCCGCCACTGGTGGGTGCTCTCGGGTATTTTCTTTGGATTAACGTTTCACTTGCACTATGTCGCCTTTGTATGCTTTGGCGCGTACTATCTCCTTCTCTGGCTTATTGCCATTAAAAAGCGCCAGTTTATGAAGCCGCTCCTGATCGGTATTGGATTTTTCATAATGATCATTCCCTTTATATATTTTGACTTAAAAAATCCTCCTGGCCTCTTTTTTGGTCGCTTTATGCAACAGAACCTGGTTAAAGAAAACTTTTGGGAAAAGGTATCACGAGTTGCAATTTCACTGCCTCAAAATATTTCACACACCATGTTTTACGTAACTCAATCTTCAATCCTTTCTGCAATACTCGGCATTCTGTCAATGTTTATCCTTGTAATCGACATAAAAAAACGTCAATATCTGTTGTTTGTAGTTCCATTTTTAGCTCAGCTTGCAATGATTTCGCTCCTACCTTCATTCCAAAATAGATATGTGCTGTTGGGAATTCCATTTTTCCTATTTTGGCTTATACAGAAAAGAGCAGGGATATCACAGCGCGTAGTACAAAGCGCATTCATTGTTATGATCATTGGAAGTACAATTGCGCTTCCAACGCTCTTAACAACCCCAATCCGTGAGCCAGACAGCGTTTCTATTAAACAAATTACTGACTATATTCAAACTGAAACTAAAACTCGAGACCTAAAGAACACGAATGTTGCGGTCTTGGCCAGTGTGGATCCTGATCCGATTGGAGAAATATACCGACATATGCTCCTGGTTCGGCATGTCCCCGTTTTAGGTCCCGGCGAATACCATCTCACTGATAATTTGTTTGTAATTACCACCTCATCTGAGGAAGACATCCGCGCGGACCAAGCAAACGTAATGGGTCCATTCCGCCGTGGTCCAGTTCGAGATGTACTAGAGCTTGGAAAATGGAAGGTCTATTTATTTAATAAGTAGGCACGGCAAGGTATACTAAAATTACAAAGATTGTATGCAACAGGACTCCCAACTCACGACCTTATTTCTTAAAGTTCCTCGGGGAACCGAGATTACCCCTGAAAGTGCAAAAACGTTCCTCGCGGCGCTTACTGGAATTAGTAATGTAACGTTTATGGAAAAAATGAAAGGCCTCACGCCTCAAGTACTTTCATTGGAAATAATTACGATAAATCAGCAAATTCGATTTGCAATTACTGCCTCCACTGAGCTTGTACCTTTTGTTGAGGGGCAACTTCAATCAAATTATCCCCTCGTAAGCATTGAGCGTGTACCAGACCCTATCGTCAATCAACAGCTCGCAGTCACTGACCTGACGTTACGAAAAGGCGCGTATTACCCAATTGCTATATATAGTACCTTCAGCGATATCGATCCGATGTCTTCAATCCTGTCGATTCTTTCAAAAGCTGAAATTGGTGAGGTGACTATTGTGCAACTTGCGCTTGAAGGGATTAAGTCCTCTTGGCAATCGGCTGGCGCTTCATTTGCAAATAATGGCAGTAAAAAAGAGGATGGAAGCTACTCTCCACGGGGCGACGCCGCAGTGATTAAAGAGAAAATCCAATTTCCTGGGTTTGGTGCATCAATTAGAATTGGTTCAACCTCAAAGAATTCTCTTTCAGCCCTAGCGAGCGCTTTTGGCGTATTCACCCGCTCTGATGGAAATGCGATTGGAAAACTTAAGCGTGGAATGATGGACTTTGGAAATCCTCTAAAAGATATTGTTGAGCGTCGGGTGAGAAATGGGACGATTCTGAACATCCAAGAAATCGCCACCCTCTGGCATCTGCCTGGTGAAAAAATTAAAACGAGCTCAATCGTCTGGGGATACGCCGTTATATCAGATCCACCAGATAGCCTTCCGGTTGCCACTGACAAGACCGATGAGGAGAAAAATGACATTAACTTCTTTGCCAAAACGATGTTTAAAAACAAAGAACAAATCTTTGGGGTTAAAACCGTTGACCGCTTTAGGCACATTTGGGTTGTCGGAAAGACCGGTACTGGTAAATCCACACTCATTGCAAACATGGTGATTGATGACTTAAAGAAAGGGCGCGGAATCGGAGTAATTGACCCTCATGGAGAGCTGTGTGAGACGGTCTTAAACTACATTCCCAGTAACCGGATTAACGACACCATTTACTTTAATCCAGCGGACCGTGAGTACCCAATGATTATTAATCCGTTGGAGGTTAAAAACAAAGAAGAGGCGGAGCTCGTTGTCTCAGGTATCGTTTCAGTTTTCAATAAAATCTTCGGATTCTCCTGGGGACCTCGACTCGAATACATCTTGAGAAACGTATTGCTTTCACTCTCAGTTATCCCTGACACCACTCTTGCACACGTTATCACGGCACTCACAAACCCCGCCTACCGCAAGTGGATGGTGGACCAAATGAAAGAGCATGGGTCGGACCCAATCCTTTTAGGGTTCTGGGAAAACGAATTTAACAAAATGCAGGACAAGCAGCGCGAGGAGGCAGTGGCTCCAATTCTTAATAAAGTTGGGCAATTTGTCACCTCCCCGCTCATCCGTCGCATCATTGGACAGCCGAAAAGCTCAATCAGTATCGACGACGTTATGAATCAAGAAAAGATCTTCCTCGCAAATCTCTCTCAAGGAAAGCTTGGAGAAGACAATGCAGCGCTCATTGGAGCCATGCTTATTACTAAGTTCCAGCTCGCTGCAATGAGGCGCGTTGAGATTGAAGAAAAAGAGCGCAAAAACTTCTTCCTCTACGTCGATGAGTTCCAAAACTTCGCAACTCCTTCATTTATGAAGATTTTGTCTGAGGCCCGAAAATATCGACTCTCCCTTATGCTTGCAAACCAGTATATGGCTCAAATCCCTGAGGAAGTTCAAAAGTCGATTCTTGGAAATGCCGGTTCAATGGTTTCTTTCACGGTCGGTGCTGATGACTCGGCAATTATTCACAAGGAGTTTGCCGGGGTATTTACTGAGAGTGACCTTGTGAACCTTGCGAATCGCCAAGTGGCTATGCGACTTATGGTTGACGGTCATGCAACACGGCCGTTCCTTGCACACACACTTCCCCTCCCTGACAGCAAGAACGAGCAAAAAGAGAAAGTAATCCAAGTATCTCGTGAACGATGGACGAAGCATCTTGAGCGCCTTGAGGATGCGACCGCACCACTTCCAGACTTAAGCAAATATGAAAACGAAGTAAAGAACACACCAAAGCCACAGTGGGGGGGAAATAACAACAACAATAATAATCGAGGTCCTCGACCACAGTGGAATAACAATCCGAATCAAGGTGGCGGTGGATACCGAGACAATCGAGATAGCGGCGGCTACCCTCCTCGAAGAGATTACCCTCAGAACAATACCCGACCAATGGCACCTCATTCAAATGCAGTGCAACATGGGTACAATCAACGCCCACTTCCTGGAAATGGCGAACCTCGTGTTGTGCTACCACCACAACCGGTAACTCCAGCTGCTCCCCCAGCTCCTGAAGCTGACAAAGCGTGATATTATACCCATAACGTTAAAGTATGAGGAAACACTCGTGGTAATTTCAATAAAGGCACGTTCGTTGGTCTACGCATTTAGCATTCTGATATTACTGTTCTTTACGTCTGGTGAAGCCCGGGCACAGGATGATCACATTGCTCCACCTGAAATCATCGAGACAGTCGATGTCGGTAACTGGACTTATGTAACCGCGTTGAGGGTTGGTGAAAAAAGCTGTTTTGTAGTTTCTGGTACAAGCACGGGAGGAGTCTCCATCAGATGCTTTGATGTGGCATCGATTCAGATATCAGACGCCTCAGGAGAAATCTATGGAGGTTTCAAAGTGATACGAGTGTCAATTGGTGGTGAAATAGAATGTATAGTCACCATAAAACAGGGTTATCAATGGCAAGTAAGATGTTCAAATGATGTGATAACTGCCTCCGAATAAGAGTGATAAGCCGGATTTTTCCGGCTTTTTTTTTACCCGTTTGGTATAATAGCCTCGTACGGTTATATGGGAGAAGTTCCAAAATGACGTTCATACAGCAGATGGATCCAAAAATCCGTCGATTTGCGATAGTTTTCAGTACAATCACACTGTTATTGCTCGTATCAATTGTATTTGCAGTAAAGACACAAGCATCGCCTACGGATCAGATTACATTTGATGTTGATCGGCCGGCAGAGGAGAAAAGCTTTGAAGCCACAGATTACATTGCCAATGGCTTTCGGTTATATCTGCTGCATATCGATATCCCCATGGGACAAGATCGGGTGTGTATTGTCTGGGTAGGCACTGATGGCACGACACCTCTAAATACAGCAAACTGTGGTTAGGAATGTAAATGGAACAAGTATTTAGAGATCTCACAATCTCTGCTGGTATTGGTTTTTTTTGGATTACCGTGTTCATTGCTATGGTCTGGGGACACTCAATAAACATTTGAGGGCAGACCCGGCAGCGAAACTCAGAATTGAGCAGCAAAATAGCACGGCATGGATAAAGGTAGCAGGCGCGGCTTCACTGCTTTTAGGAGCCACATTATTGTTTGTGGTTAGTCAGGTCAGTTAGTACTTTCAAGCCCTCGTTTAGAGGGCTTTTTTACTACCTTTGAAAGGTAAAGGTTGAGAGGATATTGTCGACCGTTGTCTGCTCTGCACGCGTTAGCCCATCTTTCCAAGACATTTGCACTAGTACATTTTTATACCAAAGAACTACGTACATTTGCCATGAGTTTCCTAATTCTCCTGAAACAATTTGGGCTGAGGCTCCTCCGATATTTCTAAAGTCCAAAGCAGGTTTTGTTTTCCATCCTGAGAGGTTTTGTAGTGAGCTCACGACTTCACTTGCCGTAAGTTCAATTTTCTGGCCAGCTGCCTGAATAGAGGTATCAATAATAAGGTTCTGGTACTCAGTTTCACCTGATGTCTTTTTCACAATTACCCGGCCTGCACTTGCCGTGGCCACCCCTCCACCGGTACTCACTTCCCAATCTTCGGGATACCTAAACGAATAGTTAGTCAGGGTATTTTGGAATGTTTTCCATTCGTCAGTTATTCCTTCTGGCAAAAAGCGTACAGATTCGAGGATTTCAGTAAAGAGGTTTTCGTCAGTGGTTAATACCCCTTGCTGTACGAATAAGTAAATAAAGGTATCAAGCTCAACATATCCATATATGTACGGCACTCCTTCTCCTTGACCCGGAAGGACACCAGAGACTTTCACTCCAGGCAAACCAGCCACTTGGAATTCTGTTTCAACAGGATTTGAAATACTTTCCTTGTCCTCGGTGTAGGTTGAGAGAATACTTCCCAACTGGGTTTTTAAACCAACGATAACCATGAAGGAAGCCTCAGCCGCTGGCTTTTCCCCAGTTAATACAATTCGATTACGTGTCAGGGTTGAGAATTCCTCTTTTAATGACAACGACTGAGGATACTTAAACTGAATACGCTGGTCACGATTAAGGTACGATTTCCAGCTCGCTTTTGGATCCACTTTCGGAGTTGGCACTGGTGTTGCAGGAGTAAGCGAAGGCAATGGTGTAGAGATTGCGGTTGGAGAGGTACGAGTTTTTATCCCTTGCTGAACTACAAATGCTACCAGTGCCATGGTCAATAAAACAAGCATAGCAGGTATAAAAAAGCGGAACCTTTGGTGAAGAGGTTTGTTATGATAAACCGAGTGTACTGAGCCTTCGGTGATCGTTGGTGGTGGAGTTGCATTAACAACAGGGGCAATTGCTGCAGGCATTGGTCTGGGAGCCTCAGGACTTAGACCCGCGTTGGCAATAATCGGTCCATGCTGGGCAGTATTAAACATAATTTCATTGTACACGAAGCTGAAAATTGAAAAAAGACGCTCACACATTATTGCTATTTACGAGCCATCGTGCTACAATATAGGTCTATAAATTTAATGGAGGGCTGTATGCCTACCATCGCAGAGACTCTCACAGATTACACCTTTGCTGATTTCCTCAAAAAACGTTTAGAGGGAATCATGACATTTTATGTCGCTGAAAGTAATATCAGCGGTAAGTGGATACGGTATACGTAAAAATATCCCTCGGACTGGCCTGAGCAAATGCTTTGATATTTTGCCACTTCTCAGAAAGTACGAACAGATAGCATTTGTATGTAAAAGTGAGGGTGATTACCTGTTAAAGCTGTATAACCCAACAAGTGATATTTTGGAAGGAATGGCCGACCTATCTCAGGAATATGAAGGTCAATTCAACAATAAGGTTACGATAGTTCCATTCCACAGCAAGAAAAAGTCATAAAAAAAGCCCCGACCATGTGTCGGGGTAATTTTGTGTCAATTCGTAGGTTCTGTAGCCACTGCATTCGCAGCAAGTGATGGGTGTTTGTATTTTACAAAAAAGTAAATGATACTAACCAGTAGCCCCAAATACGGAATTGAGCAAAGTGAGATAACTAAAGATGCAACGATGACTGAAATGTAATCACCAGCATTTTCTGTCATAGCTAGCCTAAAAATGTCAGTGCGCATAATGCTGATGTTGCTCGCCGTATCAAATGCTACGACTGCCATCAATCCGATTAGCGTTAGCTGGGCCATGATATATATATAAATTTCTTCACCACAATATCCTCCACTAACCTTTATGTCGTTTATAGTACCACTTTTCATACTATAAGTCAATTTGTGGCACATAAAAAAGCCTCCGATCTTGTCAGAGGCAGGTTGATTTTTTAGACTTCTTGTTCAAAAGGAAGCTGTGGTGCTTCAGGTACAGTATGATTACTACTCATACGGGTCAACTCATCTGTCAGTGCTTTATTCAGCCAAATACCCATCGTTATGACATACCCTCCAAACATGGTGAGTACAAATATTAGAGAGTACTCAGCCTTTTGATTTTCCCAAATGAAGGGTTCTTTCCGCACTGCTTCAATCATCGGAAGCACCGTAGAAAGAGCTACCGCAAGTAATAAAAACACGCTACAGTTCAACATATTCATCAAAGCATTGAGAAACAAGCGATACCAAACTGGTGAATTCTGCACTGTTTACTTCTCCTAGTGTTTTAACGTTCTATATTATAAGATATTTAAATTAATAAGTCAATATTTAGACACTTTTTTCCACGAAAAAAACCCGCTTTCGCGAGGTTTCTTTCTATTGCCTTTAACGGCCAAATATACAGCTGGAAGTTATATACAATCCACCCGCAGGTGAAAGGGTATCGGTTCTTTTAGCGTTTTAACCGTGTACTTAAAAACGGGGTGTAACTAACCACTCCTAAGAAAGGAGGTGATCCATCCCCACCTTCCAGTAGGGATACCTTGTTACGACTTAATCCTCATCGCTGGTGTCACCTTCTGCCTATACAATAGACATTCGGGTGCCCCCAACTTTGCTGACTTGACGGGCGGTGTGTACAAGACCTGAGAACGTATTCACCGCGGTTTAGCTGACCCGCGATTACTACCAACTCCACGTTCATGTAGGCGAGTTGCAGCCTACAATCCCCACTGAGAAGCCGTTTGATGGGATTAGCTCCGCCTTGCGGCTTGGCAACCCATTGTCGGCTCCATTGTAGTATGTGTGTAGCCCCAGATATAAGGGCCATGCTGACTTGACGTCGTCCCCTTCTTCCTTCGGCCAAAGGCCGACAGTCTCGTATGAACAATTCAACATACGATAGGGGTTGCGCTCGTTACCCCACTTAAGGGAACACCCTACGGCACGAGCTGACGACAGCCATGCAACACCTGTGAAAGGTTTTTTAAATTAATAAAAATCCGGTCTTATCTCTAAAACCATATGCCTTACATGTCAAATCTGGGTAAGGTTCTTCGGTTCGTCTCGAATTAAACCACATGCTCCGCTGGTTGTGCAGGTCCCCGTCAATTCCTTTGAGTTTTAATCTTGCGATCGTACTCCCCAGGCGGCTCGCTTCACGCGTTAGCTTACGCCCCTCCCACAAATGTGGAAAAAGCTAGCGAGCAACGTTTACGGCTAGGACTACAGGGGTCTCTAATCCCTTTCGCTCCCCTAGCTTTCGTTCCTCAGTGTCAATATATGCCTAGCTATCTGCCTTCGCCCTCGGAGTTCCTGTCGATATCAACGGATTTCACCCCTACACCGACAGTTCCAATAGCCCCGACATAATTCTTATCCTACCAGTATTACATCCCTTTTCGGGGTTGAGCCCCGATATTTGAAACATAACTTAGTAAATCACCTACGAAACGCTTTACGCCCAGTAAATCCGGATAACGCTTGTACTCTCTGTATTACCGCTGCTGCTGGCACAGAGTTAGCAAGTACTTATTCTCCATGAATTCTCACTCATGGCAAAAGAGGTTTACGACCCGAAGGCCTTCATCCCTCACGCGGCGTCGCGACGTCAGACTTTCGTCCATTGCGTACAATTCCCGGTTGCTGCCACCCGTAGGTGTATGGGCCGTGTCTCAGTCCCATTCTGGGGGGACGCGCTCTCACGCCCCCTACCCGTCGTAGCCTTGGTAAGCTTTTACCTTACCAACTAGCTGATGGGCCGCAGGCTCCTCTCTCGGTGGGCGGTTAAGCCCTTTCATCTTGCGATCTTATGCGGTATTAGCCACTCTTTCGAGTGGGTATTCCCCGCCAAGAGGTAGATTCCTACGTGTTACTCAGCCGTCCGCAACTGCTTTTTGTATTGCTACAAATCGTCGTTCTACTTGCATGCCTAAGGCACGCCGCTAGCGTTCATCCTGGGCCAGGATCAAACCCTCAAAAAGTAGAAATATTCATTGACTAGAATATATCCTTCACTTCCAACTGTATATTTGACTGTCAAAGATCAAACTATTAGCTGATATATATAAATATCAAGAGCGCTTGGTACTTATATATATCCACCACAATTGATCGCTCACTGTGATGATTATACTAAAACAAGTTATTCAGCCGAAATTAAAATAATAAGGTAAGACTTAAAGAACTTGTGAAAAAAGCGAAATAATTATCTCGCCGCGAGTGAGAACTCGCTAATTGAAGTTGTTGACCTAGTAGTATCCCAAAGGACTTACTAAGAAGTTAACTATGCAGGTAGTATAAATGAAGGATGGAAATACGTCAATGGGTTTTAAGCAAAGTAAAATGGGCATGAATTACATGCCCAATAATGCTATTTTACAGTCGAGTTCTCCACCTCTAGGTTCGGGATACCATAGCGAGAAAATTGCAGTAAATATACTGTTCTCAACTCACGGATAACATCCTTTACCGTTATACCATCATTGACTACTGCAAACCAAACACTTAATTGATTATAGTTACCGTGATAATTTAACCCATTGGACTGTTGATAACAGCTCCTGGATCCCCATAAATGCTTAATGACACTTTTTCGGGCATTGAGACCATATACACGATAACTATACTTTTTGACCTCATATATCAGGCCCTCTCTAAAAATAGCTTCGCAGATAACCACTTGATCAGAATCTCGAAGTAATAGCTCGATAACGTCTGGATAGCTTGAAACCACAGCAACTTTCAGCGTTTCTTTCATCTCAAGGGCCTCACTAAATTACACTGAATAATTATAACACCCGTATTTCAGCACAAAAAAAGGACTGCTAACTAGAAATCCTTACTGCGATAAATTGGATTTAGAATCCTTTGTGTTCAGCCAGCCATAATATGGATATCAATCAACTGCTTTATGTATATATCCATATAAAAACCCCTCACATAGTGAGGGGAATTACTAAACTGATAAAAGGAAATACGGACCGTCGCCTTCCTTTATTTGTCCGTAGTAGTGAGTATGGGTTGCATTCTTCCACCCAGCACGTCGATACCGCACACACAGTGTCAACCAATCATCAAGGGATAATGGACTTCCTACTAACTCATCAATTTCAGCTGCTCTTTTTGTAAAACTAATCGCGTTGTTGGGAATCAGGTCATCGATAATAGCCTCAGCATGCTCGACGAGTGCAAGTTTACTACGATCCCCAATCCGTGGCCCTTTAGCCATATGAATGTTTTCCTTTTGAATTTCGAATTATCAGTCGCCGAATTACAAACCGCACAAATACAAACGGTGTAATTAGTACAAGCAAAAATAATGCAACTACGAGTAGAACTAGGTATTTGCAGGTGTAATACATACTGTCTTCGTTACGTTCCAAAACCAACTCCTTTTATCCTTGATTACTATGGGGAGTATATCATAGGACTTGGTATAAAAAAAGTGGGCTCAATTGAGCCCACTCTCTCCTACTCTGACTTCCGTGCAAGTTTCCGGAAATTAATGCCTGATGACCCGACATGCTCAAGTCTCGGAATTCCATAACGCAGTACTTCAAGTGTGTAATGAAATCCAAGTACATGAATCACGTCAGTCGGCATATACCCAGCAAGCACAGTCGCCGCTCGTGCGGTCACCCGGTGATAGAGGTTCTTCCGACCGGTGCCAACCTTGGTGCAAACCGTTGAATTCAACAGGACACCAATTGGGTCAGGATCGCGACTATACACATCAAACCGGTATGTAACTGGCTCAAATGTTCTATCGGTTCGCTGCAAGCTCTCCTCAATAACGACATCTACAACTTGCCTGAGTAGTAACTCAGAGGCATCCTCTTTACTTGAAACAATCCCAACGATGAGTGGTGTTTTTTCCACAAGAACCTCCGTCATTGTCGAACAAGCTATTGTACCCATTCTTTCGAATTTCTCAATGTGCGACCTTTGTATTTGCCTGAAAGCACCTCAAGGCGAGATAGAAACTGATCAAGCGCTGGAACCGCATTGGCGATATCAGTAATAAACTCGGGTCTACTGACTACCTCTTTACACAACAAATGCGTTCGAGTTTTTACAAACAACCCAATCTGCTCAGGGTAGCTTAATTCAATTTCAGCAACCGGAAGCGACTCCTCGAGCATATATGCAATGGTTGATGGAATAAGCTCAATGTCACTTACTGACAGCATTTCTTGATCGAGAATCGTCCAATAACTTAAATTGAAAGCGTCCTTCACATCCTCCGGTACCCGGTAAATTGCCCCCAGTGCTCTTCTCGTTTCAATATCTCGTCGTATATATACAAGTTCAGAAACTTTCGACTGACGGATAATTGAACGAAGATTATCGTTCACTTTCATAAAAACCTCCTTTAGATTTTAGGCTTTGGCGCAATTATACACTGTGCTACACTGTATTCCTCGCATTATTTTTTTCATAGAAAGGCCTCGATTGTGAACTACTACCAACTGGTGTTTAAAGTTCGTCATTCTCATATTCCGAATTCAGTTGTGCATGTTTCATATACGAGTAAAAAGAAGCCGTGTACAAAGGGCTCAGCACGCCAATTAATCGAGCAATTGCAATCACGTCTCTTGAAGGCATGTCAGTTCTCGGCTAATGAGCGCATCGCAATAATCGAGTTGATGACCGTTGTCGATCAGTGGGTACAACAAGCGCTACCCAAGCATTCTGGGTTTAACGGTGTAATTGCAGATACCGTAATTGCAAATGCTCGGTACAAAGTAGAAATTGACATAAAGTCAGGTGCCGGACACTTTGTAAAATAAAATATGGGCATCCGTTTATGGATGCCCATTCTTTTTAATTAACGGTAACAATATCAATCTCCCAATGCTGCTTGAGTACGTCTAGTATTGAGTCCAGTGGTTCATATACCTCGATACGTGGCGGAAGGTATACTGGTCCTCCTATGAGATATGTTTCACCAATATATCGACACAAGGTAACCCGCGTCTCAAAGTCATTGCTAATCAGGCTAATACCCTTAGGATATAGACCGTCCAAAACGATGACTAACTGACCCTTTTTAATGTACTGGGCAACCCCAGTAGCCTCTTGTTTCACAATTACCCGTAGCGCTTCCACTCTAACCTCCTTTGTTTCTCCCTTCTCAGTTGTGTATACAGGAAAACAGCCCACAAAAAAAGCCCCCTCTTATTTGGGGGGCTCAACAATGAAAGATTTGTATTCAACTGCCTAAGCAGTTGCTTCTTCTGGTGACATAGCGTTCACATAGTCGACCAGTTCATAGACAAACCCAGTCTCATTCTTCGGATTTTTCCAGAAATCAGGCCAAGCTTTAGATTCTGCCTTGATGGTACGTAGCGCCTCAATGAGGCTAATACCCAAACCTTCAGCTAGAATCCCAGCTTCCTTCTTGAGCTTCTCAGCGTTAGCGCTGACAAACTTTGGATCACCTAACTTACCGATTAGGATTTCTGCAATAACCTTGTCCAGTTCCGACAACGGTTGTTGCCTTGGCTGCTGTGGCGACTGAGATGTCGGCTGTTGAACAACTTCAGGCGGTACTGATAATTTCGACGACATACGAGCCAGATTATTATCCAATCCCAAGTCTGTTTCAGATGGACGAGAGAATATCTGTTTGAAATCTTCATCTGGATCAACAGCAACTTTAACTTCCACGAGCTGCCGATTGTTCAAAAACGATGGCCGGCGGATCGTTGGCGTTTTGACCGTTGCTAATTTATTGCTCAACCCACTTCGGGCTGCTGCGACGATAGTAAAGCGCTGGCGATGGTGCCGGATGAAAACGTATATTGTTTCAAGCATCATACCGACGATACCAACACCCAGGTACGGCACGACTAAGTCATAATCGGCGCGTAGGAAATACATGACCAGATACTCGCCAATGGCAAAGAAAAACAACCCGGTCATCACCGTCTTACTTCCCTCTTTGATTTGGTCGTCATGACAGAATGCCTGTGAAAGCATAAATGCCAATGGAACAAATGAAATCAAAAAGCCGATCCCTGACAACGGCGTAACGGCCAGTACGACGAAAAAAATCCAGTAGATAAACGTTAAGATGAGAAAAATTGTCTCATCAACGAATGAGCGAGGATGATTCTTTCCTCGTACGAAATTCCATACTGATTTCATGATCTTACTCTCCTTTAGAGTTTTTCTTTATCTTTATTGTGCGATACTTACCTCCTTGCAAACTAAATGCTTGCAAAGTTATGGGTAAATTATACCAAAAAAGCCTCAAAAAAGTCAAGTTATGGGCTAGTGAAGTTTTATATAGCTGGTAGTAAAAGCGAAGGCTACTTTCTCCCTAGAAGTGAGCCTAAAACATCGGTTCCATAATTCTCGGGGTTTGCGTCAGTTGAACTCGATTGAGCTGTAGGTTTTGTACTATTTGGTGCTACCTTTTTAGAATCAGCCTCAGATTGAACCTGTTCAATTTCTTGATCGGCCTGTTCTTGTATTTTTTGGTCATTTGTTGCTTCTTCTGCTTTAGCCTCATTAAGGAGGTCAAGAGCTTGTTGTCTTTTTGGGCTTACATCAGTCATATACAGATATATTATCCCTATTTAGGCTAAACGATTGGTAGTTTATTGTAAGAAATGGGTAAATTTTTGTTACTTACATTGAGGTATTTCAGTAACTAGTATGAGAAGGTGTTTTTTAATGATATTGACTGATGCCGATAACTGAGCGATTTACACGAAACTCAGAGATAGATACTCCTCCTGAAGCGTCGTTTAGTCCCCAAGAGAAACCAGAACACCTCGTCTTTTATGAAAGTCTGCACTATGGTGAGCTCCGTAAAGCAGGCTGTGTCACCTATCCCGTTGTTGCACTGCCGGGAAATCCACTTAATGAGTTTGAGCGCACAGGATCAAATGAACTCGCGGAAGCCCATACCATAATGTCGATGTCGGACTTTGAACTTGCATCCACCCCAGCTCATGAGCTTACCTCAAAAATTAGTGAGGCTGAGGCAAAAAGTGTTATTAGAGGCGTTGCCGGACACAAACTTACATACATTGTAACTGAGCTCACAAGACAGCTTCGATCAGGCCAATACCCAAGTACTGTGACAGTACTGCAGCAGAATATTGATCAGGAAGAGCGCGTTGTAATTGATGCGATTGCTTCGCGAGTACTTTCACAATATCGAACTGTTTTTGTTCAAGATGTACCGCTTATTGCGACCGAAATTTGGATGAGTCTGCGTGACGAGTATGTATTCGTGAAAAAGATTCCAAACTCAACGAAGAAGCCACTTATCGAAGGAACCCAATACAGCTCAGACTGGGTACGTGATTATTGGAATAGCGACGAGCAAAAAGACTTTGAAGGAGTAGTAAGCCAACTCCATGAGCAAAAAATACGACAATTTCTAGATCACCAGCCATTAGGTAGTGAGGCTTTATCGCTGCCGCTCGAGAGTAATCCATTATTTAAGACCGAAACTGAGAAACCACTCGTGACCCATGCCGAGCTCGGTGCTTTTAGAATACAGTTTCGTGGTCAAGCCGATTATGTACTAACAAATACACAAGATGACTATCATATTGGTATAGACCTTAAGTTTGGTAATCCAGACTTACTGTATTCACTCCCCAATCGCCTCCAGGCTCTCGCCTATTCACACGCGCTCCGCGAGCGTCAATTTTCTAAGAAAAAATACTCACAAGTTACCCCATCTGACGTGATGTTTTTATATGAAGTTATTAATACAAAACCCGGTGCAGAAGGAATCTACTATAAAGATGCTACTGTCTATCCGAATGAATACCCTGCACTTATGAACTCCCTTTATCAAACATGTCTCTATTGGTGGTTGAAGCACACTGATTTTACGAGACTGAAAAAAGAGAAGAAAAATGCAATCGTAATGCCACACTTCCCGTCTCCTGACGAGCTCAGTCGAGCAATGCAGCGCAGCATGGTATTTTGATACACTGACTGGTATGAGCTTTGACTTAGTTACCTTGATTCAAACGGTTGGGTACCTTGGAATATTTGGAATGATATTTGCCGAATCTGGCCTTTTTTTTGGCTTTTTCTTTCCCGGGGATAGTTTGCTTTTCACCTCAGGATTCCTTGCCTCACAAGGCTTGTTTGATATACGAATCCTCATTCCACTATTTACTATTGCGGCAATACTTGGGGACAGCGTTGGGTATTGGACCGGAGCTACCGCTGGAAATTGGCTCATGAGAAGGAAAGACAGTTTCTTTTTTAAAAAGCGATATATTCGAAATGCTGAAGTCTTTTATAAAAAGCATGGAGGTAAAACGCTCATCATTGCTCGATTTGTACCAGCAGTACGTACTTTTGTACCCATTGTTGCTGGTATGGCTCATATGAAATATCGACACTTTCTCACCTTTAATGTCTTGGGGGGAGTTTTGTGGGGAGCTGGACTTTCAGCTGCAGGATACTTTTTAGGGAGTAGAATACCTCATGCTGATCGCTACATGCTGCCAATAGTGTTAATAATCGTCATGATTTCACTGCTACCCGGTATCTTCCATATGCGGCATGGCATCGCAAAAGCGCTCTGGAAAAGATAATTTCCGCCTCATATGCTAAAATAGCTTGCCGATACAGTGACATGTTATGTATACATGCTTTGGCCTCCATTACGAACGTAGTGTGGGTCGTACCGAGTACGGCCCTATCGTCTAGAGGTTAGGACACCGGGCTTTCATCCCGGTAACCCGGGTTCGATTCCCGGTGGGGTCACACTTATTCAAGTTTTCAAGTAAATACGAGCCTGTAGCTCAGCGGTAGAGCAACAGCCTTTTAAGCTGATGGTCGTGGGTTCGATCCCCACCGGGCTCACTCGTGTAAAGGGGTATTTGGTAACACCAAGTGCCTTTTTTTGTAAGTATGGTTTATCTGCTAAAATACCAAAGTAACGATGCCGGATCGTCTAAGGGCAGGACATGGGACTTTGAATCCCAGTATCTAGGTTCGAATCCTAGTCCGGCAGCAAAAGTTCCACCTCAGATTCGAACTCCTGATTTTGATATAATTAACACATTATGCCAGTACGGGAAAGAGTTAGGAAAGTAAAACATTTACGAAACAAGTATTTTATCTGTGTTTTGGAAAATCCAACTGATATTATGAATGTTGCATCAATACTCAGAAATGTTTCTGCATTTGGTGTTGAGAAATTGTATATTATTGGAAATAAACAATTTGGACGTGATTTTGAATCATCACGTAGTAATAAACGTCTAACAAACCTTAGTGTGGGAACAAATAAATGGGTCTTTGTAAAATATTTCAATACTACAGCTGAATGTATTAACCATCTTCGAAAAAATCTCTACACAATTGCTGTCACGTCATCACACGAAAAAGGAGAAAAAACGATAAATATGTATGAAGAAGATTTTATACAAAAACGACTTTCTGTCTGGTTTGGTAATGAGTCAAAAGGGATATCCGATGAAGCAGTTACGACTGCTGATATGTGTATTCAAATTCCAATGGGAGGTATTGTTGAAAGTCTAAACTTGGGAACAAGTACGGGAATTGTGTTGAGTTATATTGGCTATCAGAGATTAAAATTCGTATTCTCTCATCAGAAAGTTCAGTTCAAACCAAAAGGTTTAGGAATTCAAAAGATGAAGTCTTGGGGAGATTTTCTTGGATTAAATCAAAAATAAATTGTTTAGGTATTTTATTAGTAGAATAATTTAGATA
>Ga0163150_10005120_pt1 | contig 17044 bp, 14 predicted proteins | sample OliLakLV19P2IB_FD_148628 | JGI IMG/M metagenome (GOLD analysis project Ga0163150, IMG submission 148628) | Freshwater microbial mat bacterial communities from Lake Vanda, McMurdo Dry Valleys, Antarctica - Oligotrophic Lake LV.19.P2.IB | ecosystem: Environmental > Aquatic > Freshwater > Lake >...
CGCAGTCAACTTCTTCCAGCCGAAGTGCCAACATGGAAGTCGCTGCGGAACCCGGCGAGTCAACCGTTGACTCCAGGCCTGTAAAACGGACTGGCGACACACCGAGGCAAGAAGACGGTGGTGGAGGCCGGCCGGAAATCGACACCGCACCGCTGACCGAATCCGACGTTGCGCGAACACGTGGTTCCAGCCAGACGCCACAACTCCAGGCGACGCTCGCCGACACAACGTCGGCCGAACGGACACCCTCATCCACTGCAACCGCCGCTGAAAACAACCCAGTCGCAGAGGACACCGCTCTGGCCCGATCCGATACCGGAATTTCCGGTGACACGGCGTCACCTGCCACGCAATCGGCCGGCGCTTCCGAGGGAGTCGCCCGGGACAATCCGCTCAATCGCCGTGACGCAGGTGGAGGCCAGGGACGGGAAACTGCTCTGGCGGAACGGGACGACGGGGATGAAGACGATGAACGCCAGGCGACCCGCTCCAGCCCCCGTTCGACTGCTCCGTCAGTTGCTGCCGCGATTTCGTCGGGTGAAGAATCACGCGGCAACCCGGCAACAACCGGCGATGTGAACGACAGCCGTTCCGAGCAGGATACTGCGATCGGCCGGCGGGTCGCGGATAACCCGGGCCAAGACTCGCCCGCCCAAGGGACCGCCAGTTCAGATTCCACTGCCAACGCATTGAGCGGCCTGTCCGGGGACCGGCCCCGCGCCGTTTCATCCGGTGATTCGTCGACTTCTCTGCAGACAGCTGACGCCAGTGGAACCGGTCGGCGAAGTTCACAATCGAATTCCCCGACGACTGGTCAGGCTGTTGCAGCCGGGGCCAGCCAGATGGCTTCGTCAACTTCTCCTACGGGATCTGCCGATGCGTCCCCAACCGCCGCGAGTACCGGTGACCGTCCTGGTCAGCCAATGGTGCTGGCTGTCCAGGCCCAGACTGGCCCGGCCGGATTGGCAGTCACACCCAGCGACAGTCTCGGAACGCCGATGCGTCCAAGCAGTCGCGAAGGGAGGACTTTGCAATTCGATGCGCCCACACGGTTTGCCCGCGATCTGTCGGAAGCGAAACCCAACACGGCAACGGCCGCAGCGATGGCCCGCGAAGCGTTCCAGTCCCGCCAACCCGATTCATCGTCCAGCCCGTCCACGGAAATCGCGATTGAAATGGGGCTGGAATTCCTCGCCCGTCATCAACAACCGGACGGTAGCTGGTCGCTGGAAATGTTTGACAAAAACCATTCGGCCCACGCCCAGCAGCTGACCAGCAACACCGCCGCCACCGGCCTGGCCGTACTCGCTTTTCAGGGCGCCGGCTATCACCATCGCGATTTCAAATATGCCACCACGTTGCAGCGGGCGCTGGCATGGCTGGTGACCCATCAGACCGAGGACGGCAATCTGTATGTCCCGACAACAGACCTGAACTCGAACAAGTACACGCGGATGTACTCCCAAGGCATTGCGACGCTGGCGCTGACCGAAGCGTACGGCATGACGCAGGACAATTCGCTGCGGAGCCCCTGTGAAAAGGCGATCGCTTTTATAGTCTCGTCGCAGGATCCACTGCACGGCGGCTGGAGGTACCAGTCCGATCCTGGCCTGTTACAAACCGATACTTCCGTCACCGGATGGATGATGATGGCCTTGCAAAGTGCCCGGTATGGCGGACTCAAGATTCCGGAACAGACCTGGAAACGGATTGATGAATGGATGGATGTCGCACACGATCCGGTCAACCCGTCGCTGTTTCGCTACGATCCGTTTGCCGTGAACGAAGGATCGATCCAGCGGATCCAGCACCGCAACGCCAGTCCATCGATGACCGCAGTCGGACTGCTGATGCGAATTTACACCGTTGCAGATCGCGACAGCAATGTGATCCAGGACGGAGCCGATTACCTGTTGCAAAACCCACCGGGAAAAATGCGGGATACCTACTATTGGTACTATGCGACCCAGGTGCTGCGACACGTCGGCGGTCCTCGCTGGCAACAGTGGAACAACCAGCTGCACCCGATCCTGGTCGATTCCCAGGAGAAAACGGGCGAGATGGCCGGCAGTTGGGATCCCTACGGACCGACGCCAGATCGCTGGGGGAGTAACGCGGGACGGCTATATGTGACAACGATGAACCTGCTGTCACTGGAAGTCGATTACCGGCTGTTGCCGCTGTACGAACGAACGACCGGCGAAACAGACGAATAGCGAACAAATGGTAACCCGAAGTGTAAACGATGGGCGCGATACGATCCCTCGCTTACGCGTCGGGTTACTAAATCAACAACCCCCTGGCGCCCTTCCGCTACATTGTTCTTTGTTCAACGGACCGCAATCGACTTTTGGTACATGCGGTGTGCCAATATTTGTGATCAATGGGCAAATGACGACGTTTGGCCAGTTCGCTATTCTGTCCTGTCGTGCACTCTGACAGGTACTGGCCTGTCCCGACGCGACTGTCCGGCGACAATCCTTCAATCCCTCCGGATTCCAACCCATGCCAAAGCAGATCGCGATCGCGGGCCCTGTAACACAACGGGAACGGTTGATCAGTATCGACGTCCTGCGGGGCGTGGCGGTCCTGGGGATTCTGATGATGAACATCCAGTCGTTTGCCATGGTCGGTTCGACCTATATCAACCCGACTGCCCTGGGTGACCTGCACGGAACCAATTATAACGTCTGGGTGGTGACCTACGTTTTGGGGGACATGAAGTTCATGACCCTGTTCTCGATTCTGTTTGGTGCCGGTATCGCGATGATGGCCGATCGCCAAAAATCGGCGGGACGGAGTCCGGCCGGATTGCATTACCGCCGGATGGTCTGGTTGCTGGTCATCGGCCTGATGCACGCCTACCTGATCTGGTTCGGCGACATTCTGGTTACGTATGCAATTTGCGGGATGGTGGGTTACTGGATGCGCCGGCTGCCGGTCTGGATGCTGCTGGCTGGCGGCCTGTTGTCCATCAGTATCGGTTCGTCGACCAGCTTGACGGCCGGGCTGACCATGCCCGACTGGCCCGAATCGGAAGTTGTCGAACTTCGTGAGAGTTGGACACCGGATCAGGAACACATCGACGAAGAGCTGGCCATTTATCGCGGGTCGTGGCTGACACAGATGCCGCATCGTGCCCACGCCGCACTTGGATTCCAGACGTTTTTGTTTCTGTTTGTATTTGGATGGCGGGCTGGCGGGTTGATGCTGATCGGGATGGCTTTGTACAGAATGGATATTCTCTCCGCCCAGCGAACTTCGGGGTTTTACCTGTCGATGGCAATGCTCGCGTTACCTGGTCTGGCGATTATCATCTACGGCGTTTTGCAAAACTTTGCGCACGATTGGGCGATCGAGTACAGTTTTTTCCTGGGGTCCCAGTTCAATTATTGGGGCAGCCTGCTGGTCGCCCTCGGCTACATTGGAATCGTGATGCTTGTCTGCCGGGCCGGAATAATGTCCTGGCTGACATCGCACCTGGCTGCTGCGGGGCAAATGGCACTGACCTGCTACCTGATGCAGTCGGTGATTTGCACGCTGATTTTCTATGGACATGGGTTCGGACTGTTCGGATACCTCGACCGGCTGGAACAGATGGGCGTCGTGGTGGTGATCTGGATCTTTCAGCTGGTCTTTGCCAAATGGTGGCTGGGCCGGTTCCGGTTCGGACCGATGGAGTGGGTCTGGCGTTCGCTGTCGTATTGGCAACGCCAGCCGATGCGGAGAAGTCAGGTCTCTTGAGCAAGTCGCGGCCGGGGCGATCCGGTTTTGAGCATCACCGGTTTGCGTTACAATCTGTCGTGTACAGTACCGGCATCTTCCGTCCAGCGATTGGATGGATTTTCAAGGAGTCCCCAGGCTATGGAAGTTCATTCAAGTTCCGAATTGCAGCAGCAAAAATGCAAGCCCTGTGAGGGTGGCGTCGAGCCTTGTCCGTTGCCGGTGGCGAAAAAACAGCTGGCCGAGTTGAACGGCTGGGAACTGGTTCGCGACGGGCAGCGGATCCGCAAGGCCTGGCGAATGAAGAATTTCCTGCAGGGACTCGCGTTCTTTGAAAAAGTCGGTGTCGTCGCCGAAGCCGATGCACATCACCCCGACCTGCATCTGGAAAATTATCGCGACGTCTGTATCGAGCTGTGGACCCATGCGATTGGCGGCCTGAGCGAGAACGACTTCATTCTCGCCGCCAAGATCGACCAGGTTGCCAGTGAGTTTGTCAAAAAGTAACGGTCGTAACGGTTTCGCTGGTTCCCTGTTTCAGGGTTCCGGTGCCAGCACCCGTAAACGGTCCTCGAAACGGCAGCCGGTCGGCAGCAGAAACTGGTGGTCCTGTCCCAGGCTGGATGACCTGCCTCCCAACCTGATCACCGGGGACTGGACGGAATCCCCTCGTGCAACCATCACCAACCATACAGCCCGCATGACCCTCGGCCGGTTGTAACGGGATCAACGGTGCGTCAGATGATTCCAGGATTGTCACTTGTTCGCGGCGTGACGCGTTTGCGACCTGTGTCGGTCAATCCGCATATGATCGGCGGTTGCAAAAATCAGTGGCCTCCGGTTCTTCCCGTCGATATCTCCATTTGGATTGTAGTTGCTTGCCCGATGGTATCGAACAAACTGAGGTTCAGGGATGAACTGCCAAATTTTGCCAACAGGATTCGCCCGGCCATGGATGGCGATGGGGCTGTCGCTGGTGATGCTGACCAGCATCGGCTGCTGCGGGAACCGGGGTTTTCGAATGATCCACATTCGAAATGGTTGCTATTGCCCCTTGCCCGCAGAAACCAACCGCGAATGTTCAGAGCCCGTTGCGGCCGACCCGCTGGCTTCCACACCAGCTGCTGCAACGCCACCCCCTGAATCTCCAACCCTTGGCAATTTGGTCGCATCCGATTGTGCGGTGACACCCGACTGGGCCACTGCTCCCGGCTGCGCGACGGCTCCCGGCTGTACAACGGCACCAGCCATTTTGACTGTTCCCGACCACGCGCCAGTTCCTGGCTATGCAACACCACCAAACAGCCCGGCACCAAACAGCCCGGCCGCAACAGTTGCTGCTTCGATACCCGACCTGGCTGCCCCAAACAACAATTCCGTCGTGGTCGAAGACCCGATCCAGATCAAAAGCCAGTCGATGGGGGATTCAAACCCGAAAAGCGGCTATTTTGCGTCGCCGAAAACGGAATCGTCCAGCCGCAGGTTTCGATCGGTCGAAGTTACCGCGAAAACGGAAGAGCGGACTTCGATCGAAGGTAAAAACGACAGACTCAACACCGTTGTCGATCCAGAACTAATCCGGCAACTGGCCATGACTCCGGTGGCACCAGAGCCCGCGGCGACGCCGGTTGAACCGATACCTGACGACACGACTGCACCGACCGACAGCCAATTGGCGGGTACACAGTTGCTGGCCCGGCCAGGAGTCAGTGCTGGCTCAGAGACCGTAATCACGGCAGCCGACCCTGTGCAGAACCAGGCCAACGATATCCTGAACGCCATTCAGTCCATGAAAGCGGACCAGTTCCAGTCGCCACTGGAATCCACTTTGCCGGTGATGGACGCCGCTCCGGTAACGGTCCTAACCGGCACAACCGCAGAAAAAAAATCAGGCGTCGTAGTTCTGCGAGCCATTGCGCCCGATTCCATTATGCGAAGTATTGTCCCGGTGCCGAACGGCGGCCAGACCAGTCAGGTAGCAACCCCGATTGGCAATGGCGTTCCGGCAGTGCCAGCCAGTCAGCAGCGGACCGGACAGCCCGAGGGTGGAATCACGTTGATGGCCCGGCCATTGGCCCCCCGGTCATTTCCACCTCCGAATTCCAAAGAGCTGATCTTCCGCCAGCCGGAACCGTTGATCCTCAAAGCCGGCAGGATCAACATCGCTGAGCCGGTGCCACAGAATCCCGCAGCCACCGGTCAGGCCAACGCAGCGTTGATTACTGTTCCGGGTAAATGATTTTCCCGCTTGAACCATACACGGTAAACTGAAAACGCCTGCGACATTCCGCAGGCGTTTTTTCGTTGGCAATCATTTTCCAATGGAGCCATCGCCCTGATGTCTGTACCAAGAGCTGTCGTTTTTGATGCCGTTGGCACGCTGATCACCCCGGCCTCGGATGTAGGCAGCATCTATGCTGCGGCCGGGGCGCAACATGGCAGCACACTGGGCGTCGAAGAAATCACGTCCCGTTTCCGGTTGGCACGAAACCGTGTCTTTTCCGCCGACAATTCTGAAGAAGGACTAAAAACCAGCGACGCCGACCAGCGGCAGAAATGGCACCAGTTGGTGACTTCGGTTTTCGATGACGTCCCGGAACCGGAGCCGTTGTTCGAAAAACTCTGGACCACGTTTTCTGAGCCGTTGATGTGGCGTGTCTATCCGGACGCCCAACCGGCAATCACCGAGCTTCTCCAGGCAGGCTTCATCGTCGCCATCGGCTCCAACTTCGATTCCCGCCTCCACCGGATCGTCGCGGGACTGCCTGAACTGCACGACATCCAGCACATTTTCACCAGCGCCGAACTGGGCCACGCGAAACCATCACCCCGCTTTTTTCGTGGGATTGAAACAGCGATCTCAGTTCCCGCATCAGAATGCCTGATGATTGGCGACGATGAAATCTGTGACCGAATCGGTGCTACCGATGCCGGCTGGACGGGCTTGCTGCTGGACAGACAACGAGCGACGCCTGACATAGCGAACGGCATTATTCGGGACTTGACTGAATTGCCAGGGCCGTAAAATCCTTTGCGGATACCGCCATGCTGTTTGCGATACTGTTGCTTCCATCCGGGTTTATCCCGGTGGGGCAAGAATTTGACAACTAGAAAAACGTTTCTCACCAAATCCGTTTTTTCGCGGCTGAATCGCCAGGCGATTCAGCCGCGAAAAAACGGTGCGGGATTTGGGCCGGGCTAGTTCCCAAATTTTGCTCCCCCCGGCACAGGGCCGGGCGGAAAGCTGTCTATTCGGAATCCAATTGATAACTGGGTTCTGATGGAGCCGGGCTAGTTCCCAAATTTTGCTCCCCCCGGCACAGGGCCGGGCGGAAAGCTGTCTATTCGGAATCCAATTGATAACTGGGTTCTGATGGAGCTGCCCAATCGCCGATTTTTTGCCTCATTGGTTTTCACCTTCAATAGAAGTGGTTTGTCGAAGGACTGGCAGGAACCCCAATGTTTATTTGGATGTTAACGTACAGCAAATTGATGACCAGATTTGGAAAAAGTTTCTGGATTTTGCCGGCGCGATTGATTCAATGGATGGGCAACAATACAAGGCCCAACTACTGGACAACACCGTAGTAACGAGGCAACATGATTTCATCTGAATGACAGCGTCGACAGCGGGTTCGGGCAGGATTGAGGACTTAGCGGTTCAGGCCGAAGGCGATGCCGACGCCGCGGAAGCCGAAGTCGCTTTCGGGGTTGGATGAGGTGCCGCCGCCCAACCAGACCTGGTGGGAAATGCCCAGCCGGATGTACCAGCTGCGACGTTCGGCCGTTTGCTTGACGTACTGGACGCCGCCGTAGAAATCGATGATCGACAAAAACTCGTCGGCACCGATGTTGCTGTACTCGAGCGTACTGCTGTTCTGGACCAGCTGGTCCCGGTTGCCGAAAAGCACTGCGCCGTTGAACGCGCCGACCAGTTCAAACGGCGTGTGTCCCATCGGGCGATAGTATTCCAGACCCAACGTTGGTCCGGCGACACGCAAATCGGTCTTGCTGGTCAACAAAGCGGTTTCGACACCCGTGCTGTCGAACAGGCGACTGTTCAATCCCTGGGCGACGCTGACATACCGCACGCCAAACATCCCGTTGACTCGCGAGATTGGCAGTTTGACTTCTTTGAAGAAACTGGCCTGAAGCGAGTGAACTTCCAGGTCGTGCGCGGCAACGATCCGTTCTCCAGCCGCCGAGGTGGACAGACTGGTCAAACGGCCCGGTCCCGCCATCCATACGCTGCTGGTCCCGTTCGAAACGCCGTCACTTGTAAAACCAACCTGGTCTGACAGGTGATCGTATTGCGCGTACTGCAATTCGATGCCCGGCCCGTACTTCGATTCAAAACCTGCGCGGAAACGGGGAGCAGCTTCGAAGTCAAAATCATGGGCAATCGAATGGCCGGTTGTGGGAGATGCCACGGAGATTGCCGAATTGTCCAGAAACGAAGGCTTCATCGCCTGCCATTCCAACATGCTGAAATACCGGCCAGTCGCCAGAATTTCGCTCATTGGCGGATATTGCTTTTTCTTCTCTTCAAAATCAAAACTGCCTCCATCGTCCCAGACCTGCGGACGGACCGTCATCGAAGGTTGGCGAAAGCCCCGGTCCCAGTCATCACAGGAAACCGGATTCGCGCCATCGGTCATCGGCGGGGCCTGGGATGTTTGCGATTGGGGCAGCTGCCAGGGGAGCGGATCGACCCGACTGTTTTCCATCACCGACCGTCCGGTATTGTCCTGAAGTTTCAGAAAGTCCGGTTCCTGTTGCGCTCCACCGGACTGCCAGCCGGCACCGGATGCGGGTGGCCCCAGCGGGTATCGCTGTGGCGACTGGCGTTGCCTATTCGTTGGCCGAGGCGAATACTCGCCGGGCAACATGTTTCCGTCGGAAGCAGTGCGACTGGGCCAGGGTTGAAGTGTTGGCTGGCCCGAAGCCGGCCTTGGGACAAACATGTGCAGCGAGTTGGTGGCGTTGCCGGGTCCGGTCGTACCTGTGCCTGGCTGCAACTGTCCTGGTGCGGCCTGTCCCATTCCGGTTTGCGGCAAACTGTATCGCGAAGTCTGACCGGTGCTGGCGGGGCTTGCCTGTTGGCCAGTCAGCGGACGACCATCTGTATCGCAACCCGGTCCCTGGTCGGGACTCTTGTTGGGCCAGTACGGTTTGTCACTCCCCCAGTGCGGCGGAGACATACTGCGAGCCTCCTGAGACTCGCTGAATCGGGTGTCCCCGGGCACAACATTGGACGGTACCGCTTGTGAACCACCGATCTGTGCCCCCGGAAGCAGGGGAGTTTGCCCAAACAACGGCGCAACCAGCAGTGAACTGGCCGAAAGTGTCAGGATTGGGATCAAACGAAATCGCATCGGGCTCGTCGGCAAGGTTTAAACGGGGCTCGATCTGCCCCATACCTGTTTGTCGGGAATCTGGAGATCCGACCCGCCGGCCGGTCTCCAGTTCGATGACTTTGCAGATTCAAAGTCCTTTGCCGGTCCGGTTTGAATTCCCGGGACATGGCATATCAGTCATCATCGACAATCCCGTTACGACCGGCCAAATCTGCCAAATCCGTTGCGCAGGTAAAGCCAATGCGAAGGAATTGCCCAACCGTTAAAGTTCGCCAATGGCCGAAAATCACCGGCCATTTGAAGTCTAGCTCGACAATTCCAGTGAAGACGGGAAAAACTGGAAAACCGGCGGTCGTCGTTTATTTGCCAAACAGGGCATCGTGCATGCCGGGAAGTGGTTGTTGGGCCCCCCGGTCCCAATAGTTGAAGGTCGCCTTCCAGTCCCAGAGGGACCATCCGATTCCAAGCTCCTCGCACTTGCGGCGCATGGCCTCGCAGTAACGTGCGCGGCTGGGTCCATCGACTTCGACAAACACACCAAACTCACCAAGGTAAACGGGCCGGTTCCAGTGCCGCCCCCAATCCGATGCCAGTTTCAGTTCAGCGGCTATTGCTGCGGGGCTGCAGGGGTTTTCGTCTCCTGGTGCCACGTTGTACCGCTCCAACTGGTCCTTCAGATACTGGGGCAGCAGCGCGGGAACAGCGACCGGATTTTCCGGAGGACCAGGAAACGTCACGCCGCGAATGTGCCGCGTATCCGCTCCCCACCACGCCGACTGGTGCGTAAAAAAATGGGGCGTGTAATTATGGATCGTCACAATCAACCGGTCATCTTCCGGCAGTGTCAGATTGCCCAGTTCGTTGACCTGGTTGAAATTCCCCGGGCCGACAAGGATGGCCCTGCCGGGATCGATGGCGCGAATTGCGGGAATCAATTCGGCATAAAACCCGTTCATGAAACTGGTGGTCGCCTGGTCGTTCGGCTCGTTCAGAATTTCCAGCGCGACGTTCAGTGGCCGGTCACGAACCAGCCTGGCGACCTGCTCCCAGATTTTGAACAGCTTCTTCCGCTGCCCCTCCGGATCGGTATTGAATTCGTTGAAATGGTGCACATTGATGATCGCCCCCAGTCCAGCCTCTGCGGCACCGTCCAGCATCGCCCCGACTCTCTGTTGCATCAGGTTGCTGACAGTAAACTCCGGTCCTGGCCCAACGTAATGGTGCCATCCGACCGCAATCCGGACATGGTCAAAACCTTCGGCGGCAATCTTCCGGAAATCCTCCTGGCGAATCGTGTTGTCACCCCAGTCTTCCCCGGGCGGCACTTCCAGAAAGTTCGCGAGGTTGACACCCCGGCGAAAATGTTTGGCCAATTCAAATGCCGGCGAATCCGCAGCCGGCCGCCAGGTTTTCGTATCGCGAAACCGGTTCGGCACCGTCGCCACACACTGCAACGCGATTTCTGTTCCGGCCTTTGCGTTCAACTGACAAACAATCCTGCGATCGTGCCACGCTTCGCCGGCCCGAAACCCCTGCAATTCGCCGTGGGTCGATCTGGCGGAAACCCACTGAACGATCCGTGGCTTCAGCCCGCCCGCTCCATCCGGTTCCCACGGGCCCATGAAATCAATCTGGACCGTTGTGTCTCGGGAAACGGAAAACCGCAATTCAAAAGCTGTCTCTGAGAAATCGACAACAGGAACGGTGGCCCAGGCAGTTTTGGGTGAGTCGGCCTCTTCAACCCAGTCCATCCTGTGTACTGCCCCGATGGAAGGCGCCAGTCGCGGATTCAGAATTTCGCCAGTATGAACGACCAGATCCAGTCGCGCTTCACCGGCCGGAACCTCCTGCCCTGGAACAACGGCGCAGGAACCGAGTCCCCCCATTAGCATCCATGCAACAATTGCCAGTCGAACCATCGACAACATCCAAAAGAAATTGAGCGGTTACTTTGTGAGCTTCAACGACCAGCGATCTTCCGGAAACCTGCGGTCCTTTCCGCCACCGGCTACTGCAGGCAATGCGCAATCATCATGACCAGATAGGCCAAACCCCAACTTGTGGAGACGAACCCCCAGAATAGCATACGATTCGATCCGTTCCGGGAAACAATTGCTCCCAGGATCGTGGACATGACCGGACCGTACAGGATCAGAAAGATTGCGATGCTGGCCACCAGCACCCCCAGATCCTGACGGTAACTGGTGAAATAGCCGGCCAGTCGCCAGGTCAAAGGGAGCGCCACGCCAAAAAAAGTAACTACCATCATCAAATCGGCCAACCGAAACTGCCAGACGACAGGTTCGCCGCTTCGACCGGATTCGGACTGGGCGTGGTTGATCATGATTGGACCAATTTAATTTGCTCCCGGGCTTTACCCTTTATTGTACGCAGGCCGGTTCGACAAAGCCGGGCCCTGTCGCTGAAATTGTTTTGGGTGGGCGCTCCGGCGTGTAGCGGAAAACCGAAACAACCGGTGGGCAAGCCACCGGGATTCAATGGTTTGTTGAGGCGCCGGCGATGTTCCAAACAAACCTGCCTATCGCGAAAATCTGGCAATCAGATAATTGGCCAGGGGTGGCGAAATCCGGTCGAGCCAGACCAGGCCGATTCCTCCCAGCGAAATAATCACTTCGTGTTTGCCCATCCGCATCGCCCGCGCAGCGATGTTGGCAACCCGTTCTGGCGGCATGGCCCGACTTCCTTTCCAGTCCCGCGACTCTCCCCCTTCAATCGCCGAGTCAAAAAAATCGCTGTCGGTCGTACTGGGACTGACCAACAACACATCCACGCCATCCTGTTTCAATTCGGCTCGCAGGGAATCGCTCAGTCCGTGCAAGGCAAATTTGCTGGCACAGTATTCACTTTTCAGCGGAACCGCGCGATGTCCAAGGACACTGCTGATGTTGACGATGATCGGCTTGTTGCCCAGTTTCAGTTGCGGGATCGCCAGTCGGATCAGCTCGGCGACCGCAAAAAAATTGACTTCAAAGACCGTGCGCAACCGTTCCGGGCTGGCCTGGTCAAACCGGCCCATGGCGCCAATCCCCGCACAGTTAACCAGCCCGTCGATCCCTCCCAGTAATTCGACCGAACTTGAAACCAGGCTTTCGCGATGGGCTGGATCGGTAATATCGCCGGGTACAACATGGCACTCCCCTCCGGCATCACGAATTTGTCCGGCCAGAGCCTGCAACCGGTCTTCACGCCTGGCTGTAATCACCAGCCGCGATTTGCGTCGGGCAAGTTCCAGGGCGAGGTGCCAGCCAATCCCGCTGCTGGCTCCGGCAACGACGGTTCGCATCTGTTCGATTCGACGTCGTGTCACGAAACTCTCCGGCGACTGATGGATCAGGCCACATCGAACACAGGATCGTCGCCGCTGGCCAGACCGTCGATGGTCGCCGGGGGTGACGGCACAGCGCCGTTTAGCCCGAGGTCCTGTCCATTCTCTCCGCCAGGCTTCCAGAGCGTCACCGTCGCTTCGGCCGGGTTGATTGCACCGGCGAATTCCTGCGGCATCCGGCAATGAACGATGACCCGCGTTTCGCCATATTTTTTGGAGATAATCTCGCCGTGATTGGCCAACCAAGCCACCAGTTTTCCGTTGCCAACATCGGTTTCCACGGTGATTTCCCGAAAACAGCGGCTGAGCGTCTCGCTGACCCGTTTATGCAACAGGTCAAACCCCTGACCGGTTTTTGCACTTACTGGAATCGCGTGACCGTACCGGTTCCGCAATCCGTCCAGCACGGTCGGATTGTCAATCGAGTCGATCTTGTTCAGCACCAACAGGGTGTCTTTTTCATCGATACCCAAGTCGTGGAGCACTTTGTAGACCGCAGTAATCTGGGCCCAGACATCGGGACTGCTGGCGTCGGCGATGTGCAGCAGCAAATCGGCCTGGTTGGCTTCTTCGAGCGTCGCCTTGAAGCTGGCGATCAAATGGTGGGGCAGGTCGCGTATGAAACCGACCGTATCGCTCAACAGGACCGGTCCCCAACTCGGGAGTGTCCATCGCCTGGTCCGTGTGTCCAGCGTTGCAAACAGTTTGTCCGCAGCGAGGACTCCCGCATTGGTCAACGCATTCATCAGTGTGCTCTTGCCGGCATTGGTATATCCGACCAGCGAAACTGTCATCATTCCGCGACGGGAGCGGACCAGTTGTTCCTTGCGCCGTTCGATCTGGTTCAGTTCGCTGCGCAGATCGTAAATTCTTTTTTCCACCAGCCGGCGGTCGACCTCCAGCTGTTTTTCACCCGGCCCGCGCATGCCGACTCCCATCTTGATGCGGGACAGGTGGGTCCACATCCGCTTCAGCCGGGGAAGCGAATATTCCATCTGGGCCAGTTCCACAGCCAGTCGCGCCTCGGCGGTCTGGGCGTTGGTGGCAAAGATGTCGAGGATCAGTTCGGTCCGGTCGAGGACCTTGATGCCCAGCAGCTTTTCCAGGTTGCGGGTCTGGCCGGGCGAAAGGTCGTTGTCAAAGATCACAACGTCCGCCGCGTGAAACTCGGCCAGCCGCTTCAGCTCGTCCGCTTTGCCCTGGCCAATGTAAAAGGCATTATCGGGTTTCTCCCGACGTTGAATCATCGTCCCCTGAACAAGGGCTCCTGCCGTTCTGGCCAACCCGCCCAGTTCCTCCAGCGGATTGTCACTTTCAAATTGTCCTGGAAGTATCGCGCGAACCAGAATGGCAATTTCTTCACTGACAGCCTGGGATCGTTCTCGGTCGTGCACTCGTCGGGGGTTCCTTTCGGGAACAGGGTGTTGATTATTGGTCTACGTAGCCGTTCACTCCCGTGAACGTGCGGGGCCAGCATCGGGCCCGGTGGCGTCAAGCATTTTCACGGAGTGAAAAGCTACGTAGCCGTTCACTCCCGTGAACGTGCTGGGGCTGTCTGGACGTTTTGGTAATGCGGCCTAAGCCTTTTCACGGAGTGAAAAGTTACGTAGCTCTATTATCACCGGAATCGGGCAAATTGGAAAACCCGGCTTTCTAACGGGAAACAAGGGTGGTCATCTGGACAGCATTTGGCAGGCCCCGGGCGGTTTGGACCGCAAAAGCCTTGGGACAGGACACTCGCAGAACGCTCCGCTTCCAATTCTGTTCGAATGTGTAAACTGGCATTATCGCCATTGACTGCCCGCCAGCTGCTTCATGGGTTCAATCCGTTCCGTTGATTACAAAAACTTCCAGTCGATCTGTCGCATTCCAGCCTGTGGTCCAGCCGCTGCCGGGTGGGTGCAGACCGCTCGATGGGCTGGCCCGAATCGCCGGGAAACTCCCTGGAGCAATTTTGCTGGGAAGTTGCCCAGCAGATTCACTGCTGGCCAGGTACTCCTTTCTGACAGCAGATCCTGTCGAATGGTTCACGCTGGACCCATCCAATGCCGGATCTGGAAATACCGGGGCCGCGACAACCGGGTACGTTGACCGGACATTGTCCAAATACTCGACCCCCAACATCGATGGCCTCCCGCCGTTCCAGGGAGGGTGGGCCGGTGTCTGCGGATACGAATTGGGTGGACTATACGAGCGATTGCCCAGCGCGGAATTCGACCCGCTCCAATTTCCCTGGATGCAGTTGGGGCTTTACGATTTTGTCATTGCCTGGGATCACGCGACAGAAAAATCGTGGATCATCAGCCAGGGAATTCCGGAGCGATCAGCACCCCAACGGCTGATCCGTGCCCGGGACCGAGTCGGTCAAATCGAATCGTTGCTCGCCGGCGATATGCCTTCAACCGGTACACACCCGGCCCCGGCAGCCCACGTTCCCGGCAATGGCCCGCCACTCGTTTTGCTGGATGAGCCGGCACAGCTTTACGGAAATTTTTCGCGGGACGGATACCTGGAGGCGGCCAGCCGTTGTGTCGACTACATCCACGCCGGAGACGCATTTCAAATCAATCTTTCCCAGCAGCTTTGGACACCTGCGACGGTCAGCGGCGTGGAACTGGCGACCCGGTTGTCCCGATCCAATCCCGCTCCGTTTTCCGCCTTCATGGACCTCGGAAACCATCAGGTCATCAGTTCATCGCCGGAAAGGCTGTTCTCGGTTCGCAACGGCAGGATTGAAAGCCGCCCCATCAAGGGAACCCGCTCACGATTTGTCGAAGACCCGATCTTGGACAAAAACGCGGCGGACGAACTGCTTGCAAGCGTCAAGGACCGTGCCGAAAACACCATGATTGTTGATTTGATCCGGAATGACCTGTCCCGAATCTGCACCGATGATTCGGTGCAAGTCACGCAGTGGTGCGGGCTGGAGTCGTTTGCCACCGTTCATCACCTGGTGTCATCGGTCTGCGGCAGGTTGCGGGAGGAAGCCGGACCCAGCCAGATCCTTGAAGCGTTGTTCCCGGGCGGATCGGTCACCGGTGCACCCCGGATTCGTGCTATGGAAATCATTACCGAACTCGAACGGACCGCGCGCGGGGCCTATTGCGGATCGATGGGATATTTTGGCCTGAATGGAAATGCAGACTTCAACATTCTCATTCGAACTGTAACCGCCAGGAACGGCTGGTGGCAAATCCCGGTCGGTGGCGGGATCGTCGCCCGAAGCGTTCCCGAACACGAATACGAAGAAACCTGGACCAAAGCGGCGGGAATCCTGGACGCAATCGGCATTCGGGGAGGAAGCGTGCGATGATCCTCGTGCTGGACAATCATGACAGTTTTGTTCACAACCTCGCGCGGCAAATCCGGCTGCTGGGTTTGAAGACCGAAGTCGTTCGAAGCGACCGCATCGGCTGCGAAGAAGTGTTCCGGATGAAACCGCAGGCGATCGTCATGTCGCCTGGACCCTGTACTCCCAACGAATCGGGAGTCTGTCTGGAATTGACGAAGGTTGCCTCGGGCCAGATTCCGCTGCTGGGTGTCTGCCTGGGACATCAGATAATCTGCCAGGCGTTTGGCGGCACGATTGTCCGGTACGGAGAACCAAAACACGGCATTCACAGTCCAGTTTATCATCATGGCGATGCACTCTTTGCCGGAATTTCGTCCCCCTTCCATGCCGGACGCTATCACAGCCTGGTTGTTGACCGGGATACCGTTCCGGCCTGCCTGATGGTAACGGCGTCGACCGGTGATGGCCAGGTCATGGCGGTTCGGCATCGCGAACATGCGATTGTCGGTGTCCAGTTTCACCCGGAATCGGTTTTGACAGATCACGGCCCGGAATTGCTGGCCAATTTTTTTGACCTGGCCGGAGTCTCCGTAACCCGAACAGTTGTCCGGGAACTTGCCCTGTCGGCTCCATGCGGTGATTCGAAGTTCCCGGGAGAGCCAGCGTGATTATTGAAACCATCGTGAGCACGTTGGATTCACACGGCGAAACCAATCTGTCGCCGGTGGGAGCAATTGTCCGGCCCGACTCGTGGGAGCGGTTCGAGTTTCGTCTTTTTCCCGAATCGCAGACGCTGGCCAACCTGCTGGAAACGCGGGAAGGAGTCCTGCACCTGACCGACGATGCAATGCTGTTTGCCCGTGCCATCGCCGACCAGTGGGACGGTCTGCCCCCAATGGAATCATCCGACCGGGTCCAGGCACGCCGTCTGTCCGGAGTTTCTGCAGCTCACGAGTTTCGTGTAACACAAACCGAACAGAATGGCCAACGGATTTTTTTGCAGTGCGAAACGGTCGCCACGCATCATGGTACGGGCTTTCGGGGATTCAACCGGGCACGCTATGCCATCGTCGAAGCGGCGATCCTGGTTTCGAGGTTGGGAATATTGCCGGATGAAGAAATCCATCGGCATCTTGATCCGCTGGGGATTATTGTCAAAAAAACCGGTGGACCCGATGAACTGGCTGCCTGGCAACTGCTTGCCGAACGGTTCAGCCGGGAGGCCAGCCGATGACGGGCAATTTGCAATCGGGGGAACTGGTCCGGCAATCTTCAGCAAAGTCGGTCGCTGTTTCCGCCCCCAGCCGGCTGCATTTCGGGTTGTTG
>Ga0163150_10005122_pt1 | contig 17041 bp, 15 predicted proteins | sample OliLakLV19P2IB_FD_148628 | JGI IMG/M metagenome (GOLD analysis project Ga0163150, IMG submission 148628) | Freshwater microbial mat bacterial communities from Lake Vanda, McMurdo Dry Valleys, Antarctica - Oligotrophic Lake LV.19.P2.IB | ecosystem: Environmental > Aquatic > Freshwater > Lake >...
GATGGGGATGCCGCGAAAGATCGCCTGCTCGATCGCCGCCACCCCTTGCGGCGTGCCGGGAATCTTCACGAACAGGTTGGCGCGCTGGGCCTGGCCGTGAATCTGCCCGGCGGCTGCAACGGAGCCTGCGGTGTCGGCGGCCAGAAGTGGCGATATCTCCATCGAGACCCAACCATCGGTTTGGTCGGTGGCGTCGAATACCGGTTTGAACAGGTCGGCCGCACGGCGCAGGTCTTCCAGCGCCAGCTCGGTGAACAGCGCCTCGCCGGATAGCCCGGCCGAGGTCTTGGCATGGATGGCCGCATCGTAGGCATCGCCGCCGCCGATGGCGGCATCGAAGATGCTGGGATTCGAGGTCAGACCGGTGATCGAATCCTCGGCGATGTAGCGCGCCAGCGTCCCGTCGTCGAGCAGGGTGCGGGTGATGTTGTCCAGCCACAGGCTCTGGCCGAGATCGTGCAACTGCCGGGTTGGTTTCATATGGGTGTGATCATCTCGAGGTACTTATCGGGCGGGGTCAATACAGAATGCGACAGCGGATCGTTGCGGGCACCGTGCACAACTCGGCCAGTGCCGGCCGCGTCACCGCGTGGTCGATATCGATCACCACATAGCCGACATCCTCGTTGGTGCTCAGGTATTGCGCGGCGATGTTGATATTTGCCGCCGACAGCTTCTCGTTGACGTGTGCCAGCACGCCGGGCACGTTCTTGTGGATATGCAACAGCCGGCTGCGTCCGGCGCGCTCGGGCAGCGCGACTTCGGGGAAGTTCACCGCCGACGTAGTCGAACCGTTGTTGCCATATCGAATCAGCTTGGCTGCGACTTCCCTGCCGATGTTCACTTGCGCCTCCGAGGTCGAGCCACCGATGTGCGGCGTCAGGATGACGTTGTCGAAACGCGTCAGCGGCGAGACGAAGGCCGAATCGTTGCCTTGCGGTTCGAGGGGGAAGACATCGATCGCGGCACCGTGCAGGTGGCGGCTCTCCAGCGCGGCAGCGAGGGCATTGATGTCGACCACGGTGCCGCGCGACGCATTGATCAGGTGGCTTCCCGGCTTCATCGCCGCCAGTTGCGCGGGCCCCAGCATGTTGGCTGTTTCCGCGGTTTCCGGGACATGCAGGCTGACCACGTCGGAGACTTTCAGGAGCTCGTCGAGTCCGGCCATTTCGCGCGCATTGCCGAGCGGCAGCTTCGCCTCGATGTCGCGGAACACCACGCTCATGCCAAGCTGTTCCGCGAGCACGCCGATCTGCGTGCCGATGTGGCCGTAGCCCACGATGCCCAGCGTCTTGCCGCGTACTTCGTATGAATTCGCGGCGCTCTTGACCCAGCCGCCACGGTGCAGGACCGCGTTCTTCTCCGGAATGCCGCGCATCAGCATGATGATCTGCGCCAGCACCAGCTCCGCCACGCTGCGGGTGTTGGAGAACGGTGCGTTGAACACCGGAATACCCAGGCGCATGGCGGCTCCCAGATCGACCTGGTTGGTGCCGATGCAAAAGCAGCCGATGGCCGCAAGCCGGCCCGCGCGCTGCAGAACTTCTTCGGTCAGCTGCGTGCGGGAGCGTATGCCCAGAAAGCTCGCCTCGGCCAGCGCCGCGCGCAACTCGATGCCGGCCAGCGACTTGGCATGTGTGACGATGCGCGTGTAGCCGCCGTGGCGCAGATCCTCGACGGCCGACGCGTGAATCCCTTCAAGCAGCACCACCAGCTGGTCGCTCTTGGCGGCGGCGGGATCGATCGACTCGGAATTGCGCGTCAGGCTCATGGTGTGGTCTCTGTGTGGGTGGTTGCGCGAACGTTGCCGAACACAAGTGCGCGCAGCTTGGCCCACTGTGCTTCGGTCGGCACAGCCACCGCATCGATCGCATGCGCCGCGTGCGGATCGATGGCTCCCTGGGCGTCGAACACCAGCCAGCTGCAGGTTTCGTTGGCGATGGCCTCGGGCTGACCGCAGGCCAAGCGCAAGTACCAGTCGACGAGGATGAAACGACGGCCGGCGAACTCGGCCGCAGCCGCTTCGCCACGGGCGAGCGCGACGTAGCGGTCGTGGGCCAGCGGCTGCACCTTGTCTTGATCCAGCAGGAACAAGCGGCTTTCATGCGCAGCCGGCGTGCAGGCTTTTGACGCCCATCCGGCACGCCCTTCAGCCGGTCCTTCGTATACCGGTGCGAAGCCGCCACCGGGGGTGCGGAAGTTCGTCGTCTGGCCCTGGTACAGGCGCGCCGCCACCCATTGCACGCGACCGTCATAGGCGTAGTCGCGCAGGTCGAACTTGAGCACCTGCACGGGTTCCTGGTTCGAGATCACCCGCCCGCCGGGCGCCACCAGCGCTTGCGCCACATAGCCACCGGCAAGGATCTCCTGCCAGACACGCTGGGTGAGCTTGTCGCCGCGGTATGCAGCGCGTCCACCGAACCCGGCAAAGGGCTTGAAGAACAGGCGTCGCCGCTCGCGCCACAGGCGCTCTGCATGCTGCGCCTCCACGATTTCGGTATGGGGAATGCCGGCCAGCAGAACGTCCTGGGTGGCCTGCGGCACGTCCAAGGCCTGCAGCCGCGTTGCATCGCCGAGCAAGGCCAGGTTGCGCTTGTCCGCGTACAGCGCGTGCGCCTGCGGGTGTGGCGTGAGCACCATCGCGTTGCCCAGGTACGCCTCGCGCAGCGTCGCGCTGGCGGGCTCAGCCAGCGAAAAGTCGGTCAGGCGGTTGTAGACCAGGTCGATGGCCACCTCACCGTGCCAGAGCACGCCGGCACGCAAGATGAATTCCGTCGGCCCGGCAATGACCGCCTGCAGCCCGTGCCGCCTGAACAATTGCTGGAAGAGCAGGAACTCGGGATACAGGTACTGCTCCTCGGGACTTTCGTCGACGATGGCGATGCTGCGAAGCGGCCGGTCATGCCCGCAAAGAGCCCACTCGCGACGAAACATCGAAACGATGCTGTCTTCGAACTCCTTCGCGTTGGTCGGTGCAGGCAGCAGCGCATCGATTGCCGGGCAACATGCGCGCTGTGCCCGTGCCAGCACGGCGTTGAGCATGGCACCGCCCGCATTGGTGTTGATCTCGATCAGCCCGAAGCCGCCCTCGGTGACATGAAAGTCGTAGCCGAAGAACACCCCCTTGGCGCCGCCCGGATCGTGGCGTGCGATGGCGGGTGCTGTCGCCAGGACTTCGTCGCGATAGGCCGGCAGTGCGACCACCGACTCGACGGCCTGCACCACCTGGGCCATGCGTGTCATGTGCGCGTGCGACAGAAAGACGGGACGCGCCGCGAACAGGTAGGGACAGCGCTGCTGAATCAATTCGAACAGGCCGGGCTGGCCGATCTCGGACTCCAGTGCCTGGCGCAGCGCCGCGGTATCGAGGCTGATGCAGAAGCATTCGCCGTTCAGCACCTCCATCGAATCGGGGCCGAGCGATGGGACGGTATCTGCCGCCGTAATTGGAAGCCGCGGCGTCTTCGCGTTCATGCGATCGCCCCTGCAGTAGCGGGCGCCGCCGCAGCGGTGGCTTTGGGCCTGGCACTCTTGATCCCGGCCAGCTTGGTGCGCTTGAGCAGCAACGCGTTGATGGCCACTACCGCCGAGCTGCCTGACATCGACAGCGCCGCGATCTCGGGCGACAGCGTGAAGGGATAGAGCACCCCTGCGGCCAGCGGGAAGGCGATCACGTTGTAGCCCACCGCCCACCACAGGTTCTGGTGCATCTTGCGCAAGGTCGCGCGCGACAGTTCGATGGCGCCGACGATGTCGTAAGGGTCGCTCTTCATCAGCACCACATCGGCACTGTCCATCGCCACGTCGGTACCTGCGCCGATGGCAAAGCCCACGTTGGCCTGGGTGAGTGCGGGCGCGTCGTTGACGCCATCGCCCACCATGCCGACCTTCTTGCCCGTGGCCTGCAGTTCCTTGATCTTGGCGGCCTTCTGGCCAGGCAATACATCGGATAGCACGCTGTCGATGCCCAGGTCGGCGGCGATGCGCTTGGCCGTGCCGGCGTTATCGCCGGTGAGCATCACGACCTCGACGCCGCTTTCGCGCAGTTTGGCGACGGCAGCCTTGGCCGTCGGCCTCACGGCGTCGGCGATGGCGATGAGCCCGATCACCTTGCCGTTCTGCGCCACGTGCACCACCGTGCGGCCTTCGCCTTGCAGCCGCGCGGCTTGAGCCTCCAACGGCCCGAGGGCAAGCTTCTGGGTGTCCATCAGCAACCGGTTGCCGAGGAAGACCATGCCGGCGGCGGTCAACGCCTGAGCGCCCTGGCCGTCGATGCTCTTGAAGCCCGTCGGGGCGACGACCTTCAACTTTGCAGCGCGCCGCAAGACAGCCTGCGCCAACGGATGGGCCGACCCTTGCTCGACGGCCGCTGCCGCCAGCAGCAGCACCTCTTCGCTGATGCCTTCGGCCATGACCATGTCCACCACCTCCGGCTTGCCGACGGTGAGCGTTCCGGTCTTGTCGAAGACGATGACGTTGAGCTTGGTGGCGTCTTCCAGCGCCGAGGCGTTCTTGAACAGGATGCCGTTGGCGGCGCCCAGGCCGGTGCCCACCATCACCGCCATCGGTGTGGCCAGCCCCAGCGCATCGGGGCAGGCGATGACGAAGACCGTGATGGTCAGCGTCACTGCGAACAGCAGGGGCTGGCCGATCCACCAGAACCATACGCCGAAGGTCGTCAGCCCGATGACGATGGCGGCGACCACCAGCCACTGTGCCGCCCGGTCGGCCAGCAGTTGTGCAGGCGCCTTGGAGTTCTGCGCCTCCTGTACCAGCTTGACGATCTGCGCCAGTGCCGTGTCGGAGCCGACCTTGGTGGCCTTGTAGCGGAACGTGCCGCTGGTGTTGATGGTGGCACCGGCCACCTTCGCTCCGGGGCCCTTTTGCACCGGCATCGACTCGCCGGTGAGCATCGATTCGTCGACCAGTGAATCGCCCGACTCGACCGTGCCATCCACCGGGACCTTGTTGCCGGGTCGGATCACGACGATGTCGCCCACCACCACTTCAGCGGTCGCCACTTCGACCTCGGCGCCTTTGCGCAGCACGAAAGCCTTGGCCGGTGTCAGATTCATCAGCGCCTTGATGGCCGATGACGCACCGGCGCGGGCGCGCATCTCCAGCCAGTGACCGAGCAGGATGAACACCAGCAGCACGGAAACCGCTTCGAAGAACTGCTCGCTCTCGAAGAAGAAGGTGGCGCCGACGCTGAACAGGTAGCCGGTCCCCACGCTGAGCACGATCAGCGTCGCCATGTTCAGCTTGCCCTTCAGGAGCGCACGCCAGGCGGCGACGAAGAATGGCCAGCTCGGGTAGAGAACGGCGGCGCTGGCCAGGCCGAACAGCCATTGGTTGAGCGGAAGTCCGAAGGGCGGCGCCGGCGCAGGGAACAGGTCGCCCATCGGCGAATAGATGAAGACGGGCACGGCGAAGACGAGACAGATCCAGAAGCGGTTGCGCATGTCGCGCACCATGGCCGGCAGGTCCATGTTGCCACCGTGGCCCATCTCCTGGGCCATGTCTGACGACATCGGAGACGATGTGGCGCCGTGGCCAGCGTGGCCTTTGTTGTCGGCTGCCGCAGGAGGTGGTGTTGCCGTCTTCGGGTCCGCTGGCGCCGCCGTCGGCGACAGCCACAACCGCAGTCGCTGCAGGAGTGACGGCGTGTCCGGCTCGGCGGGCCTGGGCGTGGTGTCCGGCTGGGGTGCCACCGCGGCCGGCGTGTCCGGCATCCGCATGCCGGCGGGCATGGCTGCGGTATCGGGCTTCGGCGCCGCGGCAGGAGGCACTTTCGCTGCGCTTGCCGGCGCCGCAGCCGCACTTTCAGGCGCGGCTTTGGTGGCCGGTGGCACAGCCCCCGGCACCGCATGGCCCTGGCCCTCGGAAGCGCCGCCAGACGTGGCCTCTTCATGCCCGCGCAGACGCACGCCCGACTTGATATCGGCAACGTCGAGGCGGGTTTCGTCGTAGCGCACGGTGGCGTTCTTCGACGCGAAGTTCACGGTCACGCTGTCGACGCCGGGCACTTCGGCGATGCGCTTCTCGACCTCGTCCACGCTCAGGACCGACAGCATCGCGTGCACTTCAATGACGCTGGTCTTCATCGCTTTCCCTTCGTCTGCTTCATGTTCGTTCGTCCTTGCCGGTGCACTGAAGCAGCCCAGAGGTTGAAGAAGATCAGGTCCGCACGGCCATCTTGTGCTTGACGGGGGGCGTCGTCTTCAGGCGACGAGATGGCGCGCTAACTCTTCTCCGGTGCCACCTTGTCTTTCGGCTCGTCGCCTGCGGCAGCGGCGGGCGGCTCGGCCGGGGGAGGCTCCGGAGCCGCGGGGGCGCCCACCTTGTCAGGTGCTGCGACGCCGGCGGCGGCGGGAGAGGCCGGGGCATCGGGCGCAGCGGGATCGAATCCGCGCTGGCGTACGGCCGACTTGATATCTGTCGCTTCGAGCTGTGTCTCGTCATAACGCACGGTGGCGTTGCCGGCAGCAAAGTTCACCGTCACGCTTTGGACTCCGGGCACCTCGCCGATTCGCTTTTCGACTTCATCGACGCTGAACACCGACAACATGTCGCGCACTTCAATGGCGCTGGTTTTCATGGCGGGTCCTTTGTGAGTGGAGATCAGCGCGCCAGGCGCTGCGACTGGATGCAATCCGGTTTGAGCTCGAAAGCGATGTCCGGGGGTCAGCACGAACTCCCGGGCCGCGGGCAGGTGAGGAACCTGTTGAAGTGCCTCTGCAGCTTGACGAGCTCCACCTGGAGCCTGCGTTCAATTCATACCCCGGCAGGACTTGCAGGAGAAACGCGGACATGTGCACGCCGGACGGCGTAAGCAACCCATACACCACACAAAACACGTAGCTGAACGCCGTCCATATCGCCAGAGACCATGTCACGACTTTGAAGTTCAACATTCTTGCGCTCCAGCTTCGGCGCCGATATCCAACGGTCAATGCTGATGACCGCACCCATGTTTGGGAGCAGGCTCGTTATCGCTCCTGCCCGGGGGCTTGGCATCATCGCGATCACCTCCGCCATGTCCGCCATGCATGCCATGCCCGCCGTGGCCCATATGCATCGCGACCATCGCGATGGCGAACAGCACCCAGACCCAGTTTTCCGAAAGCCAATCCATCGCTTGATCCTCGCGAACGAAAGCCGATGCTTCAGCCGCAGCAACCGCCCTTTGCCTTGCCGCCTCGAGCCCCGCTGTCGGCTTCGACGCTGTAGCCTTCGCGCTGCACGGAGGACATCAGTTGCCCGGTTGAGGTCTGCAACTCGCCCCAGAGGTGTTCGGCTTGCATCTCCGATTACAGGCGGATTACGTTCTTGTAATCGCCGGACTGGCCCGCCTCAATTGCGGTTCTTACGAGATAGCCGTCGGGCACGGGGACGGCAGGTAAAAGCGGCTGGTTTCAGCCTAGCGGCGCGCCTGACGTCAGTCTGTTCGATGCCACACATTGCCCATGGACTGCGCGAGGAGCGCCTCCCATGCAGCCACGATCAATTCCGTCCATCGCGCCGGAAGTTTGTCGCGGCCTGCCAAATCGCACGGCTGGCGGTTGGCCGGGGCACACGTGGCCACGTTCTTTTCCGTATGTTGCAGGTCGGATTGCTTTCATCCATCGCCAGCAGGCCCATGTCGCCGGCGACCAGCGTCCCTGCGGTACGCAAGCTCCGCGCATTCATTTGCGGTTGCCTCCTCGTCCGATTCGGAATCTGCAGCAGATCTCACCGTACTTGCTGGCGTTTTGCCTGTGTTCGAAACACGCGGGTAGTACCGCTGATGAATTCGCTGATCTCGCCGTCGACGCACAGGGCAATTGGCGCCGCAGCACCATCGCGACAGCGGACCGTGAGCGACTCGCGCGTCAGCCGCAGATCGAGTGAATGCCCGCGATAGCGGATACGCATATCCAGGCGCTCGATGTCCTGCGGCAATTCCGGATTGAGCCGCAGGACGTCGCCCTTGACTTCGATACCGGTCCATACCCGCTGCACCAGGTCGACCGTGCCTGCCATCGCGCCGAGGTGCACGCCTTCCGCCGTGGTGCCCTGCTGGATGTCGACCACGTCGCTTTGCAGCGCCTCGGAGAAGAACTGCATCGAGCGCGGTCGGTCGGACCGCGCCAAAACCCAGGCGTGCACGACGCGGCACAGGGTGGAGCCGTGGGACGAGCGGCCGCTGTAGTAGGCGATATTGCGCGGAATGGTCTCGTATTCGAACGCATAGCCCAGGCGTTCGAACAACCCGCCGAGTTCTTCGGCGGAAAACAGGAAGAACAACATCAGCACGTCGCTCTGTTTCGACAGCTTGTAGCGGTTGGCGCTGTCGTTCTCCCCTTCGAGGATCAGGTCGAGACGCTGAATATTTCCGTACCGGGTGCGGTAGGCCTTCCAATCGAGCTCACGCAATTTTTCGTAACCCTCGAACTGGCTGATGATGCCGTCGTCATGGAAGGGCACAAACATCCTGCGGCTGATATCGTCCCAGCGCGCGATCTCCTGCGCCGATATTTCAAGCCGCGTCGTGAGTTCGGCACGACGCACGTCGGACAGCAGCTCGAGCACCTCCAGCGCCCGGCACAGAACCCACGCCGCCATGATGTTGGTATAGGCGTTGTTGTCGAGGCCGGGCGTGGCCGAATCCGGGTAGCCGTCGTGAAATTCGTCGGGGCCCATTACGCCGCGGATCGCGTAGCGCCCGCTCTTTTCATCCAATTTCGCGATGCTCGACCAGAAACGGGCGATATCGAGGATCAACTCCGCGCCGTGGGCATGCAGGAACTCGACATCGCGAGTGACCTGGAGATACTGCCAGACGTTATGGGCGATGGCACTGCCGACGTGGCGCTGCAGGTAGGAATTGTCGGGTACCCAGCGCTGCGAGCGCGGGTTCAGGTTGATCGCCTGCGTCTCCTCCTGGCCGTCGCTTGCGCTCTGCCACGGAAACATCGCCCCCTTGTACCCCGCAGCCGCGGCGCCGGCGCGCGCCTCGCCCAGTCGCCGGAAGCGGTACAGCAGGAGCGAGCGGGTGATTTCGGGCATCCGATAGTTGAAAAACGGGAAGATGAAGAGTTCATCCCAGAATATATGGCCCTGATACGCCTCCCCGGTCCAGCCCCGCGCGGGCACGCCGACATCGAGTCCGATCGAGTTGGGCGACACGGCCTGCAGCAGGTGCAACATGTTCAATCGCAGCAGCATCTGGACGTCAAACTTGAAGCCGGGATCGGCCGGCTGGATATGCACGTCGAAACGGCGCCACAGATGCTCCCAGACGAGAACGTGATCCGTCATCAATGCGTCGAAGTGAGCCGCACGCGCAATGGCCTTGCGCGCTTCGAGCCCGCACTCCGAGATGGCGTGATCGCGCGAGGTATAAAAAGAGGCCAGCTTCTCCAGTACCAGCGTCTCACCTTGCTCGAGGCCGACTTCGAACTCCTGTCCGATGTATCCAGGTTCCTCGACGATCCGGCGCCGAACATCGATGGGCTGTCCGTCGAGGAACGCTCGCGTTCGCGCTGCCTGGGCGACATGAATATTCGACTGACGAGTGCGCACCAGCAGGCAGACGCTGTCCGTGCCGGCGACCTCGCCTGTCAGCGGCTCGAGATGCTTGTTGTTGAATTTGCGGTACAGCTTCGCACCCGCGTTGACGACGCGCCCGTCGATCCCCGAACGGACCGTGACACTTCCCGACCAGTTCTCCGCGGTCAGCGCCAGTTCCAGCGCGCCCAGGTGCATGTCGCCCATCGACACCAGTCGTCGCTCCTTGAGCGTGCCGCGCCGCCCCTGGTCGTCCTCGAAACTCAGGCTGCGCAACAGCATGCCGCGCCGCAGATCGAGTTCCTGGCGGTACGAATGGAGCGTGACTGTCCTTGCGTCGAACCAGTCGCCATCGCCGATGCGAAATTCGAGCGCGAGCCAGTTGGGAAAATTGACGAGATCCTCGTTCTCGACCACCCGGCCGGCGATATCTGTGCGCAGCCGGTTGTAGCCGCCGGAGAGGTAGGTCCCCGGATAGTGAATGTCATCCGCCACCGCCCAGGGCGCGGCCGCGCGCGTCGCAAAATAGCCATTCCCCAGGGTGCACAGGGCTTCGCGGATTCCCTCGCACGCCGGGTCGAAACCCTCGAATACGAGTGACCACGCCGAGGGGGGCTCCGGCGCCACCCGAACCTGCGCCAGGTCGGTCACCACGACATCGGCGCCGGCCTCGCGCAACGCCTGCGATTGCCCGCGGCGATCGACGCCGATGACGCAACCGAATCGGCCGGCGCGCCCGGCCTGGACGCCCGCGATCGCGTCCTCCACGACGACGGCGCGCGCAGGCTCCGCCCCGAGGCGCCGCGCCGCCTCCAGAAAGGCATCCGGCGCCGGCTTGCCCTCGAGCTCGAGCCGGGTGACGTCCTTCCCGTCGACGCGCGTGTCGAACAGCTGCGCGATACCCGCCGTCTCGAGCACCACCGCGCAGTTGTTGCTGGAGGACACGACAGCGGTCTTGATCCCCTGCGCCCGCAGTGCTCGCACCAGCGTGACCGCCGCGTCATAGGGCTCGACGCCCCGCTGTTTCAGGTGTTCCAGGAAATGCTCGTCCTTGCGACTGCCGAGCGCGCGCATGCTTTGCACGCCGGGGCCGTCTTCTGCCGAGCCCATCGGCAGCTCGATGCCGCGCGACTCGAGGAAGGCCGCCACGCCGTCGTAACGCGGCTTGCCGTCGACGTAGCGCGGGTAGTCGGCATCGATGTCGAAGGGCACGAACGGTTCGCCGGCGTCAGCGGAACGCTGTTCGAGAAATCCGTCGAACAGCTTCTTCCAGGCCGCGGCATGCACGCTCGCCGTGCGGGTCAGGACGCCGTCAAGATCGAACAAGACAGCGTCGTAGTCGCGCGGCGATAGCGTGGTGACGGGAACGACACCACTCATGTCGAACCCTGGCCGCGGCGGCCGGCCTGCTGCTTCGTCAGATCCATGGCACATCCTCCACGCGACTCTACCTGCCAGCCTCGGCACTACCGCGCCGCGACCAGCGCCTCGAAGCCGGAGATCACGTCGAACAGTTCCTCGTCGATACCACTCTGGCGCAAACGGTGAAATGTGCCTTTGAGCTCCCCCAGCATTTCATCGATATTCCTGTCGGCACGTTGCATCGCCGCGAGGCGGCTCGCGCTTTCGCTCGCGAGGGATTCGGCGCACGCGCGGAAGAGCGAGACGAAAAGATATTCGCGAATGAGCGCCCGCAGGGTCGCGGTGCCGCCCCCAACGACCTCGGGCAGGTTTCCGGTCGGCCAGGGACGCTTGGCCAGCTTGCGGCGCCAGTTTTCGTCCAGCGGTAACAGTCGCTGACTGACAGGCACGTAAGACGCCCCGGAGGTGGGGCGGTTGTAGAAGAGGTGCAGTTCAGCGAGTTTTCCCTGGCTGCGGCGCGTCTCGCTCTCCACGAGAACCTGCCCGACGAGCGGGGTGATGGCCTTGACGGAGTTCGGCACGGTGAACAGGCCCTTCAGCGGCAGGCCCGCGTCCGCCAGGCGCGCGTGAACGCGCTCGCCGACGGCCCAGACCTCGGGCTTCGCAGGCAGTGCCGCCAGCGTCTTGACCGCGTAATCGGCCACCACATCGTTGAACTGGCCCACCAGTCCCTGGTCCGAGCCAAACACCACCGCGCCAATCGCACCCGCTTCTGTTCGTCTCGCCCCACGGGTCATCGATGCGGCCGGGCCGGTGCCCTGGAAACAGACGCTCAACCCCAGCTCCACAGTGCGATAGTAGTCGCCCAACGCGCGCACCGATTGCTCGTATTGGCCGATACTCGAAGCGGCCAGGGCCTTCATGGTCCTGACGACGGATTGCAGATCTCCTGCGCTGTTGATCTTTCGACGCAGGCCGGCTGTCGTTTCGCTCATAACGGCTCCCTGGGTACCGCCTCCGGCTTGGAATCCGGCTTGGGTTGAAAGCGAGCAAGCGCTTGGCGAGCGATCTGGACAATCACCTCGCGATCCTCGTCGCTGAACCTGCCGGCACCACTCAATCTCTCGCTCACCTCCGCCGGGATGTCTGCCGCGGCGGCCTCGCGCACGGCCTGCTCGGCGTCCGCCATGCGGTCAGGCGGTACGTCGTCGAAAAAGCCGGCGGTCAACGCCAGCAGGATGGCGATCTGTGCGGCCACGGACACGGGCGCGAATTCCGGCTGCTTGAGGCAGGCGCGGATTCGCCGTCCATGCTCGATGATCCTGCGAGTGTCTTCGTCCAGGCGGGCGCCGAACCGGGCAAAGCTCTCGAGCTCCTCGAACTGCGCATAGGCGAGCTTGAGGTCCCCCGCCACCGCGCGGTAGGCCGCCCGTTGCGCCTTGCCGCCCACGCGCGAAACCGACTTGCCGACATCGACCGCCGGTAGCACGCCCAATTCGAACAGCGACGGCGAGAGGTAGATCTGCCCGTCCGTAATGGAAATCAGGTTGGTTGGAATGTAGGCGGAAATGTTCTGCGCTTCGGTCTCGATAATGGGCAGGGCAGTGAGCGATCCGCCACCGAGTTCCGGACGCAAGTGCGTTGCGCGCTCCAGCAGCCGCGAGTGGATATAGAAGATGTCGCCGGGAAAGGCTTCCCGGCCAGGCGGGCGACGCAGCAGCAGGGACAACTCGCGATAGGCGCGCGCATGATGCGTGAGATCGTCGTATACGATCAGCACATCGCGGCCTTGCTCCATGAAATGCTCGGCGATGCTGGTCGCGGCGTAGGGTGCGATGTAGGCGAGCCCGGGTGGATCGCTGCCCTCGGTGACGATCACGATGGTGTAATCCATCGCGCCTTTCTCGCGCAGGGTGGCGACCGCTTTGGCCACGCCGGACGCGCGCTGGCCGATGGCGCAATATACGCACAGCACATCCTTGTCGCGCTGGTTGAGGATGGTGTCGATCGCAATGGCGGTCTTGCCCGTTTGCCGGTCACCGAGAATCAACTCGCGTTGGCCGCGCCCGACGGGAATGAGTGCGTCGATGACCTTTATTCCCGTTTGCAGGGGTACGGTAACGGGCGCCCGGTCCATGATGGGCGCGGCGGGTCGCTCGACAGGCAGGCGCACGCCGGAAACCACGGGGCCGTAGCCGTCCAGGGGCCGCCCCATCGGATTGACGATGCGTCCGATCAGTCCGTCCCCCACCGGCACGTCCATCACGTGCCCCCTGCGTTCGACTTCGTCCCCGGTATGCAACCGCGAATAGTCACCCAGCAGAACGACGCCGATTTCGTCCTCGTCGACGTTGAACGCGATGCCATACACATCGTCGGGAAACTTCAATACCTCTTCGGAGCCCACGCCGGGCAGGCCCGAGACTTTTGCGATGCCTGTCGCGATGCTGGCGATCGTGCCGACTTCGCGTGGCCTCAGTTGCGGCGTGAACGCGTCCCGCGCCTGGCTTATGCCGGCGAACGCGCCATCGAAAACGCCCTGAATGCTCTCGGGCTCCACGTTCATCGGCGCTTTGGGTCGGGTTCGGGTTGCACTTTCAGCAGCTCGTCGACGCTTCTTTCCAGCGAAGCGAGGTAATCGGCAATGCTCCAGGCGATCTTCCATCCATTCGTGGCGAGCTCGATCCCGCCGACCAGAGCGGGCGCGGTCTCGAACTTGACGCGGATTTCAGCCGAGAAAGTTTCGTTGAGCGCATTCTGTATCGCCGTGCGTTGATCCGCGGGAAGGTCAAACGCGCTGCGCACGATCGCGGGTTCCGCTGCTGTCTTCAGGGCCTTGGCGAAGCCTTCCCTGGCCTGGCTGTCCATGTCTCGCAGGCGGCGAGTGAAAACCTCACCCATGCGTTCTTCCAGGCTCGCCGTGGCGAGATCGGCCAGTGCCTTGCGCGCAATGGCAAACACCTCCTGCTGGGTGCGGCGACCGATGGCTTGATTCAGGCTGTGGGTGTCGTTACTCAACGTTTGCATCCGCTTGGCGCTCAATGCATCGGCTGCCTGCCGCGCCTGGTCCAGGAGCCGTCCACGTTCGGAATTTGCCTCGTCTGTCGCCTTCTTCAGGAGTGCGGCGCGCTGCTGGTCGAACGTCGCGTTCTTGTGCTGGAGCTCTCCGCGCTCCTGCTCGGCGTCGGTCCTCTTGGCGTCCGCGTCCGCGAGTGCCAGGGCGATCCGCTCCTCCCGCGCGTCGATGGCATGGAGGATGGGCTTGTAAAGAACGCGCTTGAGCAACCACACCAGGATCAGGAAATTGACTACTTGCGCAGCGACGGTGAACCAGTCGATCAGCATGGACTCACTTTCCCGTGGTCTGTGCGATGACGTGATTCCAGAATGGATTGGCGAAGATGAGAATCATCGAGATCACGAAACAGTAGATGGCCGTGGACTCGATCATCGCGAGTCCGACGAACAGGGTCCGGGTGATGGTGGCGGAGGCGTCGGGCTGCTGGGCCAGCGAAGTCAGCGCTGTCGCGACTGCCCTGCCTTCGCCCAGTGCCGGGCCGAGCGCGCCGAAACCGGTGGTGATGCCGGCGGTGACAATTGATGCCACTGCGATGAGCGTCATGCTGTCCATGGTGTCTCCTTCGGTTACTTGCGTTCAGTGGTTGCCCGACGATTCGGATTCAAGCCTGCTGACACGCGTCGCCGCCGCGATGTAGACCGCGGCCAGGATGGCGAAGATGTAGGCCTGCACCATGCCGGTGAGCAGGCCCAACGCCGTCATGACGATCGGAAATATGAGGGGCGTGATGCTGAGCAGGATGGCGATGATCATCGCTCCGCTCATCATGTTGCCGAACAGACGGACTGCCAGGGCCAGTGTGCGCGAGATTTCGCTGATGATGTTGAACGGCAGCATGATGAAGGTCGGCTGCGCGTAGGACCTTAGGTAGTTGCCCAAACCCCGCTCCTCGATGCCGAAAAGCGGGACCGCGACGAACACGCACAGGGCGAGCGCTACCGTGGTCGAGAGCGAACCGGTCGGCGGCTGGTAGCCGGGGATGACGGTGCAAATGGCAGCCATGGCGAGAAACAGGAAGAGCGTTGCCAGGAAGCCGAGATATTTTCTCGGCTGATTGAAGCCGACTTCTCCAATTTGCTTCTCGATGGCGATGACGATGATTTCGAGCAGATTCTGCCAGCGGGCACGTTGCAGCCCGATGGACAGCTTGCGGGTGACGAGCTTCGCGCCCACGGCCAGCACGAGCATCAACCCCCATGTGAATACAATGGTGGCGTTGAGTTTGAAAAACCCTTGTTGCCAGAAGATGATCTGGTCGGGACTAAGGCGCATGACCGGGCTCATGTGCTGGAGCGTCGTGGTGTTCGAGCGGCGGGCCGGCGAACCGGGTCACGATGAGCCGTGCGGTGGCGAATCCGAGCAGAGCTGCCAGCAGCCGCTGCCAATGACTGTCCGAGACGACATAAAACCCGGCGACCACGATACCTGTGCGCAACAGCAAGCTGCCCAGAAACCAGGGCGCCGGCCGTTGGAGCGAAACGCCCTTGCGCACCGTCCACCAAAGTCCGCCATAGAAGATGACGCCAAGCAACAGGCCCGTCGCCAATGCCGGCACCAGCGTCAGCCATTCATTCATCCCCGTCCTCCTGGTCGTGGCGCATGGCGTTGTCTTCCCTGGTGACCCAGTGCCAGGCGTTGAAACAGCCGACTGTGAGCCCGGCCACCAGCAGTGCCAATGTCCACGAGCGGCCGCCCGGATAACGCTGGTCCAGCCACAGGCCGAGCGCCGCGCCGAGCAGCGTCGGAATCGCTACCGACCAGCCGATAATTCCCATCATGCCGAGGCCGAACCAGACGCCCGGCACCGCGTTGCGCCGTGCCTTGAGCTTGCGCGCCGCCTTCGCGCCGACCTCCTGGCCGAGCGACGGCTTGGGCTTCGATGGCCTGGTTTGGAGCCCGTCATTCATTGTGAAAGGCCGCCATGCGACGGATGAAGTCGCCTTCCATTCTCGCCAACACCGACCTCACGCTGCGCTCGTTCTCGTCCAGCGTCAGAAACTCCCGCTCCACCGCATCGCGCAATCGCCCGAGGTCCGTTCCGCTCAGCGCCCGGCGTACGGAAACGAGCACATCAGGACCGGTCTTGACCAGCATCCCTTCATCCACAGCCACGTAGACCTCGCCCTGCGCATCCGAGTCGTAGACCAGGATTCCCGGCGTAAGCGCCGCCACGCAATCGAGCCGGTGCGGCAGCAGTCCGAAGGAGCCCTCGCGCGTCTCGGCGATGATGCGCGAAATGCCGCCCTTCTCGGCAAAGATCCCGAAAGGCAGGAGAATCCTAAGATTCATGAGTGTCGGCTGCTGCATGTGCGACCTCCCGTTTGGTCTCAGGGGCGGTCTTCACCTCGTCGATTGTTCCGATCATGTAGAGCGCGCTTTCCGGAAAGTCCTTGAATTCATCGCGCAGGATGCGCTCACAGCCGTTCAGCGCGTCTTCGAGGCTGACCAGCTTGCCTTGCAGGCCGGTGAATTGCTCGGTCGCGAAGAACGGCTGGGTGAGAAAACGCTCCAGCCTGCGGGCGCGGGCGACCACGTTGCGGTCCGCCGGCGAAAGCTGCTCCAGTCCGAGCATGGCGATGATGTCCTTGAGTTCCGTGTATTGCGCCAGAGTCCGCCGGACTTCCTGCGCCAGGCCATAATGGCGTGGACCTACGATGCCCGGTGTGGCCATTTTGGAACTGGACTGCAGCGGATCGATGGCCGGATAAAGCCCTTCACTTGCGCGCTTGCGCGACAGCACGATGGACGCCGAAAGGTGGGAAAAGGTATGCACCGCCGCCGGATCGGTGAAGTCGTCCGCCGGCACATACACCGCCTGGATCGAGGTGATGGCGCCGCTATCGGTGTTGGCGATACGCTCCTCCAACTGCGATAGTTCGGTGCCCATGGTGGGCTGATAACCGAGGCGCGACGGCATCTGCCCCATCAAGCCGGACACTTCCGAGCCGGCTTGAATAAAGCGGAAGATATTGTCGATGAGCAGCAACACATCGCGGTGCTCGTCGTCGCGGAAATACTCGGCCATCGTCAGCGCGGCGTGACCGACGCGGA
>Ga0163150_10005123_pt1 | contig 17039 bp, 13 predicted proteins | sample OliLakLV19P2IB_FD_148628 | JGI IMG/M metagenome (GOLD analysis project Ga0163150, IMG submission 148628) | Freshwater microbial mat bacterial communities from Lake Vanda, McMurdo Dry Valleys, Antarctica - Oligotrophic Lake LV.19.P2.IB | ecosystem: Environmental > Aquatic > Freshwater > Lake >...
CGCGAAATTTCGAATAACCGGTCCCGCAAAAGGGATTGAATCAGGCGGCGCTTTCCGCTGAGTGGCGAATTTTTAAATTCCTGGCGGCTGAAAACTGCCGCGTCGAAGTCGAGCGATTGTTCACGGTAATTCTCCAGTCTCGAAACAATCTGTGCAAGGTTCGGCGCCCGCTTGTGGCGGTTCAACTCCGTCATCTGCACGAGGACCGAAGCAAGCACCGGGTTGAGCCGCCGATTGACCTCAAAAAGATTGGAACGACTGGTTGAAAGAACTTCCAGATCGGCCGCATCAGTAAAGTCCAAACCACACGTCACGCTGGCCAGGAGAAGTCCAAGGGAAAAAATGTCGGTGAGTTCGTCGTGATGACCAATCACATGTTCCCAGGAACGATAGTTCGGTAGAAAAACCGGTTTGGTGATGGCGTCACCAGAGGTGGCAATACCAAGATCAGAGATCTTCAAGGAGGCCTGGTCGATGTCGGCGGTACGCCGTGATTCCGCGACTACTTCAACCGCACCGCTCCAAATCTTTTGTAACGCCTCGACCTTGCTGTTGTTTTTCCTGGGTCCGCTGACCTTGGACGGTAAAAACATCAAATGCCCTGTCTCCGTGAGGCTCAAGTCTTTCAGCCCGTCCAGCGGAGCCACGAGCCCCGCTTCGTGCGCCGTGCGGACCTGTTTCATCAGTGGAACCAAGGCGGCGAGGGCGTCGTCGGTTTCAAAACCGCCCCTGCCCAACCCGGCTTCCAGGAACTTGAGGAATGGTGGCTGATCCTCAGGGTTCATTCTTCACCTCCGCTTTCGACAAAATATCCGACGATTGCTCCTTCAATTTTCGAAGATCACGAACCTTCATTTTAAGTTCCTTGGCCGCGAGTTTCTCGAACTGCGCATCAAGCTCCAGTTGCCGACCCAATTGGAGCGCCGCCACCAACGGCATTTGATCAAGTTCCGGATCGATCCTGACGAAATCCAGCAGCACATAGCAAAAATATTCACGAATCCTCGCGTCTTCGATATTTAAACGGTCCAAACCGACTCCATCATCGTCGCCGACCGGCTGGAAATCAGTGAAAAACTGTCTTGCGTGACCGAGCATGGCCGGAGTTTGCGCCCACTTCGGTCGCAGCAGACATTCAAGCAGACGACGTGTGGCCGAGGTCAATCGCAACTGTCCGATCAGGTCCAGCTCGTCAAGCTCTGCGGCTCCTTCGATCATATCCGAAATACGCGCCGCCATATCGGCCTTCTTTTCCTGCCACAAGGCGAGAGCCCGCGCCCGGATAAAAGTTTCCGGATGTGAGATTCCCCCTGCGGAAACCTGCTCACCGGCGAAAATTTCTTCCGCCTGTTTTAAATAACCCGCCGCGCTCACCTGCGTGAGTCCGGTCTCCATCTTGACCAACCCAGCCACCACTGCATGCAGATCGCCGGTGGCGCAAAGCGAGCCGCGATCGGCAAAAATCTCGGTGTGAAGCCGGAAAAGCCGCGCAGTTTGCTGATGACTTGCGGACGCCCGTGGGTCATTCGCCACCGCCTGAATCAACCGGTCGGCGATATGAAAATCTCCGTTGTTGCCGCTCCACAAATGGTAATGAGCGAGTTCATGTCCGATGACTGACCTGATTTCATCGGCATTGAGCAATGTAAGAACCGGTCCGGAGAAAACGATGTGCCCTTCACCCGGCATGTAGAAAAGTGAGGCGTTGAGCTGGGGATTGTTGCGGGCTTGATAGAGCGTCACCGGGATGTCGAGCTTCAATCCGGCCTTGGTTTGCTCCACGCTTTGAAACAGTTCGGGATGACTCCCGGCATCCAGCCTATAGGTGGACTTGAGAAGATCCAGGCGCAGATTCCCGGTGTAGTCAGCCTGCGCTCGCGCCGAGGCAAACCAGTTCCACAAATCACGCTCATGGGTTTTGAGGTAGTCCCTCAATTCAACATGATACGGCGTCGGCTCAAGAGCAGGTGCGGGCGATTCCACGAGCATGGCGGCATTTAACCGGAGATACCGTCCCAGGTCAAAGGCACAGGAATTAAACCCGCGCTGAAGAAATCCGCCAAAACGGCGAAAGCACTGAGCCGTATCGATGCAGTTGGGGCCTTCGGGCCCCTCACCCCATCGGTTTTATCATTCAATCACCATCGCGCTGAAAGTTCGACGAGTTCTGTCAAAAAACACTCGCCCCCCTGCCACCAACGGTGCAATTCTGAATTATGCGTTCAGTCGAATTATTTTCAGGAGCTGGCGGCCTTGCTCTCGGGCTTGAAGCTGCTGGATTCGAGCATGTTGCGCTTATTGAACACAACAAGGATGCGTGCGCAACCCTGAGAATCAACCGCCCCGATTGGAATGTAATTGAGTCCGATGGCTCTGCCAGCATAGACATCGGGCGTTCTTTGTCGGGTTCCGATCTGACCTGGATGCAAAATGGTTTTTTCCTGCGGCGGTCGCATCACTTGATGAGCTACTTCGGGAGAAATATGTATCAGAGAGGTATTGGGAAGAGCATCAGCTCCCCAAACCCTCTGATCCCTCCGTCCTTACAGGCACGAGTCGCCCGCATCAGGACAGAATCGCTATTTCAGATGCAGTCTCGATGGAAAACGGTGCGGAACGCGCTGAAAGGTCTTCCTCACCCGAAAGTGAAAAGTGAATATGCGAATCACACTTATCAAGAGGGTGCAAAGTCCTACCCAGGCCATACGGGAAGCCCATGGGATGAACCTGCCAAGGCACTAAAGGCTGGAGATCACGGTGTTCCTGGAGGAGAGAACATGCTGGATTGTGGCAACGGCAAGGTACGTTATTTTTCCGTTCGGGAGTCAGCGCGCATTCAGACTTTCCCGGATGATTATGTGTTTTCGGGTTCGTGGACGGAGAGCATGAGGCAACTTGGCAACGCCGTTCCAGTTGCATTGGCTCAGGTGGTCGCATCATCCATTTCCAGGCATCTACAGATTCTGCATGGACAACGAATCAGTATTTAACCCTCTCGCCAAAAGAAACCTCGGTAAGAGCGTTGTTGACGCTTTATTGGAGACTACTGCATTGCCATTGAAAGATGTCGGCATGTTTCCCGGAGCAGGCGTTTAGGCCATCTACTACCTTGGATCGTTTCCGAACTACCGCCCCTTAAGTCAAGTAAATCAAACAGATTCGCGGTATCCGATCTATGTTGGAAAGGCCATTCCCAAGGGCGGTCGCAAGGGAACGAGTTCAGACGCATCCTTGGATTCGACGGCTCTTTCAAAGAGACTCCAAGAACACAAAGCATCCATTGATGCGGTCGAGTCACTCAAGATCGAGGATTTCACTTACAGAAGCCTGATCGTCGATGATATTTGGATTTCTCTCGGTGAGACTTTGGTGATTCAGCGGTACCAACCACTGTGGAATCAAGTTGTAGATGGATTCGGCAATCATGATCCGGGTGGAGGAAGATATAGCGGAATGTGCCCTGCATGGGATGAATTGCACCCCGGGAGGGTGTGGGCCGCTCGTTGCCAGGCACCCAAACTTACCAGGAACCAAATTCTCGAATCAATCGATACATACATGAATGCCATGAACGCTTTCAAAAAATAATGCCACTGTAGCAGAATCTGTGGGTAGAAACTGCTCCAAAACCCAGAGAAGGCTGTGAATACCAGGGTTCTCGCCATGTTTTAGCGTGCGAGCAAAGTGGTGGTTACATCTCCCCCCTCATCTCGTTTCAAACCCAAAACTGCGGTTCCTCGATCAATGTCGCGAGGTCATCCAGAATCCAAGCCCGCCGTTCCTCGAAATCATGGCGAAAGCAAACGGTAAAATCTGTACGGATAATTCCTCGCCTCCAAATCGATATAATTTATGAAACCAGACTGGGCTTCATAAGTTTGCAATGTAACCCATGACACCAAATCAAATGACGCCTGCAATCGATAGCTGGAACAGGAGTCCACGTTAAATCCGAGTTGGAACGACCCGTCCTGCAACCGCCCATAAGAGGCAAATTCAATGGCGACTCCGCCGCTCCGCGCGATCGAAAGTTTGGCCACAAAAACGTCAGCATCGCCCTGGCTCGACAAATCGTTGAAACCGACCAATGCCCTGCCCTTTAACTGCCCGGCCAATATCAGATTCCCCGCCAGATCCACGGCAATGGCGTATCCAGTCAGTTCGCCAGAACTTCCGGCTCCGCGCAGAAACAACACGTTTCCGGAAGGATCATAACTTGCCACAAATAAATTGAACACGTCGTCATTGGTCAGGGTGGTTTGACCCAAAGTCACATTACCCAGGAAAGAGCCGGTGAGATAAACATTCCCTTCTGCATCCAACGCGATGCCTGCCGCGTTTATGGCGTCTGTGGTTCCACTGTTGGTGGCCCAGAGCAACTCGCCATCACCATCAAACTTAGCGAGGAACAAATCAAAAAAACCACTGGAGGCAAGTGTGTTGGTTCCAATCTCTGTTGAAGTTCGAAAATATCCGGTGACATAACAGTTGCCTGTTTTATCCACCGCAATGTCTGCCCCCTGCGCTTCCTGACTCTGCGTCTCCTTTACCCACTCCAGCGCTCCGTCTGAATCAAATTTCGCCACGAAGGTTTCAGTGGTTCCGGTGCTGACCAGAATTTCATCATCGCCAAAAAAAGCCACCCCGGTGAAAAACCCGGTGACAAAAGCGTTTCCGGAAGCATCAGCAGCCACTTTAATCCCTTGATCATTGTCAACTCCCCCGGCGACATTCAACCAGTCCAGCGCACCGTTCGGAGTGAATCGCGCAACGAACAAATCGTAGGTTTCCGAGTTTTCGTAGGTTTCCCCACCCCAGTTCAGATCGTAAACGAAAGAGCCGGTAATCAAGATGTTTCCGCTTCCATCCAGGGAAATTCCGCTGCCGTAAACATTGTTCCCGTTCGGGGTGCTTCGGACCCAGGCAAGAGCACCCGCAGAATTATATTTCGCCACAAACAAATCAAATCCGCCGGTGTTGAAAACCGAGGCATCGCCGAACTCCGCAGCTTTCACATAATATCCGGTGATGAACGAATTGCCGTTGGTGTCCACCGCTACGTCGTAACCAACATCATCGTTGGTCCCGCCAGCCTGCGTTACCCAAACAAAGGCACCCTGTGGATTCAACTTCGCCAGAAAGATGTCGTGGCCCCCTGCTGAACTTAGATTTGTGGTTCCAAAAGCCACCGTTCCTTGAAATGAACCGACCACATAACTATTTCCCTCTGGATCCACAGCCACACCGCTTCCGGTTTCCAAACCACGGCTCCCGGCGTTGATCGCCCAGCAAAATGCGGTGTTCAACTGGGAAAATCCGGGATCATAATGAATGGTGATCGTCTTTGCGCCGACGTTGTTTTTGGAATCCCTCGCCGTGATCGAAATCACGTTGGCTCCAAGTGACAACTGGAGTGATCCAGACCAAAAGGCTTTACCACCCCCTGAAGCTGTCGCGCCGATAACGGTCAAGCCGTTGATGGCCACTTCTGCCACTCCATTGTCTCCCAGTCCAGCGTCCGTTGCCGTTCCACTCAGCACGATTAATGATGAACCGACTTTCTGATTGTTTTTATGACTGAGCACTTCAATCTCCGGCGGAACATCGTCGGTCGGGTTGTAACGAATATTGATGGTTTCAGCGGTGGAATTTCCTTTGGAATCGCGAGCCACCACAGAGATCACGTTGTCCCCCAGCACCAATGTCAGTGGCAGACTCCAATTTGCGGTGCCTCCTCCCGAAGCTTGAGCACCTGCCGCGATATTCCCATTCACCATGACCGAGGTTATGCCGCTATTGCCAAGATTGAAGTCGGTGGCGGTTCCAGCCAGGGTGATTTGGTTCAGTAATACCATCTGGTTCTTTTTATGGCTGGTGATCTCCAATGCAGGAGGTGTTGAATCCAAAGGACTGTAATTGATGGTTATAGTGACGGCGCCATCGTTCAGAAGCGTGTCAGTGGCCACGACGGAAATTACGTTCGGGCCCGGATTCAGATTCACATTGCCGCTCCAGCTAAGATTGCCATTGCCCGTGGTGGATGCGCCCACAAGCAATATGCCGTTGATTTTTACCGACGAAATGCCGTTGCCTCCAAAACCGTTGTCGGTGGCCGAACCAGCAAGGGTTATGGAACTCGTAGTGACCGTTTGTTGGTTATTATGAGATGAGATTTCAACCTGAGGTGCCAGAAGATCATTGGGCGAATATTGCAAAGAAATCGTCTGAGCCCCGCTGTTCCCACGGGCATCTTCGGCCACCACGGAAAGCACGTTTAATCCGGGTTTGAGTGAAACGGTTCTGCTCCATGTGGCCACAGCTCCTCCGGTGGCAATTCCACCGGCTGCAGCGACATCATTGACCCGGACAAAAGCCACTCCATTGTTGCCTGATCCTGAATCTGTGGCAGTGCCCGAAAGTAAAATTGTGGGAGTGTTAACAGTTTGATTGTTCCGGTGACTGTCAATGGAAATCTGCGGTGGAAGCTGATCTCCAATGTCGAAATAGACCACAATTGATTGATTGGTGGATTGAGGAAAAAGTGAATTGTCGGTCGCCGTGACATAAATGGTGTTTTTGCCGGGATTCAGCGTGATGGGACGGCTCCAGTTCGCGATCTGCGAGCCAACGGCCACGTCATTCGAGGCCCGTCCGAAATTAAGTAGGACGGAGGATATCCCGTTATTTCCCCGGCCCGCGTCGGTCGCCGTACCGGCCACCAGTATCCGGCTGGTGCCCACCACTTGCTGATCAACATGGCTGGTGATCTGCAACTGAGGTGCCAGAACGTCGTCAGGAACCACATTCAAAGTGATGTTTAATGCGGTTTCGTTCGGAAACGGTGCGTTGTCAAACGCGTAAATGTAGATGTAATTGACGCCGGCATTCAGTTCCAGGGTTCTGCTCCATTGAACGACCCCGGCTCCAACAGCGGTGACTTCCGGGATTTTTCCACGAAGATAAAACCCCGAGATCCCCTGGTCCCCGCGACCGGCGTCGGTGACCGTTCCAAACAGGGTCACAGTCTTTGTGGAAAGCTTCTGGCCATCCGTATGGCTCGTCAGCTGTATCACCGGACCCAAAGTGTCTTGAGGCTGGAAATTGATGACGATGTTCTGGTTGACGGTGTTGGGGAATTCATTTGCATCAGAAGCCGATATATCCAGAAAATTTTTCCCAGGCTGCAGCTCAATGGTTTTCGACCAGTTCACCACCCCGTTTCCTGAAGTATTTGCATTGGGAATTTTCCCCCGGAGATAGACCTCGGAGATTCCGCGGTCGCCCCGACCAGCATCCGTGGCGGTCCCCTGGACGGTGATGGAACTTGAGAAAACAGTCTGGCCGGTCGTATGGCTGGTGACGGAAAGCGTGGGCGCAAGGGTGTCGCCGGGTTGAAAATTGATGGTTAAGAAAACGCTGGTCTCGTTTTTCACGTCGCTGTTGTCGCTGGCATAAACCGTGAGGTAGTTGGCACCGGGGCGGAGTTGAATCGACTTGGACCAGTTTACCGTCTGCGAACCTGACGCATTAGCGCCGGGGAGGTCCCCCCCCAGATAGACGGAGGAAATACCGTTGTTTCCGCGACCGGAGTCGGTGGCCGTTCCCGCGAACACAATGGTGCTGGTTGTAACAGTTTGTCCATTCACGTGACTGGTCACTGTGATGGTGGGAGGCAGGGGATCGGTCGGTTGAAAGTTTATCGTCAGGATCTCGCGCGAGTAGTTTTGAACATCACTGTTGTCATAGGCTCCCACTTCGATGTAATTGGGGCCCCGACTTAGTGTGAACTCCTTTGTCCATTGCACCGTGCCTGCCCCGGAGGTGTTCGAGTTTGGAATGTTTCCCCTAAGATAGACCGATGAAACCCCATTATTTCCACGCCCGGCGTCCGAAGACGTTCCAGTTAGGGTGATGGTCTTGGTATTCACAATCTGACCATTTTGATGACTGGTGACCTGGGTCAAAGGGCCTAGTGAATCAAGTGGCTGAAAATTGATGACAATTGTCTGCCGTTGTTCATTTTTTTGAGGACTGTTGTCGTAAGCGTAAATTTCAATGGAGTTCGCGCCGGGATAGAGATCCAGATCACGGCTCCAGTTTACTGTCCCGGCTCCGGCAGCACTCGAATTAGGAATCGTCCCACGAACATATACAGAAGAAATCCCGCTCTCCCCGCGTCCGGAGTCGCTTGCTGTTCCGGACAAGGTGATGGATTTGGTGTTAACGATGGCGCCATTTGCATGACTCGTAGGGGAAATTGCCGGGGCAATGAAATCTTCCGCAGCGAATAAAGAGATTTCGAACAAACAGAACAGGGCTATAAAAATAAGGCGCATATTCAAATTAAAATTGCGTGAAAAAAAGGGAGAAATGGGTTGCCGACTGACAAATTGCGGCGAAGGTCTTTTCGGAAATTACAAAAAAAAAACAACATACCAACACCAACGATCGGGAGGAAGTTAGTCGCTCTCAACGGCTGGCGCAAGAGGCTCAAATAGACCGCTGTGTGAAGAGGGCATGATTAAATCCGGGTGAGTTTCCTGACGGATCGCGGTTCTGTGAACCGCAGCACATGGCAAAACTTAACTCCCGAAGCCTCGCAACACCCCGACGGTTGCCGCCCGCTGATCGAGGACGATACAGCCGCGGACCGGGGCCTCATCCCATTTTAATCACACCCGTTTGAAGATCCGGCGCTTCCAAAAAGTATGATTGTAGAGCGCGGTTGTGCAGGCGCGGGGTTTCCGGACCTGCACAAGTTGCAGAATGGGGGTCGGAAAAAAATTGAGCTTGCATTGATTGGACTCCTCTAAGAAAAAGGTTCAATGCTCGAAGATCAACCAACCCAAGAACAATCGGGCTCGCAAGCGAACTTGCCCGTGGAAAACCCTCAACGCCGGGAATTAATCAAGAAAATCGCCAAAACGACGATTGCCATCCCTGTGGCCGTAATCCTTTTTGAAGGAAGCACACACAGCCTTCTTTCGTATTAATTAATCCGAGAACAACACGCTGCGAATCCAATAAAACACCGTGAATCGCCTTGCGACAAAACCCTTCGCAATTGAAATATTCCATGTCCTCCGAACAACCATCGCGCAATATCTAGCCGGAAAATCTGCCAGTTCCGCCCGTAGAAAACCTTCAACGCCGGGAATTAATCAAGAAAATCGTCAAAACGACGATTGCCATCCCTGTGGCCGTAATCCTTTTTGAAGGAAGCACACACAGCCTTCTGGCCTCTTTGTAGCTTTCCAAATTAATTTGCGGGTGATTTTCCGAATTGTTCCGTGTTGGAAAGGGACATTTTTTCAGGACTGGGTGTGGGGTTGTTTTCACTTTGAGTGCGTGGAGAAATGTGGAGTTCTTGTTTGAGTTTCTGAATGCAGTGGAGGGCTTTTTGGCGTCCGAGTTGTTGAACTGAGGGATCGATGGCGGAAGTATGCACAGGTTGTTGCACGGTTGGTGAGGGAGGTTTATGCAAGCGGACTTTACTGATGTTTAAGTCCTCCTCGAAGCGGTCGGGCTGGAGGATGTTGGAGAGTTTCAAGGCACCGACATTTCTGCGCTGAGCTCTGATCTCGCGCTGAAGGTAGCCAATGACTTGTTGAAGTTGTTCCGGGCCGTGGCCCAGGCGCAGGAGTTCAAACCAGAGGCGTTGACGCTCAAAGCCCAGGGAGATGTTCTGGCCGGTGAGCCGGCAATAGAGAGCATGAAGGTGGTGGATTTGCTCAAGAGTAAGAGAGGAGTTCATGGGTTGGACCTTCACCAGGCCGGTGGCGGGCCGATGCCACCCCAAAAAGCAAACCGACCAGGCTGGATTTGCCGGCGACTGAGGAGCCGGCGATCGCCACATGACTTCCTCCAGCCACTTCCAGATAGAGGTCCTTGAGGATGATATTTCCTCCTGCGTGAACACTCACCTGGTCAAACCGGATGCGCGCGCCGATGCCAGACAACGCCTGAGCCGTAACCATGCAGTTGAGCACCTGCCACCTCTCCCTAACCCTCTCCCCCAGGGGGCGGAGAGGGGACAAAAGTGCCCGTAAACGCTTCACCGAAAGGTGAGTCAAAACCGCAGATATTTTCGTCCCTCTCTTCCATCCGATGGAGGAGAGGGACGGGGAGAGGAGGCTCGGCCAACGGGAGAGGTGAACTCCCGCGATCCCCCAATTTCTGATTTTTATCACCGGAATGATCCGGGAACTCGCGGGCGCTCGTCCCTCCCTCGGTTTGTTCGGGGGCGCCAAGCGGTTCGAGGAGGCGGAGGGTCAAATTGCGTTGCTCCGGGTATTGCCGAACCAATCTAATCCATTTCATAAATCATGCAGCTCGTGTTCGTTCAAACCACTTCCTCCTCCCGCAAAAACGGCAAAACCTATCTTTCCTATCTCGTCCGAGAATCCTTCCACACCCCCGCTGGTCCGCGCTCCCGCACAGTCTGCAACATCACCGGCCTCCCTCCCGCCACACGCGATCTCATCACCGCCTCGCTGCAAGGCCATATCCTCCTCCCTGCCGATCAACTCCAACTTCACCAAGCCCTCGATTATGGCGGTCTGGCCGTGCTCAATGACGCCTGGTCCCGTTTTCAACTCGATGCCCTCTTTGCTCCCATCCCATCTCAGCGCCAACGCAGCTTGTTCCAAGCCATGATCTACAGCCGTCTGCTCTTCCCTTGCGCCAGAGGCTCGAGGCTCCTGGCTGGCCCAGGCCTGCGGGTTGTCGGCCGAGGAATCCTTTAATGAGGACGATCTTTATGCGGCCATGGATCAGCTCACCGGCCGGTGGGTGACGTTGGAAAAGCAACTCTACGAGCGGGCCTTTCCCCAGTCCGTGCGACTGGTTCTTTACGATCTCACCAGCGTTTACTTTGAGGGCGATGGACCGGCCCATCTGGCCCGCTACGGCCACAGTCGCGATCACCGTGGAGATCGCGGGCAAATCATGCTGGCGGTGGCGACCGAAACCGAGGGCGTTCCGATCCACTTACAACTTACACCCGAAACCGTGAGTTGCGCCCGCCGGGAATGCCCCCTCAAGTGCCCCCTCAAGGGTGAGGCGCAGACGTTGTGAGGTTCTTTGCGTTCACGTTTTGCGCACTGCTGCGGGTCACAGACCCGCGGTCCGTCAGAGTACTCATCCGGGGTTTAATTACGCCCTGCCCCGACGGCCCCGATCCGGTTGCTTGAATTTTATTGAATCATTGTATCGGCGCCGATTAGGTTTCGCTTTTATCAACACCCTCGTCTGCGAGTTCGTTCAATCAACGAGCTCGCCAGGCGACCCAGAAAAACAACAAGACAAAGAGATTTTATGAATCAGATGCACGAGGTTGATTACAAAATTTTCGGCGATGACATGCAGTTCGTCGAGGTGGAACTGGATCCGCAGGAAGCGGCGGTAGCCGAGGCCGGCGGGATGATGTACATGGACGACGGCATCGAGATGGAGACGATCTTCGGAGACGGTTCCCAAAAACAAAGCGGATTCATGGGAGCTTTGATGGGAGCGGGGAAACGGCTGCTGACCGGTGAATCGATGTTCATGACGGTTTTTATGAACCGCGGCATGGGAAAAAAGAAGGTAGCCTTCGGAGCTCCGTATCCCGGGAAAATAGTCCCGATCCACCTGACTGACATCGGCGGTGAGTTGATCTGCCAGAAGGACTCGTTCCTGTGCGCAGCAAAAGGAGTTTCGCTCGGTATCGCCTTCCAAAAAAAGCTTGGGGCTGGCCTTTTCGGCGGTGAAGGGTTCATTATGCAACGGCTCAACGGCGACGGTATGGCGTTCATCCATGCAGGCGGGACTCTGATGGAACGTTCCCTCTCCCCAGGTGAGGTCATCCGGGTTGATACCGGCTGTATCGTGGCTTTCCAGCCTTCTGTTGATTATGACATCCAATATGTAGGAAAAATCAAATCCGCCCTGTTCGGTGGTGAAGGTTTGTTTTTTGCCACTTTGCGAGGCCCCGGGAAAATATGGCTGCAATCACTCCCCCTAAGCCGGCTGGCCGACCGTATTGTCATGGCCTCGCCCAAACTGGGCGGTGCGCGTCGCGGTGAGGGTTCGGTGCTCGGAGGGTTGGGAGGTTTGCTCGACGGCGACAATTCCTGACCAGCAGCGGGGAAACAGAAAAAGCCAGACTCTTGCGAGTCTGGCTTTTTTCCTTTTTGAAACTTGAACTTAAAGCCTGCCAGCCAGCTTGCCCTTGGTGGAAGTCTGGATACGGCAGAGGAAATGGTTTGCGGTGATGTAAAGCACGGTACCGTCTTCGCCCCAGGCACAATTTGCTGTGGGCTGATCCGTGTTGATGGTGCCCAAGTGTTTGCCACGGGGAGAAATCACAAGAACCCCGCCGGGCCCGGTGGCGAAAAGGTTTCCTTTCAAATCAACCTTGAGCCCGTCTGGCAAACCCTTTTTGCTGGACGTAAGATGGGACGCATCGAAGAACACCCTCTCATTTTCCAAGGTGCCATCCGCCTTGACATCAAATGCCATGATCACCGGACGGGCAGGATCTGAAATGGCGACGTAAAGCGTTTTTTCATCGGGTGAAAATTCGATTCCGTTGGGGAATGAAAGTTTGTCGGTGAGAAGGGTCACTGTTCCGTTTTTCACCACGCGATAAACGCCCGAAAAGGTCAGTTCCTTCTTCGGATCTTTATCCCGGCCTTCGAGGCCGTAGGGTGGGTCGGTGAAATAAATATCCCCGTTGGATTTCACCACCAGATCGTTGGGGCTGTTGAATTTTTTACCCTGATAACGTTCGGCGAGAGTGGTTTTGGCTCCGTTCTTCTCCAACCGGGCGACACGCCGGTCACCATGTTCGCACAGGATCAGGTTACCATTGTGATCCAGGGTGAGACCGTTGGATCCCGGCTCCCCGCCCCGGGCGGCCTGACCGGTGTATCCGCTCGGTTTTAAGAAAGGCGTGACGCCGACTCCCCATTTCCAACGATACACTGTGTTTTGAGGCACATCCGAGAAGAGCAGATACCCCCCGCGATCAAGCCAGACCGGGCCCTCGGACCAGCGGTAACCCTCCGCAAGTTTTTCGATGATCGCGCCCGGTGGAATGAGCGAATCCATCATTTCATCGTCCCGCTCGATCATTCCGATGGTGTCGTGGATGGAAAGCCTGGTTTCAGTTATTCCGGCCTCAGTTTTTCCTTTGGAAGAGTTCGTTTCGGTGGTGCAGCCGGCCAAAGCGGCACTAATTGCCGCCATCATGAGAGCTTTTTCTATTTTCATATCCAATGAGTGCGCCATTGCTAAGGGTTGTATGGGCACACTGTCACAAGAATTTTTTCCTAATTGAAGGAAAAAGAATTGAATTTTTCCCCTGCAACCCGGCTCTTCTATCTTGTGAGCAAAACAAATTGGATCATCGCCTTCTGCCTTTCATTTTTAGTGGTTGTGAGCGCCCTGCTTTATTCAGCCTGGCAGCTCAGCCGGGAAAACTTGACGGCCAAAAACGAGTTGGAAAAAATGAAGGGTGAAATGGAAACGGTGAAAACCGAGCTGACCAGTTCACGCGAAGAGCTGGAAAGGACCGCGTTGGAAATCAAGGAGCTGGAACGTGGTTCACAGGAAACCCTGAGTTCACAGGAAAAATTGAAACAGGAAATGCAGGCGGCCCTTGAATCCAAGGAAGTCACCATCTCCGAACTTCAGGGCAAACTCTCGGTCAATATTCTGGACCGTGTTTTGTTCGACTCCGGCGAGGCAGACCTCAGACCCGAAGGGGAAAGAATCCTGCAACAGGTGGCCTCGCTGATTTCCAGCCACACGAACCGGCAGATCCAGGTTCACGGACACACGGACAACGTCCCGATTCGCCACTCACCAAAAGGGCGTCATGCCACCAACTGGGAGCTGTCAGCGGCTCGCGCGCTTGCGGCAGTCCGTTTCCTCTCAGAAAAGGCCGGGGTCAGGCCGGAGCTTTTGAGCGCGGTTGGTTTCGGTGAATATCATCCCGCAGCCAGCAACGCCACACCGGAAGGCCGGGCTAGAAACCGCCGGATCGCCCTGATCATCATGCCGGAGGAACTGGCGCTGAGTGATGCCATCCTGGAAAAAAGAAAAATGGATAAAAAGCCACGGGAATCGGAGGCGATTGAGTCGTCCACAAAACGTTAGAAAATATCATCGGTCTGCTCAGAGCCTGTCTGAAAAATCGGCGGAGAGCAGCTGCGGCCCAAGTCGCTTCGCGACCCTGGAGTTTGGACATTTATTAGGACCAATTGGGCTCAGATGTTCACGGAGCATTGGTCCAGCGCCATCGGCGCGACATGTTTATAGCCCGTTTCCAACAACAAGCGCCAAGCTCCAGCGGGGCGGCATGCCAATGGCGGACAATTCAAATTAATTAATTCTATTCGCGGCTAGTTTTAATTATGCCGCTCCTCCGGAGCTCGGTCATTCTGTTGTCTTGGGATCTATAAAAATGGCGCTCCTATGGAGCTGGCTGCAGAATATCCAAACTCCAGAGTCTCTTCGCGAGCATCCTAGGAATCGGTCACCTCATTTTTCTTTGAGCTCTATTTCGCCAGCCCAGTTTTTGTCCGGTTCAGAATTGCGCAAATCTTTGATCACATTGAGATAGAACAATGATGGGCCATCTTTTTTTTCACCCTGGCGTAGTTCTTGAAAAATCGATCCTGCTTCGTCCCACTTTCTTTCCTTAAAATGCAGGAGACCGAGTGCAAACCGATTCCTCAAATCATCGCTCAAGGCGGCTTCTTCAGGCAGGCCCATCAGTTCATAAACTGAAACCACCCTTTCAAAACCTTTTAACCTGAACAAACCGAGGCTGCGCGTGACAAATTTCCCTTCAACAGCCTTTTGAATTTCGCCCGTGATCAGAATATCTGTGCCGAGATATTTATTCAGCCCCTCCATCCTGGAAGCCAGGTTGATGTTTTCACCGATAGCAGTCCAATCGAAGCGTTTGGAACTGCCAAAATCGCCCACATTTGCCAGGCCGCAGTGGAGTCCGATACGAGTCCTGACTTCCAGACCCGGTTTGCTGGGCGGCAATCCCAGATCCTGCGTTCGAAACAAAAGGGCCGACCGGCATGCCCGTTCCTGGTGGTTCGACTGCGGATCTGGCGCATTCCAAATTGCAAAAATCGCGTCACCGATGAATTTCACCACCGCGCCGTCCGTGGGAAAAATGCAACCGCCCACGGCCGCTTCAAAATAACGGTTCATCATATGCGCCAGTTCGTCGGAATCCATTCCCTCCGAAAAAGCGGTGAAGTTGGCAATGTCACTGAAGAAAATCGAGACTTCCTGCTTGATGGCGCCGGGTTTCAAAATGCCTCGGTTCTTTTCGATCTGTTTCACCCGCCCCGGCGAGAGGTACATGGACAGGGACTGTTGGAGGAGCCGTTTCTCCACATAGAGCGACACGGAACTGAGGACGATGGACCAGATCAGAACGAAGAACAAGACGACGACCGGGACGCTCCAGTTAAACCAGACTTTCCAGTATAACATGGAGAAAAAACCGAAGCCCGTCACAGTCATCATCAGAAAAAAACAGAATCCACAGGCCAGGAGCGGTCGTAATTTGGGAAGAAACAAACCGAGGCCGACGGCCAGGAAATAAGTGAGTGAACGTTCGAAAGGCAGCGGCATTTTTTCCAACCATTCGTTGCGCAGCAGATTCAGCAAAAAGGTGGCTTGAATCTCCGCACCTGGCATCAACAACTTCTTGCCCTTCTCAATCCGGGAATATGGGGAAAGGTAATCATCGTTCCTTTCACCTGCGGCCTTTACCGACATGCGAGATCCTATCAATACAATTTTTCCATGAAAAAAGCCGGGGGGTATTTCCGTTTCGGAGATCGCCCGGAAAAAACTGACATGGGGCAAAGTCCCGGGCGGACCATAATAATAAACCCAACGGAGGAACGAATGGTTCGTGCTGTTGGAAAAGACCTCCGCGGCCGCGACGCTCATGGGAGGGATCAACTCTTCTTTGTCGTAAGTGAACTGCCGAATGACCAGATCCCCTTCAACTGGCACATGAACATCCCCCAAGGCGTCGGCTGCATCGCGGAAAAGATCAATGGGAGGAATGTATCCTTTTGCCTCAACCCCCTCCCTTCCGACCGCCATTGGAACAAAGTCAACCCCGAGAACAACCAATCCTGCATTGGTCATTGCCCGGGCCAGACGCTCATCGACAAAAGGATCGGACGAAGAGTCGAAGATGACATCAAACACCACACCCCTGGCCTTTTCCTTCGCCAGACGATCCAGCAAAACAGCGTACAAACTTCTATCCCACGGCCGGTTCCTCGGTTGTTTTAAGTTCTCGTGCGACTCGTCATCGATATAAACGAGCACCACTTCCTCTGGTTTTGTCACTCCGCGAATGAAATGAGGCAGATCGTACGAGAGGGCCTTGAGACTTTTGCCCGCATCGTCAAGAAGGGTGATCGCAAGCCCCAGGGCCAACAATGCCCCGAGCAGCCCACTCCAGCCCGGATTAAATCCTTTGGGGAATTTCACTCCGGTTCCTTAGAAGTTAAACTTCAGGCTCACGGTGAAGGTGCGTTCGCGGGGAAGTTCTGAATAAAGAGAGAGCGGATTAAGCTGATAATTCTGATCGGCTAAGTTCAGGATGCCGGTACGGATTTCCATGCGCCTCTTCAGGAACCGGTACCCTAGAAAAGCGTGGAACTGCCAGAAGTCATCTCCCGGAAGGTCCCGCACATACCCGTGATTGCTTTGCGATGTCCAGGTCCCGAAAAGCTGACCGAAAAATCCCGAGGCGTGATTGTAGATCGCAAAAAGATTTAACTGCGGAAGCACCGCCGCTTCATCGCGGTCAAAAGGCTGTCCTGCACTGGAAACTCCCCCCGCCGGCAAGGACGGGCTTCGCGTTTCCAGTTCCGCGTGGGTCAGACGAAATCGCCCGCCGACCGACCATTCGTCACTCAAGAGCTGATTGACCGTGAGATAAAGCGACTTCTCAACGAAACTAAGGTCAGTCGGCACAATCACCGGATAGGCGCGTACCCCGA
>Ga0163150_10005124_pt1 | contig 17031 bp, 8 predicted proteins | sample OliLakLV19P2IB_FD_148628 | JGI IMG/M metagenome (GOLD analysis project Ga0163150, IMG submission 148628) | Freshwater microbial mat bacterial communities from Lake Vanda, McMurdo Dry Valleys, Antarctica - Oligotrophic Lake LV.19.P2.IB | ecosystem: Environmental > Aquatic > Freshwater > Lake >...
GCCTTATATCGGACCTTTCTACCCGTACCCCCAAGTTCCGCTGGGCTGGCGCAAAGTCCAGTTGGAGTGGGACGACGGATGGTGGTTCCTCGACTTCAAAGAGCGATAGTCTGCTATTGGCCGGAGCCCGGCCAATCCTGCTGGTCTGACAACGACCGACGGAACCCCGGCATTTTGCCGGGGTTTTTTTGTGCGCCGACAACACGATTGCGGGTGTCGATGACTTCCCGATCTTGGTTGAGAGCGGTGACGACCGTGGACGCGGACGCCATAGAAACGGAAACGCTGAGCTCGGGGGATTCCAGGTCGCAGCGAATTCCTGCAGCACCTGGCGAAGGAGCAGAGTCAGCAGCGTGTTTTTGCATTCACTTTTTCTGCTTGCGGATCGGGCCTGCCGGAAAATCCTGATTTCACGGAAAAACCGTGAAAACCCGCAAGTCCTGCACAGCTTATCTCGATAAAGTAGTCAGGAATGCATACCAAAAAGGGAAGTGCAATGCTAAATACACGATTTCTCGCCACACTGACAGCTGTTGTCGCCGGGGCGATCCTTTCAACCAGTACCGGATGTTTCCAGGCGACAGGTCCGACGCTTGGAATTTTCAGCGTCCCGATTCCTGTTTCGCCTTACCAACAGAAGCAGTACGAGGACGACTTCCATATCCAGGAGCGATACGCACGCGTACCGATTCTTGGGCCGCTGACATCAGGCGGACCGGTTGTAGCACTCGATCCACCCAGCGACGACGAAGTGTGGTGGGCGCTGGAACGGGCACGTCCGGTTCAGGGTGGCATTCCCTTTCTGCACGAGACGCAGCGGAATAACGTTATCATCGTGAAAGACAAAATCGCGGACTACATCGATCCACCCCGCGTGGTACCCCTGATTGGCCCGGTTCAATTGCACCACGCACATTACAAGTGCACCGTGTATTTCACCGAGCGACGGATTGTCGGATGGCCGTTCCCGCATACTTTGAACGACGAAGAATCGCAGGAAGTGATCTATATCGACCACAACCACTTCCACATGGTCGGCGATATCGACTTGGGTGAGGGAGCCACCAACTACTAAGCGAACACGGGAGCAGATCCCTGCGCTGTCGCCTCGAACTGAAAACAAGAACCGGCCCGGCAATCCTGATGGATACCGGGCCGGTTGTTTTGGTAGAAAGCAAACCCGGGCAGGCTGATGGTCGCGGCTGTGCGTCAAGGCTGTTGTATGCCGGACTTTGGTGGGCCAACAGTTCCTGCGGAGTCGACAAGGTCACCGTTGTTGGCAGGGACAGCTCAACAATCCAGATTTGTGAAATCGTTCTCCACGGCCTGATTTGCAGGTTTTCTGACTCGCACCAGTCGCATTTGGCAAAGCCAACAACGTCAATGTCTGGTACACTTCAAAGGCCCGGTCCGGCATCCGGCTTTTGCCGGGATGTCGCCCTCCCAGGCCCCCATTTCTGAATTCGCTGCCCCGCCAGATCTGTGAATAACCAAAACCGAACCAGCCTGATTGAGCGTGCATCTGCCTGGTCCGCAGTCCTGGTGCTGTTGCTGTTGCCTTTTGTCGGTTACGGGGCGATTCGTGCGCTGGGTGTTTTTTCCAACGACATCAAACAATGGCTGCCCCAGGGATTTGAGGAATCGGTCCGCTACGAATGGTTTGTCGATTCGTTTGGACTCGACGAAATGGTGGTGGTCAGCTGGCCTGGTTGCACGGTAGAAGATCCGCGGCTGGAAAAACTGGCCCGCGATCTGCGGGACGCCGTAGCGGCCGACGGACGGCGGACTTTTTCCAAAGTGATCACCGGGCCGGAGATCCTGCAGGCGATCATCGATCTGGGAGAGGACCGGGACGAGGCGCTGAAACGGTGCCGGGGACTTTTTTTGGGCCCCGACGACAAAACCACCTGTCTGCTGGCCGTCCCGGAAAAGAGGCTGGTGAAAAACCGGACGGTGGTTATTGACCAATTGACAGAAATTGCAACCGGTTCGATCGGAATCGAAGCCGACAGGGTCCGGATGGGTGGCCCGACGGTGGACGGAGCGGCAATCGATCGCGAGAGCAAGCTGGCGCTCCGACAGTTCCTGTGGATGACGCTGGTCGTTGTCTTTGGGTTGACGTGGTTTCGCAAGAGAAGTTTCCGGCTGGCCGGGATCATCATGGCGGTGTCCGGGTATTGCGCGGGTCTGAGCCTGGCGATTTTGTACTACACCGGCGGGACCATGAATCTGACCATGATCATGCTCCCTACGCTGGTACTGATTCTGGGCGTCTCCGCCAGCATTCACATGGTCAATTATTTTCTCAAAGCAGTGGCGACGGGCGGCCGGTATGATCCGGACCATGGCAGGTCGGCCGGATTGCGCGCTTTGCGATCTGGTGGCTGGCCAATTTTTCTGGCTTCCGCGACGACGGCAATCGGAATGGGTTCGTTGGGTCTGAGTCAAATCCGCCCGATCAGCAGTTTCGGAATCTATTCGGCAACAGGAGTCATGGCCAGTTTGCCGGTTGTGGTCCTGACGCTTGTCTGGATTTTGAACCGGTGTACCAACTGGCTGGGTGACCGGCACCTGAAAATGGTTGTGGACCAGAACCAGGAAGTCCATCCGGGTCCGGTGATTCAGTGGCTGTCGGGAATCACCCAACGGTTTTCGTTGTCGATTGTTGCGGTCGCATTGCTGGCGACATTGGCCGTCGGATGGGGAATCCGTGACCTGAAGGCAACGGTCAAGATCCAGAACCGTTTTGCAAAATCATCCCGGATCATTCAGGATTATTTGTGGCTGGAAAGCAACATCGGGCCCCTGGTTCCGATGGAGCTGGTGGTCCGTTTTCCGGAAAACCATCCGCTCGATGCGTGGGACCGGATGAAGGCGGTGCAGTACCTCGAGAAGGGAATCCGTAGAAACGAGTTCGTCAACGCTTCCTGGTCCGCAGCGATGTTTCGACCGCCGATGCCGGGTGGCAATGGTCCGTTCGTAGAGGCTGCACAGCGACTGGTCAAGGAGCAATGGGCCAACGAGCTCGGCAAACTGGAAGAGTCCTCGCTGGTAGCCGATTCCGGCGGTGAGCAGCTTTGGAGAATCAGTGTCCGCGTCGCAGCGATGAACGACGTGGACTACGGTCAATTGCTGGATCAAATCAAGCAACTGCTGGACGAAAGTGTCGCGGGGCTGAACAACACATTTGCCAAACGCGGCCAGCCGCCGATCAGTACCGCTGTGACCGGTGCGATCCCGATGATGTACAAGGCCCAGCACCAGGTTTTCAACGATCTGTTGGTCAGTTTTTGTACAGCCTTTGGACTGATCGCCCTGACCATGATGGTTGTGTTGCGCAGTTTTTCGGCGGGCCTGCTGGCGATGATTCCTAACGTGATGCCACCCTTGATTGTGTTTGGCCTGATGGGATGGTGGGGAACGAGAATCGAGATCGGATCGGTGATGACGGCCAGTGTTGCACTGGGAATTTCCGTGGACGATACGATCCACTTTTTGGCGTGGTACCGGCGGGGCGCGAATCAAACCGGCTCCCGGATTGAAGGAGTTCGCAGGGCCTATGCTTTTTGCTCGCGTTCCATGATCGATACGACGCTGATTTGTGGATTGGGGGTGGCGCCATTCATGATGTCGTCTTTCATGCCGACAGTCCAGTTTGCACGCCTGATGCTGATTCTGCTGCTGGTGGCTCTTGTCGGGGACCTGATCCTGTTGCCGGCGATGTTGAATGGACCTCTGGGAAAACTGTTTGGCCGACTGACCAAAAAAGACGATCCCCAGGCTTCGGGCGATGATGTCGAGGAACTCCGTTTGAACGAAGAAACCGGCGTGGAACGGGAAAACGGGTCCCATGCGCCGCTCCAGAAGCTTCGAAACCGGTCGTCACATGACTCCAAAGCAGCAAGTTAACGGTAAACTGGGAACCAATGGCTGAATTGAAAAATCCAAACGCCATTGGTTTTCGAAGGACTTTTCCCTACGAAAGGGTGCGAGTTCGTGTGGCATCTGGCAAAACGCGCGAAAAAGTCGCCTGAATTGTCAAGCTGGGAGCCTTTGGGGCTAAATGATAAGGTTGTAAACCGGCGGTATCCGAATACACTTATGGGCTTTGCCAAAGGTTCCTTGCGAGCGATTTTCGCCCTGGAAGGCTTGGCAAAATCGAACGCAGGATGGCGAATCAAGTAACGGGGAATTCTTTTCGAACGGGACCTGGATGTCAGACATCTACGACAAGGTTGACGAGTTTTGGGGCCGCATGCAGAAAGTGGTCGGCTCCGAGGAAATGATGAAATCGTTGCGGAATACTTTCTTTCGCCAATTTCCAATTTCCAACTGCCTGCCGGAAGTCATGATCAATGGCCGGAAACACCTGCAGGTTTCCACCAACGACTATTTGGGTCTGGCAACCCATCCGGAAGTGATCGAGGCTGGCCTGGTAGTCGCCCGGGAACACGGTGTTGGAACTCCGTTGGGTGCCCGGCCTTTGACCGGCAATACCAGCCTGCATATCGAGCTGGAAGAAAAATTGTCCAAATTCCGCCTGACCGAGGCGAGTCTGGTTTTCAATCTCGGACTCTCTGCCATGTCCGGCACGATTGCCTGTCTGGTCGGACGCCGCGAAAGAATTTTTGTGGACGCTTACGCGCATGGTTGCGTGCATGATGGTGCGCGGTTGTGCAAGGGCGAAGCGAGCTGGTTTGCCCACAACGACATGAACGACCTCGAGGCCCAGCTGAAAAAGGTCCCGATCGATACGCCCAAGATGATCGCGGTCGATGGCGTCTACGGAATGACGGGCGATCTGGCGCCGATGAAGGAGCTGGTGGAGCTGAAAAACAAATACAAGGCACGGTTGTTTGTTGACGATGCCCATGGGACGGGTGTTTTGGGTGACAATGGCCGGGGTACTTGCGAACTGTTCGGCGTCGAGCACGAAGTCGACTTGCATGGCGGCACGTTTGCCAAATCGTTTGGTACTTTTGGCGGGTATGTCTGCGGACCGGCGAAGGTGCTGAAGTACGTCAGCCACGTGTCGCCAGGATTCATGCTGACCAAGGCCCTGCCCGCTGCCATCACTGCTTCGACGATCAAATCGCTGGAGCTGATGCAGAAGATGCCCGAGCGGCGGTTGCAGTTGTGGGAGAACATCAATACGCTCCGCAGCGGATTGCGAAATGCCGGATTCAACATCGGCGATCCCAAGGGTGCAGTGACCTCGATCTTTACCCGTGGCGTGACCGCGCTGCACGCAGTGAAACTGCTTGAGGAAGAGCATCAGATCATCGTAAATCCGGTTATGTATCCGGCAGTTCCCTACGGGACATCGATCATCCGCATGACTCCCAGTGCGCTGCATACGCCGGCCCAGATGGACCGGTTGGTTGAGGCTGTCGTGGCGGTATCGCAGAAAATCCCGCTGCTGGAAAACAATGAGGCAGCAGCCTCGAAGCTTGCACTTTCGGCGTCGAACAAATAACGACTCCTGACAAAAGCTGATCCATACGAAACGCGGCGAATCATTCGCCGCGTTTTTTATTGCCAGCGTCCAGATGCTGGCGTGATCGGGCGGTTATGGCTAACTGCACTTCCGCATCCCCTCGGCCCGGGAAGATTGAGCCAAGGAATTGGTCAAAAACAACTTCCAGGATCCTGGGAGGTTGAGGCTCCCGCCGAAACTTCCAGGATCCTGGGAGGTTGAGGCTCCCGCCGAAACAGGTTCGCGTCGAGAGTATGTCTCGGCAGGAGCCTTGACCTCCCGAATTGGCGTACTAAAAGGAAGTTGTTCTTGACCTGGACTCCAGAGATGGCCTGGGTCAGCACTTTCGCGTTGCTGCAGGACCAGGGTTTCCTGTAAAAGCTGGCAGGTTCTGGCAGCGATTCGAATGTGCGATTTGGCGATTGATGCCCCAACAAAATAAGAGGCCCGAAAAAGGACTGGGCGCGGACTCATCCCGCGTGCTGGGTGTCCGCATGCGCCCGGATCTGGAAATCGTGGCGCAGAAATGGCAAGGGCGGGAGTACTGGGTGATCAAAGACCCGATTTCCCTGAAGTACTACCGTTTCGAGCCGGAAGAACTGGCGATTCTGAAATTACTGGATGGGGAGCGGGCTGCCGAAGAGATCCGTGACGAATTCGAGTCCAGGTTTGCCCCCCAGCGGCTGGACAACGCCGAATTGCATCAGCTGATCGGGATGCTCCATCGAAGCTCACTGGTGATCTCCGATTCCGCCGGACAGGGGGAACGGTTGCACAAGCGGTGGGCAGAGTCGGCAGCAAGGGAACGCAAACAGGGCCTCACCAATCCGCTGGCGATCCGCTTTCGGGGTGTGGACCCCGGACGGTTTCTGGAATGGCTGGACAGGAATTGCGGTTGGCTTTGTTCATGGCCTGCGCTGATGGCTGTCGTTCTGTTGGGCCTCGCGGCGCTGGGGTTGGTGTTCACGAATTTTGCGGAGTTGTCGGCAAAGATGCCGGCCTTCGAAGAATTTTTTGCCGGGAGCAACTGGATCTGGCTGGCTGTGGTGCTGGTGGTGACCAAAGTCATTCACGAACTGGGCCACGGTCTGGCCTGTCGCCGCTTTGGCGGTGAGTGTAATGAGATGGGCCTGATGCTGCTGGTCCTGATGCCATGTCTTTACTGCAATGTCAGTGACAGCTGGATGTTGCCCAGCAAATGGAAACGGGCGGCCATCGCAGCAGCAGGGATGTTCGCCGAACTGGCTATGGCATCAATGGCGACGTTTGTGTGGTGGTTCAGCGAGCCGGGACTGGTCAACCAGCTGGCACTGAATGTCATGATTGTCTGCTCGGTAACCACGCTGTTGTTCAATGCAAACCCGCTGCTGAAGTATGACGGGTACTACATACTGTCGGATCTGGTTGAAATTCCGAATCTCCGGCAAAAAGCGACCACGCTACTGAACCGGACCGCCAGTCAATGGCTGTTGGGTCTGGAGACTCGCGTCGACCCTTTCCTGCCAGTGCGACATCGGGGACTGTTTGTGCTGTATGCAATCGCGGCGGCTGCCTACCGGTGGTTCATTACATTTTCAATTTTCTGGTTTCTTTACCAGATGCTCGAACCATGGGGATTGAAGGTCGTTGGGCAAATGCTGGCGCTGGCGGCAATCTGGTCCCTGATCGGAATGCCAGTGATGCAACTCGTAAAATTCTTTTCTGTTCCGGGGAGATGGCTTGCTGTGAAACGGGTTAGACTGGCTACCGGAGTGTCGATCATGGTTGCGTTGGCGGGACTGCTGCTGTTGTTTCCGGTTCCCCACAAGGTGCGTTGCAGCTTTTTCGTCCAGCCTGCGCAAACCGGGAACGTATTTGTGACGGTGCCCGGGTTCGTCCGGCAGATCCATGTGAAAAGTGGTGACCGGGTTGTTGAGGGCCAGCTGCTGCTGACCCTGGAGAGCCCGGACCTGGACAAGCAGACCGAAAATCTGCAGGGTGAGCTGGACATCGCCCATGCCCGTCGTGAACATTACCGGCAATCAGCGACGTTTGACGAGGACAGTGCGTTGCAGCTCGCCTCGGCCGACGCAAGCTTTGAGTCGGCCATGAACCGGCTCCGGCAAAAATACCTGGACGCGGAACGCCTGAACATCCGGGCTTCCCGCGATGGCGTCTTCGTGGCCGATTCGATTCGTTCCCGTCCCGATTCGAAAACAACGGGGACATTGGTCTCGTGGCATGGTTCACCGGTTGAACCCCGCAACCACGGAGCCTGGTATGAAACACAAACACGAATCGGGCGGGTCGTCGTCGACATGGCCAAATCGGAAGCGGTTCTGGCTGTTGATCAGGGAGACATCGAGTTTATTCAGGCCGACCAACAGGTTAGCCTGTGGATCCGCCAGCATCCTGGGCGGGTCTTTGATTCGGAGATCTGTCTTGTTTCACCGGCCAGAATGCTGACCGTTCCAGCTGGCCTGTCGTCACGATGTGGCGGTGACCTGGTAACCAGCCGGGACGCACAAGGCAACGACGTGCCGCAGTCACCCGTTTGGCAGGTCAGCGTACCCCTCGAGTCGGATGACCTTCCTATCGTTGGAGGCGCGACTGGTGTGGCCCTGATTCACGTCGGAACGCAACCTCTGATTCGGCGCATCTGGCGGGAATTTTGCCGAACGTTCCGGTTTGAACTGTAACCGGTGAATGGCGTCCGTTCCGCATTTCCCTCACAGGCAGATGGGCAAGCAATGGCCCGGTGATACTTTTTGCCTCTCCCGCACTCTATAATTGCCGGAACAACGACCGTCACCGGGCCAGGGCAAAAGATAATTTTGAATTCCAGGCCGGTGCAGACTTCAACCGGAATTGCGAGAAGATCTTTGGCGATCTCTGGAATGCGAAATGGAACTTCCTTCACCTGTGGCAGGTTCGAAATCCCTGGCGGCTCGCGGTTTCTGCTGCCATTCGCGATAGGCCTGTGTTTGGCATTGATTTCAAACCCGGGTTTTGGCCAGGACGGTGGGCCGTTGGAACTGGTCCGTCAGCAGGAACAGCAACGGGCCACAGTCATCCAGTCAGTCATCGGCAGTGTCGTTGCAATCTATGACGAAGCCCGAAACGGGGGTGGTTCGGGTGTCATCATTGACCCGTCAGGCCTGGCTTTGACCAATCATCACGTCATCATGGGTGCGGGAGTCTCGGGAATGGCGGGGCTGGCCGATGGCAAACTCTATCCCTGGGAACTGGTGGCGACCGATCCGGGGGGGGATTTGGCCCTGATCCGGCTTTCCCGCGAAGGAAGTTTTCCGCACGCTGGACTGGCCGATTCCGACCGGGTCCGTGCCGGGGACTGGGCAATGGCGATGGGGAATCCATTTGTACTTGCCGAAGATCATGTGCCGACGGTAACCCTGGGCATTGTCAGTGGCGTCAAACGGTACCAGCCGGGTTCGGGAAAGAATCAGCTGGTTTACGGAAATTGCATTCAGGCTGACAGCTCGATCAATCCGGGAAATTCGGGTGGGCCGCTGTTCGACATGAGTGGTGCGATTATTGGGATCAATGGCCGCGCCAGTTTTCTGGAACGGGGGCGGGTCAATGTTGGACTGGGTTATGCGATCAGTTCCAATCAGGCCCGCAATTTTTTGGGTGAGCTGATGGCCACCTATCTGGTCCAGCATGGAACGCTGGATGCAAGTTTTTCTGATTACACGGACAAGGGAGTTCTCTGCTCGACGATCAACGAGTACTCGGAGGCGGCCAAGGCTGGTTTGGAGCTGGCGGACCGGCTGGTTGAGTTGGAGGGGATTCCGGTTCATTCATCGAACCAGGTGGCGAGCCTGCTTTGCACTCTGCCCAGGGGCTGGCCGACCACGCTGCTCGTCCGGAAACCGGATGGGCGCGAGCAATTGATCACGGTGCGAATGACCGGATTGCCGTACCAGCAGCCTCCCGAGCCGCCACAGGTTCCGGCCGATCCGGATCAGCCTGAAGACAAGGAGCAGCAACGCCAGGCCGAGAACCAGAAAAAAATGCAACGCCTGCTGTCGGCGGGAGCTTCCACGATCCGTGATCGGGATCTGAATCATGTTTGTCGTGACGTGCTGCTGGCCGCAGTTTGTCAGCCGAACGCCGAACCCGCCAGCGAAAAACTGGAGATACGCTATGACGTTTCCGGAGAAGTAGACACCGGCGTTCAGATTATCCTGTTCCCGGACCGGACCTTCGAGGTATTGCAGCGGCGGGGCGATGTTAGCGAATTGTCCAGTTTCAATGGTACCGTGTTCAACGTGACCACAACGAGCGATGGAGATTCTGTTTCTGCCAATATCTCTCATACGAGTGCCAGGCAAACTCCTGCGATCCTGGCAGCACTCTCGATCGCGGCGATGAGCGGAAACCGGTCGATGTGGTTCGATTGTTTGGGAGAATCCAGCGTCGATGGCAGCGACAAGGCGGATGGAAAACCGGTCGTCCGGCTGAAGACGCTGGATGACGAAAAGGACTGGTTTTACTCGTGGGTTTCACCGGGGTTTGCCGATGCGGACCGGGGCTCGCCGAGCGAACTGGTTAAAGTCTCGGCGGACCTGAATTGTGATCTCAAATCGGGCGGCGTTGTATTTCGGGACTGGCAATCCGTAAACGGGTGGCGAGTACCGGGCCAAATACTATTTGTTTCTGGCCTGGACGAGAAAGTGAACAGGACCTGGCGATTGGTTCCCAGCCAGGGCGAACCCGGAAATTCCGGAGACTCGCCATGAACAGGTTTTTGAAACCAATTCTGTATCAACCAGCTCTGTTTGTCCTGGCGTTTCAGTTTGTGGTTGCGATCGGGGTGGTTGGTGGCCAGGAGCCGGCGACGTTGCCGGATCTGGTTGATAGACTGCAGGGAAAAATCGTCAAGGTATTTGGTGCGGGAGCGGGTCAGGTCGAAGCTTACTCGACCGGGTTGATTGTTTCCGCCGATGGACTGATCGTGACTTCGCAGGGAGTCTATCTGGATGGGGCCCAAACTGTGGTGGTGCTGGCGGATGGCCGGAAATTCAGCGCAACGATCATGCGTCGGAACCGGCGGTTGCAACTGGCGATGCTGAAAATCGACACCGCGACGCCGGATCATTTTTCGCTGGACGTGGAAGCAGATTATCGGCAGGGAGACCGGATCGTTGCGATGAGCAATGCCTTTCGGGTGGCCGACAAACAGGAACCGGTTTCGGCGTGGTTGGGGATTGTTTCGCTCCCGACCAGCATCGATGCGAGGCTGAACGACCGCGACATCGCCTATCAGGGGGAGCTGATTCTGATCGATTCGATTACCAGCAATCCAGGTGCGGCTGGCGGTGCCGTGGTAGCGCTGGATGGAAACCTGATCGGCGTGATCGGAAAAGTGATCGAGAGCTCGGAGACGAACACCCGGCTGAATTATGCTGTTCCGGCCCGGCTGGTTCGGGATTTTGCGCAGGGCAAGCTTTCCGACGTCGTGGAATTACAGTCTCCCTCGTTTGTTGTGGGAGTGACGGGGATTCGCCTGTTTGAGTTGGGGGGCAAGTCGGCGCCGGCGTATATCGACCGCGTTGTCGAGGGAAGTCCCGCAAGCGACGCCGGACTGAAAATTGATGACCTGATCGTCTCGGTTAACGGAAACAATACAGGCAATGTACGGGAGTGTCAGGCGGAACTGGCGAAGCTGCCGGCAGGCGTCGAGGCGGTCATTATCGTGAAACGGGGAAAAGGACTGGAGCGGTTCCCGGTGACGCCGACTGTCGGGGACGGTCAGGGAGAAGACAAATGAACATGTTCCGAACAAAAGGCTTTTTGTCGGGTGTTTTCATCGGCCTGTTCACGGCGCTGGTGTTTCATGATGCCGTCGCCGCTCTACAACCGGAGACGGAGCGGCCGGCGGCCCTCGCTCCTTCGATTCGCGAATTGCAGGCGAGTGCCGACGTGTTTCGCAGCGCGCGGGACGCGATCTCCCCTGCCCTGGTGACGATTGAATCGTACGGAGGTGTTGGGGCCATTCCGGGAGTGATTGGCGGAATCCGGCGGCAGGGGGAAGGGAACACAACCGGAGTTGTAATTGCGAGTGACGGCTGGATCGTAACCAGCACATTCAATTTTGTTCAGCGTCCGCCGCTGATCACGGTGGTTACGTCAGACGGCAAGCAGCATGTGGCCCGACTGCGGGGGCAGGACAACACCCGCAAGATCTGTTTGCTCAAGATCGACGATGTGAAAGGGCTGGCGGTCGCTGAACAGGCGAATCCCGATCAGCTTTTTGTTGGCCAGACAGCATTGTCGGTCGGTGTTGGCTACGGAGACACGACACCCTCGATATCTGCCGGTATCGTCAGTGCGTTGAACCGGATCAGCGGCCGGGCTGTGCAAACGGATGCGAAAATAAGTCCGGCCTGTTACGGTGGTCCGCTGGTGGATGTACTTGGCAGAATGATTGGAGTTTGTGTGCCAATGAATCCCCAGTCGACGGCAGTTGCGGCGGGAGTCGAATGGTACGATTCCGGAATTGGATTCGCGGTTCCACTGGCGAATATCTCTGATATCATTGAGCGCTTGAAAAATGATGAGACGATCAATCCCGGTTTTCTGGGGGTTGGTGTGTCGCAGAATCCGGCAGGCGAAGGGGTGTTGGTCGGTGAAGTCGTGCCCGAATCGCCCGCTGCCGGCGCAGGCATCATCGCAGGTTCAATCATTACGTCCGTCAACGGGAAAGAAACACCGACACCGGCTGATTTTCGACAGCTGATTTCCGCGTTTGCTGCGGGTGGCCAGGTCACAGTTGTCATTCGAATGCCTGGCGCCGATGCGACGCGGGAGATGCAGATTGAGCTTGGAATCGCTCCGGAGTTCAAAAAGGCGGATCGCGGCCCCGGACTGTGACGAATGGGACTTTCCTGCACTCTCGCCGTTCGACCTGATAAAAAGTCGTAACAGCAATGAGGGTGTAAGTCATTTGTACTGGTGAAAAGACTGGGGTTTGGGATGAATTCTGTCCAGGGAACCTCTGGGCTATAATCGAATCAGTCAATTACTTTTTCAGAATCAGGACTTCCCGTGCTTGACCTCGCTGTCAGAACGTCGCTGTTGCTTCTGCTTGTTGCCGGGGCTTCCGGTCAATCGCAGGCCGACGAGGTTGAATTCAATCGTGACATTCGCCCGATCCTGGCGGAGCACTGTTTTGCCTGTCACGGTCCGGACGAAGAAGCACGGCAGGCCGATTTGCGACTGGACATTCGCGAAGAGGCGATATTCAGTGAAGCCTTTGTTCCGGGAAATGCCGGGAACAGTGAACTGGTCCGCCGGATCATGGCTGCGCGAGTGCCGGATGGCCATGACGCCGGCGAAGTATCCCAAATGCCCCCCGAGGACTTTCCCAAACAGTTGAGCGACGGTCAGCGGGAAACCCTGAAGACCTGGATTGCGGAAGGGGCGAGGTACCAGCAGCACTGGTCCTGGGTTCCGCTGGTGCCGGTCGAAAACCCTGTTGTGAAAGACCAAGGCTGGGCGCGTGGTGCGATTGATTCATTCGTGTTGGCGGGACTGGACAAGGCCGGACTGCAACCGGCACCGGAGGCGGATATTGGAAAACTGGTTCGCCGGGTTTCGCTGGATTTGACCGGACTCCCTCCGTCGCCGGAAGAATTGCAAGCTGTGCTGGACGATCCGAATCCGGACCGGTACGAACGCTATGTCGACCGCTTGCTGGCAAGTCCACGTTGGGGAGAACATCGCGGACGATATTGGTTGGACTATGCCCGCTATGCCGACACGCACGGGATCCATTTTGACAACTACCGTGAAATCTGGAGCTATCGCGACTGGGTCATCAGTGCGTTCAACGCGAACATGCCATTCGACCAATTTTCGGTTGAGCAGATTGCCGGCGACTTGTTGCCCAATCCTTCCCTGGACCAGTTGATCGCGACCGGATTCAACCGGTGCAACACAACGACCAACGAAGGGGGCGCGATCAACGAAGAGTACCAGGTGTTGTACACCCGCGACCGGGTGGAAACGGTTTCGGTTGTCTGGTTGGGGCTGACATCGGGATGCGCTGTTTGCCATGACCACAAATACGATCCACTCTCGCAAAAAGATTTTTACGAGCTGGCCGCCTTTTTCAACAATACGACCCAGGCGGCCATGGATGGGAATATCAAGGACACACCGCCGATTATCCCCGTTCCGATGGAGGCCGAACGGGCGCGATTTGCCGTGCTGGAATCGGAACTGGAAAATGCCCGGGGAGAAATGGACGCGTATGCAGCGGGAGCCCAGGGGAAACTGGACCAGTGGCGGGCTGATCCGACACAGTTGGAAAAACTTTTGTGGCAGGTTGACCCGATTCTGAAAGACCAGCTGACCCATTTGCCGCTGGACGGAAATGAAAAGCGTGATTTGAGTATTGTGGACCAGGGCCGGCTGTTTCGTATTCCTGTTCCAGGCGAAAACAAATGGGAGAACGGATGGACTGGCGAATCGGCCTGGGTTGTTTCGAAGGACAACCTGCCTGCGTTCCGTTCGATTGGCGATTTCGAACAGGATCAGCCCTATTCCGTAATGCTGTGGGTCAAGCCCGGGTCAGCGAACCAGGGCGGTGCGCTGGTTTCGAGAATGGAGAACCAGGCTCCCTATCGCGGATGGGATCTGTGGTTGCAGGATGGCAAGATCGCGGCACATCTGATTCATGAGTGGCCGAAAAACGCGATCAAGGTTGGAGCCGTGGATCGCCTGCCGGCCGGGAAATGGAGCCATGTAACGGTCACCTGGGACGGCTCGAAAAAAGTCCAGGGGATGAAATTGTTTGTGAATGGCCAGGAGGTAAAGACGGCGGTCGAAGCCGATACCCTGGACGGAACGACACGAACCGATGTTCCGTTCCGGTTGGGCACACGCCACAACGGCGGTGACACAGCCGGCGCGGCAATGACCGATTTGAGAATATTTGGCCGGTCGCTCAGCGGCGAAGAGGTTTCCGGTTTTTCGATGCATGACCGGGCGGTGTGGCTGCTGAGCCGGCCGGACGACCAGTTGAGCGACGAGGACCGCAAATCACTGCCCGATATGTGGATGTCGATGTTTGATGAAAATTGGCGGGTGATGCGAAGCAGATTCCAGGCTTTGCAGGATGAGCGTACACAAATTGCGCAGCGGGGCACCGTCGCCCATATCATGCAGGAAAGTCCCGAAGCACCGACCGCGTTTGTTCTTTTCCGGGGTGCCTATGACCAGAGGCGCGACCAGGTTTCTCCCGACACGCCAGGATTTTTACCCGCCATGAATCCTGATCTGCCACGCAACCGGATGGGATTTGCCCAGTGGATCGTGGATCCGGAAAACCCCCTGACGGCCCGGGTCACGGTGAACCGTTTTTGGCAGGAGGTTTTTGGACAGGGGCTGGTCGGGTCTTCGGGCGATTTTGGAACGACTGGCCAAATGCCAACCAACCCGGAGTTGCTTGATTTTTTGGCGGTTGAATTCCGCGATCACGGCTGGGATGTCAAGCGGCTGTTTCGAAACATCGTGACCAGTGCAACTTACCGCCAGAGTGTGGTGGTGACGGATGAAAAGCTGGAACGGGACCGGGACAACCATTTGTACTCACGAGGGCCGCGGTTCCGGATGGATGCCGAGGTGGTCAGGGATTTTGCACTGGCCGCCAGTGGTCTGCTCTCGGACAAAATCGGTGGGCCCAGTGTCCGTCCGTACCAGCCCGAAGGGGTCTGGGAAGCGGTGGCCATGCCCGAAAGCAATACCCGGAATTACAAACCGGATACAGGTGATTCCCTGTATCGACGCAGCATGTACACGATCTGGAAACGGGCGGCTCCACCGGCGTCGATGGACATTCTGAACGCCCCGTCTCGTGAAGTCTGTACGGTTCAAAGGGAGCGGACGAACACGCCGCTGCAGGCGCTGGTGACCCTGAACGATCCCCAGTTTGTCGAGGCGGCGCGAATTCTGGCCCAGCAATCCCTGGAACGACGCGACCGTCAAGAACTGGACGAGAGTAAAGTGTTTTTGTTTCTGGGACGGACCCTGTTGTCACGGGATTTCGATCCCGCTGAACTGGCCATCCTCGATGGTTCGTTGAAAGAGTTGCGGACTTCCTTTGCTGGCGATGTCGAGTCAGCAAAAATGCTTTTGGAAGTTGGTGAGCGACCGGCCGGATACGGTGCGGATGACCCAGCCGAACTGGCTGCGTGGACGATGCTGATTAACCAGTTAATGAATCTGGACGAAGTCCTGAACAAGTAATCTGTTGAGCCCGATTGGAAATAGCACGATGGTCGATCCCCTGATTCAGGATTACGTCCGGTACGAAACGCGGCGGCAGTTCTTTCGCCAGGGTGCGAATGCCCTGGGAATGGCTGCCTTGGCCAGTCTGGGTGGCTCGGGCTTTCTTTCACCCGGAAATATTCTTGCCCAGGATGGAAACTCCTCGCCAGATCAGCGAATTGGCGGATTGCCGGAACTGCCGCATTTTCCTCCGAAGGCCAAAAACGTGATCTATTTGCACATGGTCGGCGGGCCCAGCCAGATGGATCTGTTCGATTACAAACCGGTCATGAACGAGTGGTACGACAAGGACTTACCGGAGTCGATTCGGGACGGTCAGCGGCTGACGACCATGACCAGTGGCCAGGCCCGGTTTCCGATCGCCCCGTCGATGTACAAATTTGCCCAGCACGGACAGTCCGGCATGTGGATGAGCGAGCTGTTGCCGTACACCAGCCGGCTGGCCGACGACTTGTGTGTGATTCGGAGCATGCACACCGAGGCGATCAATCACGAGCCGGCGATTACCCATATGCAGACCGGCAATATGGTTACCGGGCGACCCTGCATCGGTTCGTGGGTTTCGTACGGATTGGGTTCGCTGAACGAAAACCTGCCCACCTTTGTCGTTCTGGTTGCTGATCCCACCAACCGGGAGCAGTTTCAGGCCATCGCTGCGCGACTTTGGTCCAGCGGATTTTTGCCAGGCACACACGCCGGCGTGAATTTCCGGACGGCTGGCGATCCGATTCTCTACCTGCAGAACCCGCCGGGTGTCAGTACGGATGTCCGGAGGAAGACGCTGGACGGTTTGCGGGCACTGAATGAAATCAATTTCCGGAAGACAGGCGATCCGGAAACCCATACGCGGATCGAGCAGTACGAACTGGCATTCCGGATGCAGGCCAGTGTCCCTTCGCTGGTCGATCTGAATACCGAGCCGCAGGCGACTTTTGACCTGTATGGCGAAGACGCCCGAAAGCCCGGAACATTTGCGAACACAGCCCTGATGGCACGGAAGCTGGTCGAGAAGGGCACCCGTTTTGTGCAGATTTACCTGAACAACTGGGATCATCACAGTAACGTCGCCAAACGATTGCCAAGCCAGTGCAAGGATATCGATCAGGCAACCTGGGGCTTGATCACGGATTTGAAGAACCGGGGGATGCTCGATTCGACCCTTGTGGTTTGGGGAGGGGAGTTTGGGCGTACGATCTACTCGCAGGGAGGATTGTCGAAGGAGAATTATGGCCGGGACCATCACCCGCGATGTTTCACGA
>Ga0163150_10005126_pt1 | contig 17030 bp, 9 predicted proteins | sample OliLakLV19P2IB_FD_148628 | JGI IMG/M metagenome (GOLD analysis project Ga0163150, IMG submission 148628) | Freshwater microbial mat bacterial communities from Lake Vanda, McMurdo Dry Valleys, Antarctica - Oligotrophic Lake LV.19.P2.IB | ecosystem: Environmental > Aquatic > Freshwater > Lake >...
GCCCACGCCGCCACCACTGGCCACAACCCAAAGAGATTGGCCTTGATCGTTTTGTTCAATAGCAACCCCAACACCATCGCCGGCACGAACGCGAGAATGATGTTTGCCAAAAGCCGCTTGTACTCCGCCGGCACGTACCGCGGCTGCCGGTAGAGCACCATGCTCATCTGAAAAAACCGCCGGCGATACAGCCCGAGCACCGCCACGATCGCCCCCGCCTGGATGCAGATCGCGTACGCGTTGGCCTGATCGCTTTGCTCGATGCCCATTGCCCGCTGGGCCAGAATGAGATGCCCCGTCGAGCTGACCGGCAAATACTCCGTCAGCCCTTCCACCAGTCCGAGAATCATCGCCTGCCACCATTCCATGAACGCTCCATTTGATCGAGTGTCGTATCGGGCGGGATGAACCGATGATTGGGTATCGGTCAGGGGAAGGGTGTAGGGTTTAGGGTTTAGGGTGTAGGGGTGAAAGTCACAGCTACCGTTGCGTCCTCTTCGGACCCTAAACCCTACACCCCACACCCTAAACCCTTCCTTCCTGCTATCATCCCTCCATCCGGATGAAAGGATGCTTCAACCTTGAGCTCGTTCCTCCAGCAACTCTCCCGCCGCGTCCTCTTCTTCGACGGGGCCATGGGCACCTCGATCCACGAGTACCCGCTCGATATCGACCGCGATTACCTCGGCCGCGAGAACTGCACCGAGGCCCTCGTGCTCGGCAGGCCGGACGTCATCCAGGAGATCCACGAATCGTTCCTGAAGATCGGCGCCGACGTCGTCGAGACCGACACGTTCAACGGCAACGTCATCACCATGGCGGATCAGGACCTGTCCGACCGGGTCCGCGAGATCAACATCAAAGCCGCCCGCATCGCCCGCGCCGCCTGCGACGTGCATTCGACGCCGGACAAGCCGCGCTTCGTCGCCGGTTCCATCGGCCCCGGCACCCGGCTGATCACGCTCAACAACACCACCTGGGACGAGATGCTCGAAAGCTACGCCGAGCAGGTGCGCGGCCTGATCGAAGGCGGCGTCGATGTGCTGCTGATCGAAACGGCGCAGGACATCCTCCAGGTGAAGTGCGCGGTCAACGCCTGCCTCAAGGCGCTCAATGAAGCGAAGAAGACGCCGCTCGACATCCCGATCATGGTGCAGGTCACCATCGAGCAGACCGGCACCATGCTGATGGGCACCGAGATCGCCGCGGTGGTCACGGCCCTGAAGCCGTACCCGATCCTGTCGCTCGGCATGAACTGCGCGACCGGGCCGACGGAGATGACGGAGCATGTGCGGTACTTGAGCGAGTACTGGGGCCGGTCGATCTCGATCCTGCCCAACGCCGGCATCCCGACGCTCGTCGAAGGCCGCACCGAGTTCCCGCTGGCCCCCGATTCGTTCGCGACACAGCTCAAGCGGTTCGTCACCGAGTTCGGCGTCAACTTGGTCGGCGGCTGCTGCGGCACCCGGCCGGCGCACATCGCCAAGCTCATCGAGACCATCGGACTGGACACGCCGCGCGTTGAAGTCGTGAGAAAGCCGCTGCCTTCCGCGTGCGCCTCGCTTTATTCACCCACCGAGTACCGGCAGGACACCTCCATCCTCAACATCGGCGAGCGCACCAACGCGTCCGGCTCCCGCGCCTTCAAGAAGCTCCTCGAAAAAGAGGAGTGGGACGGCATGGTCAGCCTGGCCCGCGAGCAGACCCGCGAAGGCTCGCACGTCATCGACGTCAACGTCGATTATGCCGGTCGCAACAACGCCAAGGACATGGCCGAGATCGTCCACCGCTTCGTCCGCCAGGTGAACGCCCCGCTCATGCTCGACTCGACGCAGCCGGCGACCATCGAGGCCGGGCTCAAGTGCTCCGGCGGCAAGTGCATCATCAACTCCGCCAACCTCGAAGACGGCGAGCACAAGTTCGCCGAGATGATCCGCCTCGCCCGGACCTACGGCGCCGCCCTCGTGTTCGGCACCATCGATGAAGACCCGCAGGAGGCGATGGCCCGCACCGCCGACCGCAAGGAAGCCATCGCCGCCCGCATGCACGAGATGGCGACCAAGACCTACGGGCTGCCCGAGGAAGACATCTTCTTCGACCCGCTGGTGCTGCCCATCTCCACCGGCATGGAGAAGGACCGGCGCTCGGCGCTGGAGACGATCGAAGGTGTCCGCCGGATCAGTCAGCGGTTCCCGAACTGCCAGACGACGGTGGGGCTTTCCAATGTGAGTTTCGGCTTGAAGCCGGCGGCGCGCGTGGTGCTCAACAGCGCGTTCATGCACGAGCTGGTCGCGGCGGGCCTCACCAGCGCGATCGTGCATTCGTCGAAGATCCTGCCGCAGAATCGCATCCCCGAGCCGCAGTGGCGCGCGGCGATGGAGCTGATCTACAACCGCTGGCCGGCGGAGCCGACGACGCTGCGCGACGGCTCGCAGACGACCGACCCGCTCCAGATTTTTGTGAACCTGTTCGATGATGCGCAGGAGGACCAGAGCGCTAAGCCGCAAGCGGCGGACCTGTCGCTCGAGGAACAACTTCAGAAGCACATCATCGATGGCGAAAAGAAGAACCTCGTCGAGACCCTTGAGACGGCCCGCACGACAAAGTATTCCCCGCTGGAGATCATCAACGATCACCTCCTCGCCGGCATGAAAGTTGTCGGCGAGCTGTTCGGCTCCGGCCAGATGCAGCTCCCCTTCGTGCTCCAGAGCGCGGAGGTGATGAAGATGGCGGTCGCCCACCTCGAGCAGTACATGGAGAAGGTCGCGGGTGAGACGAAAGGAACTATCGTGCTCGCGACCGTCAAGGGCGATGTCCACGACATCGGCAAGAACCTCGTTGACATCATCCTCACCAACAACGGCTACACGGTACACAACCTGGGCATTAAGCAGCCGATCTCGGCGATCCTCGACGCCTGGCGCAAGCACAAGGCCGACGCCATCGGCATGTCGGGGTTGCTCGTCAAGAGCGTCAACGTGATGGAGGACAACCTCAAAGAGCTCAACACGCTGGGCGTCGAGGTGCCGCTGCTGCTCGGCGGCGCCGCGCTCTCGAAGCACTACTGCGAGAGCCACCTGCGCAGCGTCTACAAGGGCAAGGTGTACCACGGCCGCGACGCGTTCGAGGGGCTGCGCATCATGGACCTCTTGCAAGGCGGCAAGGCGGGTGTGATCGACTCGGAGATCGAGGCGCGCCTCACGAAGCGCGCGGATGTGGATGCGAAGCTTGAAGCATTGGAGGCCGAGAAACTGGCGCGCGAAGGCGCAAGCGGGGGTGTGGCGACGCTTGCTCGCTCGACGGTGAGCACAGCGGTCGCGATCCCCAAGCCGCCGTTCTTCGGCGACCGCGTTGTCGAGAAGATCAACCTCGACGACATCTACCCCTTCGTGAACAAGGTCGCGCTCTACCGCGGGCAGTGGCAGTTCAAGAAGGGCAAGCAGTCGCAGGATGATTACGACGCCCAGCTCTGGGACGAAATCGATCCGATCTTCGAGCGGCTCAAGAAGCAGTGCAAGGAGGAGAACATCCTCCAGCCCAAGGTCGTTTACGGCTATTTCCCGTGTGGTTCTGATGGCGATGATCTGGTCGTCTTCGATCCGAAAAACCCGACGCGCGAGATCGAGCGATTCAAGTTCCCGCGCCAGCCCGGCCGGCAGCGGCTGTGCATCAGCGATTTCTTCCGCTCCATCGAGAGTGGTGAAAAAGACGTGCTAGGCCTGCATTGCGTCACCATGGGCCCCGAGGCCAGTAAGCGCACCCGCGCCCTCTTCGAGAGCAACAACTACGCCGAGTATCTCTACCTGCACGGCATGGCCGTCGAGTGCGCCGAGGCGCTCGCCGAGCTCTGGCACAAGCGCATGCGGCAGGAGCTGGGCATCGCCGGCGAAGACAGCCCCAAGGTCCGCGACCTTTTCACGCAGCACTACCGTGGCTCGCGCTACAGCTTCGGCTACCCCGCCTGCCCCGAGATGAGCGACCAGGACAAACTCTTCCGCCTGCTCAAGCCGCAGCGCATCGGCTGCGAACTCACCGAAAACTGGCAGATCGATCCGGAGCAAAGCACGAGCGCGATCATCGTGCATCACCCGGAGGCGAAGTATTTCAATGTGTAGAGCCGCGACGCAACGCGTCGCGGACGGGTACAAACGTGAAGGGTGGTCGATTGCGCGAAGGACGTTCGAGTCGGGTGGCTATTGAAGCAACTTAGACGTGCGGATGTCGTTGGCGTCCGCGACGCGTTGCGTCGCGGCTCACGCACACGCCGCCGCCTGGCGGTTCAGGTGGACGCCGACCTCGAAGCCTTCGCTGGCGTCTTTGGCCTCGCGGCACCACATGATCTTGCCGTAGAGGTCGAAGCCGCGCTCGGGGCCGTGCGGGGGGAAGAAGATGGTCACTTCACCGCCGCGCGGCAGGGCCTCGCAGGTGACGGCGCCCAAGCCGGTCTCGGACATGTCGCGGAGCTCGAGGGAGCAGATGCGGTTGCGGGTCTCGTCGTCGGTCTTGATCGTCAGCAGCGCGGTCACCCGGCCACTCTGCGGCTTGCGGTGGGCGATGCGGCGCTCGAGCGGGATCGGGTCGTCTTCGTGACGCTCGATCTTCACGAGCCTCAGTTCGGTGAGCGTTTGCGACTGTACGATTGGCTCGGCGTGCTCGACCATGTCCATTGCTCCGGCGGCACCCGCCGCATGTAATTGGGTGGCACTGACAAGCGGAGTCCGCGGAGCTTGTCGGTGTGCTTTCATCTCGATGCCGACACTGACAAGGCCGCAAAACCGGCCTTGTCAGTGCCACCCTCGTCTGCATCCCCACCGCCCCGATAGCCCGCGTCGTACCGGGCGTTTTGCGGCCGGTATCATTGGAAGCATCGGCGTTACAACCGGCAGAGTTAACCCAGCTTGACAACCCCCGAGGAAAAATATGACGCCGTAACCCCACCCGGAAGGGTGCGGGCTTCGAGCGACTCTCAAGCCCCACCCGGCAGGGTGCGGGCCTCTTCCGATGGGTGTTCCGTCGCCCTCGTCGGCGCCGGTCCGGGCGACCCCTCGCTCATCACCGTCCGCGGCCTGACGCTGTTGCGCGAAGCGGACATTGTCGTGCATGACGCCCTCGTGTTACCCTCGCTGCTCGACGCGTCGCGCGAGGATGCCGAGCGCATCGACGTGGGCAAGCGGCACGCCGATCACAAGATGTCGCAGGACGAGATCAACGCGCTGCTGCTCGAACACGCGCGGCATGGAAAGCGCATCGTCCGGCTCAAGGGCGGCGACCCTTTCGTGTTCGGCCGCGGCGCGGAGGAAGCGGTCTACCTCGCCAAGCACGGCATCACCTGCGAGATCGTCCCGGGTGTCACCGCCGCCGTCGCCGCCTGCGCGATGGCGGGCATCCCGGTCACGCACCGGCACTTCGCGTCGAGCGTCACCTTCGTCACCGGCCACGAGGACCCGGGCAAGTCGTCCACCGGCACCGACTGGGCCGCGCTGGCGGCGCTGGTGAAAGCGGGCGGCACGCTCTGCATCTACATGGCGATGAACCGGCTCGACGCGATCACGGACGACCTGCTCGCCCGCGGCGTCGGTGCCGACATGCCCGCCGCCGTCATCGAGTGGGGCGCGACGGTGCGCCAGCGCAGCTTACGAACCACGCTCGACCGGCTCACCTCGCTGGTCGCCGAGCGGATGCTGGCCGCCCCGGCCATCGTCGCCATCGGCAAGGCGGTGGGCATTGAGGACGCGGGCCTGCATCACTTCACCGCGCGCCCGCTCTTCGGGCAGCGCATCGTGGTGACGCGGACACGATTACAAGCGAGCGAGTTGAGCTTGAGGCTGGCGGAACTCGGCGCGGAGGTGCTCGAAGCGCCGACGATCCGCGTCGAGCCCGGCGCCGCGGAAGCGCTCGCGGCGGTCGATGCAGCGCTGCGCCATTTGTCGCGCTACGACTGGCTGGTGCTGACGAGCGCAAACGGCGTCGCCGCGCTGGCGGAGCGCGTCGAAGCGCTGGGTTTCGACGCCCGCGCCTTCGCCGGTGTGAAGATCGCCGCCGTCGGCGACGTCACCGCCGCCGCGCTCTTAAGCTGCTTGCGGCTTCGCGCTGATTTGATCCCCCCCCAGTTCGTCGCCGAGTCCCTCGCCGCCGAACTGCTCAAGTTTCCCATGAAAAACCCGCGTTTTCTCCTCCTTCGCGCCGACATCGCCCGCGCCGACCTGCCCCGCCTGCTGCGCGGCGCCGGCCATACCGTCGACGAGCACGCGATCTATCAGAACAAGCCCGTCGCCGCGCTGCCCGAATGCGTGATGATGGCGCTCAAGCGCGGCGAGGTCGACTGGATCACGTTCACCAGTTCGTCGACCGTGAAGAACCTGATCGCCCTCCTCGGCGACGAGCGTTCATTCTTGCAATCGGTGAAACTCGCCTCGATCGGTCCGATTACTTCGCAGACGCTGCGCGAGCACGGTCTGACGCCGACGGTCGAGGCGGCGGTGTCGGGGATTGACGGGCTGGTCGCGGCGATGGCGGGCAACATGTGATTGAGGGTGGCACTGACAAGCGGAGTCCGCGGAGCTTGTCAGTGGGAGACGCGCAATGATGCACACTGACAAGGCCTCAGAGCAGTCCTTGTCAGTGCCACCCGCCATCACCACCCGAACCGTTCCTCCGTCCACGGGTTGCCGTGCATGTGGTAACCGTTGACTTCCCAGAAACCGGGGCGGTCCTTGTCGGTCAGCTCGATCCCGCTGATCCACTTGGCGCCCTTCCAGAAGTAGAGGCGCGGCACGACGGCGCGGACCGGGCCGCCGTGTTCCGCTTCGATGGGCCGGCCATCGTGGTGCGTGGCGAGAAGGCAATCTTCACCGGCGAACTCGGCGAGCGGGACGTTCGTCGTCCAGTCCTCATCCGGGTCGCTCGCCGCGTGCTGGATCGCGAACTTCGCGCGCGGCAGCGGCTTCGCAAGATCGAGCAGCGTCTTCATCGCTACGCCGGTGAACGTGTTGTCCAGCCGCGACCAGTGCGTCACGCAGTGAATGTCACACTTCACATTCACCTTCGGCAGCGCCTCGAACCGCGCGAAGTCGAGCGTCACCTCGCACTCGACGAGGCCCCAGATGCGCAGCGACCACGCGCTCGGCTCAATCACCGGCACCTGCCCGTAATGCAGCACCGGCCACTTCGCGGTGAGCTGCTGCCCCGGCGGCGTGCGGTCGCGCGGCGAGCCGCGCAGCGTGTCGGGGCTGATGATCGTGGGGGGCGAAGACAAGCGGAGACTCCGAATGGAAGCGCGAGGCCGGCGGCGAGCAGCGCTGGGAAGATTATAGGATTGAGCGTGCGCGAGGCGTCGTGGTGACGCCCCGCGGATCAAGGTGGTCACGCGCCTGTCCAACTTCTGCATTCTGACTTCTGTATTCAGTATTCTGACTTCGCCTTGGTCTTTCGCGTATTGGCGACTCGCCGTGCACGAGGACGTGACGGCTCGCTATGTGGTTGCTCGCGGGTTGGTATACCCTCTCCGATGCCTTACAATGACCCGCTTGTTTGGCGGGATTCCCCCGATACCCGGCTGGGTCATGCGACCCGTGCGCGGGGCCAAGGATGGTGGTTTGTGTTCGATCAGGAGACGCGCATGAGCAGTCGCTGGGATCGCCCGGCCGGTGTCGCCACGGGATGGGGCATCGGCACGCAATGGGTCCGCGGGTTGACGCTGGCCGTCATGCTCACGGGCATGATGTGGCTCGCCATGAGCTGGTCGAAGGCCCAGGCCCAGCCCGACAAGGCGGCCCCCGCGCCGACCGCAACCACCGCCCCGCCGCCATCGACCGGCGGTGCGCCCGCCCCCGACGCCGCCGGCGGGTTCGACGCCCTCCCTTCCTTCATTGAGCTCTTCAACACCAGCCCGATCATCAACGGCATCATCATCGGCCTGTCGGTCATCGCCCTGCTGCTCTTCATCTACTACCTGCTCACCATCAACCATGCGGCCATCGTCCCGGCCACCTTCCTCGACGACGTGATGAAGATGGTGCTCGACCGCGACTACAAGCAGGCCGTCGAGTTCTGCCGGCACCACCGCGGCATCTTCATCTCCACCGTCATCCAGCGCTGCGTCGAAAACGTCGGCCGCGAGCACTCGGTGCTCATGAGCATCGTCGACACCGAGGGCAAACGCCGAGCGGACCTGCTCTGGAACCGCATCAGCTACCTCGCGGATATTTCGAATGTCGCCCCGATGCTCGGGCTGCTGGGCACCATCATGGGCATGATGGGCGCGTTCTTCGGCCTCGACCAGACGACGCTCGACGCCCGCAGCAAGTTCATCAGCGGCAACATCGCACAGGCCATGGCGACGACCTTCTTCGGCCTGATCGTCGCCATCGCCGCCATGGTCTTCTACTCGATCATCAAGGGCCGGCTGACCCGCGTGCTCTCCGAAGCCGAGCAGGCGGTCCACGCGGTGACGGACCACATCAAGCGCGGGGAGGCGTGAGGAGCTATTAGCTATTAGCTATTAGCTTTTAGCCATAAGCCGGAGACACCAAATGCGTACTTCGTTGCACCGCTTGCTCCGATTTTCCAAAGCTAATAGCTAATGGCTAATAGCTAACAGCTTCCCATGAGTTTCTCCACTCCATCCCGTGACCGCGGAAGCCCGACGCTCCCTCTGGCGCCGATGATCGACATGATGTTCCTCATGTTGATCTTCTTCCTGTGGACCGCCGCCCAGCGCGAGGAAGGCACCGACATCCCCGTCGAGCTCCAGCAGGTCGAGGGCGGCAGCGACCGCAAGGCGGTGGCCCCGATCTTCATCACCATCACGCAGCAGAACGAGATTTTCATCGGCCCGCGTTCCTACACTCTCGAGAGCGCCCGCGCCGCCCTGACCGCCCTCGGCTCGGCCATCCCCGGCGAGACGCCCGCCCAGCGGCAGGCCCGCCTTCAGCGCACCCCGGTCGTCATCCGCGGCGACAAGACCAGCGACCTGGGCACGACCCTCGAAGTCATCGGCATCGCGCGGTCGGCGGGGCTGAAGAATGTGGTGATGGAAGGGAAGAAGAATTAGGCGAGCTAATATGCCTTGGGATACCGCGGTATCGATTGTGTCGGTTCAAAAGCCCGAAGGGCGTCTGTAGGTAGCCACGGGCGCAAGTGGAAGATGCCGTGAACGAATGGAGCCCGTAGGGCGAGTGAGCGAGTGGTTCACACCCGCTCAACCTCAATCGCCCTTCGGGCTCCGAATGACGGTGGGCGGCTTCTCCACGGGCTATCGCCCGTGGCTACCGGCAAGCGCCCCTGACTGGGCTGCCAACCTGAACCAGCAATGTTGTCATGATTCCACGCCCCGCTACTCATCTCGTGCTCGCGCTTCTCCTTCTCCTCGCCGGCTCCCTCCGCGCCCAGCCCACGGCCACCACCGCCGAGCAACAGCAGTTCGTCTTCGCCTACCGCCTGCTCCAGAACGGCGACACCTCCACCAGCGCCGAGGCGTTCGACAAGTACCTGGAGAACTTCCCGCGCGGCGAGCGGCGCGGCGATGCGCTTTACTTCCGTGCCCTCATCGCCTGGCAGCAGGGGCAGCGCGACAAGGCGGCAACGCTGCTCGCCGATGTCCCCGCCATGAAGCTGGTCCCGCAGCACAAGCTCTCGTTTCTGCGCGGCCGGATCGATGTCGAGATGGGCAAGTTCGAGAACGCGCTCAAGTCACTGGAGCCGATCAAGGTTGATGGGCTGGAAGCGGGCGAGAAGGGTTCGGTGCTTTACCTGCGCGGCCTCGCCTACAAAGGCGCGAAGAATTACACCGCCGCCGCCGAGCACCTGACCACCGCGTCGCAGCTCGAATCGTCGGTGAAGGACCGGACGCTGCTGGAACTCGGCCGGGTGCAGGCGCTGCTCGATAAGCCGGACGATGCGATCAAGGCGCTCGAGCAATGCCTCGCCCTGGGCAACAGTTCCGTCGCGGCGGAGGCGGCCCGGTTGGCGGGCGACCTCGCCTACGGCAAGGGCGATTACGAGAAGGCGACGAAGTTTTACAACACGGTCCTTAGCAGCCACCAGACCTCGCCGCACTTCGCCCCGGCGATCATGCAGACGCTCTGGTCGCAGCTCTACGCGAAGAATTACAACCTGGTGATCGGCACGTTCGAGCAGTACAAGGCGAAGGTCGCGGCGCAGGACCGGGCCGCCGCGTGGTTCCTCGCCGGGCGGGCCCAGCAGCATCTCGGCAGGCACCGCGAGGCGATCGCCCTCTTCGAAGCCGTCGCCGCCAACCGCACCGGCGCGGCGATCGAGGACCAGATCCTGTACCGCATGGCCGAGAGCCAGTTCGCGCTCAGCGAGTTCGACGCGATGGGCACGACGCTCGCCCGGCTCACCAAGGATCACGCGACCTCGTCGTACAACGCGTCGGGCGATTTCCTGCTCGCCCAGGCCGACCTCAAGCGCAGCCGGCCGACCGAGGCGGCGGCCCGGCTCACCTCCATCATCAACAAGGGCGCGACGCATCCCTACTTCTCGACCGCGCTCTTGGAGCGCGCTCGCCTCTACGGCACCGGCGGGCAGCTCGACGCCGCCGCCAAGGATTACGAGGCTTACGTGAAGCTCGCCGAGCAGCCGAACGCCGGCCTCGCGGGGCTCAACGAAACGCTCGCCAAGCTCACCGACATCTATTACCGCCTCGGCAAGTTCAAGGAGGCCGGCGACCTCACCACGCGCCTGCTCGCCACCGCCAACCTGCCGCCGCTCATCGAGCAGGAGGCAATGTTCCGCCAGGCCCTCGTGCTCATCCAGTCCGAGAAGCTCGCCGAGGGCGGGGCGATGCTCGAAGCACTCTCGAAGAAGCACCCGCAGAACGCCTTCATTGGGCAGATCCACTACTACCGCGGCCTGCTCGCCATGGGCGAGAGCAAGGTCGACGACGCCGCGAAAGAGCTGCAGGCCGCCATCGGCGACGCCACGCTCCCCTCGGAGCTGAAGGCGAACTCGCTGCTGCTGATCTCGATGCGGCAGCGCGAGAAGGGCGAAGACGACAACGCGGCAACGACGCTCGGCGAGCTCGAGAAGGTCATCACGCTCGACCGCATGCGCGACATCGACCTGATGTGGCTCGGCCGGTACTACATCGCGAAGGAGCCGCGCTCGGCGTTCAAGTACGTGACGCCGCTGATCGACGGCAAGCGCAAGGTGACCGAGCCGCAGAAGACCGAGGCGCTGTTCATCGTCGGCCAGGGACTGCGGGCGATCAAGAAGCTCGACCTGGCGATCCAGTCGTTCAAGGAGGTCGAAGCGCTGGGCCACGGCTACGGCCTGCTCGCGCGATTGGAAACGGCGCGGACACAGGCCGAGGCGGGCAAGCTGTCCGATGCGATCGAAAGTTATCGCGGGCTGATGATCGCGCAGGACGCGGGCGTCGCGTCGACGGCGATGCTCGAAAGCGCCCAGATTCAGCGGCAGATGGCGACGAATCTGAAAGCGGCGGGCGACACCGAAGGCGCCGAGAAGGCGAACCAGGATGCGTATCAACTTTTGTATCGATTGACTGTGCTGTACACGGTCGCGGAGCTGTCGCCGGTGCCGGAGCTGGCCCATTTGGAGCGGGCGGAGCTGGCCGGGCAGATCGGCAAGGCGGAGGATGTGGCCGCTTCACTGAAGGAGCTGCGCGACCGCTTCCCCGAGGGGGCCTATGCTATGTATGCGGCGGCCCTGCAACTGATCGAGAAGAAGGAAACGACCGAGGCCGCGACGCTGCTGCGGAAGTTGCGGCAGCAGCCGAAGATGGATGCCCGGCTGGCGGCACGGGTTCACGCGAAGCTGCGCGAGCTCGAAGGGAATTAAGTTCGGGGTGCCACGGACAGCGAAGCGAGTCTTCGAGCGCAGTCGTCCGTGGGATCGAGAAGTTCGCGTGACGTCCTGCACGGACGACTGCGCTCGCCGAGCCTCGCTCCGCTGTCCGTGGCACCCGCTCGTTTGGCTTGCAGCTCATCGCTGAAAGCATCCCATGGCAAAGAAGCGCGACAGAAAGAACGAAGGCGACAAGCCCCGCGTGGAGCAGGGGGCGCTGGGCGATCTCTTGTCGAAGAGCGCGGCGAGCACGCCGATCACCGATTCGCGCGAGGTGCTCAACCCCGCGGCGCGGGCGGCAAGAACGCCGACGTCGCCTTCAACGCCGATTCCACCGCAACCGTCGGTAGCCCCGCCTGTCGTTCCGGACGCGACGCCGCTTGCGGCTTCGCGCCCGCCGGTTGCCGAAACGCCGAAACCGACACCGCCCGCCGCCGCGCCGATCACGATCGTCCCGCTCCCGCCGCCGCCGACGTCGATCAGCGCTTCAGCGCACGAGGACGAGGCTGTGCCCGTCGTTCCCGCGCCGCCCGTCATCGCGCCGGTCATCGCCGCCGTTCCCGTGGTCAAAGCTGACGTTCCCGCGGCGAGTGCGACTCCGGCCAGCAGCGCGAAGCCGGCGAGCGGCTTTGTTCCGCTGGCGACGCCCCCTGTTCGACCGGTATCCGCGAAGCCGGCCGGCGGCCCGGCCGCGCCCGTCGACATCATTGCCGAGATCCGCGGCCGGGGTCCCTCGCGATTTAAGAAGCTGCCCGGCGAATCGTCGCGGCGCGTGCTCGTCACCGTCGCGCTGGTGGTCAGCCTGCTCGTCCACATCGCCGTCGGCGTGGTGATGGGCCACCACACCGCCGGCAAGCTGGCGATCGCGCTCGAAGACACGTCAATCGTCGAGACCTTCCGCGTCACCGCCCCGCCGATCGAAGACCCGATCTACAGCGACCCGCTGCTGAGCTCCGATGCCCCCGTCGCGCAGCCCTCGAAACAGCCCGGCCTCGGCGAGATCAGCAAGCTGCTGCTCCTCAACAAGACCGCCGGCGACCCGACGAACGCCGCCGTCGACACCTCGCCGACGCCGCAGCCCGCGAAGGTCGAGCACCCCGATGTGCAGCCCGCCATCGCGAAGGTCGATCTCGCCGGCACCGCGAACATCGATCTGCCCAGCGACCTGGGCACCAAGCTGACCAGCGGCGCGAACGTCGAGCTGCCCATCGTCACCGGCGTCGGCACCACGCCCGCCGCCGCGCCCACCACGACCGCCAACGCCGGCCCCACCACCGCCGCACAAGCCAAGTCGCTGCTCAAGGGCATGATCGGCGGCCCTGCCGCAACGGGTCCGCAAGGCAGCGGCTTCAGCTTCGGCGAAGGTGTCACCGTTCCGACGCCGAACCAGCCCGCCGTCGCCGACGCGGCCCCGAAGATCGACCGCCGGCTGCTCGAGGCCCCCGCCGCCGCCCCGCCCATCGAGATCGCCGCCATCGCGCTTCAGGAAGCCCGCACCCTCGACATCCCCGAGAAGCTCGACGACGACTTCGACTACGTCGTCACCAAGTTCCGCCCCGAGATCGGCGGCGGCCTGTTCAACCCCGCCAAGCCCGACAAGTACACCTATTTCAAAGTCGACATCACCGCCAAACGCTCGCTGCGGAAATTGAAGACGATGCCCAAGGATGTCGTCTTCCTCATCGACACCTCCGGCTCCGTGCCGCAGGACTGGGTCAACGGCGTGGCCCGCGGCGTTCGCGATGCGCTGGGCACGCTCAACGAGGGCGACCGATTCAACATCGTGTATTTCGCGGAGAAAACCACCCTTTTCAGCGATGAAGGCATTCAGCCCGCCGACGCGAAAACCGTCGCCCGCGCCCAGCAATTCCTCACCGGCGCCCGCTCCGCCGGCGACACCGACATCAACCGCTCCCTCGCCCGGCTCCTCCAGCGCGACACCGCCGCCCAGCGGGCTTACTACCTCGTCTTCGTCTCCGACGGCATCCCCACCCGCGGCGTCATGGACACCCGCGAGCTGATCAACCTCGTCACCCGCGACAACGACCTCAACACCAGCATCTACTGCATCGGCGTCGGCTCGAATCAGAACCGCGAGCTGCTCAACTTTCTCTCCTACCGCAACAAGGGCTGGACCACGTTCTCGAAGCAGCCCGAGGAGGCGGCCGGCGCGATCCGCGACCTGATGAGTCGCATCCGCTACCCGATCCTCAAGGACGTGGGGATGAATGTCATCGGCCTCGACCCCGGCGAAGTCTTCCCGCACAACCTGCCCAACATCCATCAGGGCGAAACCTTCAGCGTGTTCGGCCGGTACGAAGTCGCCGGCGTCTTCTCGATGCGCATCGGCGGACACAACGGCGTCAAGGCGATGGACGTCACCTTCGGCGGCGACCTGCTCGCGGCGAAGGTCGGCGCGAAGACCATCCCCGAAGACTGGGGCTTCTGGAAGCTGCACCACATCTACAGCGAAATCATCCGCCAGGGCGAAAAGCCCGAGCTCAAGCGCGCCATCGCGGAGCTGAAGGAGCGGTTTGATTTGAAGACGTTGTATTGAACGAGCGCTGATGAGCGCGCCGCAAAGCAAACTTCTGTGGGTGGCACTGACAAGGACTGCTCGGAGGCCTTGTCAGTGTGGTTGCCCCTTGCTTCACCAACACTGACAAGCTCCGCGGACTCCGCTTGTCAGTGCCACCCGGTCCCGTTCAACTCTCCCGCACGCGCACCGCCTGGCCGCTGCGCATCGACAGGTTCGCCGCCAGCGTCACCGCCAGCGTTTTCACGCCATCGGCGTAATCGGTGAGCACCAGCGACTGGTCGCGCTTCTCAACGGCCTCAAGGAATCGCTTGACCTGCCTGAAGTAGCCGCGCTCGGCGCCGGTGTAATCAACATTGGAGCCGAACACCCGGCCGGTGAGCTTGGTCTCGCCGCTGATGCGCAGGTACACCTCGTCGCCGACGAGCTCGATGCTGCTGGTCTCATCCGCCTGGGCGACGCAGGAGCTGGCGACGGTGCCGATCGCGCCGCCGGCGAACTTCATGTTGACGACGCTGCACTCCTCGAAGTCGGCGATGCCCGCCGCCGAGACGTTGCGCGAGCCGTAGGCCTGCACCTCCTCGATCTCGCCGATGAGGTAGCGGAGCGTGTCGAAGATGTGCGTGGACTGCTCGACGACCTGCCCGCCGGAGATGCGCGAGTTGCCCCACCACGGGTGATTCGTGACCATGCGGAACATGAACCGGCCGGAGCCGAGCGCGATTTTCTTGCCCGCGGTGAGCTGCTTCGCCTTGACGACCACATCGCTGTACCGGGCGACGTAGCCGACCTGGTTGATGACGCCGGCGGCGGCGATGGCGTCACGGGTGAGCACCGCGACGCCGGGGTTGAGGGCGACCGGCTTGGCGACGAACACGGCGGCTCCGATCTCGACGGCGTCGCGCACCTGCGTGGTGTGCATGCCGGGCGGGATGCAGACGAAAACCACATCGGGCCTGATCTCCGCGAGCATGCGCTTGTGATCGTTGTAGGCCGAGCACTGCTCTTCCTTGCCGATCTTGGCGGCGAGCTCATCATCGACATCGCACACGGCGATGATCGGCTTTTGCAGTGTGGAAAGACAGTTGCGGTAGTTGGCCGCGATGCCTCCGACGCCGATGAATGCGATCCTCATGACTGTGCCCCTTTGATCGCCGCAACCCGCGGCAACCCCCGGCGGTCAACTTAAAAATCGAATACCGGGGTAAGCGCGGCGACACGAAGATGAGGCAAACGCCTCATCTCGAGAGCCAACATTCCGCTCGATGCCAATGCGCAAGGAAGGGAGGATGGGATTGCGATGTGAAGATGTGCGGGTTGTGACGCTTCGCGAAGACAGAGAGGCTGAAATGGCCACAAAAAGGCACAAAACACACAAAATGGAAGGAGGAGAAAGTGCAACCCCGCGCTGTCCGCGCGTGGTTCACTCTTTTCCGTTTTGTGCTTTTTGTGCCTTTTTGTGGCGATGAATCTCCGCGAAGCCGCGCGCGGCTTTACAGCAGCGCGGCCGCGACAGCCACCGCGGTGCCCGGCTTGATCTTCTGGCCGGTGGCAATGAGTTCCGCTTCGATGGCGGCGAGGCCGGTGAGGGTGTCGCCGGCGTCGACGTAACCCATGTGGCTGATGCGGAAGATCTTGCCGGCCCAGCTCGCGCCCCGGCCGTCCTGCCCGCCGGCGATGTGGACGCCGTGGTTGTCGCGCACCGCGCCGCGGAACTTCGAGTCGTCCACGCCCTCGGGATAGAAAGCGCCGGTGACCGAATCGGTCGGCGCCTTGCTGATGAGCTTCAGGCCCATCGCGGTGAACGCCGCGCGGGTCGCCGCCGACAGCTTCGCGCAGCGGGCCCACACCTTCTCCAGCGTCTCCTTCTCGATCATCTGGAGCGCGACCCGCTGCCCGCGGATCAGGCTCACCGGCGGCGTGAACGGCACGTCGCCCTTGGCGTGGCCCTTCACCCAGCGGCGCAGGTCGAGGTTGTAGCACGGGCCGGCTTTGGTCTCGTTGAGCCGCTTCAGCGCCCGCTCGCCCAAGCCGACAAACCCGATGCCCGGCGGGCACATCAGCGCCTTCTGCGAGCCCGTCACCAGCACATCAATCCCCCACGCGTCCATCTCCACCGGCATCGCGCCGACCGACGTGATCGCATCGACCATCAGCAGCGCGTTGCTCCCGCTCTTGCGCACCACCTCCGCGATGGCCTTGATGTCGCAGGCGCTGCACGTGCTGGTCTCGGAATGCACCAGCGCGATCGCGCTGACGTCCGGGTTCTTCTTAAGCGCCTCTTCGATCTGGGCTGCGGTCACCGCTTCGCCCCAAGGGACGTTGATCTTGATCTGCTCGACCTTCGTGAACGCCGCGTAGGCGTCGAAGATGTCCTGCCAGCGCTCGCCGAACTTGCCGCTGGCGACGGCGATGACCTTCGAGCCGGGCAGCGGCAGCGACACCTGCGCGGTCTCGAAGCAGGTGGTGCCGGAGCCGGCGATGGGGATCACCGGGCCGGTGGTCTTGAAGAGGCGCTGGAGCTGCTCGCCGAGTTCCTTGTAGATCGCCTGGAACTGCTTGGTGCGGTGGTGAATGATGGGCTGCGCCATCTCGAGGAGTACGGCCTCGGGCACGGCAGTGGGGCCGGGGGTGAGCAGACGCTGTTTGAAGGTGTTGGCCATGGGGT
>Ga0163150_10005129_pt1 | contig 17024 bp, 15 predicted proteins | sample OliLakLV19P2IB_FD_148628 | JGI IMG/M metagenome (GOLD analysis project Ga0163150, IMG submission 148628) | Freshwater microbial mat bacterial communities from Lake Vanda, McMurdo Dry Valleys, Antarctica - Oligotrophic Lake LV.19.P2.IB | ecosystem: Environmental > Aquatic > Freshwater > Lake >...
CAATGCGCGCGCGCGCCGCTGGCAGTTGCCCTACGGCGACCAGGCGCTTTTTCTCCAGCGGGAAACGTTTCGGCACTTCGGCGGATTTCGTGAATGGCCGATTATGGAGGACTACGAATTTGTGCGCCGCCTCCGCGCGCAGGGGAAAATCGTCATTGCACCGGCCGTCGCGCTCACATCCGGCCGGCGCTGGCGCGAGCTCGGCGCGATGCGAACCACGCTGCGCAATCAGGCGATTATTCTAGGTTATCATCTCGGCGTTCCGCCCGCGCGGTTGGCGAGGTGGTATCGCACGTCGCGACCAACGGCACCCGTTCTTGCGCCGCCGTTTGACGGCGCGATGCCGCTGCGTTCTGTCCCATCACCCCTCTCTCCTCACGACCATGATCCATCGTAGCCTCCTCCTCCTCGCGCTGCTCGGCGCTTCTGTGCTCCAAGCCGCCGACGCGGCCATGCCCGGCCTGAAAATCGGCGACCAAGCCGCCGCCTTTACGCTCAAGAATTCCGCCGGTGCCGACGTGGCGCTGGGCGACTTGTTGAAAAAGGGCCCGGTGGCGCTCGTGTTTTACCGCTCCGCCGACTGGTGCCCGTTCTGCAAGAAACAGCTTCAGGATTTGGAGAAAAACCGCCCGGCTATCGAGGCGGCAGGCGTGCAGCTTATCGGCGTCAGCTACGATGCGCCCGCCACGAGCGCCGCCGCCGCGACGAAGCTCGGCCTGACGTTTCCGCTGCTCTCGGACACTGGCAGCAAGGTCATCGACGCCTACGGCATTCGGAACATGGAAGCCAAGGGCAAGGCCGAGGGCGTGCCGCATCCGGTGCTGTTCATCGTCGACCGCACGGGCACGATCCGCGCCAAGCTGATGCGTGACGGCTACCGCGAACGGCCGGAAAGTGCCGAGATCATCGCCGCTGTGAAGAATCTGAACTGATTTCCATGTCCATATCCATCCCCGCCAAAGACCTCACGAAGGAATTTCCCCGCAGCCCGCGCGAGACGCTCGCCGGCTACATCCACGCCGCGCGCATGACCGACAAGTGCCGCGCCGTCGTAGCCGGCACCAACGGCGAGTATCACTACAACTGCCCGCTCGACCGCTTCCTTTTCGACTTCACCGGCATCGATGCCGAGGTATTCAAGGCATTCATCGCGACGGGGCCGGACGACGTCGCCGTGGCCGAGTGGATCACCGCGCACTCGAAGGTGAAGGATCGAGGCGCGGTGGTGGCATGGAACAACAAAATGCGCGACATGCGCCTGAGCGAGTTGCCGCTGCCATTGCAGGAATTTCTCGAAGGCTATATCCCGAAATTCATCCCGAAGAACCGGCTGGTGCGCGTCTGGTTCGACGTTTACGATCTCGAAGAGGGCCGGCAGTAAACGAGGGGGCGGGCACTCCGTGGTGAAAATTTCCCCGCGTCTTCGAGCTGGCGCCCGCTCCTCGCCGTGGCGGGTTATAATACCAACAACGGGTGTGATTTTGAATTCTGCGCGGCAGCGCCGGTAGGGCCCGAACTCCGGGCGGGCCCATATGCGTTAACCTAATGCATTTACTCCCCCGATTGTCATCGCGAGCCCGAGGAACGAGGGCGTGGCGATCCATCTGGATTGCCGCGGTCGCCAAGGCTCCCTGCTTATGAACACCTCCAGTTTGTCATTGCGAAGGAGCCTAAGCGACTGCGGCAATCCACGCGTCCCGATGGCTTGCCACGCTCGGCAAGCCTCGCTCGCAATGACAAACGGGGCGGGGGTGTTCATTGGCGATTCCACCCAACGTCGGGTTGGTCCACCTCTCGCAATGACAAACAGGAGTGTATGGCGTTAAGTTAATGCATAGGGAGGTCGGGCCCCAGGAGGGGTGCTACTCGAGGAAGTCGAATCGGGATTCCGGTTCACCGCATACCCAGGCGACACCGCGAAGCGCGAGAATGCGAAAGAGTGGATCTTCAAACGTCCACGTGTAGTGGCCAGGAATGCTGCCGAAAACACGGCCCCGACCCGCCTCAAAGGTCCACACCATGGGCCGCGGCTGTCCGGCGACGTCAGCCGTGGCGAGAATCTGGATACGCTTCGGATCGCCGAACATCGGCCAATAGGGCTCGTCGAGCAATGAAAGATTTTTCAGCCCGCGCGTGATGCCGTGATCGGACCCGGCCGCGAACTTCAGCGTCACGGGGGTGTGGAGGTATTTCGTCGGTCCCGGCTGGGCGGAGAGTCCGAGCCGCTCCGCCAGCCGCTCCGGCTCCTGGTCGATAATGGTCGCGGCGTGAAAGACCACGATGCCGCCGCCGCGCGCCTGAAACGCGTCGAGTTGCGCGAGCCGTTCCGGACTCCAGTTGCGATTGCGGAAATTGAAGACAATGGCGTCGGCCGTGCGCCACTGTTCGGGCGCCGGCCACTCCCGCGCCTCGGTCACTGTTACCCCCGCCGCGCGGCCGAGCAGTCCCTGCCACATTTTCTGCCAGGCGGGATAGTCGTGCTGGCCTTTCCCATGATCCTGCTTGCTCGCCACCAGCACGATCGTCAGCGGCTTCGGTTCCGCCGTTGTGGCAGCGGACGCGCTCGCGCGCCGGACGACAGCCACCTCGGCGGCCGTCCGCACCGGGGGTGCATGCACCAGGAAGGTGAGGAGGTCGCGCACCTGCGTTTCCGTGAGACCTTCAATAAGTCCGGGCGGCATCAGCGAAACCGGGCTTGGCCGCAGATCGGCGACGGCAGCGCGCAGCACGGCTTGTTCCTTCCCGTCGGGTCCGACAATCCGCAGGACGCCATCGTCCTGCGTGCGCACGTACCCGGCAACGTCGCCGCCGCCACGCAACGAAACGGTATACGCGACGTAGTCGGGATTGATCATCGCGCTCGGTTCCTTGATGTCGCGCAGCACGGAAGCCGCGTCCCGGTGGATCAGGTTGCTCAAGTCCGGACCGAGCGTGCCGCCTTCCCCGCGAAGGTGGTGGCAGGTGGCGCACAGAATCTGTTTACCGAAAAACAGGGCGCGTCCGCGCTCATAGTCTCCCCCCGTCAGATCGGTTTTCTCGTTCTCCAGCAGCGGCGGCGTCACGTGCGGCCGCGTCCAGGGCAGCAGCAGCGCGACCAGGGGAACGGGACGCACGGTCGGATCTGACTTGCTGGAATAGGTCGCCGAGAAGACGCCGGACGGCGATGACGCGGCCGCGGTTTGCGTTTCAAGCTCGAGCGTCAGCAGCTCCGTCTGACCGGCCGCTCCCAAGGCGACGTCGGCCGTAAAGATGGAGTTGACCGCCGATCGGGCCGTGAACGCTTTCGTTCCAATGGTCCCCTCGAAAGGCATCGTGGACGTGAGTCGCAACACCGTCTCTGTCCCAGGCAGCGCAACCTGAGTACGGAGCCGCAGTCGTCCCGGGCGGCGCATCCGTTCGGCGAGTAATTGATGTTCGGCCGATTCCGCTGTGAACGCCGCCGCAACCTCGGTGCTCAGATGCGGGAGCCAGCCCTGCCACGCTGCGGCGGTATCCAAGTCGGCCCTACCGACTGGCATCGTCGCGGTCCACTTCGCTTCCACGCCCCCAAGGTTATAGGCGAGATCGATCGTGGCCGGCGCGGTCGCGGCGGCGGCCGCTTTGACCCCAGGAACACTCAAGGCGTAATGGACCGACTGGGGATGCGGGTCGGTTGTGAGCAACAGAGTCCTGCCGTCCGGCGACAGCCTCGCTGCGGCGACGCGGAGTTTACCGCGTGGAATACCAGCCTGCGCTTTCACGGCCTTGTAGGGCGGTTTCAACGCTTCAAATCGATCTGCCGCGGAAACGTAGTCGCCAAACTCGATCTGCATCCGCTCGACGTCGTTCGTGATCGAAGGATCGACCGGACGGTCGAATGCCACCCGCACCTCCAGCGGCGAAACGGCCCAGAGGGCAACGGGCTGGGGCGCGGCGACATCGGAGTGGGAAATCTTGAATAGCCGGCCCTTCCCCTTCGGTCCCGTTCCCCAGTCCGGCGTGCCGGTGTGGCAGGCCACGTAGAGATCGCCCGCAGGCGAAACGGCCACGTCCATGGTGAGCAGGCTGAGTCGGGCAATGGTCGTTTCCTGACCGACGTAACCGTTGTCTGTTTTGACGAGACGGGCGCGCCACAACTTGCCCCGTGACTGACCGGCGACGATCGCATCCCCTTCCCATCCGACCGGCCCGAATCGCCGACGGCCTGCGGCCGTGTCGTTGAAAAGAAACCCGCACGCGGACTGATGCTGGGGGCCGAATCCCACGACGGGGGGTTCGCTGATCAGGTTGGGCAGGTAGGTGTCGTGTCGCGGAGGAAATCCATAGTTGCGACCGGGGATGATGTGGTTCAGCTCGTCGAGCGGATTGCCGTCGGGGCACCAGGTGGCTCCCTCCTGATCGGTCACGAACAGATCGTTGTGTCGGTTGAACGCGAGCGTATAAGGCACCCGGATACCCGTCGCGATCGTTTCCAGCTGCCGCGTCGCCGCCGCCATTTTCTGAATGGTGCCGCGCGGGCTGCTGAGATCGTAGCGCGAAACGCCGTCCTTCACGCGATACGGATTCGCATAGTTGGCGGTGAGCAGGCCGAAATAGAGGTTACCGTCGCGATCGAGCGTGACGGCCGTCGCGTCGACACCGCCCGAAGCGACATCCGTCTTCGGCCAGCCGCTCGCGATCACGTCTTCGGTGTCGGCCTTGCCGTCGCCGTCCGTGTCGCGCAGCAGCGAGACTTTGCCCTGAGAGGATACATACAGCCCCTGCGACGACCAAGCCATGCCCACGGGCACGCGCAGGGTGGTGCGGTCCCAATAAAGCGTGGCGGTATCCTCCACGCCGTCGCCGTCGGTGTCGGCGAGGAGATGAACGCGGCCGTCATAACCCAAGGCGCTGAGCTTACCGTCAGGGGTAAAACGCAGGTTGTTGATGTTGGTCAGCTGCACCGGCAGTTCGCGCACCGTGAATCCCGGCACGAGCATCGTCACGGCCGGCAGATCCTGCCCGACCAAAGGAGGACCCAGCCCCGCCGTTAGCAACCCACAGGCAAATCGTGCCAAGCGCATGTCACAAGGCGTGCGGAAATCCCGTCGATCAGGCAATCCCGGTGTTGCACCCGGCGAATAGGTCGGTGAAGAAACCGTCCGCCCAAGCCTCTCACTTCAATGCCTCCCCTCACCCACCCCGATCGCATACTGATGGTTTACAATGCCGATGAAGGGTTCTTTAACGCGCTCAACGACTGGGCCCATAAAATCGTTTCACCCGAGACCTACGACTGCCGACTCTGCCACTATACCTATGGCGTGATCGGGATGCTGGGCCCTTGGAAAACGTTTTTAGACCGTCAGCCGTTTCCGACGGTGTTCTACCATCGTTTGAAATTCAAGCGGGCCTATCCGGCCTATGAGGAAGTTGCCCTCCCGCTGATTCTGGTGGAGAAGGACGGGCAGGTCGACGTGTTGTTGCTGGCCGACGAAATCGCCGACTCAGGCGGCCTCACCTCCCTGATTGATCTGATTCAAGCCCGTCTCGAGGTTTGGAGTCCGTTGGACGGCGGGCCGGGGCCCGCCGTGAACTGAGGCTTGCCGGCCTCCACCGTGGCGGGGTCAATCCTACGGAGTCAGACCGCGGGTCAGGTCGAAACTTGCAACACGCACACCACCTCACGCTGCCGGCGATCGTTTCATGCTTCAGCCCGACCCTGTCCGCCAAGCCCGTATCAAGTGTGGTGATCACTGACTATTGGCAGAAGAATGAAGGCAGGAGAATGAGTCCCTTCTTCTACCATCATTCTTCTGCCATTTTTCCCGAGCGTGATTCCCCCAATAGGGGTCAATCCGACGGGGTCTGGCTGAAACATGCTACACGTACAAAACCGCCTCACGTTGACGGAGACCGTTGCATGTTTCAGCCTGCCCCTGTCCGCCAGGCCGGCATCAAGTTTGGTGATGACGGACTATTTGCAGAAGCATGAAGGCAGGAGAATGAGTTCATTCTACTGCCCTCATTCTTCTGCCATTTTTATCGAGCGTGATTCCCTCAATGCGAGAGCGCAGCGACGAAGCAATCCAACTAGCTGGATCGCCACTCCCTTGTTCCCTGGGCTGCGGTGTTTTCCTGGCGGTCGGCTCCTACCGGAGTCGTTGGGCCGGTTCAATCGGTGCCACTTCCGACGTTCCAATAAGTCTATGGATCCAGTCTAACATTTAGTGATTCCCGCAACGATCATTCATTTGGTCAACAACGTGTCTGAATCGGATCATGCGATGATGAACTCACTCTTAACAAATGGACTTCGCCCTTTGCGTTGCCACCCGTAGAACCCCGAAGAGCTCGGGGCGAAACGCGCTCGGCGAAATACCCCCCCACCTCGGACTCAGGCCTCAGCGCGTTACGTCACGTCCTGGTGCTTGGACTGCGCAGTCTCGCTGCCAGCTGTTCCCCAATCCATGTGGGATTTCGCCGCGCGTGGAAAATTCCAGCCACGAGCCAGAGTGACTCAAGCTCTTTGTAGTACAACAGGTACGTTCCCGTGTCGAACGGGTACATTCTCCATCCGCCTTCTCTCTCGTGAAAAAGCAGTGGGTTGACCTCAAGCAATGATACTACTCGGTCGTACTCCGCTACGATCCTCTCCGCCTTTCCGAGGGAAAGTTGCCGATGGTAGTCGTAGATCGCTTGCAGGTCTTCCGGCACGACCCACGGCGCGCTACCTTCAATGGCTTGCTCATTGCTTGAGCAACGCCCGCGCTTGCGCGGGCGAAAGCGCGATCGACGGATCGGCATTCACTGCGGCCACCCGCTGCTCCAGTTCTGCAAGGTGATCGCTGCGAATCTCGATGAGCCCCGAACGCCGGACAGACTCCCAAAGTTCGTCGATCAACTCGAGTTTTTCCTCGACGGAGGCTTCGGCCAAGCCGGGTATTCTCATCGAAAGGCTGCTCATGAACTCACCTTGGTTCGGTCATCCGCCAAGTCAACTGGCCGCCTTCCGGTCGGCGATTGGATTTACCGCGGGTTGGGATTGGGAGGCGGTGACTCCGGCCTCACGCATCGGGTTCGCTGTACTCCAATGCGGCCACGGCCTTGCGAGGTTCGGCCACCCGCGCGGGATTGAATCGCAGGCGTTTCTGCCCCGGTGCGTTTTCCGCCAGCCACGCCAGGTGAAAATGGTTCGTCATCACGCACCAAGCGTGCACCTGCCAGCTCGCTTTCCGCACGGCTCGTCCTGGCAGGCGAGGACCGGCAGCTTGGCACCATCCTCGAGGATAAGCGCCGAGCGAGCGTTGCCCCGGCTTGTGCGTTTCTGGCGAGTTGATCACGTGAGATACCGCGCCCTGGCATTCGCGTCGAAGTTTGCGGTTCACGAAGCCCCGCGTTTGTGCACTTCCGATCCGAGGGGTCAATCCGAGGGGTCAAGATACAAGGCCGAAACTCGCAACACGCACAACACCTCACGCTGCCGGCGATCGTTTCAAGCTTCCGCCCGACCCTGGCCGCCAGGCCCGCATCAAGTTTGGTGATGACGGACTATTGGCAGGAGAATGAAGGCAGGAGAATGAGTGAATTCTTCTGCCTTCACTCTTCTGCCAATAGTCCCCGAGCGTGATTCCCCCATTGAAAGAGCGCAGCGACGAAGCAATCCAACTAGCTGATCGCCACACCCTTGTTCCCCGGGGCTCGCGATGACAAATCAGTGTGAGAAAAATCCGGGATAACTGCCCGGCGGCTTCCCCCAGAGTTCCATCAGTCGATCATCCCGCCCGCACCGGGCGGATGGCCGGAGGCGAGGGCGCGTGGCTATATTATTCCAGATATAGGTTTTTATCCCGACAACCTAAGGGCACCGATCCCGTGCATCTCTGTCACTCGCCATCCGCTGTCGGCGCTCGTCAAGGCGTCAGGCGGATAACAATCGAAGAAGGGGAATTACCTATGGAAACAAATAAAATCAAATGGACGAGACGGCGCATCGGGACCGGAGCGCTGACCACGGTGCTCATGCTGGCGGGCGGCCTTGCCGCTCAGGCCCAGTCGAAAAATTCGCCAACGGGCAAGGAGCACATGATGCCGAAGTCGGGTGCGATGACGGAGACCACAAGTAACGCCGATATCAATCGCCTAATTGGCTCATGGCCGGAGGACTCCAAGAAGGCTGCGATGGACATGACCAAGAAATACGGTCCGCCGCAGGAGGCGACTGCGACGATGTTGAAATGGGAGAACAACGGTCCGTGGAAACGCACGGTCATCTACAGCACGGCGGTGCAGCACGATTTTCCGATGCCGCACAAGGACGTGATGCAGCAGTACATCGACTACAAGGTTCCGCCGGAAAAGTTCGATGAACTCGCGGAATACGACGGAAGTGTGGTTGCGGAGCGCACGAACGGCGAACTCTCGGCGCGCTGCGACAAGGAAGCGGCCAATTTTCTTGCGATCAATCTCGCGGACGAAGTGATTACGGGAAAACGCAGCCCGAAAGCGGCGCGCGAGGAATACGCGAAGCAGATCGCGGCGATGATGGCGGGCCAGCCTGCGCCGCTCACTGAGAAACTGCTGGTCGTCTCGATGACCAGCGGCACCGCCGATCCCGACAAATCGGTAAAGATGAAAAAGTAGTTAGCTGAAGCTCGAGCTTGTCGCCGGCCGGCTCCCCCGGAGCCGGCCTTTCTGTGCCCATTGCGGCACCTCTGCCCGCCAGATCGACCCGCTGAGCGGTCAGCCCGATGCAAGCACCGCCGTGAGTGACATGCTGCGAATACCACCGGTATCCGCTGCGCGGGAGAGAACGACGGAAGGGTGTTGTAAGCGAAGCGACGAACAAGCAACCGGCTTCTCCGCGTTCACTCTTCAGCGACGCAGCGGCATGAACTGAAAATCGGCGTAGCATAAAGTTCAGGCGGAGTCATGGTCGGCTCAGTTCCCCGGTTCAACTTCGCGACGAGTGCAGCCGTCGCCCGGCAACGTCCACGCGGGCCCCCCAGTCCTGGATAAACTCGCCGCCTGCGCCTCGATCAACGCCTTCGGATCCACCTGATCCTCGACCGGCTGATATTCGCCCCCCCAGCATGCCGGTTGCCAAACGGAGTACCAGAACGCAGTGGCATCGATTAGGACCAAGCGTACACCACGCTCAACGAACGACTCGGCACGCGCGGCGATATAAAGATTTAATGAACCCTCCCCGGGGCAAGCCCCGAGGTATCACAGAAAGGGGCTTCGCCCCAATAACAGCGGGCGGCATCCATCCTCGCGGCGAGCCGCGTGGAATTGAGCCGTCCCGATTAAATATTTTTTTGGCGCGCGTTGGAAAGTGATCGGTGGATGGTCGTGCTGAAGCTGATCCGCGAAGCTCCCAGAGACGGTTTATCACGGAGCGATCCCGCACGGGGGCCGGGCCAGCGGAGGCCCGCAGGCATTCTCCAACGTATGGGCGATGGAACGTCCTCGAGGTGTATCGGATTAGCTGCTACGTTTTCCTTGTCTCTTATTGGCAAAGCTCAAGTGCCTGCGAGCTTTCACCTAACGAGCGTTCGAACCCGAACGTGCTTCAAGGCTCGCGCCCGGGCCATTTTTAGCGTTTTGAAAACAGGAGCCGGAACGTTCGCGGAGCCCGCCAGAACCCAGCGATTACGCCGCGCAGACCGATGGTCGGACCCACGTTTTCCGACGACGGCAGGATTCTGATGATCCACCGGTGGCTTGGGACATCCGGCCGCCCGCCTCGCCCTGGGCACGCTGTGGCTCAGCGAGCAGGTGAGGCGGCGCGGGTTGAATCGCAACTGGTTTCGACTGGCGTTGTCTGTAGTCGCGGCCCTGGTGCTGGGCACCGGTTTCTTCGGCGGCGGGATGATCCATGACATCGATCATTACGCGTAGCCGCGAGGATCAACGCTTCGATCGCACGCTGCCCATCCCATGCGTCACAATCCAGACTTTGCCGGTGTTCGCCTGTTGAATCCCGAGACCCGGTTCGAAGACTCCGAAGTCCACGATGAACATGAACTCGTCCATGAACTTGACGTCGATCGGCTTGTTAAAACTCTCTGGTTCGATTATTTCCTCCAGGGTCCGTCCGCGGTTGACTATAAAGTCGGTTACTTGGCCAGTCGTCCGATCTACCCGCACCACCTTATAGCCAGCGAACGTTTGCGCACCGGTGGTCGGCACGAAAGCTCCGGTCTCGGCCACAAAGATGTCTCCGTTGAATTTGAACTTCTTATCCGTGGAAAAATCGAACTTGTTCGCCGAGGAATGCAGTTCAAACTGCGCGAAGGCACGCTCGACCCTGAGAGAGTTTCGATAGGCCTCTTCCAGGACAAAGGGCGGGCAGGGAATACTGGTCGCGGATGAGGCACAGAAGAGCGGGTCAGTGACGGGCAGAACATTTCCCGTTTTCGGCGCATGGAAAAAATCCGGCGACCCGAAAAACTCCTCGCTCCCTCCGATATCCAGCACGAAGAGATCATCCCAGTCGTTCGCGATGGGGCGTGATCCGAGCAGGACAAAGTTACCGGTAGCATTTTCTCCTTCCACCCCACGTACATCTGCGCCGTTGTTGGCGACAAAAAGCTTGGACGGGTTAAACGGATCGATCCCGATTCCATACGGATTCCGCAGTCCCCAACCTTCAAGCCGCAATGTCGACGCGGAATTCGGCGCCACCGGGTCGAAGGAATATACCGCACCATTTCCCGCAATGATACCATTCTGCGGTGTTGATGGCGTCGCCGCTGGAATAATGGTCCCCGGAGCGACCGATCCTTGCCCAAACGGGCGGAATGGAGTGGTCCTCAACGACGCAGTCGGATCGAGAGGAAACGGAACCTGGGTGGCGAACGAAATACCATTCAGCACGAGCGGCTTCGCGGCGAAATCGTGGAACGCCGGGGAGTCCTGAAGCCATTGCGTCACGAACCAATTGTCGGACCCGACCACGCTTGCATTAGTGGCCGTGCCCTGGGAAAAATACGCCCGTCCTGAGCGGTCGAAAATGATCTCGTTGCTATGATGATCCCCGCTGGAGGGAAGGTTCGAAATCACCGTCACGAACGTGCTCGAGGGGTTCTCCGGTTTGAACTTCGAGATCGCTCCGACCTTCCAGCCATTCGCGCCCAGCTGCCGGTGCGAAATCCAAAGCCATCCCTTGTGGAAGGTCACATCGGTGAGCGGACCCAGCATGCGTCCAGCTGACAGCATCTCTGCCGACAAAATCACCCGAGCGCTTCCGTCAAAATCCACTTCCTTCACCGTCGGCGTAATTCCGGGGAGATGGCCAGCTTCACTCACCCAGATTTTATCGTCCGAGAAAGCGATGGCCGTGGGATAATTCAACCCGGAGACCATTCGAAGCAGGAAGTACCCGGGAGCCACTTCCACGTGGGAACTTCGCCCATGGTTGATCGCCTTGGGTGCCGACCAGGCACGTTGTCCATCTGCAATCAGCGACCCGACGGCGATGGCAAAAAACATACTAATTCGAGGATACATAGTTTTTTCCGATGATTACTATAGTTAGGCAGTGCGAACGCATCCATTACCAGCCGACGCGCCCCAATTATCCCTCATCGTAACTCCGTTTTATACATCCAACAATCGGGAGGCGTTCGCGCAGAGCGACCAAGACTGCCCTATCGGGGCATGGGATTTTTCATTCAACAACCGTCCCACAGCGAAGCAGGCCGCGACGCAAGTGACTGCGGCGGAGCGAGCGTGAAAAAGACCAACTCCAACCAGAGGACATCGCCTGCACAGTTGGCCGTTCCGCCTGCTGTGCAGCGCCCCGCCCGTCAGTATCGCGGAACGCGAACTCAGGGCGGCCTACGTTTCGCGCCTCAACGCCTGCCAGTATTGCCCCGGGGTTCACGAAGCCACCGCAGGCGAATTTGGGGTCGAGGAGGATCTGCTCACGCGTATAATCGGTGACCTGGATCGCGCCGAGCCCCGAGGCCGGCGGCTCCCGTTGCGCTCACGAGACCCGCGGTCCCGTTCATGATTTCAAGAGCTGGAGTGAGTGCGCTGGGCCAAGGCCCGACGGGCGATTCGCGTAATGAAGATTGTCACCCCCAACGTGGCCAACAGGCCAACGCCGTAGAGCGCGAGTTCGGCGGGCATTTCTTTTTTCCCGCGGCACCGACGCGGGCCAGCGACCCGAGATAAACATACTTTACGGTGCCGGGCATCATACCGATCCACGGCTGCCGGCGTCGACGACGACCACCTCCACGTTTTCGACGACGGCGAGCGCCGGCGCCAGGCATGGCCGCAGGTTCAGCGCCTCATTCAGCACCGCACTATCACGCTCACCATGAAGTCGGGATCCACTGGAATCGATGGTAACTTCATCGCTGAATTCATTCGTCGCAAAATGGTGAGAGGAGGTTCGCGCGCTTCGAGTCCATCATCGCGATCGCCGCGGAAAGTGTCGCGCCCATTGGCACGCGAGACCGGAGTTGAATTTTGGCGATTTGCACGGTGCGGAATAAGAGAGAGGGACGGCCGTCCTACTGCAAACGCCCGATTAAAACCATTCCTCCCGATGAATTCCCCGTTTTTCGCCACGCCATTAATGGGTGGCTCTCTGCCATGATCGCCGTGGTCCTTATTCTCCTCGGTCTCATCGTGGTCGTGGCACTGGACGGCGCTGCCGGCAAGCACACCGACTAGACTTAGCGGCACATCCTGCGAATCCCGGCGCAACACCATGAATCGCCGAATGCATCCGCTTCGCATTCTTTTTGCAGAGGACGATCCCGTCCTCGCGAAGGTGTTGGCGGTCGCGGGCGCAACGAGCCCATGCGGGCCGTGGCGGTCGAGAATCTCGCGGGTGAATCCGAGGCAGTAGGCCCCGATGATTTCGCCGCGGGAACGATGCCACACCACGAGGTGATGATAGTAGTCGTCCTCGGGCGCCACATCGCGGTCGCGGCCGACGCCCTGTCCGGCGGCACGGAAAGTGACTTCGCGGCAACGGCCGAGTTCGCACAAGAGGATCGGTGCATCGGCTCCGCGAAACAGCAGCACATCCCACTCTCCCTCGGACGAACTGAATAGTTTCGACTGGGAAGTCGAACCGCGCCTCGACGGCTGGTTGCACGTGCCGGTAGGCCCGGCGAAGGAACGCATCGGCATGACCCCGGCTGTGTCGATGGGACGGGCGCGCGGAGGGGTGGAGGCAAACGACGGCACCTGACTCTCGGCTTTGGAATTCATGGGGAAGTGGAAGATCATGGTCGGGCGGGTCGATGGGGATCGCGCGCGTCGCTCCCGTTCGGTCGATACGCTTGGAGGATAAATCGGGCTTCTCCGTTATCCATTACCGGGAAGCGCCTGACACAAATTCGAATGCTGCCGCGCGTTCATCTTTGGCCTGGAGCAAGCGACGCAGTTGCCGTTTCCCTCTCGAAATCCGCGAGGTCACAGTGCCCATCGGGATGGCCAGCACGGCGGCGATTTCGAGGTAGGATAGGCTCTGAAGGTAGTACAGCGTCAGGGCTTCTCGAAACACCAAGTCCACTTCTTGCAGCGCCTTCATCACCAGAGGGGCATCCATTTTCGCAACCAGATCCACCTCAGTCTCGCAGAAGTCTTGATCGGCTGCGGGCAGATCGGCGATCGCGCTCACGCGACCGGAACGCCGCTGCACCCGAAGGAACTCCCGATACAGCGTGGTGAAGAGCCAGGTTTTCGCCCGGTTCTTTTCCCGCAGCGCGTGCCCCTTCTCCGCCCAGATACAAAAGGTCTGCTGGGTAAGATCGCACGCATCGTGGGAGTTGCGGGCCAAGCTCAACGCGAACCGGTAGAGTGCCGCATAATAGTTTCCCACCAATTGTTCAAAGCTGTCGGCGTGCATCATAGCTTTGACGGACACCGCTCCGACTTATTCCCGAGAGTTGGGATAGACTGTCCAGCGCTAGAAATCTTGGACCGGTTCGGCGCGGTGGCTGCGGTCGCGGACTACCGCCCAGAACATCGCGCCAGCGTAAAGCAGAAGAAACACGGCGGAGAAATTACGCTCAAGTTGGTCCCCACGGTCGACATTCTGAAGACGCTGGCCCACACGAAACGCCCGGGACAGATCGTCGTCGGGTTCGCCGCCGAAACGAACCGCGTCGAAGAATATGCCCAGCGCAAGCTCGTGGAGAAGCGTCTCGATTGGATTGTCGCGAACGATATGGGTCAGCCCGGAATTGGCATGGATGCGGACGCCAACGCGGTGATCCTGCTCGGGCGCTCGGGTGAACGGCGCACCTTCGGTCCCGCGCCGAAAGGGGCCGTGGCGGAATTTATTCTGGATAACGTAGCGGGCGCTTGAGCGCAGTCGATTGACCCGGTTGGTCCCATCAAGCGGTCTTCGCTCGTCTTGATCGGGACAGCGTCAAGATACTGGGCCAATGCGCTGGCTGATAGTCGAGCGAGACCCGCCCACGATTCACTGCCACATGAATAAAGCTGCGCGTTGCAGCGTCTGATCGGTGCATGGCTACCGAATATGCGCCGGCGGATGGATCGTGCTGGCGGTGAAATTTCGCGAGTTCACTCACGGTTGGGCGGCACGGGACTCGGACGCGGCGACAGAATTCCCGCAAGCGCACGGCCGTGACCTCGGCGGTCTCGAAGGAAGACGAGGTTAAGACCGCCGGCCGGATCGGAGTCTGACGGCGGACCAACGTGATACCGTTCCAGTGCAGGAGCAGAGGAGCGGCCTTCGGCGCAATTCCGAGTAGCCAAAACGGCGCGACCCACGCCAAAGGATGCCGTTCGACGCATTCCACGATCTCATCGAGCGAATTCGTGGGGGCCGTACTCAGCACGATGTGCCCGCGGCTGTAGCGCGTCACACCAGAAGCCGGTCGCCAGGAGTTCGCGTAGTCGTTGAGCAAACAAATTGTGACGCCATATTCGTTGGTGAGCAGCCAGGTGCCGCCACACTCGCCATCGCGCGGAGCGACGAACGTTATTCCCTCATCGGTCTGCAACGTGGGGGGAAATTCCGGCTGGCGGGAGTGGAGTTCATCCCGGTTGAAAAAGAGATCATACCCCGCCCGGGTCTGCCGCCAACTTACCGTGCACATGGCAGCAGAGTGGCCTGATATCGGAGGGTTGAAGGTGCAACGCCGAAGCTGGGCTCGGGTTCAAAGTCTTGCAGCCGGCACATCACCGCGACGAGGGCGTAGTGATGCACGGTGTGGCTGAGCAGAAACTCAAGCTCGCGCACGAGCGAGGTCAGCGAGAGCCGGCCGGGGTTTGTTTCCGCGCAGTAGTCCAGTGCATGATTAGACAGTTTCGCGCCGAGCGACTCCAGCCGGCCGGCTATCGCCGCGAGAACATCGCAGGCAAACGCCGGATCGGTCTCAATGGCCGCATTGCGGGCGCGCTGTTCGTAGTCGAGCCGGCCCGATTCGAGACCGCGAAAAAAACTCTGATAGTGCTCGATGATGTGCCGCAGGTGCCCGCCGATCGATGCGTTGTAAACCATCGGAACACGGTGCGTATAGCGCTCCGTGCCGATGATCGTGAGGAGATCGCCTCCTTGGCGAATCACCGCGAGATTGGGCGCGATCGCAGAAGCGACGAAAGAGGAATCGGTCATGGGGATGGCGCGGTCATGGTCCGTCAGAACAATTCTGACGGGCGACCAGCCGAGTTATTCCAATCGCGCAGAAGAATTTTCCGGCAGACCGAAGTCGCCGAATCGGGTTGCCCCGGGGAACGGCTCGACCCGAGGGCGAACCGACAAGCGTCAGGCTCGCCGCGCTAGTTTCTGATTTTCGCCTTCAGGTCACTCGAAGCGCAGCCGCAGTCCCCGCCACAGCCGGGCTTCTTGCGCTTCGCGACGGAACGCCAGACCAGCCAGATCATCGCAACCCCGACAATAACCAACGCGAGATAGCTTTGAATCTGGGGACTCATTTCCCTACCCAAGCCTCGTTCAGAAAAGAGTCAACGGGCTGAGCGATTTGACCCAGCGGACGCTCAGTGCTCAATCGCCCACAAGGCCGGACAGGTCTTCGCCATCGTGCGTCGCTCGCATGCGCATTCGAGCCGGACCAACACCCGCCGCAGTCGTCGCATTTCACCCATCCGGCGGTCGACGTCGGCCAGTTTTATGCCAAGCATCCGCTGCACCTCCCGGCACGATTCACCCGGCAGAATGCGCAGATCGAGCAGTTCCCTGATCTCACGCAGGGTGAATCCGAGGTCTTTTGCGGAGCGAATGAAGCGCAGCCGCAACAGCGCCTCGTCGTCAAAATCGCGATAGCCTGAATCCGGCCAACGGTGAGCGTCGGGCAGCAGGCCTTCCCGCTCATAGTAGCGGACGGTTTGCACGTTCACGGCGGCTTTTTTCGCCAGTTCACCAATTGTCATGGAGGAGTCGCTTGACCTTGTACCCTACTACAGGGTGTAGGGTGCCGCCATGAAAAACGATGGTTCCCCATGGGTTCTGACGGGCGGTATCTTTGCTGGGTTCGCCGCTTCGCTCTGCTGCATCGGACCGCTGCTCTCACTCGGTCTAGGGCTGGGCAGCTTTGCCGCCTCCGCGTGGTTCGCCCAATGGCGCCCGGTGCTGTTGGCGTTTACCTTCGTCCTGCTCGGACTCGCCTGGTGGCTAACTTACCGCCGGCCCAAGATCGATTGCGCAGACGGCACCTGCGCCCGGCTGCCCGGCAAGGCCGCGCGAATCAGTCTTTGGCTGGGCACACTGGTGGCGCTGGGTTCCGCCATCTATCCTTCACTGCCGGCAGCGACTCATCAGATCGACACCGCAGCGGTCACGGTGGGTGACGCCAGGCTCAGCGTGCTCATCCCGTCCATGGATTGCCCGCCCTGTGCGGCCGGCATTCAAGCCTCACTCAGCCGGGCGCCGGGAGTGAAACAAGCGGCGGTGAACTACGACACCAAGGCAGCGATTCTGGTTTACGATCCGTCCGTAACCAACCGCGACAGGCTCCTCGCGCTCATCGACGCCAGCGGGTTTCCCGCCGCGCGTTCAACTGTCAAATAACTCCACCATGTCTGATTGCTGCTCAACCCAACCACCC
>Ga0163150_10005132_pt1 | contig 17013 bp, 14 predicted proteins | sample OliLakLV19P2IB_FD_148628 | JGI IMG/M metagenome (GOLD analysis project Ga0163150, IMG submission 148628) | Freshwater microbial mat bacterial communities from Lake Vanda, McMurdo Dry Valleys, Antarctica - Oligotrophic Lake LV.19.P2.IB | ecosystem: Environmental > Aquatic > Freshwater > Lake >...
AGCATCTGTTCGACCAGCCACATCTCAGATCAAGCAACCCAGAATCGCAATCACCCCGGCCATCAATCTAGCAACCACCAAACCAGCCAAACCGGAAAAGTTGCTCAATCCCTGACCGGAGTCGACAGCAACGTAGTCGACCCTATTGTGGCACGACACTCCGTGTCGTGAATCCTCGACGCGGAGCGTCGAGCTACTATTGAAAACTCCGTGTCGCAACAGCGTGTTCAAGTTCATACGCAGCGCCTGCGGACCCATCTTGCGAGCCAGTACCGCCCAAACCATCGGTCCCTTGGCAGCATCCGACCACAAATCCCATCGGACGTTTTCGAGTCCACCAGCGATCAAGGCTTGTGCTTCTTCGCTTTCCGAGTCGCGGTACGCGATCAGCGACTGAACTTCAACCGGCAAGTCGGCTTCCGTTGCCGGTGCCCACTTCTCGACTTCCTTATCAGTCAACCAACCGAACATCGCTCGTCGAGCGTTAACTGTCTGCGTCGGCATCGCATCGAACTTTGTCAACGCAACGACCTCGGGAATACGAATACGCTGGCGTACCGATTGGATGAACGGCTCGCCGCGATCCGGCACCAATCGGCTCCAATCGCTCCAGTCATACAACTGGTAATCAACTGGATCAACGATCTTGGCCGAATCGTTCCACAGCATTATTAGCGCACGCGCAACGGTTGCCACATTGATCGGCTGCCAGTTTCGGTTCAGCACCAGCGTTGGCCGCTGAAGCGACGGGCTCAAGCCGACGTGAGTTCTATATTGGTCGATAGTTGCTGCGATAGTACTCATTCTTAGTCCATGTACGGTGTCCGTGAGTAGGGAAATCGAAACGTCAACACCAAGAAGCTTTCGAGAGGCGCTTGGTTCATTGGAAAAGTAAAAAACACTTGACGAAGTTGTGACCAGAGATCCGGCCCGTGTTGTTAATACGAGCGGGCCGGGCGGGAGTCGAACCTGCTAAACCATGTACTCTAAATCGGCAGTCAAGTGAATGTTTAAAACGATCGACGAAGTTATGTGTTAGAGGATTTACGGCGTTCTACCACTGAACTACGGCGCAATGATCAAAATCAAAGTCGCGCCGGTGGGACTCGAACCCACGACATCCGGCTTAGCAGGCATGTACTCCAACTCGGCAGTCGATCGTTGACTCCTTGTCTATTCTATCGCAGCACAAGGAGGGGGTTCGAACCCTCAAGGCCTTTCAAACAAGCTCGGCTGGCTTCCAACAGGATCGGAGTCGTTCGGTTCAGTCGAAGCCCCCAGTTCTCAAACATAAAGAGATTGCGAGACGACACGTCATCCGTTCTTTCCAAATTTAAAACGCATAGAAGAAAAGAAAACTTCACTTCCCCCTACTGGACGAAACGGCAATCTCGGGGTGTGTTAAGTACATGAAATCGTTTACCCATCAAATCCGTGACGCAATCAATGACTCGGGTCTGTCACGCTTCGTTATCTGCCAACTCGCCGCGATTGATTAAAGCGCAATGTCGCGTTTTATATCAAAGGGAGGTGGGCTGTCGTTAGTAAGCCTTGACCGCTTGGCAGAAGTCCTGGCTCTTACTATCGTAGTTGGAACGCCAAAATCAAAAAGGAAACGTAAAATGAGTACTGAAGTTGGTTATGTTAACAAACAGGGAGGACGTGTTGTTCGGCGCATCGGACGAAGTCAGTCACATCCGAATCAGTACACTTACGAAATCGAATGTACTAAAGCTAACTGCGGATTTCACTACGGCGCAAATGGATGTGACATTGATGGAGCGAATTCGGGGGCGGGAAGACGTTGCCCGAACGGTCAAGGCGGAACAGAAGGAGACCCAATACCATAGATCTCAGGACATCCCGTCGCGGAAACGTGTTCGTCCATTTGGCAGTTTCGTGCGGATCATTCTGGTAACGCTTAGAATGGATCTCCACGATACACGCTGAAGGTATCCACCTCATGTCTTTTCCAATCGCCTTTCCGAAAGGTCAACCGCAATGGCAGCTCGATATAGCCCCTCCTTCGCAAAAAATATTATATCACGCTCGCTACGAGCCGTTATTGACCCGCATCCATCTGATCGCGAAATCGATAAGATGTGGGAACACTTCGATTCTAGATGCGCATATTGCTGGAAGGAGGTCGGACTTTCGACCAAAGATGCACATCTCGATCATCTGACTCCCTCAGAATCTGGTGGTTTGAATCATATTTCGAATAGAGTGTTAGCTTGCGATGTATGCAATGCGATAGAGAAGCGACAATCTCAGTGGCTCGAATTTCTCGGAACAAAATGCCTTGACGATTGCGAGTTTGCGATTCGAAAGGCGCGTATCGACGAATGGACGCAAACATGCGAACCTATTCCTGAATTTCTAAGCCCGGAAAAGGCAAAACTAATCGTGCAACGTATCGAGGACGCGACTGACGCATTCAATCAAGCACTTCTCGCGATTCGAGATTTGCGTGATGAGCCTTAATCAGATTTTTTCCCGGACGGGACAAATTGGGACTTACTTTCGGAGAGCGGTGGTTTCCGCTTTATCAATTGTGTCGAGTACGGATTTTTTTGGGTACGTACCAGATATTTCTTCTGCACGCATTCGAGCCTCGGAAAACTTCCCTTGGTTGATTAAGACGTTTATGTCTGCGCGAACTGAGCTCTCCTGCCGTAGCATAAAAAATGTGAACGCCAGGATCAAAATTAAACCACCAAAGCCAACAGCTCCAGCGATCCCAGCCACCATAAATAGCGATACAGCCTTTGGTTTCAGCTCAAACTGTCGCTGAAGGTCGGCCACAACGTTTGCCAGCTTGGAATCGTTTGATGAAAACACACGGAGCTTTGTTAATGCCGCTTCGCAAGCTTGGCGATGTATTGGTCCGTAATGTAACTCTGAGACACCACCAATATGCTTGGAAAAAAAAGTCACGAGCTCTCCAGGCGAATCAGGCACTTGTGATGCTTCTCGACGAAGTTTACCTACCAGATCTAATGACTCCATGAACTTTCCAGCGCCCGAAATGATGCTTTCAACTGCGCCTTGGTTTGCGCAAGCAAGGCCAACGGGCTCCGGTTGCACTACATTCCCTTCAACGGATTTTTGTATGTTTACGCCGCAAAACGGACAATTGTAAGTTAGCGAGGGAATAGGTGCACCGCACTGTCCACACCGCGCTGAGTTTCGACTTTTAATTCCTTCGCTCTTCTGCTCCGCGTGGTGAGGAGTTGGAGTAGCCTCTCCATTTGGGGTTCCGATTCGGATCAGCGCTTTGCAATTGGGGCATTTACCCCCCTTACCTGCGAATTCATCACTTACTCGGAAACTGGACCCACATTCACAGGCGACATTAATCATTTTCAAAACTCCAAATTTACCGTTAAAGACATAGTCAATATCAAACAACTAGCGTCGTCTCGCGCCGGCGAAATAGCTCAGTAATCGAGTCGCAGTTCTTTTCGATTTCAATCTTCCATTTTTTGCAATCGAACGACGCACTTCCGTTTGAATCTAAATCGAGTGGACTGCTTACGACTGTTCGTAACTTCGCAACCGAAACCTCAATTTCATTATCTAAAGCCATGCACGATTGTGTCACGCTCGACGGGCTAAGAAAACGTGCGTTATCGCGCAGCCGAGCTACCGCCCTAGGTGATGCGGGCAGTGATTCGCAGTTTTGTTCTTTACAACTCCTTAGATACAGTGAATCTATTTCTTCCAATTGTGTAACCAAATCTCTCCGCTTAATGCTGTTGGACTTATCTTCGATAGTTAGGTTTCCGGCAAAACTTGCAAACGAAGGGAAAGACCAAATTAGCAAAACTCCGGCGGCGTTTATGAGAAGAAAAGCACCAAAAACGACTCCGTCATTTTGCCATGTAAATAGAAATGCGCGATATGCGATCGCCAGTGTGAAATTTGCTCCAAGAAGAAGCAGAAATACCCCGCCACCGATAACGGTGAAAACGCCATCATGTTTAGGTTTGACTAACTGACGCAAGAGCCAAGCAGTACCAAAGCATGCAACAACGGACGTGATCAGAGCAAGCAAATAGTAGTGCCCAAGCTTCAGGGGTGGATGACCTAGGATGGCGAAAAAAAGGAGTAGCACTATCGCTACGCCAAAGGGTGCCCACCTAGTGGATTTTGACTGGTCAATTCTTCGCTCATTCATTTGCAACTACTCAATAGCTCAATGGACTATATGCTTTTTAGGATATCTTGTTTCTTTGCGTCAAAATCTGCTTGTTCGATAAGCCCTTGTTCGAGTAGAGCTTTCAACTGAGCAAGTCTTGCGGCTATATCGTTCGGGGCCGGAGCGGACGATGTCGGTTGTGACGCCTGAGGGTTTAGCGTACCGCCAATACTCGTGGCCTGTGCGCCGATTCCAGCGCCTAAACCTAAGCCTAGTCCCGCACCGAAAAGCGTTCCCACTCCACCTGGATTTTGAGCAGCTTGATCGAGAACGTCAAAGCTTCGTTTTGCGGCGTATCTGCTGTCGCCTAAGATATCGAATTCGCCCCGGTCCATCACCGCAGTTCGCAATCGGATAACGATTGGGTCGTCTTCAGGAAAGCTAACGTCACCAATGTAGAGATTTACAACGGTCAAACCAAATCGCTCAAATTCGGGAGCTACGGCGTTATGGCATTGCTTTGAAAGGGAGTCCAACAAAACAGAAATTTCGAGAAGCGATATCTTGTCACGCACGATCGTTTCGGCAATGAGCGTTTTCAACTTTGTGGTAATCATTCCACGGAATGAGTTGTAAACGTCGTCTGTCGAAAACTTGCCCTGTGAGCCAACGATTTCCTTGAAGAACTTTTTGCAATCAGACAATCGAAGTCCCATTTGACCGAATGCTCGCACAGGAACAATCACGTTATACTTCGGCTCGTGGACTTGGATGGGCGTCGGCGTGCCAAATTTCACATCCAAGTCGACGGACATGTTGAAGAACCAGACCTCAGCCGTAAACGGAGTCGCACCGCCAAATGGCAGATTCACCAGCGTTGCAAGAATCGGAATGTTGGCGGTTGTAAGCGTATGCCTTCCAGGGCCAATCGTTGCTATGAGACGGCCTTCTCGGACCAGCACCGCGAACTGATTGTCATTGACAATCAATTGTGCCCCAAGTTTTATGTCTTCATAGGGATACTTCCATGCAAGTACGTTAGGCGGACCATCGTATTTGATACGATCTACGATACCGCGTTTTACCTCGGTTTTTGAGAAAAGTCCGTCCAATAAACCCATCGCCGCCTCACCAAATGATATCTTGCCTTCGACGGTCAAACGACACCAAGAAACGATCGACTCGGTACCGCCCTCAAAGTGATTTGTAGTATAGTTCAAGTCGACGGCGAGAGTAATCCCCATTAGGACTACAGAGACGGCTACTAGGATTTTACTGCGCTACGGCATTGCGTCCAACATCGTTACTAAACAGACGTCATTATCAAATAGATCGAAAACCCTGGAATATCCGCTTCACCATCGAGCCATGTTGCCTTCGACAATCGGTTGAACCAATGGAGCGGAAGGCATGGGAGTTGAACCCACACAACTGTGACGTTGCACTGTTTAGCAAACAGGCCCGGCGAACCGTATCCGGCTACCTTCCAAATCAGGCTTAAGACTTAAGGAAGGCGGAGCGACCTTTAGTCTTAAGCCTGGAGCCTTTAGCCTTCTTCAGAGGTTCGTTCGAGAATCGAACTCGATCTTCGTTCTTACCAAGAACGCGTGCTCCCGGAACACTTACAAACCGTTACTACCAGTGATCGCGGATGGAATCGAACCATCGATTTCCTGCATGTCATACAGGCGTCTTAGCCGCTGGACCACGCGATCAAATCAGGTTTCAGTTGTCAGACTTCAGGTTCCAGGTTGGATTACTGAAGCCTGATTCCTGAAGTCTGAAGCCTGACGAATGGCGGGTCCAGGTGTCGCACCTGGCCGTCCGAGCTTATGAGGCTCAGCTGAGCGCTGGCTCACCCGCAAGTTGCAAGCCCCGGAATCGAACCGGGTTACCGACCTTATGAAAGTCAGCTCAGTTCCAACTAGCCTGCAGTAGCTCGCCAAAGAATCGAACCTTGTCTAACAGTTTCGAAGACTGTCGTGCGAATCCATCACACTCGCGAGCCATGAGAATCCAGTGTCCATGTCGGGAATCGAACCTGATCTTCGACCTTCGCAGGGTCGCGTGCGCATCCACTACACCTCACAGACATGTTCACAGTGGTGCAGGTGGGATTCGAACCCACAAACACCGGTTTCTAAAACCAGCCGCTCAAGCCGTTGGCGTACCGCACCATTTTTATTTCAGCGACCCATACGGGATTTGAACCCGTGATCTCCACCGTGACAGGGTGGCGTCCACTCCGAGCTGGACCGATGAGTCGTTAACAATAGAGGCGCTCGTGAGATTCGAACTCAAGCGAGCATGTTTTGCAGGCATGCCCCGCACCAAGCGGATTAGCGCCATATTCACTAAGTAGTCCTGGACAGACTCGAACTGTCGATCGACTGGATGTAAGCCAACACCCACATACTTGATCTACATAAGAGTGCCCTGAAGGAATCGAACCCTCCTTACCGGATTGGAAGTCCGGCACCTAGCCGCTCGGTCAAAAGCACATAATCAATTCGGCAGCGGAAGGTGAGGGAGTCGAACCCCCAAGGCAGTTACGCTCGACTGTTTTCAAGACAGCAGCCATCGCCAATTGGCTTGACCTTCCAGCTCCGGCGGTAGGATTCGAACCTACGGTGGTCTCCTTAACAGGGAGATGCCTTACCAATTTGGCTACACCGGAATAAGATCAGGTTTCAGACTTCAGGACTCAGGTTTCAGGAGAACAAGAATGCGAGACTATCACAAACTGCGTGCGTTTGAATTGGCAGATCAGCTTGCGCTGGCGACCTATAAATGCACTAAATCGTTTCCAAAGGAGGAGATGTTTGGGCTGACGTCACAAATACGACGGGCTGCAGTCTCAGTTCCATCTAACATCGTTGAAGGCTGTGCAAAATCTTCGCAAGCTGATTACTCACGTTTTCTTGAAATTGCGTACGGTTCAGTTTGCGAAGTTGAGTATCAGTTATCACTGGCCGAACGCCTTGGATTTCTCGAATCACAATCCGCCAAAGAGACTACTTCGCTTGCCAATGAGACAGGACGAGTACTTAACGGATTGCTTCGTTCCCTGAAGTCTGACTCCTGAAACCTGGAGTCTGACAAGAGCGTCCAGCGAGAATCGAACTCGCAATTCCTCCTTGGCAAGGAGATGGGTTACCACTACACCATGGACGCTTTTTGTTGGCTCAACCAAATTGTCAAAGATCGGATCAGACTTCAGTTGTCAGACTTCAGGCTTCAGTGCATTTACTGAGACCTGACTCCTGATACCTGACTCCTGTTTTTCAGTGGGATCGGTGGGTATCGAACCCACATCGACCGGATTAAGAGTCCGGTGCATTACCTTGTCTGTCACAATCCCATTTCGTGTTTGTCTTCCAAGTCGGCGTGGAAGGAATCGAACCTTCGACCTTCGTCTTATAAGGACGCTGCTCGGACCATCGAGCTGCACGCCGGACAAGTGAGGCCGGTGGGATTCGAACCCACGCTTTGCGGATTAAAAGTCCGCTGTGCTGCCGCTACACCACAACCTCATGAATGGTTATGGCTATGCGTTTCAAGCGACTAAGTAATTGCATCGTGTTCTCCATTGTTTCTTGTTGTTCACAGTGGTAGCCCTGAGAATTGAACTCAGCGCGATCCGCTTATCAGACGAATATGGGCTCCAGCCCTCGACTACCATCTCTTACAGTCGGGTGTGTCGGAATCGAACCGCTCTCGATCGCCCCAAACGACCTGTGCCAGCCATTACACTTCACTCCCGATATTCAGTCTTCAGGAGTCAGGCTTCAGACCTCAGTGAATTTCCTGAGACCTGACGCCTGATACCTGATTCCTGATACCTGATTCCTGTTTAGTGACTCGTGTGGGATTTGAACCCGACCTGGCTGGCTTGAAAGACCAGCGACCTCACCAGAAGTCGAACGAGCCATAACAGTCTTCAGGAGTCAGGTTTCAGACTCCAGTGAATTTCCTGATTCCTGATTCCTGAGACCTGGAGCCTAATGTGGACCGGGAGGTGCTCGAACCCTCCTCTGCGGCTCTTCAGACCGCCGCTATACCGTCTCAGCTACCAGTCCATCTGTGTGTTTAACGTTGGAAATAGTTACGAAAAAACCCAGTGTCACTTTTCGGGTAACACCGGGTTCGCCAACGCTTGCTTCGTTAGTACGGTCGAGTGCTACCTCCGATTTGGTTGCCCATTTAAATGGACACACGGAATCGTATTCGCGTCTTGCGACACGATACAACTCTTGTATCCATTAAATCGTTCGGTACTCAGCCGTATTGAAGTCATGATCTCGTATCCAGTGATTGATTGCTTTTAAGATTCCATTTCACGCACTCTTGAACACTTGCTTTGCGTAAGCACTGTGTGGCGTGTACAGGAAGATAGACGTCGCTAAGATGAATTGGTTCGCCGAATTTTCTCGGTTCACCAAAATTCTTCCAACAAGTCAATCTCCTGACATACGTATAAACGCCGACACTCAGCAAAAGTCTCCACGCTCTATGAACAATATCGAAGAATTTCTGAAAGCAAGCACATTCGCAGTGGCCGGCGCATCGCGAGACCGATCCAAGTATGGCAACAAAGTCTACCGGGCGCTCGTCGCGTCGGGGCGAACGACTTATCCGTTGAACCCCACTGCGCCCGAAGTCGAAGGGGAAATCGCATACGCCTCGATCGATGATCTACCGGTGGTCACAGAGTCTCTATCAATCGTAACCCCACCCCACGTCACACGCGAAGTCATCCAACAAGCCATCTCCGCCGGCGTGAAGAACATTTGGCTGCAACCGGGAGCGGAAGATGCAAAAGCAAGTCAAGCAGCTCGTGAAGCCGGCCTCAACGTGATCGACGACGGAAGCTGTATACTTGTCAGTCTTTCAATTGAACGACCCAAAAGGTAGATTTCTATTCCAATGAATACTCAGCATCAACAAGATCGAAGCGGAATCGTGTCAGAAAAGCAAGTCGAGAACTCCGATAAGAAGTGCCGACCGGCATGTCCTGTCTGTGGCGGATCGCTGATCGAAATCCGCGCCAAGTTGCAATGCTCCAAGTGCCACACGATTTGTGAAACCTGTTGCGAAGGTGGACGAGGCTAGGCTTAACTGACCTTTAGATGATGCCACGCTTAGCAAGCCACAAGCAATCCGTTTTCGACGATTAGCTCAACGCTTTGCGTCACCGCTTTCGCTTGATTCAATTCCCCACGCAGAATCTTGACATCGGCTGGCGCATTGATACCGATCGTGATTCGATTTCCCTGGACCTTAACGACTTCAACGGTGATATTGCCATCGATTACCAGCTTTTCACCAACTTTACGACTTAGAACAAGCATTTGAGTCTTCCTTGAGTTGATTGCTGCGGCGAAGTGTTACCGTTGGACTGCCGCGTCCCAACACTATCAATTATCGGCAGCCCCGTGACAAGTTAGGTCACTGGCCTTCGCAGATTTCACCGACGCTATCCCGTTCCAACACGTTTGCTTCGATCGATGGCCTGGCGGATCGCCGTCTAACGGACACGCCATTTTGGCCTCAGAGATAGAGCTCAGCCGACTTTGCAAATCTCATTCGTACAGCGGCCGGTGAGGCGGAGTCGGTTTTTGGCGAAAACGCGGTAGCCAAAATTGAGGGCGTGGGAGACAAGTGGTAACCGCGTTGGCCACACGAGGATGCCGAAGCCGACGGCGTTGTAGAGTTGGCGGAAGACTTCGACGCCGATGATCCACTGGACTGGGTTGCCGTTCTTGTCCGGTAGCCTGCCAAGGATCTCGTTCATAAAGTCGGCGCGTGTTTTGCCGAAGTCGGTCGCGTTGAAGTCGGCTGCGGCGATATCAGTGAATCGGATGCGCTGCTTGCGATCGAGCCAACGGAGCAGCTTGATCTCGCGTATGCACAGCGGGCAATCTCCGTCGTAGAAGACTTCGACGCGCCAGTCTGGGTTGGATGCAGTCGAGTCCATGCGTTACTTCAATCGAATGAGGACTTCATTGCGGCGGAGTGGGCCGGGAGTGAATGGTGGATCGTAGGAAGCTGTTTCGACTCCGCGTGCGTCAGCGGATTCGTCCGCTTCGAGGCCTTTGGTTTTCATCCAGGCTCGCAGTTTGGCTTCGGATTCCTTGGCGAGCTTGGCATCGAGTCGGCCAGGGAAACGCAGCACGGCGAATCGTCCGCCGGCTCGCTTGCGGACGTCGACATCGGGTCCGGTTGGCGTGGGAACGCCACGGGCGGCGACTTCCTTGGGCATCACGAATCCCATTTGAACTTCGCTGTCGGCCTTATTGTTTTCCATGAATACTGGCGTGGTCATGGATATCTTCTGTTCGGGTTCGTTCGCGCCCGAGATGTAGCTAAACAGTTTCATGAAACTTCCGTCACGACCCTGTGCGTCGATCTTGGTGGATGTCGCGACTAGCATCAGATCGGGGTATTCGCGGACTTCAAACTGTCCGTCCGACTCGACGACCTTGTATTCGGCCGACTCGTAGCCAGCTCGTGTCGTTTCTTTGAGCACGATCACTCCGATCACGACCAATACTGCTACACTCGCGAAATACACTATTCTTTTACGCATCATCGGATCTCCTGTGGAAAACTTGCAGCGACGAGTTCAGAATAGAATCATCCGTCATTGGATGATAGAGGCCTGGCAAGGTGCTCACCAATTGTTCCAGGTGATGGTGATTTGCAGAATGCTCGCGATCGAGACCCAAATGAGATACGGGATCTGCGCGAGGGCGATCCAGCGGTGGTGCGACCAGATGGCTTTCATAGCCCAGAGGATCGTGAGCCAGACTATCGCAATGTCGATCGCGGCGAGCGGGAGGTTTCGAAGGCCAAATTGGATCGGCGTGAAGATCAGGTTTGCCACGAGATTGATGGCGAATGGCAGTGCGACCAACCAACTGACCTTACCACGGAATGCTTGCACGAAAACAAAGCCAAAGCTAATGAGAATGATCGGGTAGAGAATCTGCCAAATCATTCCAATGGTCGCCGGTTGAGGCGTCCAGGTTGGTTTCGCTAGTGCGTTGTACCATTCGATCCAGGGCATTTGATTCACTACTTTCATGCAAACTTCCGCTGATCAGCACATCATCCGTGTACGGATACAATTGCTGTTGAAGATGTATCATAGCTTCCCGTACGCTTAATGCAGACATCGGAAGCAAAGACCCAGAAAACCATCGCAACGAACGATAGGTCTACCATCATGAAAATCCTTTTCCTTCACGGTTGGCAGTCGGTGGTCGGTGGTATCAAGCCAACGTACTTGAAGAATGCTGGCCATGAAGTTATCAATCCACAGCTCGATGACGACAATTTCGAGGTTGCTCTTCGAACTGCTCAGTCGGAATACGACGTACACCGACCCGATGTGATCGTCGGTTCTTCGCGTGGTGGGGCAGTCGCGATGAATATTGCCAACGGCGAAACGCCACTGGTGCTACTCTGTCCTGCTTGGAAAAAATGGGGAACGGCTAAGAAGCTTAAATCGAACTCGCTAATCCTCCATAGTCGACAAGACGATGTGATTCCGTTCGAGGACAGCGAACAACTGGTCGCGATCAGTGGATTGCCGTCGGAGACGTTGATCGAAATTGGGAACGATCATCGATTGGCCGACCAGGAATCATTGTCGGTGATGCTGTGGGCTTGTCGGGTCTTGGCATCGAACGAAAAGTTGCCTTGGATGGATGATGAGACTGAGACCGAGCTTAGTCTGGCAACCAGAGCGAGCAGTTCATCGCAGGAAGAAGCCAGCTACATCTGCGATGCATGCGGTGAAGTGATCGTAATCCCGCTGGATCTCTCGGAAGGGAGCCGTCAAAAGTACGTTGAAGATTGCCCGGTCTGCTGTCGTGCGAGCATCATTCACGTTGAAGTCGATGAGAATGGAGAATCCAATGTATGGGCTGAACCCGAGCAAGACTATGATTGAGCAGTTAAGGTAGACAGCGCATATCAAGGAGTAAAGCAGACTATGAACGCAATCAATTATGAGATCAGGCAACTTGCCGACGAACTTCAGCCGCCGGAAACGGGGAAGCGAAGCAAGATACTCATCGACGATGCCAAGTCGAAAACGATACTGTTCGCTTTCGCGGTCGGAGATGGCCTTTCCGAACACGTGGCACCGCTTCCGGCCATGATTCAAATCATCAGTGGAGAGGCGACGCTAACGGTCGGTAACGAATCGGTCGAAAGCAAGCCAGGCACCTGGATTCACATGGCTCCGAAGACGCCGCATAGCATCCTCGCTAAATCGCCGGTCGTCATGTTGCTGACTTTGCTGAAGTAAACCTCCTCGTAAACTGACACCGCGAGTTTTAAGTCAATTCATAACCTCGAAGTCGTCAGTTCGAATCTGGCTCCCTCAACTTGTTTCCCCGGTAGCAAACTAATGTTACCCCAAGGTTATAGAAAAAGCCAACGTCTCACCACGTTGGCTTTTTTCGTTTCAACGCCAAGTGCCACAAGAACTTACGACCGGCCTCAAAGTTTCAGACTCTCACTCACCATGAAAACAGAGACTTCGCGTTTCCTCACCTGCAACCCCTGAAATCGGCCTGGACCCCGAAAATCTCTCGACTCTCCAAGTCTCTAACCCCTCGGGTTAACAGCCGTTGCTCTCCCTCAATCACTCGAAAAACCCAGGGTTGCTTCCGGTGAGAGGAGCAGACGAATCCAATTTGCCGATGGCGATGGGTTATGAGCTGCAAACACGCTTCGACGGAGTTTTTGCAACATACGTGATTTTCACTGTTGCATTTCTTTCCCAAGCGAGGCAAAGAATTCATCGACGTCCGATGCCAAACTGTCGGAAAACTCTTCCGCGTCATCGGACGTCCATTCTGGTTCGTCAAGCGGCGACTCGGGTTCGTCGAGCAACGATTCGTCATCGGTCGCAAACTCGATCACCGGACGTTCGATAGCCGCTACTTGTCGGCTCTCAATCCCGCTGCTGGCGGATGATGAAAGTTCGGGCGGGGTGATTGCGTTATTCGCGATTCGACGTGAACTCGACGAAACAGTCAGGCCACCCAGGATTGGTACGCTCATGCCATTCGGCCCGATCGTCGCAGAAATATACAAACTCGCCGGCGCCGTAAATATGCCGAGGATTCTTCGATTCGCGTTTTGCTGGACGAGCGCATAATCGATCAGCGTTACGCTTCCATCCTTATTGACGTCATAGATATTGGTGACGTTCGCAGAATTGGCACCCAAGGATAGGTTTTGACGCACGGCCGTCGCATCGGTCGAGTCCGAACTAATAATAATCGGCGTACCCAGATTTCCTACATTGACGTCACCCATTGCATGACCAAAGTAGAAAACATCGTTAGCTGCCAAACCTGTATTTGCATTCGCGAGCACCGTTGTTCGAAGCCACATATTTTGAATGGCATTGTCGGCAAATTCGATCTTTACACGCGATGATCCGCTCGAACCGCCTGCGGCAATCACCGTAATCGTTGGTGTGGCAGTCAGCGGTGTGAATCCGCCCACATTCGTGCCATTCCAAACGGCAAACTGAAAATCGGCCGCCGTCGGTGTTCCAGTCAATCCCGCCACATCAACGATCAGGCCATTCAATCCCCTTACGTAATTTGAATAGTTCGCAAACGAAGCCACTTGCCCAGGCAGCAAGGCAACTTTACTCGAATCAATTGCATTCGTTGGGTTGCCAGTTCCATTGCCAAAAACGCTGCTCGTCGATCGATTGTAAAAAATCTGACGATTGAGAACGGATGAACTTGTCGCTCTGACCAACTGGACGTTGTTGGGGTTGTAGCGAATTTCGTAAAAATACGCCCCAACGAGCGTTTGCATTCCGATCGGGAAATTGTTGAACTTTCCGGAAACACCGTTGGTTGCGGAGACAATAGTAAAGACTTCGTCGCCGACGAGTCCTGGAAAGTTGCTGGTCAACAACAAGTTGGCACCCGTCAGATTCACCGCACCGTTGACATTCAGTTGACGATACTGGGTATCGACGGTTGCACCGGCGATATGAATCGCCAAATCATCACCGGAGGTAAACGAAACGCTGCTGGCGGTGACATCGGTACCGGCTGAGATTGGCTGGAGGCCGCCGGATCCGACATCGAATACGAGCGTTCCTCCGCCCGTGTTGATCGAACCAGGATTGATCGCGATCGCCCCGCCGCTTCGCAGTTGCAAGTTGGTGCTCGCCGGGCGCGTGATACTGCTGCTGACAGTGATCGCGCCGCTCGTCGCACTCCCGATCTGAAGCGAGTTGGTCGTGATGAGATCCAGTTCCGCGTCGGTCAGCCCCAGCCTTCCAGCCGTGTTGGTACCGAGATCGATGGGGCGATTGATTTGTTGCGGGGCGATCGAAACGGAACTGGTCGAAGTGATGGATCCCAAAACATTCGTATCGGCAGCGGTCATGGAGATGGCACCGTTACCCGCGTTGAGCGAACCCGCGATCGCTCCGAAGCCTTGCGATTGCGAGCCGACGATAACGCGTCCGCTCCCGTCAGTTGGAAACCTCGCAATCAGCGTATCAAAGTTCGAATTGGACACGATCGCCATATTCGATCCAGCGTTCGCAGAATTGCCGACAGCGCTGTTCACGCTCGAGACGACACCGCTGACGCCGGCCGTGCCGCTTCCCCAGGTCACCGCCCCCACATTAGTCACTGTACCGTTGTCCCAGGCGGAACTACTCACCACGTAGTTGCCGTTGCTCAGGGCCGTCACGCCTATCGAGCCCACCGAGTCGTTGGCCGTCGAGCCGATCAGGCTATTGGCGGGGCTGACCACGCCGCTGATGCCGGCCGTGCCGCTACCCCACGTCACCGCACCGACATTAATCACCGTTCCGCTGTCCCAGTTTACACTACGCACCACGTAGTTGCCGTTGCTCAGGGCGGTCACGCTTATCGAGCCCACCGAGTCGCTCGACCTCGAGCCGACCAGGCTGTTGGCGGGGCTGACCAATCCGCTGACGCCGGTCGCGCCGCTTCCCCAAGTCACCGCACCCACATCGATCACCGTACCGTTGTCCCAGCTTGAACTACGCACCACGTAGTTACCGTTGCTCAGGGCAGTCACGCCTCCATAGCCCACCGAGTCGCTCGCCGTCGAGCCGACCAGGCTGTTGGCGGGGCTGACTACGCCGCTGACGCCGGCCGTGCCATTTCCCCAAGTCACTGCCCCCACATCGATCACCGTCCCGCTGTCCCAGCCGGGACTACGCACGATGTAGTTGCCGTTCCTCAGAGCCGTCACGCCCGTCGGGCCCGCCGAGTCGCTCGCCGTCGAGCCGACGAGGCTGTTGGCGGGGCTGACCACGCCGCTGACGCCGGCCGTGCCGCTTCCCCAGGTCACTGCCCCCACATCGGTCACTGTACCGTTGTCCCAGTTGGAACTACGCACCACGTAGTTTCCGTTGTTCAGGACCGTCACGCCTGTGAAGCCCACGAAGTCGCTCGCTGTCGATCCGACCAGGCTGTTGGCAGTGGTGACCTCGCCGATCACGCCGGCCGTGCCGTTACCCCAGGTCACCGCCCCCACACTACCCGCCGTTCCGTTGTCCCAGGCGGAACTCCGCACCACGTAGTTGCCGTTTCTCAGGGCGGTCGCGCCCAAGTTGCCTACAAAGTCGCTCGCCGTCGAGCCGACCAGGCTGTTGGCGGGGCTGACCACACCGCTAACGCCGGCCGTGCCGCTACCCCAAGTCACCGCACCCACATTGGTCACTGTACCAATGTCCCAGTTCGGATTATTCACCACGTAGTTACCGTTGGTCAGGACGGTCACGACGTTGTTTAGAGAGTCGCTCGCGCTCGAGCCGACCAGGCTGTTGGCAGAGCTGACCGCACCGCTGACGCCAGCCGTGCCGCTTCCCCAGGTCACCGCACCCGCATCGGCCACTGTACCATTGTCCCAGTTTGGACTACGCACTACGTAGTTGCCGTTGCTCAGGGCCGTCACGACGCTGCCTATTTCGTCGATCGCCGTCGAGCCGACTAGGCTGTTGGCGGGGCTGACCAAGCCGCTGATGCCGGCCGTGCCGCTACCCCAGGTCACCGCACCCGCATTCATCACCGTATCGTTGTCCCATTTTCCACTAATCACCACATAGTTGCCGTTGCTCAGGGCCGTCACTCCACCCGAGCCCACCGAGTCGCTGGCCGTCGAGCCGACCAGGCTGTTGGCGGGGCTGACCACACCGCTGACGCCGGCCGTGCCGCTACCCCAGGTCACCGCCCCCGCATCGATCAATGTACCGTTGTCCCATTGACTGCTACGCACCACGTAGTTGCCGTTGCTCAGGGCGGTCACGCTGGAGCCTAAAGTGTCGCTCGCCTTCGAGCCGACCAGGCTGTTGGCGGGGCTGACCACGCCGCTGATGCCGGTCGTGCCGCTTCCCCAAGTCACCGCCCCGGCACTGGTCGCCGTGCCGTTGTCCCAGTTTGCACTACGCACCACGTAGTTGCCGTTGCTAAGGGCCGTCACGACGCTGCCTACTTCGTCGAACGCCGTCGAGCCAACAAGGCTGTTGGCGGGGCTGACCACGCCACTGACGCCGGCCGTGCCGCTACCCCAAGTCACCGCACCCGCACTGTTCGCCGTACCGTTGTCCCAGTTTGCGCTACGCACCACGTAGTTGCCGTTGCTCAGGGCGGTCACGCCGTTGCTGCCAAATGAATCGCTACCCACTTTGTCGAGCGCCGTCGAGCCGACCAGGCTGTTGGAGGCGCTGACCACGCCGCTGACGCCGGCCGTGCCGCTTCCCCAGGTCACTGCCCCCGCATCTTGCACCGTACCGCTGTCCCAGTTTGGACTAAGTACCACATAGTTGCCGTTGCTCAGGGCGGTCA
>Ga0163150_10005133_pt1 | contig 17012 bp, 14 predicted proteins | sample OliLakLV19P2IB_FD_148628 | JGI IMG/M metagenome (GOLD analysis project Ga0163150, IMG submission 148628) | Freshwater microbial mat bacterial communities from Lake Vanda, McMurdo Dry Valleys, Antarctica - Oligotrophic Lake LV.19.P2.IB | ecosystem: Environmental > Aquatic > Freshwater > Lake >...
CCCCTGCCCCGGTGCCCCCCTGACCGCCACGCCCTTTACCGACCGGATCCGCATTGGCACGATCGGGACCGGCGTCTGACCGGGGAAACCCGCGTCGGCCATGATCTGCTCCACCCCGGCCGCCTGGTCGGGCTGGATCTCGAAGAACATCAGGTTGGGCCGGGTCCCCCCCGCTCCCTCGATCCGGAATTCCCGCAGCAGGTTGTGCTGCACCAGGAAGAGCGTGCTGAGGAGGAATGCACCGAAACCCAGGCTCAGCACCACCGTCACAGTCTGGTTGGCGGGGCGATAGAGATTGGCGAGCCCCTGGCGCACCAGGTACGGCCAGCGGCGCGGGAACCAGCGGCGAACCCCGCGAATCAGTGCCAGTGCTGCCAGCCAGAGTCCCAGCAATACCACCCCGGCGGAGGCCGCGAAAATGGCGCCCTGGCTGAGATCACGCACCTGGACAGCCGAGAGGAGCACAATGCTCACCGCCAGCAGGAGCGCGGCGAACATCACGACCGGATCCCACCTCCGCCGGGGCGCCTCGTAGTCGCGCCGCAGGGTCATCAGTGGCGAAATGTGCCGGATGCCCAGCAGCGGCAGCATCGCAAAGATCGCCGAGACCCAGAAGCCGAGGCCGATACCAATCAGGATTGCCCGTGGTGCTGGCAGCACCCGCACGTCCACCGGTAGCAGGTCCAGGAACAGAAGGGGCATCAGCTGCTGTATTCCGATGCCGATCGCGGCGCCGAGGATGCTGCCAATACCCCCCATTGCCACCGCCTGGAGGAGGTAGACCGCAAAGACCTCCGGTGTGGTGGCTCCGAGGCAGCGCAGGACGGCAATCACGTCGAGCTTCTGGCGGATGAACACGTGGACGGCGCTGGCCACCCCCAGCCCGCCCAACAAGAGGGCAACGAGGGCCACAAGGCCGAGGTAGTCCCCGAGACGCTGGAGGGCCCGGGTCAGGTCGTCCCGGTCTTCCTCCACCGTCCGGATGCTGGAACGCTCGGCGCGAAGATCCTGCTGGTACGCCTCGTCCAGGGTGGCGGCCTGTTGTGGGTCCGCCAGCCGGACGTAGGCCTCGTACTCGACCCGGGCGCCAAACTGGACCAGCCCGGTGGCGGCCAGATCGCTCCGGCTGATGTAGACCCGGGGGCCGAACGCCGAGGCGATGGCCACGGTGCCCGGGAAGTTGAGCACCACGCCGCCGATGGTAAACGTCGCCTCGCCGAGCGAGAGCGTGTCGCCGATTCGGGCGTTGAGCGCCGGCAGCAGCGTCGGATCCACCAGGACCACGCCGCCCCCCGCGAGCGTTGGCCACAGGCCGGCGGGATCGGTCAGGATCTGGCCGTAGAAAGGGTAGGCAGGCTCCAGGGCCCGCACCTGAACCAGCTGCACCCCGGTGGTGCGCCCGACGTAGGCCATCCCCGCAAAGCTCACCATCTGGGCCACCTGGTCGGTGGACTCGAGGGAGTCGATCAGGGCGGCGGTGCGCTCAGGAAACGCCCGGCGGCTGGAAATCGAGAGGTCGGCGCCGAGCAGCTCACGCGCCTGTCCAGCCACCGACTCGGTCAGATTGACCGTGAACGAATTGATCGCCACCAGCGCTGCGACCCCGGCCGCCACCGCGCCGGTCAGCAGGGACAATCGCCGTCTGGCGGCGCGACCCTCGCGCCACGCCATCCGCAAGACGAATCGCGGGCCGATCACCGACTGGTGTCCTCCACCACCCGGCCATCGGCCAGGCGGAGGATCCGGTGCGCCATCGTGGCCAGGGTCGGGTCGTGGGTCACCAGTACCAAGGTGGTGCCGACCTCCTCGTTCAGCGCCCGCATCAGTGCGATCACCGTGTCGCCCGTCTTGGCGTCGAGATTGCCGGTCGGCTCATCGGCAAAGAGGATCCGTGGTTTGGTGCTGAACGCGCGGGCCAGCGCCACCCGCTGTTGCTCCCCGCCGGAAAGCTGAGCCGGGTAATGGTGTCCTCGTTCGCCAAGACCGACCCGGCCGAGCAGCTCGGCGGCGCGCTCTTCGGCGGGTTCGCCCCGCAGTTCGAGGGGAACCTGGACGTTTTCCTGGGCGGTCAGGGTGGGAATCAACTGGAACGACTGGAACACGAACCCGACCTTTGCCGCGCGCATCCGAGCGCGGCGGTCCTCATCCATGGCGCCGAGATCCTCACCATCGAGCACCACCCGGCCGGCGGTGGGCCGGTCCAGCCCCGCCAGGAGGCCCAGCAGGGTGGTCTTGCCACTGCCCGATGGGCCGACGATGGCCAGGAATCCACCCGGCTCCAGCGAGAACGTGATATCGTTCAGGACGGTCAGCGACCGTCCGCCCGAGAGGTAGGTCTGGGTCAGGTTGTGACACGACAGCATGCGATCCTCAAGTCGATTGGAAGCGCGAGAATGATACACCGATACGCCGTCGCCGCCCTTTTCGTTTCCTGCCTGTCCGGCTGCGGCTCCGAGCCGAAGGCTGAGCCGGCGGAGACTCCACCGGCTTCACAGCCTTCGGAGACCGCGCCGGCCGACAGCAGGCCGCTGGTTGTGTTCCTCGGGACCAGTCTGACCGCGGGGCAGGGGCTTCGCGACCCATCGTTCGCCTATCCGGCGCTGGTACAGGAGCGGCTCGACTCCGCCGGGTTGAAATTCCGCGTGGTCAACGCCGGGATCAGCGGCGAAACGAGTGCCGGCGCCCTGCGCCGGATTGACTGGGTAATGGGCCAGGGGACTGTGGCGGTGCTGTTTCTGGAAACCGGCGCCAACGACGGCCTGCGGGGCCAGGACCCCGATACGCTGCGGGCCAATATCGACGCCATTCTGCAGCGGGCCCAGCGGCAGGTGCCACCGCCCCGCCTCATTGTGGCAGGGATGGAAGCCCCGCCGAATCTCGGGACGCAGTACACCGAGCGCTTCCGCGGCGTCTTCCCGGCCGCCGCAACGGCCCACGGGGCAGCACTGGTGCCGTTCCTGCTCCAAGGGGTGGCAGGTGTGCCCGAACTCAACCAGGCCGACGGCATCCATCCCACCCCTGAGGGTCATCGACGGATCGCGGAGTTGGTCTGGGCTACGGTCCTGGAGGCGCTGCGGGCGGTCGAACGAAACTGAGGTCCAGCGGGGGCCCGGGAATCGGCCCGAGTGGGGTGTCAGGGGGTTTGCAGCACGAACAGCACTGAGTTTCCGGTAAGGTCGAGGGTGGCGCGCACGACGTTGGTGCCGGAAGTCGGCCCCATGCGGTACGCCGACAGGGCCACCCCACTGCCATCGGTGAGCGTTTCCGTCAGGCCGAGTTCACCGCCGCCCTGAACGACGCTCCAGCGGACCAGCGCGTTGCGGACCGTGTTGCCAAACTGGTCGCGGACCGCGATTTCCAGCGGGACTGGGAGTTGGCTGCCCGGCGCGGCCACCTGGTTGTTGCCGCGCACGATCACGATCAGGGACGGAGCGCCGACAGTGGCGGTGGCGCCGAACTGAGCCGCGCCGACACCCGAGACGTAGGCCACGAACCCCTGGCCCCCCGCCACAGTCCCCAGCCCCACATTGCTCCTCGCAATTCCATCGGCATCGGTGATCACCGTGGCAGAGCCGATCGTGGCACCTGGGGCCGCTGAATAGAACTGGACCGGGATTCCCGGTACCCCCAAGCCATCGTTCGCCATCACCCTGGCCACCAGGGGGGCCGGAAGCGCGGCACCAGCCACTCCGACCTGCCCGGCACCCGTGAGGGGGAGGACCACTGTCGGGGGCGGTGCGAACCAGATCCGGGTGGAGTCCCTGGCGCCGGTTGCGGCGGCGGCCCGAAGCAGGATCGAGCCCCGTTGGCCCGGGGCAGAGAGCAATCCTCCCGGGGTGACTGTTGCCCCGGCCCCGGCCAGCGACCAGTTGACATAGACATCGCCGACCGGCTGCCCGGCGCCGTTGTCGGCGGCGACGCCGAACTGAAATTGCTGCCCCGGCCGGAGCACCGTGTCGCGGGGGGTGATCCGGATCGATCGTGCCTCCGCCCCGGGACCGCGATAGGTGAGCAGGATCCGGGGTGGATCGCCGATCGGCGTGCCCTCCGTCACCTCCAGCGTCCGGGCGCCGGAGAAGATCAGAAGTGGGCCAGCCCAGAGTTCCAGCACGACCCCGAGCTGCTCCTGCCGCGCCTTGAGGGGAAGGGAGAGCCGCATCGTGACGCTCTGGGCGTCGGCGGGGAAAGTGGCCGACGTGTCGGCAATCCACTCGGAGGGGGGGCGGACGACCCGGAGCCGGACCCGATCGATGACCAGGTTCAGGGCCCCGGCCTCGAAGTTTGCCGGATACTCTGGCACCACCGCCAGCGACGCGGTCCCGGAAGGCAGGCCATCGGTCGCCACCGAGCCGCACCCAGCCAGGATGGCCGACAGGATCAGCAGCGCCAGCTGTTGGCGCCAGCCCGAAAGGACAGAGTTCCCCATCCCTATATAATAGTGGCGGTGCTCGGGAGACGCTATTCGTGCCGGATCGCGTCGATCGGGGAGACCGGGGGCAGTGGCACGGGCGTCAGACGGGTCGGTGGGGCATCGGGGTTTCACCCGTCGGGATGGTTGTGTGCTGCTGGCGTTCATTGCACCGGGTGGCTAACCTTTCGGCCCAGATGAGCTATTTCGATTCCCCCCACCTCCGCGCCGCCGCCCTGGTTGTCCTGCTTGGCGTGGGCGTCACGATCGCGCTGGCGCCGTTCGTCACGGGACTGGTGGGCGCCCCGGTGCTCTACGTGGCGCTGGTCCCGTTGTACCGGATGCTGAACCGGTGGTTCCGGCCCAGCATCTCAGCGATGCTGGTTGTGCTGGCCGGCGTCCTGCTTGTCGTGGTGCCGCTCGTGGGCGTCATCATGCTGACCGCCAATGAGACCCCGGGGATGGTGAACTCCCTGCTCCAGAGCCCCTTCCTGGACAAGCTCAAGACCCTGCAGGTTGGTGGGTACGATGTCGGCATGCAGCTCGAGCAGGCCGGGACGCAGCTGCTCCGCTGGGTGGCCAGCAATGCCCTGTCACTGCTTGGCGGCGTCACCTATACCATCCTCAACCTGACCTTCGCGCTGTTCGGGCTGTATTTCCTGGTCCAGGCACCGGAGGCTTCCTGGGGGGCCATCCGGCCCTACATCCCCTTTTCCGATGCCAGCGCTACCCGGCTGCGGGAGCGGTTCAAGGCGGTCACCCTGTCCACCCTGATCGGGACCGGGCTGGCTGCGGCCGCCCAGGGGCTCCTGATCGCCATAGGATTCACGATCGTCGGGATCCCGAACGCCTGGTTCTGGGGGGTGGTGACGGTGGTCTTCTCGATTCTCCCCGTTATCGGCAGCGGCGCCATCTACGTCCCGGCGGTGATCGGGCTGGTCATGGCGGAACGGATCGGCGCCGCGATGTTCCTGGCCGCCTGGGGTACCCTGGTCGTGGCCAACGTCGACAATATCATCCGCCCGCTGGTCTACCAGAAATATGCCCAGGTTCACCCGCTGGTTACCCTGATCGGTGCCATTGCGGGAGTCAACTATTTCGGCCTGCTCGGGCTGCTGCTGGGCCCCCTGGCGCTGTCATATTTTTTCGAGTTGCTGCGGATGTACCGCGATGAATACGTCAACCCCAAGTCACCCGCCGCCGCACCGCCACCTCCCCCAGGGCCAGTTGCTCCAACCGCGGAGCCGGACCCCGAGCCGGCTTAGGGCCGCCCCCGTTGCGGAACGACAAAACGCCGCCGGAGTCGAGGACTCCGGCGGCGTCTGCCGTTCAGGCAGGCGGTTGGCCTACTTGTCGTTCTTGTCGTTGTTCTCGTTGGTCCGGTTGATCTCGACCCGACGGTTTGCCGCACGACCTGCGTCGGTTTCGTTGGTCGCGATCGGCCGCTCCTCGCCAAACCAGGCGGTGGCAATGCGGTCGGTGGCCACGCCCTGGGCGGTCAGGAAGGTCTTGACCGACTCGGCGCGCGCCCGGGAGAGGCGCATGTTGTACTCGTTCGAGGCGATCCAGTCGGTGTGACCGACCACCTCGATATTCACCGAGGGATTGGCGACCAGGTCGCGGGCCACGCGACGCAGGGTGTCCTGCGCGGCCCGGGTCAGGTTGGACTTGTCGAACTCAAAGTTCACGCCCTGCAGCACGATCATGGTGCGGGGCGGAGCCGGCGGTGGCGGCGGCGGGGCCTGAACGGTGACCATTGAACGGCCGGTCATGCCGCTCTTGGCATCGGAGGCGGTCACATAGTAGGTGCCCGGCGTGTTGCCGGCCACAAACTCATTGCCGGTCATGGTGCCGCCGCCTGAGGCCACCATCGAGCTGGCTGGGAGGGGACGGTCGCAGTTCCAGGTGGTGGCGGTAAAGCTCTGGCGCTGACCAGGGCGGAGGGTGACACTGGTCGGCGAAATGGTCACCGAGTCGACCTGGTTGCAGCCGCCGCCGGTCACGAGGCTCAGGCCGACCTGGGCCGCGAGGGTTGTCCGTGCCTCCGAGTCCAGCCCGTCGCGGTTGAGGCCGTTGGGCTGGTAGTCCAGCGTGCCATCGGCCCGGAAGTGCAGCGGCCCGGCAATCTTGGCCCGGACGCCCACCAGCCCGCTGAGATTCAGGTTGGTGCCGTCAATGATCTTGTTGTACATCGTGATGCCGGGGCCCGCACCGATGATGAACTGGGCCCGCTCACCGATGGGAATGTTGTAATTGAGCCGCAGGTGGAACGGATTGATGTACACTCCGTTGCTGCGCTCCCCCGGGACGTAGTTGTCGAGGTCGGTCGGATTGTGGGAGCCATCGGCCTCAATTTCCCAGCGGTCGCTGACGAAATAGCCCAGCCGACCCCCGAAGCCCCAGGCGTTGCGGGCCTTGCTCGAGATTTCTCCCGCTACAAAGGCCCCGAATTTGTTATAGCGCGCAAAGGCGCCAATCTCGAAGGAGCCACTCTGCTGCGCCGCGGCAGGGCCGCCGAGCACGCTGAGGATGGCGAGTGCTGCCAAAGTTTTCCGCATGTACAATCTCCTGACGGTGAATACCACATATCCCGGTCCAAATACCGGGCGGTTTGCTTCGTGTAAGTCTATGGCAAATATATCGGTAGCCCTTAAATACGCCATCACTCCGAGGGATTAGTCCCGGCGGGTGGGGGCGGCTTGCGCCAGGATGGAGTTTTATGCATGTTTATGCACTATGCAAAGACCGACTGTGGTCCTCGCCTTCAGCGGCGGACTCGACACCTCGTACTGTGTTCCCCGGCTGGCCGAACGGGGATTTGATGTTCACACCGCCTTCGTCAACACCGGTGGAGCCACGGCGGAAGAGTGCCAGGCGATCCAGGCCCAGGCCCTCGCCGTCGGCGCAACCAGTCACCACGAAATCGATGCGCGTCAGGCGGTCTTCTCCCGGTTCGTCCGCGTCCTGATCCAGGGCAACGTGCTCCGCGGCGGGGTCTACCCCCTCAGCGTGGCCGCGGAGCGCACCCAGCAGGCCATCAGTGCCATCGACGTGGCCCGGGAAATCGGCGCCAAGGCGATTGCCCATGGCAGTACCGGTGCCGGCAACGACCAGATCCGCTTCGATATCGCCTTCCGGGTCCTTGCGCCCGAGCTGGAGATCATCACCCCGATCCGCGAAGAGTCGCTGACCCGGGAACAGGCCATCGCCTACCTCACCGAGCGCAATCTGCCCGTCCCGGCCAAAGCCTCCGCGTATTCCATCAACAAGGGCCTCTGGGGCACCACCTGGGGCGGCGGCTGGACCCACGACACCTGGGTCGGCCCCCCCGATGACCTCGTCAACCCACCCGCCGACGCACCCGCCAGTGCCGAGCTGGTGGTGGCCTGGCAGCGGGGAGTCCCGGTTGCACTCGATGGCGCCCCGATGAGTGGCCCCGACCTGGTGGGCTCCCTCTCGGCCACCGCCGGTCGGTTCGGCATTGGCCGCAGCATCCATGTCGGCGAGACGGCGCTGGGGATCAAGGGTCGGATCGGCTTCGAGGCCGGGGCGGCGCTGCTCCTGATCGGCGCCCACCGGGAACTGGAAAAGCTCGTCCTGACCAAGTGGCAGACCTTCTGGAAGGACCAGCTTGGCCAGTTCTACGGCGACCGCCTGCACGAGGGGCACTACTTTGACCCGGCCCTCCGCGACATCGAGGCGCTGCTCGAGAGCTCGCAGGGGCGGGTGACCGGTGAGACCCGGATCCGCCTGGCACCGGGCCGATTCCTGGTGACCGGCGCCCGCAGCCCGCACTCGATGATGGACCCCGCCGTCGCCACCTACGGCGAGGAGAACCGGCTCTGGTCCGGCGACGAGGCCCGCGATTTCGCGCGGGTCGCCGCCATTCCCTCCCTGCTTGCCGCCCGTGCGGCCGAGCCAAGGTAGCCATGGTGCGCACTACGCGGCTCCGGCTCGACCGGATCGCCAGCTCCACCCGCAACGCCCGGCTGTCGTCCGAGGTGATCGTGGGCGACGAGATCATTGCCCAGGAGGGATACGTCCTGGCGGTCCGGATCCTGACTGACAAGACCAAGTATGACACCGTCGAGGATCTGGCTGGCCGCCAGGTCAAGGTGCACTCGGGCGACACCCTGGCCGGCACCCTCGGGATCCGTCGCGCCCTGCGTGGCTATGCCGGGGTGGTCCCGGAAACGATCGCCGTCGGCGACACGATCGACGTCCTGAACCTCGGCGGCATCCTGGGCCGCTGTACCTCGGCCAATCCCGACATCGGTCCCCCATTCCAGGCCGAAGTGCTGGGCGCGGTCCTGGCGTTTCCGGAGCTCGGTGACCGGGTCGGCCGGCCGGCCGATATCCGTCAGGGTGCGGTCAGCCCCGCCGCCACCCTCGAGTGTGGCGTCCCGGTGATCTATGTCGCCGGGACCTGCATGAACTCCGGCAAGACGGTGGCCGCCACGGAGCTGGTGCGCGGCCTGACCCGCGCCGGGCTCAAGGTGGCGGCGTGCAAGCTGACCGGCGTTTCACTGATGCGGGACACCCTCTCGATGATGGATGCCGGCGCCGTCGCGGCGCTCACCTTCAACGACGCCGGTGTGGCTACCACGCATCCTGGCGTCACCGTGGCGGTGGCGCGGGGGATCTTCAACCGGCTGGCGTCGGGCAAGGGCGGGCGCCCTGACGTGATCGTGGCTGAACTGGGCGACGGGATCCTGGGAGAATACGGCGTGCAGGACATCCTCCACGACCCGGGACTGGCCGCGCTGGGTGCGGCTTGGGTCATGGCCGCTCCGGATCCGGTGGCGGCCTGGGGTGCCGACCAGCTGTTCCGGAACGAGTTCCACCTCCCGATCACCGTGATCACCGGGCCGGTCACCGACAACGAGGTCGGCCGCGAGTACATCTCCGGCAAGCTCAACCTCCGCTCGTTCAATGCCCTCCGCGATCCGGCCGGCCTGACCGAGGTGGTGCGGCACGCCCTCGAGCACCGGCCCGTGCCGGAAGGGGCCTGAGCCGATGCGGGTTGCGGTGATCGGGGCCGCCGGCTATGTCGGCGGGGAACTGCTCCGGCTGCTGCTGCAGCACCCGGCGGTGACCGACTGCGTCGCCACCAGCCGCAGCCAGGCCGGCAAGCCGATCGCCGATATCCACCCCGGCGTGGCCGAGCTGACCGATGCGCGGTTTGCGGGACTGACCCCAGGCGAGGCGGCACGCGGATGCGATGTGGTCTTCCTGGCCCTGGAGCACGGCGAATCCTCCAAGCTGGCCGGAGAGGTCTTTGATGCCGGCCCAGGCCTCGTCATCGACCTGGCCGCCGACTTCAGGATTACCGAGCCGCGGCTCCACGAGCGCTACTATGGCAGTCATGCCGCGCCAGAACTGGTGCACCGGTTCCGCTACGGGTTGGCCGATGTGCTCGGTGCCTCGCTGCGCGGCGCCACCGCCATCGCGGCACCCGGGTGCTTTGCCAGCGCGGCGCAATTGGCGCTCTACCCCCTTCGCGGACTGGAGCTGGCTGCCCCTCCGGCGCTGTTCGGCATCACCGGATCGAGTGGCGCCGGTGTCCACGCCAGACCGTCAACCCACCATCCGGCCCGGGCGCACAACCTCTTTGCCTACTCCGCCATGGGCCATCGCCACGAGGGCGAGGTCCTGGAGCAGTGGCGTGCCTGGACCGGTGATGCCACGGCGCGGGCACGCCTGATGACCCACTCCGGGCCATTCGTGCGCGGGATCTACCTGACTCTGCACGCCACGCTGGCCGCCCAGGCACCGGTGCTGGATGCCGCAGCGGTCACGACGCTGCTGGCCGACAGCTACGCCGGACGGCCGTTCGTGCGCATTACCGCCGCTCCACCAGAGCTGACCCACGCCGTCGGGACCAACAACGCCCTGATCCATGGGGTGCCCTCCACCGACGGCCGCGAACTTCAGGTCATGGTGGCGATCGACAACCTGATCAAGGGTGCCGGCGGCCAGGCGGTCCAGGCCATGAACCTGGCCCTGGGTCTGGACGAAACTGCTGGCCTGCGTGCCGGCTCCCCCTTTCCGGTCTGAACACCATGTCCGAGACGACTGCCCCCGGTGCGGCCCTCCTCCCCGTCTATGCCTCGATGCCGCTGCGCGCAGTGTCGGGCCGCGGCAGCTGGATAACCGATGACCAGGGCCATGAATGGTTGGACGCGTACGGGGGGCACGCCGTGGCCTCGACCGGCCACTGCCACCCGGAGGTGGTGAAGGCGATCGTGGCGCAGGCCGGCAAGCTGATCTTCTATTCCACCGCGATTCCGCACCACGCCCGCGAGGAACTGGCCGATCGCATCGCCAGCCTCTGCCCCGCGCCTCTGGGTCGGATCTTCTTCTGCAACTCGGGCGCCGAGGCCAACGAGAACGCCATCGGACTGGCTCGGCGGCACACCGGTCGATCGACGATCGTGTCGGTGCGCGGCGGCTGGCACGGCCGCACCGCAGCCGTCCAGGCGGTAACCGACGGGGCCCGGTACGAGGAGACCGCGCGGCTCGCCGGGCTGCCGGTATCTCGCAAGGTGCCGTTCAACGATGCCGCCGCCATGCGCGCTGCGGTGGACGACACGGTGGCCGCGGTGATCGTGGAGCCGGTCCAGGGGCTGACCGGTGCCCGCGATTGCACCCCGGAGTTTCTCCAGGCCGCCCGAGAAGCGTGCGACGCCGCCGGCGCGCTGCTGATTTTCGATGAGATCCAGTGCGGGGTGGGTCGCTGCGGTGCCTTCACCGCCGCCGAAGCGTATGGTGTCACCCCCGACCTGCTGACCCTGGCCAAGGGGCTGGCCAGCGGACTGCCGATTGCGGCCCTGGTCACCACCGAGGCGGTCTCGGATCGACTCGCGCTGGGAGACCTCGGCAGCACCTTCGGCGGCGGCCCGGTGCCGTGTGCCGCGGCGCTGGCCACCATCGACGTGATCGTGCGCGAAGGGTTGATCGCCAACGCCGTCGCCATCGGGGAGTACCTGATGCGCGAGGCCGCCGCGATTCCCGGTGTTGAGGCGGTGCAGGGCAGGGGACTGCTGATCGGGTTCCGGCTCTCGCGCCCGGCCGCCGAGGTCCAGCAGGCGATGTTTGCCCGCCGTATCCTGACCGGCACCTCGGGTGAGCCGAATGTGCTGCGCCTGATGCCGCCGTTGACGCTCTCCCGCCAGGAAGCCGATCTGATCCTGGCCGGGCTGCGCGAGGCGCTGGCATGAGCAAGCGCGATTTCCTGGCCATGGAGGAATGGGATCCCGCCGCCATCGACGCGGTCCTGGCACTCGCCGCACGGATCAAGCGAGGCGAGGTAACCGGCGGACTGGAGCGCAAGGTCCTGGCAATGGTCTTCCTGGACCCGAGCCTCCGGACCCGTAGCAGCTTCGAGACCGCGATGTTCCTCCATGGCGGACACGCGGTAATCCTGGAGCCAGGCCGCGGCAGCTGGGCCCTGGAGACCGAGATCGGCGCCGTGATGGAGGGCGCCACCGTGGAGCACCTGGTGGACGCGGCGCGGGTGCTGGGCCGCTACGCCGATGCCCTGGCCGTCCGGACCTTTCCCAAGGGAACCGACTGGGCGGTGGAGCGGCTGGACCGGACCATCCGAAATTTTGCCGCCTACTGCGACAAGCCGGTCATCAATCTTGAGTCGGCCCGGCGGCACCCATGTCAGGGGCTGGCCGACGCGATGACGCTTCAGGAAAAGCTCGGCGAGCCGCGCGGCAAAAAGTTCGTGCTCCAGTGGGCCTGGCACCCCAAGGCGCTTCCCACCGCAGTGCCGGCCAGCGCAGCGATCGCGGCGGCGCACTTGGGTATGGAGGTCGTCATTGCTCGTCCGGAGGGCTACGACCTTGATCCTGAGGACCTCTCGCTGATCAATCGGCAGGCCGAACGGCACGGCGGATCGGTGCACCTGACCTCCCATCTTGAGGAGGCGCTCGAGGGGGCCCATGCGGTGTACGCCAAGTCGTGGGGCGCGCTGCCCTTCTTTGGACGCCCCGATGAGGAGCGGCACCACCGCGCGGGGTTGCGTCACTGGCGCCTGACCGCCGACGCCATGCGCAGGACGGCGGGCGGAGCCGCGATCGCCATGCACTGCCTGCCGGTGCGTCGCAATGTCGAGGTGGACGATGCGGTGCTCGACGGACCCTGGAGCGCCGTGTACGATCAGGCCGAGAATCGGTTGCATGCGCAGCGGGCGTTGTTGCTGGAAATGCTGGGCGGGCCAACATGAGGGTGAGGGTACTGGGTACCAGGTATCAGGGGTTCCGGGCCCGAAGGCCCGGCTCTGCTGCTTGCGGACTCGACCTCCACAGCCGCTACCCGGCATCCGATACCCGATACCCGATACCCGATACCCTTCTCTAAACCCCAACCCCCAAACCTCATGACCATTGACCCCACTCGCGGTATCGCCGGCCTCAAGGGCGCGCTTCGCTACGTGCGCGCCTACCGCGACCATGTCTTTGTCGTCAAGATGGGCGGCGACATCCAGGCCGACGTCGACGTCCTCGACCAGGTCGCCGCGCAGCTCTCGCTGCTTTCCTCGCTCGGCATCCGGATCGTCGTGGTCCACGGCGGTGGCCCGCAGGCCTCCGCGCTCAGCCGCCGCCTGGGGATGGAGCCTCGGATGGTGGCGGGTCGGCGGGTAACCGATGCCGACGCCCTGGAAGTGGTGAAGATGGTCTATGCCGGGGTCCTCAATACCGATGTGGTCAGCGCACTCCGGGAAAACGGGATCCACGCCGTCGGACTCACCGGGGTGGACGGCGACCTGATCCAGGCGCGGCGCCGGCCTCCGGTGGAGGTTCGCACCGATGAGGGCACCGTGGAAACGGTCGACTATGGCCATGTCGGGGACATCGAGGCGGTGGACCCGCGGGTGCTGAACACCCTCCTCGATGGCCGCTTCGTGCCGGTGGTGGCCAGTCTGGCGGGAGACGGCGAGGGCAACATCTACAACGTCAACGCCGACACGGTGGCCGAGGCGATCGCGGTGGCGCTCAAGGCTCACAAGCTGATCTACATGACCGGGGTCACCGGGGTGCTCCGCGACCGCAACGACCCCTCCTCGCTGGTGACCTTTGCCGACCCGGACGACCTCGAAGGATTGATGGCCAGCGGGGCGCTGGCCGGCGGGATGCGCCCCAAGGTCGAAGCGTGCATCCGGGCGGCGACCAATGGTGTGGAGCGCACCCACATCATCGATGGACGGGCACCGGATGCGCTCCTCCTGGAAGTGTTTACCGGTTCCGGCACCGGGACCATGATCGTGGGACGAAAGGAAAAGGCGACCTACCTTGGCGTCGACCTGGCCGACTGAAGTCGAGCTCCTCCGGGAGCTGGTGAGCATCTCCTCGGTCAGCGGCGACGAGGAGCCGCTGGCGCGTTTCGTGGCGGAGCGGGTCCGGAGCTGGGGCCTGGAGGTGGTGCGCGATGCCACCGGCGTCAAGGTGACCGTGACAGGCGCCCGCCCCGGGAAGACCCTGCTGCTGCTCTCCCACCTCGATGTGGTGCCCCCGGGGGAAGGGTGGACTCGCGATCCGTTCGTGCCGGTCATCGAGGGCAGGAAACTCTACGGCCGCGGATCCGGCGACGCCAAGGCGTCGGTGGCCACGATGCTGCTGGCCGCCAAGGACCTCGCCGGGAAGCGAGATGCCTTTGCCGGCCGGTTGGTCGTGATCCTTGGCTACGGCGAGGAGACCAAGGACACCACTATGGGACGCGCGGTGGAAACGGTGGGCCCGATCGATGCGGCCGTGGTGGGCGAACCCACCAACCTGAACGTCGCGGTAGCCCAGCGAGGCCTGATGATGGCCGACCTGGTGGCCCGAGGCGACCAGCGACACGCCGGCTATGCCGCGCAGGATGGCCAGTTCACCAACGCCATTACCGCCATGGCGGCCGACCTGGTCCGGCTCGAGGGAATTGTGGCCGAGCGCACCCACCCGATCCTGGGCGTTACCACGGTGACACCGACGATGATCACCGCGGGAGTCAGTCGCAACGTCACCCCACCGGTGGCGCGTACCGTGCTCGATATCCGCAGCACCCCGGCATGGACCCACGAAGAGCTGGAGCAGGAGCTGACCGCCCGACTCGACTCCGAGGTGGTGGTTACCTCCAGCCGACTGGTTCCCTGCGAGACTCCGGCAAACTCCGCAGTGCTTGCCGCTGCACAAGTGGCCCGTCCCGCGCTGACCACCTTCGGCAGCCCCACCTGCAGCGACTGGGTCTTTGTGCGTCACCTCGATGCGATCAAGTGCGGGCCCGGTACCAGCCGGCGCTCGCACACGCCGGATGAATCGGTGGACCTGGACGAAGTGATCGCCGCCCGACCGTTCTATGCCGCACTGGCACTGGAGTACCTGCGATGACCCCACGCCGTCCCGACACGCTCTGGTCACCCTCGGCCAAGGTGGACGAGGCGATGCTGCGTTACACCGTGGGCAACGACCGCGAGGTCGATCGCGAGCTGCTGCCCTGGGACGTGCTCGGCAGCCTCGGCCACATCGACGGCCTGCAGCGCTCGCGGCTGCTCTCGGATGGCGAGCATCGCCGATTGCGCTCCGGGCTCCGGGCCGCGTGGAAGGCGGTCCACGACGGCTCGCTGGTCATCGGCCAGGAGCACGAGGACGCCCACAGCGCGGTCGAGGTCTGGCTCACCAATCGTGTCGGCACGGTGGGGCAGAAGCTGCACACCGGGCGGTCGCGGAACGACCAGGTAACCGTGGACCTCCGGCTCTGGCTCAAGGAACGTGTGCTGGCCCTGCATGGCGCGGCGGCCGAATGCGCCGAGGCACTGGTTGCCCTCGCCTCGGCTCACCAGCGGACCCTCATGCCGGGGTATACCCACACCCGCCGCGCCATGCCGTCGTCGATCGGACTCTGGGCGGCCGCCTACGCGGAGGGCCTCCTCGACAGCCTGGAGTCCCTGCCGGGGCTGTGGGCCCGGATTGACCGTTCGCCGCTGGGGAGTGCGGCGGGGTACGGGGTCCCCCTGCCACTCAATCGGGAGGCGACCGCCAAGGCGCTTGGATTTGCGGGGTTGGATCACAACGTCGGCACGGTCCAGAATGGCCGGGGCAAGCTCGAGGCGGCCACTTTGTTCTGGTGTACCGAGCTGGCACATGAGTTGAGTCGGTTGTCGGCCGATGTCATCCTCTTCAGCGCGGCCGAATACGGCTACCTGATCCTTCCCCCGGAGCTCGCGACCGGCTCCAGCATCATGCCGCAGAAGCGGAACCCAGACCTCTTCGAGCTGACGCGGGCCCGGGCCGCGGGAGTGGAGGGCGACCTCGCCACCGTGATGGCACTCAAGGCCAAGCTCTCGGGCGGCTACCACCGGGATTTCCAGCTCCTCAAGGAGCCGCTGTTCCGCGGGGTGGCCAGCACCCGCGCCATGCTGGGCATGGTGGCGCTGGCGGTCCCGCGCCTCGGTGTGGACGCTGAACGGTGCCGAGCCGCGCTGAGCGGCGATGCGCTGGTGACCGACGAGGCGTTGCGCCGGACCGAAATGGGGCAGCCGTTCCGGGCCGCCTACCGCGACGTGGCCGCCGAGTTCAAGAGCGGAGCAACTTTTCCAGAGCCGTCGGTGGCGGCGCTGCTGGCCCGGCGACGGTCCACTGGCGGGGTGGGCAACCTCGAGCTCCCGGTGGTGCGGGGGCGGCTCCGCACGGCGCGCGCCTGGCAGCGCCGCGAAGCCACCCGGTTTACCCGGGCCATGGCGCGGCTGGCTGGTCGGTCCCCCGCATGAAGGGAGACCGGCGCCAGCGGCAGCTCAAGATCCTCGAGTTGATCAGCACCCACCTGATCCACACCCAGGAGGAGCTGGCCGACGCGCTGGCCCGCGAGGGGTGGGAGGTTACCCAGTCGTCGGTCAGTCGGGATGTGGCGTCGCTTCGGCTCGCCAAGGTGGACGGTGCCTACCAGCGCCCCGTCCCAGCAGCGGCCCCGGTGGCCTCGCCGGATGAACTCCGGATCGTCGAAGGGGTGTTGACGGTGGAAGTGGCCGGTGAAGCATTGATCGTGCTTCATACGCCACCCGGAGAAGCCAACCGGGTGGGGGTGGCGCTCGATCGGCTGGCGTGGCCCGATCTGCTCGGCACCATTGCCGGCGACGATACCATCTTCCTGGCGGTGCGCAATCGCGCCGCGCAGCAGCGGGTGGCCCGCGAGGTGAGGCGGCTGGTGGGGGCGGGCAGTGAGTAGGGGCGCCCTATAGGGCGCCCGTTGTACCGGATGCCGACCGGCGCCCGTTGTACCGGATGGTGCCCTGGGCGTGCCCGGCCCGCGGTGGCTGGTTCAGACGCCAAACCCGTCGGGCCATTCGCAGGAGGCCCACCCTCACGGGTGGGCCTCTCCGTTGTTTCAACCATAGGGGTGTCCGCGTCGTAGCGACGCACAGCTGTGCGTCGCTACAGGTGTCCACGGTAGGACGGGGGCGTGGTATTGGGGCGTGCCGATGCAATGATGGTTGTCACAACGGGCAGGGCCGGTCGTGTAGGGGCGCCCTAAAGGGCGCCCCTGAACGGGTATGACCCGACCATCAATGGGCCGGACACGTCCGGCCCCTACTGGATCGTTGCGTGCCGCTCCCCTCGAT
>Ga0163150_10005134_pt1 | contig 17007 bp, 19 predicted proteins | sample OliLakLV19P2IB_FD_148628 | JGI IMG/M metagenome (GOLD analysis project Ga0163150, IMG submission 148628) | Freshwater microbial mat bacterial communities from Lake Vanda, McMurdo Dry Valleys, Antarctica - Oligotrophic Lake LV.19.P2.IB | ecosystem: Environmental > Aquatic > Freshwater > Lake >...
AGGCCACATCTGGTTTTCCTCGCGCTTCGGCGTGATAGGCGGCAAGAATCTCACGCTCTACGTATGGACGAATGCGGCGACCGAACTCGCTCACTCACATCTCCTTGAGACCCAACTAGTGAGAATAGCGGGCCATGTGTTACAGCCCGACTGTCTACGTTACAGATGGTGCGCACAAAAGCCAAGTGCAACAATTTTGGGAGATCGTGCTGCATGGGAACATCTATACGCAGTTGAGTCTTGAAAAGCGGACGATGATCCATGCACAACTGGGGAAGGGCATCAAGCTTCCGGCGATCGCCGTGGGGTTGAATCGGTTCGCCATCGATGCTGTCTCGCGAACTTCGTCGAAACGGCTAAGTTCGCCTGCCCGCGCATCGTGGTCCTAGACGTCCTCCTGTGGCAGACGCTACCATGTTCATACGGCCCAGACGGCACCCAGGCCTGTCGTGCATCGCGCACCGCCTACGGCCCGGACCGCCTTGTGAGACGGGGCACCTGCTACCGGAAGGCACATCACTCGTCCGAGCAGATTGAGAGGATGCTGGCGCTGGTGCCTTCCGGTACGCCTTCGCTGCAGGTGTCTCACGAAACCATCTACGGCTTCACAGCGAGCTTCCGTTGCTGGGTGTCAGAAAGCCAGCCATCTGTTTTTCCCGGATGGGTTCGATTTCAGCCCGTGCCACGCGGGGATTCTTGTCCTTAGTCATTGAGCCACCAGTTCCATCCGTCTGCACATTTCTCGATCGCTCTTCGCTGCTCCATTTCGGGGTACTCCCCGGCTGATTCGTAAAAGTGAGCAATAGTGAACAGTAATCAATTGGCATAAAAGATACTGTTCCTAATATTTAGTGGTACTTGCATATGCATCTATAATCCGTAGAGCGTCATGGTCGATGCCGAAAGTCAGGCGTCGACAGGCCTTCCCGCCACCCATTGCGACTCGCATCGGCGGCGCTGGGTTAGCGGTTGGCCGATATCAGAGTGTCCCCTCATCCATCGCTTAGCATGGAGGCCTCACATGTTTGGTGATCGAATCCTTGTACTCGAAGACGACGAGTGCATCGCCAGGGACATTCAACAGAGGTTGGAGAGGCTAGGCTATACCGTCTGCGAGGTGGTCCATTCCGGCGAGACCCTTCTCGCCCGTGTCGAGACACTTCGTCCCGATCTCGTGAGCATGAGTATGTCGGTACAAACTGACCTGGCTCGGCACGAATCTACGCGACACCTCCTTGACCAATTGCGGATTCCCGTTCTGTATTCGACGATGCACGCCGATCCGATCGCACTTCAATCCCTGACACACAAGGAACCGTTCTGCTATGTGCGGACACCGTTGGATGATCAGGATCTCCACCGTACGATTGCGATGGCCCTCTATCGGCACCAGACGGAAACCAAATTGCGAAAGATGGAGCGGTGGCTCGCGGCGACGCTCAATAGCGTGGGGGATGCCGTGCTGGCCTCCGATATCGAGGGTCGTGTGACCTATCTCAATCCCAGTGCGGAAGTGCTGACGGGTTGGACCTCACTCGAAGCCACAGACCGCCCTGTGTCGGAGATATTTAAGACGATGCGCGCCGACGCGCATACTCCTGTCGAAAGCCCTGTCACGAAGGTTATTCAAGGAGGAGTCGTCCTACAGCTGGCCGAGGGCACGCTGCTTCAGCGAAAAGATGGAACCACTCTTCCCATTGACGATAGTGCCGCTCCGATTCGCGACGAGAAGGAGCAAATCATCGGCGTGGTGATCATTTTTCGCGATGTCTCGATACACCGGCGCTTCGAGCAGCAACTGCGTGAGGCGCAGAAGCTCGATAGCGTCGGCCAATTGGCCGGTGGCATTGCGCACGATTTCAACAATCTCCTGACTGTCATTAACGGCAGTTGTTCTATGCTCCTCAAGAGCATGGCTTCGGACGATCCACAAAAGGCCAAGGTCGAGATGATCAAGGAAGCCGGAGATCGCGCCGCGGCGCTGACTCATCAGCTTCTCGCCTTCAGCCGCCGACAGATACTCGTTCCAAAGATCCTCAACCTCAACGATGTGGTGACGAGCATGGTGCGGCTGCTAGGAGAGCTTATCGGCGAGGACATTGAGTTGCTCACGGTTCTTGAAGCCACTGCGGTTTATGTGAAAGTCGACTCCGGACAGATCGAACAGGTGATCATGAATCTTGCGGTCAATTCCAGGGATGCCATGCCCTGCGGAGGCAAGCTGACCATTACGACTAAGAACCTTGAAATCCATGGTCAAGAAGCCCGTGCCGATCATGACGGCATAGACTGTCCCTCTGTGATGCTTGCGGTGTCGGACACCGGAGAGGGCATGGACGGAGACACGCAAAAGCATATCTATGAGCCGTTTTTCACGACCAAGGTAGTCGGAAAAGGCACGGGCCTCGGGTTGTCAATGATTTACGGAATCGTCAAGCAGAGTGGTGGCCGTATCGCGTGCTCGAGCGAGATCGGGAAAGGCACCACATTTCGTATTTATTTCCCGCGAGTCATGCAGGAGGCCGAGCCAGTGCCTCTGCCAACCCACACCGAAGCCGTCGGTGGATCGGAAACGGTCCTGGTTGTGGAAGATGAGAATCTCGTCAGGAAATTAGTGCGGACTATTCTGGAGTCGCGTGGGTATTTCGTGCTGGATGCACAGGGTGGCGAAGAAGCTTTCCACGTCTGCCGGAGTTATAATGGACCCATTCACTTGCTCATCACCGATGTGGTAATGCCCAAAATGAAGGGGAAGGAAGTCGCTGATCGACTGCGGTCCATCTATCCGGAGGTGAAGGTGCTCTATATGTCCGGATACACGGCTGACTCGATCGATCAGTTTGAGGTCGTAGGGACTGGTATTCAGTTTCTTCAGAAACCCTTCGCTCCCCTCGATCTAGTAAATCGGGTACGGGAACTCCTTGATAGTCGCCGGTGGGCTTCTGAGCGCTACGTTTATGAGATAAAGCCCCCCGGTTCATGATGGCGGTTGCCTGGAAGCCGTTCAGATTCCCTGCAACATGAAAAAGCCTGATCGGCACGCGCAATCGACCGTCTCTTCTTGCGGCCTCTGTCGGTTCTACTACGTTCACACCCTAAGCCGGAACAAACTTCAGCGCCACGCCGTTGATGCAGTACCGTAACCCCGTTGGCTTGGGACCATCCTTAAAGATATGTCCTTGATGTCCCTCGCAGCGGGCGCAATGGACTTCGGTTCGTGGGAAGATCAATTTGTAATCGGTCGTGGATTCGACCACTTTAGGGTCGATCGGTTGCCAAAAACTGGGCCAGCCTGTGCCGCTGTCGAACTTATGCTCCGACGAATAGGCAGGGAGGTCACAGCCTGCGCAATAGTAGATACCTGTTTTCTTGTTATCGTGCATGTTGTCGGTAAAGGGGCGCTCGGTACTTTCGTGCCGCAGGACCTTGTAGGCCTCCGGCGCGAGGAGCTTTCTCCACTCCTCGTCGGTCTTCACAACTTTGACAATCGTGCCGATTTCAATTTTTGGTGGCATAGGCGATCTCCCTCGGTTGCAGAGGTGGATGATGCTGGTCAGTCGAATTGTGCAGGCAATCCTTACATAGGGCGTGACGGAAGGGCAAGGTGAAGGTTCGGGGGGCGGAGACGGTTGCCCCACCCGCTCCGGCACCTCGGCGCGACCACACTAAGTTTCTTATCTGCTTGATGCCAAAACTCGTTCCGTTCCGTGCTTCGCCTGAACGAAACTTCGAACATCGGCATCGCCAGCCAGAAGCTGGTCGCATCTGATCAACAAGTGTGGTGCCCGCGCCTTCGTGCAAGTCGCAGATGGAGCAACCGTCTCCGCCGCACCTGGGAAAGTGGAAGAAGAGAGCCGGGCACCCCCTCGCAAGTCACAGGGAGGGCAATCGTCTCCGTGCTCGCCTGGAAAATGAGAGACCGCACGCGCCGCCACACGTGCCCTGGCGTATTAACCGAAGAGCCGTTCAAGAATTTCGTCGCGACTGAAAGTGACGTGTGTCGCGACATCAGTTAAGGATGGCGGACAGAGTTTCAATGCGGAGTGGGGTATGTTTCGGGATTGTCAGGTGATGTTCGCCATGCTCGCGCGTGGTGAGACGAAGGTGACTGCCGGTTTAGCGGGTGATGGAATAGCCAGCTTGCGGAGGGCCTGGGAGAGGTCGCTTTCCGAGAGATCGCGGGGAATCCTCATACAGCGATGACTTCCTCGCGGACATGGTGGAGCCGAACGACCTTGGGTGATTGTCCTTCATCGAAATGGCAGCGAACAGCGTCACGGATTTTTCCGTGAAGCTCTGCGAGGGTATCAGCTTCAGTGAAAATGGAAGCACCGAGCGCACGCGCAATGAACCCGCCCTCGGGCGCATCTTCCACCACAAAAATCAACTCACTCATACGCGTCCTTTCAAAGGCACCACGCACACGGTGTTGCTATGTTATTCCGGACGCGACGCAGTGTCCAGTGAGGACCAGCTGCGTACATTCTCTGAGCCGTGGACCTAACCCGCATTATTCACGAGACTTCTACTGCACCCGCCGATACGCCGCTGTGACAAGCCTGGCGGCGGGCGGGCTCGCCGCTCGGTCGGTCAACATACTGTTTCAAGTATACCTTCCTCCCTCGCGGCTCCGCGCGCCCGTCTCGCATAGCGTCTCGGCGGTTTCGTCACGAACTCTTGTGAATAATGCGGGTTAAGACAGGGAGTTGCAGATAGGCCTTGGCCTCGTCGAGAGAGGCAATGGCGAACGTTTGTGCCGTTCCACCCGCCTACGCAGGAAGCCACAGTTGTAAAGCTGTGGAGGAATGCGCAGCGGGTGTCCTCCGAAGCCTTGGCGAAGGAGGACACGCTTCCAGCCTTCGTAGCCTTGTTGGCGACTTCGGCGGAGTAGGCTCGGCGGGTTCCGCCGAAGACACAAAAGGGACCACCGCTGTAAGGCCGTGGGGCTCCACTGTCACCAAGACCCGTGATCTGAGGAAAGATGAACCACATCCAGTGACTGGACTTTCTCCCAGCTCGTAGCTCCTCAAGGACTGCGCCATAGACGTGGTCTTGCGCTTCAAGAAAGCGTTGCAGATTATACTCATCAGTCATGGACTGTGCCCGCGTATCTCGCGAGCTAGGGCGATCTCTGTTTGTTTGCGACGCTTCAGGAGTGACGCTTTTCAGACCGCCACACGCCACAAAATCGTTCCTTTGCTGACGCGATTCATTCGTCAGGCTGAGCAACGGGTATCCCCGGTTGTGGAATTGAATCGGTAGCGTCTAAGAATCGATACCAAACGAACGACGCTATCGGAGTCCGAAAATGCCTGCATGCGACGAAATCGATCGCTACAATTCCCACCATGCTGGCAGGTGACGAGGAAATAACGTCGTGACGTGATGACTCTAGTACAGCCTTCATCCTGCTGCGAAATTCGTCAGCAGTGTCCGGTAGATTGATCGGCGCTTCAGACTCTCCACAGTGGTAATGAGCAGGCCAGTAATACAGATGCTTGTAAAGGTCTTGGGTTGGGTGCCACAGTTGAAGACATACCTCAGGATACTCCGTCTTTGAGTGCTTGGCGATCAAACCATACAGATCGTCTCGTCTAAGTACCACTGACCATGCTGCCAACGTAGGCAGTAGCCAAGATGTTGTCATCAGACGAGTGCGAAGTTCTTCGTCGCCAAATACCGTTGTTTCAATGAGGTCATCGGTTGAATCGGTGGATATTGGAAAGTTGCGCTTGCACTTAAACGTGTAGTCTGCACGCTTCACCAACTCGGTGAGCCAATCCTGTGCCTGGGAGGTATAGCCAGCAGACACCAACAGGAGTAAACCAAGACTGATGTCAATTACATGCTCATCGAGCCTTGGAGAGCCCGAAACAGGATTGTTTCGGAGCAACGCGGCCAGAGCATCAGCTATCGCAACAGCATTTTCACAATATCCTTGTGTTGTCTCTTCATCAGCCGCGACCAATGCCTGGCATAGTCCGATTGAGGCAACCAATCCAATTTGTTCAAAGACGATCAAGGAATACTCGGCGTTCTCTCGGCAATATCCGGACAGCCCGTCCTGCACATAAAAGTGATCTTGCAGCTTTCCAAAATACCGGTGTGCAAATGCGTTATAGCCTTGCCACGACTCCATGAACTCCGTGTAGTAGCGTTCTTTGTCTTCTGACTGTTCAAGATGTATTCGATGCCAAGACCAAAGCATCGCCCGTTCTGTGGCCACCAGCGCTTGCTTCAGGTTGCCCTCATCCTCGGACCATCGTGAAAAGACTTGCGCAGCTAGATTAACGACGCGCAAAGCTTTTACCAAATCAGTAGGTTTTACGCTGGGCGTGGAAAGCTCCCCCCCATCCATCAACCCTAACTGTCGATGGAATAAACGGTGCAGGTCTCTCTGGTCATAATCGAGCTCTCCTGCCAATGCGAGAGACTTCCTAAGATATGAACGGTCCTCCGTGCTGAAAATATGTTCATTAAGCATGTATTGCTCAATAAGCGTGGCAATCTGATCTCCGCCCCAAAAGCTGAAGGCAGCGTGCGCCGAGTGCTCTACCGCGTAGCCGTCCCAGTTGATCTGCGTGTCTTGCTTTAAGTCACCTGTCGTGGCAAGAACGATTTTTTTCTAAGCGACTTATGTGCGGGCTCAATCAATGTTTTTAGGTAGACGTCGAAAACCTCGTTCAAACTCTGTCGAACGGACTGGGGGCCAGTATCCCAATCGGCGCGACCGATGTCCCCACGCTTGATGACCAATAGCAGTAGTTCTTGGACTCCGTCTTCCGGTGATGCACCTACTGCGGCCAAGTCAACCCCATACTGCCGAACCCCAGTTTGGGGCTTGGATACCGAGACGTAACCCATCGCAAGCAAGAGATCTGGAAGAAGGCGGTCGAACTCGTCACGCTCTTTGAGTGTGCGCAAGTACTGCGCGAGGATCAACTTCACGACTCCCCCCGGTCAACGTTGCGCAGCATCAGGCGATGTATCTCGCACCCAACCGTGTCGAGCGCGTTTCGTCGTGGCACTGAAACCGAATGAGAGAACGACTTCATGTGTGTCGGTTCAGTATACCTACCGTCGCGAAAACTAAAGACCCCAATTCCTGCTTTGATGGTGATCTCCGTTGCAAGCTGTCGAATGACGGAACCCTTTCGAGCTTCCTCGACTCCATCGGTCATCTGCTTTTCACGGGCCTTTTCGAACTGCCTCTGAAGCTTTGGTGGAGATCTTAACTCGGCAAGACGTGGAAGGGCATCAAGCGCGTTGATGCGACCGTTGATCGCTTCAATTATTTTTGAGTAAAAAGCTGTCCACTCAGTGTCCGTCGTTGCGCTTTTCGCTGATTCCAGTGCCTCAACTGTCGAAGACGGATAGTCTTGCCCCAACTCATCCACCAATAAGGAATATACGATGTCAAACGTTCGCTGTCGTGCGTCGTCCGTTTTAAGGAAAGACATTGTTAGCGATAATAGATGATTCTCCGATAAGATAAAGCCTGCCATGCGTCTGGCTAGGAACAGCAGATCTTTTCGCTCCAAAGTATCAAGTCGCGATTTGCTGAACTCCGGGTTTCTCAGCCCGTGCACCCACAAATGGGACAACAGACCAGTGGCAGCAGAAGCGAGTCGCTTATTATCCGAAAGAAACCAGTCAGTGATCACCTGCGAAAGTAGGTCAGGGCGATTGCTCAGCTTATGCGTCGTTCCATCAAACAACTCTGTTGCTGACTTATCCCGTGCCGCATCTTTTGCATGAATACTGACCCAATCGGTCAAACACGAGATGGCGAATTGCTGCTGGGCCTGGTCAGTAACCAACTGACCTAGAACATGGTCGAAGTTACTTATCGCCGCTCTTGAACTGGGCGGGAGCTTGCACAGCAAACGAAGCCAATCGTTGAATTTGGCCTTGCTCCTCATCTCTCGCATGTTCATGAGGAGTGTATTGGCAATGGCACTGAGCGCGTATTGGTCTCCAGCCTCTCCTAGCATAATTAACGACTCATCGAACGCATCCATTACAGGTGCGGCATGAGCAGCAGCCCGGATAGCGGTTTGTCGAACTCGGTCATCGGGACTCAACAAGCTAGCCAACAAGGTAGCTACCGCTAATTGCATTTGACCGACTGGGACTAGGGCCAATGCCAGCAGTCGCCCCAATGTCCATAAGGCAATGCTCTTGAGGATTACGTTTGGAGATTCCGCATCTTCAAGTGTGAGACTGACAGCGTCACCTGGTGAGGATTTTGCGAGCGCTAAGAGTGCGGTTGGATGTAAATTGGCTGTTGCCTCCGCAATGTCGCTTCTGAAGCGACCATGTATTGCGCGAGCAGTATTGGGCTGCTTCACAAAACACTTTTCTAGTTCGCTGAAGATTATGCCGGAGGCGATATCATTCTTCGTCCGTTCATATTGAGCGGCACAGAGCTTAAAGACTCCGTCCGCTGTTAGTTCATTGATATAGGGTAATGCGGCCTCTATGCATTGAAGGGCATCAAATACCCCCATTGATTCATTTTCGATTGCGTTTGCTGCGATGATGAAAATATCTTCGGTCTCGTGTACTAGGGCTAGCAGCCGACCTGCAGCACTATCAGGCTTGCCAATCTCGCAGCGCCAAAGGTCGTGCGCTGCATTGAGCCATAATCGCGTACCACCTGCGAACACCATTCGATTTTTTTCGAACTCATGGGATGCAACGCAACGGTTGCGCGCTTCAATTGAGGTGAAACAAAGAGTATTGCCATAAATGAGGTAGTCTTCTGTATCTCTTTCCAGGAAAGGCCCGCACTGTTCTGGTGGCAGATCACAACTCAATTCTTCTGGATGATTCATGTGAATGTTTAGCGCAAGCGAACCGATCAAACTAGTCAGGTCATCTTTCGAGGCAGACAATTTTGGCTCTTTATCATTCATCGACATGTCAATTGCTGTTGAATATTTTGGTGGGTTGCTCGATTATATGAAGACCTAGTGAGCACTGGATTTTTTGCTAGTACTTGTTAGGAAAGCACGGACAAATGTAGGCTTCCCGCAGCCACCAAGCTAAAGATTACGCTTATTGCAACGATAAATCACCAACAGCCCATTGGAATAATAGAAGAAATGGGATGGATGTGACTTAAGTGCACATTGCTGTGTAGCTACGAGTGGCCCGCAATCTGGCGGCGAGAGTGAGGGCTAGAAGATGAAGATATGGTTCGATAGAAATTGTGGTTAGGCCCCGGTTTTGAGCCGGGGCCTCATCGAGTTTACGAAGCGGTGGAGGTCGCTAGCGGTTCATCCCGTTCTGCTGGCGGGATCGTCGGTGCATCCTGATTGAAGGCTGCCGGGAGCACTTCTTCGATCCGCTCGACCAGGATGAATGTCAGTTCATCCCGCACTTCCTGCGGCACATCCTTCAGGTCCTTCTCGTTTGCCTTCGGCAGAATGATCCGCTTGATGCCGGCGCGATGGGCCGCCAGCACCTTTTCCTTGATCCCACCGACCGGCAGGACTAACCCGCTCAAGCTGATCTCGCCGGTCATGGCTGTATCGCTCCGGACGGCTTTGCCGACGTAAGACGATGCTAGCGCCGTCGCCATGGTGATGCCGGCTGACGGACCATCTTTCGGAATGGCTCCCGAGGGCACATGGATGTGGACACCATTGCGTTTGAAGCGCGAGATGTCCAGCCCCATGCTTTCGGAGTGCGACCAGAGATAGCTCCGGGCCGCACGCGCCGACTCCTGCATGACGTCTCCCAGCTGACCGGTGATCGTCAGATCATGACTGCCTGGGAGCAGCGTGGTTTCGATATAGAGAACATCCCCCCCACTTGGGGTCCAGGCGAGACCCGTAGCCACACCGGTTGGCAAGACCTTGCGTGCCTCTTCCGGCATAAAGCGCTCTGACCCGAGCCAGTCTGAAAGGACCGTCGGTTGAATGGACACAGGAGTCCGCTCCTGACCGTCAGGAAGTTCCGCAAAGGTCAGCGCGACCTTTCGAGTCAGGCGGCCGAGCATCTGTTCCAGCTGGCGAACGCCCGCTTCCCTTGTATAACGGCTGATAACCAGGTCCAAGACCTCATCTGAAAGCAGGGCTTGGCTGGCATCCAGACCTGCCTCCTTGAGTCGGCGTGGCCAGAGATAGCGGCGGGCGATCTCTGCCTTTTCTCGTTCGCTGTAACCTTGGAGCCGGATAATTTCCATCCGGTCGAGCAGCGGCTGGCTGATCGTATCGAGCGTGTTGGCGGTCGTAATGAAGAACACTTTTGACAGGTCGAATGGGAGATCGAGATAGTGGTCGCGGAATGTGTGGTTCTGCGCCGGATCCAGAATCTCCAGTAATGCCGCAGCCGGATCACCACGAAAGTCACGGCCCATCTTGTCGACCTCGTCTAACATCAAGACGGGGTTATTCACGTTGGCTCGACGCATGGCCTGAATGATCCGTCCAGGCAGGGCTCCCACATAGGTCCGGCGATGGCCCCGCAGCTCTGCTTCATCGTGTACGCCACCCAAGCTGAATCTCTCGAAAGTCCGTTCCATGGATCTGGCAATCGATTGGCCCAGGCTGGTCTTGCCTACGCCAGGAGGTCCGACCAGGCAGAGAATTGGCGCTTTGGCTGTGGGATTCAATTTCAACACTGCCAGATGCTCGACGATCCGTTCCTTCACTTCTTGAATGCCATAGTGATCTTCTTCCAGCACCTGACGAACCTTGCTCAACTCCAAACGATCTTTCGAGGCCTTCTTCCAGGGGAGCTCAAGCACTAGATCGAGATAGGTTCTGAGGACCTGATGGTCTGGGGAGGAGGGTGGCACCTTTGCCAATCGACTAAGTTCCCGTTCAACTTCCTTTCTCACATGGTCGGGCAGATCGGCTGCCTGAACCTTTTTCTTGAGGTCAGTGCTCTCGTTCTCTTCACTCTCGCCCTCGCCGAGTTCCTGCTGAATCGCCTTCAATTGTTCGCGGAGGATATATTCTCGTTGGGTTTTTCCGATCTTGGCTTGGGCGTCGCTGGTGATCTTGTCCCGCAGCTGGAGTATCTGAATTTCTTTCAAGAGGGATGCGTACAGCGATCGCAACAGCTCGATGGTGGAGGAATGTTCAAGCAGCTTTTGTTCCTCATGCACGGTGAGATTGAGGAGCGAGGCCAGGCGGTAAGCCAGGGCGACGGGGTCATCCTCGTTACTGAAGGCCGTTGTTGCTTCCTGGATTCCCGGAGCCTGAAACAATCGAGGCAGATCTGTGACCAACTCCTGGATCGCTCGGTGGAGCGCTTTGACTTCGGCGCCTTGGTCGGTTGGGGGATCGAGTCGTCGGGCCTCGACGAGAAGAAACGGTGTGGTCTTTTCGACCTTAAGCAAGGCGACTCTTTCGAGTCCTTGCACGACCGCATGGAGCGTGCCATCATCTGCCCGGCCAACCTGTTTGATCACAGCTTTCGTCCCGATCGTGTAGAGCTCTTCGAGCCCCGGCTCTTCCATCGTAGGATCGCGCTGTGCGACCACCAGAATCGTTTTGTCTTCCGTTTTCATCGCAGCTTCTACGGCAGCGATTGACCGCTCACGTCCTACCGTCAAGGGCATCATAATCCCAGGGAACAGCACCGTGCGTTTAAGCGGAAATCCCGGTAGCGTGAGGGCCATTGTCTCATTATTCATGAAGAAGCATCCTTCCGTTCGGCAGAACACTCAAGACAAGTAACGGATAACAAGATAGTTTCTGTCTGGCATAAGTCAAGGGGAGAGTTGGAAGAGTTGCGGGAACTGGCTGTGGTTGCAGGGTAGCCAAGTTACCGATCGATAAAGCTTCCACCCTGAGGGTAGAGGAAGAGCTTTCCGTTACCGGGACGAGTATCGGGCGGCATCGAAGAATCGGGATGTGGTGCATAGATGTCGTTGCCGTTGAGGTCGAAGAACCCGGCTACACTCTTCTCCGAAGAGTCTCCAAAGCCTGAATTGACCTGGTACTGGTCCTCTCTCTCCTCCCTCATCGATGAAGAGCCCCCAACCGGCATAGTCGGCTCGACCAAGACCGGTCGAGTGCTCGAAGGCATAAATATCTCTGCCTTGTCCTGCATCGATCATGAGGCTTACGCTGTTGTCCCATGCGACTCCACCGTTGTAATAGGGGCCGGAAGAGCCGTAGCAATCGTCTCCCTGTTGATCGATGAAGAGGCCGACACCGAAGTGGGCGGAAGCGCCATGCCCGTAGCGCGCGCCCTGATGCTCGTCGTCGCCATCGAAGTCCAATTTCATGCCGACAGGACGTCACCGGTGATGCCGGGGGGAATGGCAGAAGCCGACAGTGGTATTGTCCAGGTTGCAGCGGCTTGGTGAAGCCAATGTTCATTGGCAAGACGGGAGAGGATTTGGGCGGATGCAAGAAGACTGGCATAGTCGACCTGTTTCTCAAGCAGTTCGGCAAATCGGAGATCAGCTTTGACTTGTGCGCTCGCCTGGTTCGACAGGCTCGAAATTAGTGGAGTGAAGTGCTCTGCTATCGATCGTGCATGCAGAAATAAGAAGTGCCTCTCTGCTTCTGTCAGATTTGTCAGCGCTTTCTCGCGCTGCAGGGCTGCCTGTTTCAAGCTTTCAATCATAAAGGCGAGGAGGTGTTCATGTGTAGAGCTTGTCGGCAGCGGAACCGGCTGAGAGAAGGCGGAGGTGCGATCCATACCGGCTTCGAGCACATCGAGAAAGGCCGGAAGATTGATGGCCCCTCCTTTTGCCATGTCGGCCAATACGAGTCCCTGGCGCTCTAATTCCGTCAGACCGTCCCAGGGCTGTTTGAGGGTCTCGATTACGAAGCGACGTTTGAATTGCGCCGGGATCTTCTCGACCGTTTCATGCTCAGTACGCAGATCTCTGTGACGCAATCCGATGAGTTGCTCAAAATCCTTTCGGACGATCGGCGCCAGCCGGTTGAGCGCCGATTGGCGAATATGGCTGTTGGGTGTAGGTAAGGAGTCTGTCGACGCGTACAGGCCATGTATCGCACTACAACTTGGAAGCCATACGAGCAGGGGGGCGCTGAGCAGAAGCAGCAAGGATCGATTCATGGCCTGTGTCCGCAGCCGATGGGGAGACATTACCCTTTTTTGTCAGGTTTTGGGATCGTCTTGCGCATCGACCCCGATACGATCTGGAACTCATACAACCGACACTCCAACGGACCATTGAAAAGGGGAATGCGTTTCGATGGTGCAAGGCCGATGAGTTTCGGAATACGCAAATCGCCGGTAAAGATATAGGCTCGCCACCCGCTGAATCGTTGTTTCAACCAGTCACCCAACTTGGGATAGAACGCATCGAGTTCCTCTGGCCGGCTGAGTCGGACTCCATAGGGAGGATTGATCATGATCACGCCCTGTTCAGCCGGAGCCTCAAGGTCGAGCACGTCGCTCTGCCGCAGACGAATATCGATTGCGACCCCCGCCCCCTGAAACGTCCGTTGCGCAATTTTGACTGCGGCTGGATCCTGGTCGGACGCATAGATGGCAGCCGGCACTTCTGTCAGTTGTTTCACCCGAGAAGCTTCGCGCAGATGGCCCCAGAGTTTGGGATCGTGGATAATCAAGTGCTCAAACGCAAATGCCCGGGACTGCCCGGGCGCGATTCTGCGCGCCATCAGCGCCGCTTCGAGGGGGATCGTTCCACCTCCGCACATAGGGTCGAGCAGCACGTCGTTCGGCGTCCATCCAGCGAGTCGCAGCAAGCCCGCCGCCAGGTTTTCTCGCAACGGTGCCTCGACAGATACGATACGATGGCCTCGCTTGAAGAGTGGGTCACCTGAGGTGTCTACATAGAACGTCACCGTTGACTCATCAAGAAACGCGTCAAGCCGAATGTTCGGGTAATGGGTGTCTACATTTGGTCTCTTATGGCGCACTGCCATAAACTTATCGCAGACCGCGTCTTTAATGCGCAGTGTGATGAAGTCCAGGCTGGTGAGTGGACAACGGCGTGCGCTCACTTTCACCTTGATGGTCCGCGACGACGTGAACCAGTCCGGCCAGGGCAAGTTATAGGCCGCGTGGTACACATCGTCTTCCGACACATAGGGGGCTTGGCCCACTTCCCAGAGCACGCGGCTGGCAATGTGACTCTTGAGATTGACCCAATACATGCTGGACCAGGGAGCGAGGAAGGCGACCCCGCCGTCTGTCTTCGTAGTCATCGGTACGCCAAGGTCGTGGAGTTCCTGTTCGAGAACGCCCTCCAGCCCACTCGGGCAGGGTGCAAAGAACCGTAGTTTTGTGCTATCCATTTGAAATCACCATCCGACTGAGCATCGCGATGAACTATTGCAGCGCCTGCGGCACGCCTGTCACCAAGAAAATTCCCACCGGCGACAATCGTCTGCGGTTCGTCTGCGACTCATGCCAGACCATTCATTACCATAATCCGAAAATCGTCGCAGGCTGTATTCCGGAATGGGACGGCCACATTCTTCTCTGCCGGCGCGCCATCGAACCGAAGTCCGGTCTCTGGACCTTCCCTGCCGGCTTTATGGAGATCGGCGAGAGTACTGAGCAGGCGGCTGTTCGTGAGACATTGGAGGAAGCGCAGGCTCAAGTGGAGCGTATCAGCCTCTTCGCGGTCCTCAGTCTCCCGCACATCGGCCAGGCCTATTTGGTATTCCGAGGGCCGATGGGTTCGCCGGACTTTGGGATAGGTGAGGAAAGCCTCGATGTGCAGTTGTTCTCACTCTCTGAGATTCCCTGGGACCAGATTGCCTTTCCCGTGGTCAAGGATGCCCTGCGCCGCTATGTCGACGATGTGACCAGGGGCGAGTTCCAGGTGCATGTTGCCAGCTTGTCCGACCGACTGGCCTGATTCCTCAGGATGCTCAAAAAGGCTGTCCAGCAAGGCCGCAGCGAGTGAAGGCCCGAGGCGTACCCTCTGGGGTACGTTGAGGGTCTGAACGATGCGAGAACGCCGCTAGCTGAATTTTTCAGCATCCTGATACCGTTCAATTGAGTGTGGGAATCGTCAAAAGAGGCAGGCTGCGGCCCTCATCATTGTGGAGAAAGCGAAACCCATTGGCCTCAGTGTAGTCAACAGTCACCCGGTCCATCCGTGGCGCACTCCGCTGATCAATAGCAATGGTGAGGCCGTCGACTTCCTGAATGTAATCTTCAGGCTGGGTGTTCGCTTCCAACGTGATACTAAAGCTTAACCGTGAATCGTCCACGTCGCGTACAGAAATCCTGACGATCGGATCTTCAGGGTGATGGGTTTGAATCGCTCTCAGTTTTGTGATGGCGGCAAGAGTGACAGCAATCATACACGGGCCTCTGTGTGGCGAACGATGCCGTGAATATCGACCAGGCAATCTTCCCGATCGATTGAATAGAAAATCCTCCAGTCCTCGACTGCATATTTGGATAGGCCTGGCAGATCTGGCGCGATGGCCTCGTGGCGCAAGTTATCGACGTTGGAGGCAATCCATTTAGTCTTATCCAAGAGTCGCTGGGCTATGGTTGGCTCAAGTGTTCCAAGATCTTTGAGGATTGCTGGGCGATAGGCAAGACGATACCAGGCCATGTTGTCCTTACCAGCGGAGACCGAGTTGGTCGGCAATGTCCTCGCCGGACAGTCTCTCCGTACTCGCCAATGACTCTTTCAAACGGGCGTGTAAGCCACTGCCGAGCTGGAGCCCGAGGTCAGGGTCACCCAGCAGCTCGCGTAGACGATCATCGACGATTCCGCGCACAAGTTCCTTGAATTGTTCTTGTGAAAGCTGAGAGAAGTCCATGGAGAGGAAGGATACGGAGGCGAGTGCCTAAAATGCAACTCTTGCGGGCTAGAGCCCGGGCTTGATCTGAAGTTGCTGGATCAGCTGTTGGATCATGCGGTCCAGTCGGTCTTGATGCGGGGGGGCTACCGTCAGAAATTCAAGGCCGATGCCGGCAGATCCGGACCAGCGGATTGCGGCATTGTCGACTATGATGGGCTTGGACTCACCAGGAATATGCAGGTGGACGGCGAGTTGCATGCCGGTAAATGGGCTGATGATACTCTCCACGCAGCATCCTTTGGCAGAAAGGTCTCTGACCGATCCTGCATGGCGGAACCGATTTTGGTGTACCAAGGTGCAGGAGAGTGACACGGGGAATCTGAGATGCTTTCGGGTGACCATGGTTGTGCAGTAGAGATTTCTATGGAACGACGTTCGCTTGGGTTGCGAGGAACTGTCCCAGGCGGGTTCGTTCCTGCTCCAGCATCTCATGAAATTCTACGCCAAACTCGTGTTTAAGGGTCCACTGCACTGTCGCGGCTTGAATGGTGATGGCGATCGGTTGTTCGGGTGTCTGGAGGTGAACTGTAAAGCGTGTGCCGATCTTGACTGGAAGATCACTGACCACCTTACAGCCACCCATCCCGAGGTTGTAGACGATCCCGACCCCAGAGGGGTCACCCGCAAATATCGCTGGAAATTCGACTTGATAGCGAACGTGCCGTCTCTGTTCCGTCACAGTAGTGTCCTCAGAAAGTCTCTGTCTCAATCGTGTATCGGGGATGAGACGTCTTTGACTATGCGTTCGTCATAGGTAAGGCTATTCGGTGAACAGGCGGTTGTCAAAGAAAATGCGATCTTTGGAGATGGCAAGTTCCAATAGATTGAGGAGGACATCGGTAGGGCCAGATGGGTGGCGTTTGTATGAGTACACGATGGCGCACATGATGCGGGAGGCCAGGGAAGTTGAGCGATATACACAGACGCGACAGATGAGTATTCGATCTGTTGACCGCTCTTGGCACATCGACGGCCGTGCCTGTTCCATTTGAAAGCGGTTTGATTTTCACCGGTCACGCTTCTAGAATGCCGCCATTGGATTGATGTTGCATGCCCACCATCTCTGGCTCCCGAACAACTGCACAACGCAAGAAGAAGCGCTCGAAGAAGTCCTTCGTCCTCGAAGCCTCGCTGAAACGTCGTTTTCAAACCAGACTACTCAAGTGGTATGAGAAATATGGCCGTGATCTGCCTTGGCGGAAGACCTCTGATCCTT
>Ga0163150_10005136_pt1 | contig 17001 bp, 11 predicted proteins | sample OliLakLV19P2IB_FD_148628 | JGI IMG/M metagenome (GOLD analysis project Ga0163150, IMG submission 148628) | Freshwater microbial mat bacterial communities from Lake Vanda, McMurdo Dry Valleys, Antarctica - Oligotrophic Lake LV.19.P2.IB | ecosystem: Environmental > Aquatic > Freshwater > Lake >...
ATGCTGTGATCCCCGCTCAGAATGCTCCCGCTCAATCCACGCGCCGAACAACCAGCGAAAGCCGTTTCATTCCAAATTGGGGTGCCAGCCGCCCGGTCGCTCCGGCCATGCAGCCGCTCCGCCCTTTTCCGAACAACGTCCGCTTGCAAAGTCCCAATCCGGCATATCCGGCACCGGGCTACCCAACGAGCAATACGGGTGTGCAGCACGCCGATTACCGGACAAATCCCTACACGGGCGGTCAGCGCGGAACGTCCGGCGGTGCGTCCGGTCAATATTATGATCCAAACGTGCGACCGGTTGATTACGCGGTCTCGCCCGGCCAGCCGTATGCAGCACCGCCGGCGAACCCGATCTATCAGCCTGGTGGCCTGCCACCATCCAATTCACCTTCCGGGGTGTCGTATCCACCTCCAGGTGGTAACCCGCAGACAAGTGGCTATCAACCAGGGCCGCCAGACGGTCAGATCTTTGGTGCACCACCGATGCCGGCGTACCCCGAGGGGATCCCGCCGGGTTCGTACCCGGGCGTGGCTCCGCAGGACGGAGGCCCCCCTTATCAGGTTTTTCCGGAATCGAACTACGTCGATCTCTCGGATCAGAATTTGGCGGACCTCGATGCGGTCGTTACCGAGACTCAGACCGGGCGCCTGATGTTCGGCGTGGGCGTGAACAGCAACGCCGGTTTGATCGGAAACATTGTGATCGATGAGCAGAATTTTGACATTCGGCGTTGGCCTAGTAGTTGGGAAGATTTTCGCAGTGGAAACGCCTTTCGTGGTGCAGGTCAACGCTTCCGCATCGAAGCCGCACCAGGTACCGAAGTGTCGCGATACGCGATCAGTTTTCAGGAACCGTATCTCGCTGGTTCGCAAATCGGAATGGGCGTAGCCGCCTCGTACTACCAACGCTTCTTCCAGTCCTGGCGTGAAGAACGAACCACTGGCCGACTCAGCTTTGGCTATCAGATTCCGTTTCGACCGGATCTCAGCTTGACCAGTTCGCTACGTGCCGAGCAGGTCAACATTAGTGAACCGCAGATCCCAACTCCACCAGAATTGGCGGAAGTAGTCGGCAGCAATGACCTGTACGGTGTGAAGGTCGGCATGATGTGGGACAAGCGTGATAACCCGTTCCTGCCGACCGAGGGGCACTTTGTCACCACGGATGTTGAGCAGGTGTTTGGTACCTGGCAGTATCCGCGGTTTACGGCCGAAGCGCGTAAGTACTTTACACTGCGACAGCGGCCGGACGGCTCTGGCAGACACGTGCTGGCAATGGGGGGTGAATTTGGCATTACCGCCGATGACACGCCAATCTACGACAACTTCTTTGCCGGTGGTTACAGCTCACTGCGCGGGTTTGCGTTTCGAGGAGCATCACCGGTCAATATGGGTGTGATCATCGGTGGTCAGATGATGGCCCTCGGTTCCGTGGAATATATATATCCGATCACCGCCGACGACACAGTTCGCGGATCGTTCTTCTGCGATTTCGGTACGGTCGAGCAGAATGTCGAGCTTACCAACGACAACATTCGCGTGGCTCCAGGTTTCGGATTTTACGTGACGATTCCAGCGATGGGACCAGCCCCGATTGCCTTCACATTCGGCTTCCCAGTCCTGCAGGCCGATACCGACAACGATCAGATGTTTGCCTTCTACATCGGTATGTCACGCTAATTAGCGGCTGAATTGCGGCGACTGTTAGCGAATCGCACGGCGAGTGTGGATTTCGTAGTCAGATGACGGCAGATTTGAACTGCTTGCTAGCACATCCGAACGTATCGATCTGTATAAACCGCATAGAACCTGATCTTGCTGCAAAGTGCCTGCCGCGATAATCTTCCGACGCTACAGCATATGTCGCAGCAACACTGGTGGCCCGGCGGACTTCGGCCACGGTGATGATTGCAGGTGGCTCCAGGGAAGGGGCCAATTGACCTGCGTCAACTAGCGAGTCCAATTGCGAGGGATGCATGACTCCACGGATTCCGTTCAATCGACCGTTCGTCGCTGGCAAGGAACTCTTCTACATTGCACAAGCGGTCACCACTGGCAAGCTGGCCGGCGACGGCCAGTTCACCAAGGCCTGTGCCGAGCTGATGGAACGTGAGTTCAACATCGAAAAGGTCTTGATGACCCCTTCTTGCACGGCGGCCTTGGAAATGGCGGCCATGTTGTGTGAGTTGCAGCCGGGGGACGAAGTCATTCTGCCATCGTACACCTTTGTCTCCACCGCCAATGCAGTGGTGCGACTGGGAGTTCGTCCGGCGTTTATCGATGTTCGCCCCGACACCCTGAACATGAACGAAGCGCTGATCGAAGCGGCCATCACCGAACGCACCAAGGCGATCCTGCCGGTCCACTACGCGGGCGTTTCGTGCGAGATGGACCGCATCATGGAGATTGCCGCCAAACACAAACTGTTGGTCATTGAAGATGCCGCACAAGGTGTCAACGCCAGCTACCACGGTCGCGCCCTCGGCTCGATCGGTCAGCTCGGCTGCTACAGCTTCCACGAGACCAAGAACTATATCTGCGGTGAAGGCGGAGCGCTTTGTATCAACGATAAAAGTCTGACCGACCGTGCGGAAATCATTCGCGAAAAAGGGACCAACCGCAGCCGCTTCTTCCGCGGGATGGTCGATAAGTACACTTGGGTCGATGTCGGTTCCTCGTACATTCCTAGCGAAATTTCCAGTGCGTTCTTGTTCGCACAGCTTGAACTGCGCGATGCGATTGCTCAAAGGCGCCGCGATGTCTACAAGTTCTACCAGTTCCACTTGCAGCAACTTGAGCAGGATGGCCTGGTGCAACTGCCAACCATCCCAGAAGGCTGCCAGACGAACTATCACATGTTTTACATGTTGATGCCCAGTCAAGAAATGCGATCGGAATTGATCGCACACCTGAAGCAGCAGGGGATCATGGCAGTGTTTCACTATGTGCCGCTGCATACTGCCCCAGTCGGGCAGCAGTATGGATACCGACAAGGTGACTTGCCAGTGACCGAGGATTTGAGCGATCGTCTGGTGCGACTGCCGTTCTATCACGATCTGACTGAAGCGGATCAGATGGAAGTGGTCACGCAGGTCAATGCGTTTATGAAACGCAGTGCACAGAAGCGCGTTGCGGCGTAGCGTAGATCAGTTGCCTTTCACTCCGTGAAAGAGCACTGTTGTGCAATTGCGCACCATTGTGTGCAAGCAGGGAATTGCAATAGGGACACTCTTTCGCGGAGCGAAAGGCGACAGATTGTGTGCCACTGGCTCGGCCAGTGCAATTCGACAAGTCGTGTTGCTTGTTAGCCGCGACGTGTAGCGGAGCGCGTGTTATTGTGCGGGACCATTTCAACCCGAAGCGCCAGCGAGGCGCAGCGCGTTTGGTGATTTCTCCTCGCTAGCGCGTCGGGTTGAAAGTGAATCAGTTGCCTTTCACTCCGTGAAAGAGCACTGTGGAGAATCTGTAGATCGTTGCTGAAAATATCGCTATTTCGCGGAGCGAAATGCGACAGAGAGCCAGTGGCACACACAGGGATTTTAATGCAGAAGCTGGCAATGCCGTTGGAAATTCCTATCACCGCAGCCTCTGGTCCGACCACCATCGAACTGGACTGGGACAGCCGGCATCTGGGCCAGCGTGTCGGTCGAATAGACGCACAACAGTCAAGCGATCTGGCGATTGCCGATTCTTTGGCACAGGCCCAGCAGCAAGGATATCGGCTCGTCTATCTATCAACGGCCGCCGATCACCTGCTGCCCGCGGAATTGCTGCAACAATTTGGCGGCGAACTGGTCGATCGGAAGGTAACGTTTTCGAGGATACTGAGTGCTACAGAAACATGCGCAGCCCTACCGCTCACCCCCTGGCGAATCACCTCGTACACAGAACCGGCCGCTTCGACGCAGATGATCGCCTTGGCCGTAGCGGCGGGCGAGTACTCGCGATTTGGTGCCGATCGAATCTACCCCCGCGACCGGTTTATTGAAATGTATCGCCTCTGGGTCGAACGAAGTGTCCGTCGTGAACTAGCGGCCGATGTGCTGGTGGCCACGCGCGATGGCAATGAGCCGGCCGGCATGATCACATTGGCAATTGATCAGAATTGCGGTGTGATCGGTCTGATTGCGGTGGATGCACAGTACCGTGGCCAGGGAATCGGTCGGCTACTCATGCAAGCCGCCACCACCTGGATGGTCGGGCGGCAACTCTCCACCGCCAAAGTCACCACCCAATTGAATAACCACGGTGCCTGCCAGCTCTATCTACGCAGCGGGTACGAGCAATTCAGCCTGCAAAATATGTATCACTTTTGGCTGTAATGTAGTTACACCGTCGCATGCTCGCACACATTTAGGTAAGTGGCCAGGTGCGTCAGTAGCAACTTCTGATCGGCCGGCTGACTACGATACGCAATGTACCCATCTGGTCGCACCAGAATCAGGCTCGGATCGTGAATCGCATGCTGCTCGTGAACAATGCCAGAAGTGTCGTTCCAGCAGTTGTCAAACGCCGCCGATATCTCGCCACTGATTTTCAGCGACTTGCTTAGCCAGTGCGTTTTGACCAAATCGCCATATCGCTCGCGAATAGCCGTGGCCATTTCCGCCAGCTCGGCAGCCTGCGATTGCGTCTCAGCACCCAGCAGTAATAGGTGATGCGTTGTCCCGTGGAGTATCTCCAGCAAGCGACGACTCTGCCCGTCGCTTGTTGCCGTGATATCCGCATCCGGCAGGCGGTCCCCTGGCTTCAATCCGCCGATGAGCCAGGCAAAATTTGCAAACCCGCGATGCTCGCCGTTCAATATGCTATGCGGATAGCTGATTGCCAGTTCGGTTAGATTGTTAGTAATCCGGTTGCGAAAACAGCTCAACGACCCGAGTACGCTGGCCGTATGATTGCGCACGAACTGTGCGACCGGATTTCGCAGCGTCGCAGCGCGAGTCATCGCCCCGGCCTGCTTGAGGACTGTGTCACCAACGGCGCTCCGTTCTTGACTGTAGCTGCTGAGCAGAATTTCGGCGTTGCCGTGCCCTTGCTGCACCAGTGCCAGTTTCCAGGCCAGATTCATGGCGTCTTGCATGCCGGTGTTCATACCCTGTCCACCGGCAGGACTATGAATGTGCGCCGCATCTCCAGCTAGGAACACTCGGCCAGCGCGATAATTGGCGACCTTGCGTTCTTGTATCCGAAAACCGGCCAGCCAAATCGGATCGTACAGCTTCAGCCCCGCCGGGCCGCGCTGGTCAACCATCGCCTGAACTTGTTCCAGCGTAGGATCGAGTGGCTTGGCAAGCGCCTTCGCAAATCCCTGATCGGCGATGACTCGATATCGTCCTGGCTCGAATGGGAAGAAAACCAAAATACCTTTCGCGTGCCAGTATATGCTGATTTCGGTTGGGGCAATCGGCCCTTCGATATGCACGTCCGCTAGAATCCAGTCGTTCGGTTCTGGTTCGCCGACAAATTCGTAGCCAATGCCGTGGCGGACGGTACTGTGTGCACCATCGCAGCCAATCAGCCAACTGGCGGTGACCGATTCGGTTTTTCCCGTTGGCAATAACAATGTCGCACGCACATGGTCATTCGCTTCTTCAAAGTCCTGCAACGCGACTGACCGCTCCACGTTCAGGCCTTGCTCCAACAGATGCGCGGCCAGGATCGCTTCGGTCTTGCTTTGCGGGATCATCACCGGGCGCGGATAATGTGTCTGCGGGGCGTGCATTTCCAAATGGATCTTGCGCTCGCCATCGGCATAAATACTGGCACCGTCCAGGAGCATGCCCGACTGCACAAACCGCTCGGCCAGCCCGGCTTTCTCAAATAGCTCCAGCGTCCGCGTCCAGAGAACGAGCGCCTTGGACTTGTCCGTCGCGCTGGGGCACTTGTCGACAATTCGGCAGGTCAGCCCGTGACGTAACAATTCGGTCGCCATAGTCAGCCCGACCGGGCCAGCGCCAACAATCAAAGCGTCCAGTGTGGATGACATTTACGTCGCCTTTTTTGGAGGGAAGAGCAAAAACAGGCCAATGGATGTGCAAATCCGAAACGCCAGTTCTTGTATCGCAAATCACTGCCGGAATATTTTGCCGGATCGCTCCAGCTTCTCATTTTGTCGGACGGTAGCTGCTGCTGGAATGATGTAGCCCAGCAGATTGCCAAACAATCCGATTCTGCAAGCTTCGCAGAGGGGCAGGGAAGCACACTGCAGGAGACTGCGGTCGCACGATAGGGGGAACGCCGGGCAGGGATCTTTTGTAACACCTACATGCCGGTTTTTACATTATTTCAGGCTCAGCCGTTGCAATCCGATAGTCGCGGTCGGCTGACAACGATCTTAACGGGCTTGCTAGCAGAAAATTTTTCGCCTTTTTTTGACCAATGGCGAATTGTGACCTATATTGAATTTGGCCCTCGGCTAGACCCGCCAATAGGCCAATTGTTGCGTAGCGTTTTGATAACGGAGTTTGGATTACGAGAGTGTTAGATTACGACAGTGCAGGATGGCGCTGTTTTGAAAGCACAGGCTCGACATTTGCATAGCAGGCAAGGACGGCCTTTCCACCAAAGCGTGGAAAGCGACTGCTGCTGGCATCGTGTCGAGTTGTTCGCCCGGGTGCCCTGCCATGGTTGGCCATTGGTTCTCCCTACCTTGTGCTACCCACCGCAGGATCATACATGAAACCGTCCGGGGTCTTCAAACGGCGTTTCGATATTGCCATTGCGCTGCTGCTGTTGCTGCTCTTGCAGCCAGGAGTTGCCAGTGCTCAGCTTCAAATCAAACTCCCGCCGGCTGCCACAGGAGAACTGGAAACAGTTCTTCGCAAAGGTCGCGAGTTTGAATCGCAACAGCGCTGGGCCGACGCTCTGAATCTGTACGAGGACTTTGCTCGCAAGAATCCAAATCAACCGGCTTTGGTCGAACGATTGGATCTGGCCAAGGTTCATTATGATCTGGCTCGCCGGTATAGCGACAGCACCTTTTGTCGCAATATAAAGTCGCTGAGCGAGAATGATGCCCTGGAGCTTTACTCGCAGGTCATGTCCCGTCTGTACACTCACTATGTGCAGACTCCCGACTGGACCGCTTTGGTCAACCGTGGCACACTCGACCTGACCGTCGCCTTATATGACTCAAAATTCCTGTCGGCCAACGCTCCAGACATGCCGGGGGAGCGAATCGCCAGCTTCCGCCAGCAACTCGAAAAGCTTTTCGCAGGTCGCACCGTCCGCGATCGTGACGAAGCACGCGAACTGGTCCGGCAGGCCGCACACTTGGCGCATCGAGAACTGGGTATTTCGCCAACGGCGGTCATCCTGGAATATGTCTGCGGAGCCGCCGGTGGCCTGGACGAGTACTCGACCTTTCTAACCAGTGGTCAATTGACCGATCTGTATTCTCAGATCGACGGCAACTTTGTCGGCCTGGGCGTTGAGCTGAAGGCTCGTGACAATGCACTGTTGATTGTGAACGTCATTCCTGGCAGTCCTGCCCAGAAGGGTGGCCTGAAAAAGAACGACCGCCTGATTGGGGTGAATGGTAAGACGACTCGCGATTTGAACACCGACCAGGCCGCCGACATGCTGCAAGGGGAAGCGGGCACCACGGTTGAGGTTCTTGCGGTGACCGAAGGTCAGTCCCCACGCCGAATTGTGATTCGCCGCGAGAGTATCGAAGTTCCTAGCATTGAGAATGCTCACCTGGTCGATCGCGCTTCGGGTATCGCCTACCTCAAGCTGACCTGCTTTCAAAAGACCACCAGTGCGGACTTGGACACGGCTCTGTGGAAACTGTACCGCGAAGGAATGCGCAGCCTGATCATCGATCTGCGTGGAAATCCTGGTGGGCTGCTGACTTCCAGCGTTGAAGTGGCCGACAAGTTCATCGAAAGTGGCGGCATTGTGTCGACCAGGGGACGCAGCCCACAAGAAGATTTCAATTACACCGCACACAAAGCTGGAACCTGGCGTGTTCCGCTGGTAGTCTTGATTGACGGAGACAGCGCCAGTGCCAGCGAGATTTTTGCCGGTGCCATGCGAGACAACCGTCGTGCGACGATTGTCGGACAGCGTAGCTACGGCAAGGGATCGGTTCAGGGGATTTTTCCACTGTCGGTCGGTGGAATGGGCCTGCGACTGACCACGGCCAAGTTCTACTCGCCAGACGGACACCCATTTTCGGGCATTGGCGTTGAGCCAGAGATTGTCGTGCATACGACGGCAAAGCCGAGCCTGGCCGATACCAGCGCCGCTGTCAGCGTGGATACTCACCAACTGACGGAAGCGGGGGATGGCAGTCGCTTTGGAGAGCGTTCGGCCGCGAGTGCGACCCCTGTTTCCGATCGCAAGGACACCAATGTTGACAATTCAGTTGCTGCCAGCGATTGGAACGACGCGACCTTGGCCGCTGGATTGCAAGCTGCTCGCAATCAGGTTGCCAGCGCCCGGTAGTTCCACACCAATAACGTCCCAGTTGCGGCGGTAGTTTTCATGGCCACGACGCAATCGGACTCGGACGCGGCGAACAAGTATTGGCTGAAACCGTGGCTAATCCTGTTGTTTGCGCTGGTGGCGTGGAACGCTGTTTGGCTGACGGCACTATCGGTTGCCACGAAGCAAAATGAATTCACCGACGACGTTCCGGCGATCTACGAAGAATTCCTCGCCGATCCCTCGATCAATCTTTCTGACCGGCATCGGAAAGTCTATGGTGCCAGTGTGGCCGCACCAGGGCTCCCCCTGGAAATAGCCGCGGCAGACGCCATGCTCACGCCGCGCGTCGGTGCATTCTTGATGTACCGCCTGACGTTTGCGGCCTGCATCATTGTTGGCACCATGCTCGGTTTTGCTGTTGCGTTTCGACGCATCGCGATCCCCATTTCAAAGCGAGATTGGCTCTGCACGTTCTGGATTGCGATTGTACCCGTCGGCTGGGTCGGCAGCACCATCATGGCGCAAGACGACTCCTTCTCCACGCTCTGGTCCGGTGTTGCGCTGCTGGCGTACTCCTCGCTTGGTCCCGTGGCGGCAACGGTGGCGTCGGGGTTTGGAATCTTCTTCGGCAAGCCGCTGATGGTCATTAACCTGTTGGGGATCTGGATCGCCAGCGCCGGACGGCGTTGGCTAGTGACTGCGGTCGGCGGGGCGATCGTGTTAGCATTTGCGGCATTCTTGTTTTGGCGCGATGGCACCAACCAGACCAGCTACAATGTCCCCTCCTTCATGGGCCCGAATCCGTTTGGCATCCTGCATCTGCTGGGTGTCGAAATTGATCCAAAGACGACTCGCAGTCTTTCAGCCATTTTGATTCTGCTCTCGACCGGCATATTTACGCTGTTCGCCTTACGGCAAAAGCTCTCCTTTGTCGCCGCATCGTGTGGATTGTATTCGCTGTTTTTGGCGTTTTACCTCGGCGCCATGCCAGAGTACGAAATGTGGTACCTGCCGCTGGTGATCGTGGCTCTTTGGGGTGCCGTGCAGCAGCAACAGTGGCTGCTGTTCTGGACCGGTTGGCTGCACAGTTTTTTTGCCAACGCCTACAAAGTCCTGTACGGGTTCAATCAGAATTTTGAAACTGCTGGAAAGAGTGGATTGAAAAATTGGTACGCCCAAAACATCGGTTGGGACTTGCAATGGTTGCAAATCCTAATGGCCGTCGCCACCGTCGGCTGCGCCATCGCCTTCGCCGTGCTGCTCCTGCGCCGCGATCCAACCAAGAGCGTCACTCCGCGCCCCTAAAGCTCCACATTTTAATCTTACCGCAGAGGACGCGGAGCAGAACGCAGAGAAGAGAACTGCATCTTATTCAGTCCATCCCGTTCATCCTAGTTAAACCTTTCTTGTTTCTGTTTATTGAACAAGGATGAACAGGATACACAGGATAAAGGTTGAATCAGAGCCAGCGGCTGCCTCCAACCTCCGCGCGTCCTTCGCGCTCTTTGCGGCCTCCGCGGTGAATAAGAATCGCTGCTAAGTCGAGAGCGCACTTTCGGCTGAGTGAAAGGCAACAGACCTACTCCGCATCGATCCGTACACCCAAGATCTGCTGCAGCTTGCTCAGCGCACGGGTCAACATCACGCGCACCGAGCCATCCGATTTGCCCAACCGCTCGGCGATGTCTTTTGAAGGCAAGCCTTCCACATAGCGCAGCCGCAGTGCTTCGCGCTGATCCTCGGGCAATGCTTCCATCGCCGTCATCAGCCGGATTTGTTTTTGATCGCGTGAAAACGCCTGACTGGCTGTGGTCATGCTGGCCACTAATAAATCAATCAAACCGCCACGGCTGGAATCGGCACCGGCGTGGATACCAACCTCTCTGGCCGAATCGCGTTTCTTGCTGACAATAAATTTGCGATGTGCATCGATGATTCGCCGCTCGGCGATCTGACAGAGCCAACTGAAAATTTCTCGTTCATTCAGCTCCGCCCCTGGCAAACTGCGCACCGCTTCGGCGCTGGTTTCTTGCAGCAGATCGTCCGGTTCGACCTTGCGACGCAGTGCTGTACCCAGCCGCCGTTCAATGAATGACAGCAACTGTGGCCGCCGCTCGACGAGATAAGTCCCTAGCGCCTGCTCATCATGCAGGCGAATTTTGGCGATTAGTTCCGGGTTTTCTTCGTACATCTGACTGTTTTCCTGAACGAAAGTACTCCTCACGCTCCGGGGTGCCAATCGCACCCGTGCCCCGCCATCCTACCGCGCTCTGCATGTATCTCAAGCCGAGTTTTTTGGCTTTAGTTAGTCAATGTCGTACGAACCAGGGGCTAGCGCCCTCTGGCTGATGGCATAGCAACACAATATCAGCCGAAACGCGCTAGCGTCCGGTTGCCTACGTCGTGACGCTCGAAGCACAGCGGGTATCTAAGCGAAAACCAATAGGAATTGTTACGGCCACTTCGCGAAAAGTTTCACAGTTGGCACATTTCCGTCCCTCTGGCAGCAAACTGATATTTTGCTTTGCCGTGCCATTCGGATACGCTGAAGGAGGTGAGAGTGATATTCTTCGCTCTCGCCATTTTGATTCATTCTTTTCATTCTTTTTTCAGGAGCGTCATCATGAACCGTGTCATTCAATTTCCGAAAGGCCCCCCGCGCGGCGGTCTAACCCGAGTCGAACTGCTGGTGATTGTGCTAGTCGTTGGTGGACTAGTGGCACTCATGTTGCCTGTCATCAACCAAACACGTGGACCATCTCGTCGCACTTCTTGCCAGAACACTCTGCAACAGCTTACCATCGGAATGCTCAATTATGTTGACACTCATAAGTCCTTCCCCAACGTCGGCTTTGATGCCGTGATCGATCCTCAAAATTCAGGTTCCACTCTGCCACCATTGACCAAGCAAGTCGCCGCCTCAACCGAGATGGCTACCCGTGCTAGGTATAGCTGGCTGGTGAAGGTTCTGCCGTACATCGAAGAAGCGGACATTGCCAGCCAACTTGTCGCGAGCAGCAAAAAGTTCTCAATACCCGCATTCGATCCGGCCAATGTGATACCTGATACGCAGCAGCCAATCGCCACATTCAACATAAGTACTTTGCGATGTCCCAGCGACGATATGTTGCCCTACGCCAGCGCACCCGAGTATGAGCAGTTTATTGCCAAGGTCGCAGGCTCGCAAAACATGGGAATTATTGGCATCGCCCCCAGCAATTACGTCGCCATGAGCGCCACGGAACTCGACCTGATTGCGGAGTACGCTGAGCGTGCTAACGGCGTGATCATTCCAGTGGGAACTGTCACGGTGGCTGACATCACCCGAGGAACTGGCCAGACAATCATGCTGGCCGAGACCAAAGAGCCAGCGTATAGCTCTTGGTACGACGCGGGTTCTGGCTGGATTGTGGCCGTGCCACCGAGTGTAGCCAAGACAGAAGCAGAGTTCTTGGCACTGGTCGAAAAGAGCAAGAATATCCAATTGCTCAATTACGGGCCGGACGACGAGCATCCAGATCGCGTCTATCTAGCCAAGGCCGATTGGAGCAATCAGGCACCGCGCCGTTGGGGAGCCAGCAGTGAACATGTGAAGGATGGTGTCGGCGTCGTAATGCACGCTTTTGCCAACGGTAAAGTGGAGCCGCTTAACGACGACATCGACCCCAGGGTCTATCGTGCCCTGATCGACCGAAATGCTCCGCCGGGCGACACGCCGAAATAGTTTGTAGGGTTTGTGAAACGCACCGCCCACTCCGTTTGAGTCTGCACACCGTTTCGCGTTAGTTCGCAAACCGATCTTGCACACCAACAGTCCGGTGCGTGGAACGAACCATGAACCACGCAAGACGCTGTAATTGTTTAGCCGCGGCGCGCTAACGCAGCGCGTGAACTGCAACCAGTGTCTGAAACGTATCACCTCTCCCGCGCAGTGGGAGAGGTCGTCGCCCCAGCGACGGGTGAGGGCAATGTGCGTTGCAGTGGTACACGTTTAATTTCATTATTCATTGCCATGCATCATCTTCATTCATCTCTTATTCCGTCGGAGTCAAATCATGCATTCTCACATCAAATTCAATCAATGGTCCCATCGTGCCGGTGAATCTCGAGCCGATGTGATCACCACCATTCTTGTCCTAATTGTTTTCTTTGTGATTGCTGTCGCGCTTTTTCTGCCTCCGGGTCCTGTGAGTAGACCTGCTTCACCACGTAACGCCTGCCAGAATAATATGCGGCAGATTGGACTGGCGCTTCATACCTACCAAGATGCCAGGAAGCGCTACCCGAGCGGTTGTTATTCGCTTAAAGAAATCGAATCTGGCGCGCCACTGCTACCCCTCACGCGGCGAGTCGCAGGATCTGCCAATCCTGACAACGGTGCCAAGTACAGCTTTCTAGTGCATTTGTTGCCTTACATGGAAGAAGGGAACATTTACAATCAGATTGCTACGGCCAGCAACCGTTTCCAATTGCCAGCATTTGATCCAGCGGTAGTCTATGGCAATACAAGCATGCCGTTCGCGGCACTCGAAATCTCGACTTTCCGCTGTCCGTCGGATGTCCATGACGGGTACTCCACTGCCCCGGAGTATCAGCGATTCAAACAGGTAAATCCCATTACCAATCAGCCCGCCGGCATCGCCCTCACCAGTTACGTGGCCACATTCGCCACTGAACTAGACCTAGTTGCCGATCGCCCGGCGGAGGCCAACGGCGTGATCGTACCTGAAGGCAGCACGACCATGCGTGACATCAAGAACGGGCTCAGTCGCACGATCATGCTCGCGGAGACCAAGGAGACCGCCTACAGCTCGTGGTACGACGCGGGCGATAGCTGGCTGGTAGCGGTTCCCCCTGAGCAGGCCCGTACACGGGCGCAGTTCGACTCGCTGGTTAACAGCCAGACCGAGACGCAGATGGTGAACTATGGCCCGGACGACGACCATCCCGACCGGGCCTATCTGCCGCGAGTCGCCTGGAGCAACCAGCAACCGCGTCGCTGGGGCGCCAGCAGCCACCACGCCGGTGGCGCGATGCATGCGTTTGTCGACGGCGGCGTCCGCTTCATCGCCGACGATATCGACCCCAAAGTGTACCGCGCATTGATTGACCGCAACGCGACGAGAGAGGAGAAAGACATGGCGGAAAAGGGGTTAGAATAGGCGGTGCTCCTTGAAAAAAGTGGTGAATTAGGCGGGATTGTTGCTCGTTATTTGAGTGGCCTTTTTTTTCCTTGCAAACCCCCTCCGCCAGGCGTTATAGTGCAGGCGGCTATAGCGCCTGGCAGGCATTCGCTTGCCAACTTTCACATTCATCCACAGGGGTATCTCATGAAGCGCTCTCGCGGTTTCACGCTCACCGATCTGATTGTCGTCATTGCCGTCATGTCGCTGCTGCTGGCTCAGTTCTTTCCCAATATTTTCAAGTCGCGAGAAGCGGCCCGGCGAACGGCCAGCGCCAACAATATGAAGCAACTAGCGCTGGCGGCGCTCACTTATCATGACGCCATGAAAAAATTTCCAGCGCTGTGTGACAAACCGCTGTTGCTGGAACAGGTCGCCGCCTCGACCGATCCAAAAAGCGCGGCACAGTACAGTTGGATTGTGACTTTGCTTCCCTACATGGAAGAGGGGAACATCTACAATCAGATTGCGACCCAATCCGAGCGACGCAAGCTCCCCGCATTCACCGACACTATCATTGGCAGCAATGGGCGGCATATTTCCACGATCGATATTGCAACTTTGCGTGCTCCCGACACGGCTGAAGGAACCTTTGCTAAGGCCAAAGAGTACGCAGTCTTGTCTGGCACTGATGACGACAAAAAACCTTTCGGTGTAGCGATCACTAATTATGTTGCCACGCCGGCGACCCATTTGGAACTGTTGAGGACAGATCCAACTTCCGCAAACGGGCTCATCGTACCGGGCAAAGGCACAACCATCCGTCAAGTCAAAGATGGCATGTCGCGCACAATCCTGCTCGCCGAATCGCGCGAGGCGGACTACTGCTCTTGGTACGACGCTGGCAGCACCTGGGTCGTAGCGCTCCCCTCTGCGGTTTTGGAGTTGGATGACGCGCAGAAGGCGGCACCGAACGCCGCGGTCGAAGAATTCAGAAAGAAGGATGACGCAACTAAGGTCCATCCACTCAACTACGGCCCCACCGAAAAAGACAAAACGCTGGTCTATCTGGAAAAAGCCAAGTGGGCCAATGCCGGCCCGCGCACCTGGGGGCCAAGCAGCCCTCGGAACGACGACGTGGTAAACCATGCGATGGGAGACGGTGCTGTTGTGGCACTCAATAGTGACGTGGATGCCAAGGTGTATATCGCGTTAGTGTCGCGTAATGGCGGCGAGACCGGTGACGAAATAGACGAAGCGTTGACCGGCAAAAAGAAGCCAAAGTCAAAGGCTCCTCCAGAGGACGCTAAAAAATGACACGCCCGTCCCTCATCTGTCGCAAACACACGTTGAAGGAAGAGATTGCTTTTTCTGTGCCTCTGCATCGACGGTCAACGTCGAGGGGATTTACCTATTTTGAGCTACTGATCATTCTGACGGTCCTGGCAGTGCTGGTTGCCTTGCTATTGCCAGCGATACAGGCAGCGCGCGCCGCGGCACAGCGCAGACATGCCTTAAATAACATTCAAGAGGTCGGAGCGGCGCTGGAGCGGTACTCGGCCATGTCGCAACCGTTGCCCGTGCCTCCATTTAATCAGGACGTGAAAGAACGGGCTGCCGAAGCATCGCCTTTTCCGGCGATTCGTGTTGTCGCACAGAATGATTCACCCGCTGACAGCTCAAAAGCACCGGCGTCAACTTCCTCGAATGTTAGTGCTAAGGCAAGTCCGAATGTTGATCCATCACTGTCAGATCGCATGACCGAACAGCAACGCAAGGCGGCGCAGAAGGAACAGAATAAGGCCACCGGCCGTCTGATTGGCTTTATTGTAACCGGTGTGGCGGTATTGATCGGGGTGCTGTTAACTCTCAGGCGAAAACGCAATTCAATTCAGACCTGAAATTTCAGCACCACTCAAACTCATTTGGAGAGCTACCATGAATCTTCGCACACGTGCTCGCGGTTTCACCCTCCTAGAACTACTCGTCGTCATCGCCGTGATCGGCATCCTGATTGCCTTGCTTTTGCCAGCGATACAGGCGGCGCGTTCTGCAGCGATGCGGAACCATAGCTTGAACAATCTCCGCCAGATTGGATTGGCAACGCTGAATTATGAGGTCACCAATCGGCATTTTCCTGCGCTGTGCGAACAGCCATTGCTGCTCGAGCAGGTTGCCGCATCCACAGAGAAGAAAACTGCGGCACAGTATAGCTGGATCGTGGCGATTCTCCCTTACTTTGAAGAAGGAGACATTTACAGCGATATCGAAGCCAAATCCAAAAAGTTTACGCTGCCGGCCTTCAGTCCCGAAATTGCCTTCGGTGCCGACAAACGCCACTTCTCAACAAAGCCCATCGCATTGCTTCGCGCGCCGGGCTTCGACGAACCGGAATTTGCCTCTGCCGAGGAATGCAAGGCGCTATCTGGAATCGGTGACGATATGAAGCGCTACGGAGTGGCCATCACCAACTACATCGCGTTGCCTGCCACGCATTTGGCACTGCTGAAGAAGGATCCAACAGAGGCGAATGGAATCATCGTTCCTGGTTCGAAAACGAAGATCACCGTCCGCACGATTAAGGACGGATTGTCGCACACGGTGATGATGTGCGAATCACGCGAACCGGCCTACTGCTCCTGGTACGATGCCGGCGGAACCTGGGCCGTCGGTCTCCCCTCCGCCGCCCCTGAACCAAAATGGGAAGACGGAGTGCTCACATTGGACATCGCCAAGGATGCTGCTGTTGCTCACCCAATCAACTACGGCCCAACCAAGAAAGAACCAGAACGGTTCTATTTGGATAAGAAACATTGGGCCAATGCGGGCTCTCGCAGTTTTGGCCCGAGTAGCCCGATCGGTCAGCCGCTTGCCACACATGTTATGGCCGATGGCAGCGTGCATGCGCTGGATGAGAGGATCAGCATCGATATCTATCTGGCCCTGATCACGCGCGCCGGCGGAGAGAATATTGATGACTTGCGAGATGATTAGATCGACAATGCACCTAACTGCCCAATCTCCATCGCCACCAGTCGACGCACAACATCGATAGAACTCGGTCGTCGATCGGGGTTCTTGGCCAGTAGTTCGCGGATCAGGTCGGCGACTTCGGTCGGAATCTGTGGTGCCAGCGATCGGATGTCGGTTAGTTTGCCTCGTTGCTGCTGCTCGACCAACTCTTCCAGCGACCTGGCGGGGAAGGGGACACGCCCGGCGAGCATTTCATAGAACATCGCACCGAGACTATACAGGTCGCTAGCTGGTCCAGCGGCTAGGGTTGAAGTCAACAGCTCCGGGGCCAAATACTCGATTGTGCCAATTAGCGGACGGTCGAGTGCGCCCCCGGCCTCTTGCACCTCGCGCGCAAAGCCAAGGTCCAACAGCGTCGCGTGCCCATTGGCGGATACCAGCACATTGGCCGGTTTGACATCGCCGTGTAG
>Ga0163150_10005138_pt1 | contig 17000 bp, 15 predicted proteins | sample OliLakLV19P2IB_FD_148628 | JGI IMG/M metagenome (GOLD analysis project Ga0163150, IMG submission 148628) | Freshwater microbial mat bacterial communities from Lake Vanda, McMurdo Dry Valleys, Antarctica - Oligotrophic Lake LV.19.P2.IB | ecosystem: Environmental > Aquatic > Freshwater > Lake >...
TTGGACTGGTGGCCCATGACGGTCTCCTCCGGTAGGAATTCCAGGATGGAGACAGTATATCATAGCGATATCGCTAGTCAAGACCTTTTTTGAATAATTTTTTCACAGCTTCCGGCTTCCCCCCCGAACGATTCGTCACGGTGGACATCCGAGGCACGGACAACGAAGGAATACTGGCCCGACTGAAAAGCAAGGTTGAAGAGATCGTGCGCAAAGAGGAGGCCAGGGCGGCCGTGACGCCCTCATAGAGCAGACGGCGAAGGCGGAAGGCAGTTGCAGGGGCTGCTTCCTGAAGGCAATTGAGGCAATTGCGGCAGATGGACTCTCAATAGGAGGCCGCCATCATGCTTTCCGGTATTCTTGCGGCAACCGATGGGTCGGAAGCCTCTAGCCATGTGCTGGAGTGCATCAAGGGCTTCGAAGCGTAGGCAGCCAGGAGGCCGTTCTTGTTCACGTCTTCGACGTAAGGACAGTCGGCGGTCTCTATGACAGCCTGAAGGAAGCGATGCTTGTTTTCAGCCGGTTCGGTGGATGGGCATGTCGTACAACCACGACGCAGCGTACATGGTTTCCCTTCCTCATGGCACATCCCAGCGGTGAGGGCGCTTCTGCAGATCCACCCTAGAAGATTCATCAAGGAGGGATCGTTGCGAACTTGACTCTCCGCATTGAAGGGATCTCGCCCCTCTCCAATCAATCAAGTCTTTTTCCTTGAACAACGGCACGCCGCCAATGAGAATGGCGTTGAAGTATGGGATTCGCTGCACGGAGGCTGTCTGCTGAGTAAGGCAGGACGCAGAGGACTAGGGTTCGAAGTTTGAGCCCCGCCGGCGGGCGGGCGCGAAAGGTCAAGGATGCCGTTACTGGGAGCGCATGTTTCGACGTCTGGAGGTGTGGACAAGGCGCCTGGCAACGGGAAGAACTTGGGTTGCGAAGCGATCCAGGTTTTCACGCGGAACCAGATGCAATGGCGGGCAAGTCCTTTGTCCGAGCGGGAGATTGCCGGCTTTCGCGAGGGTCTCAAGGAATGTGGCATCCAGGCAACGGTTTCTCACGATTCCTATCTCATCAATCTGGGGAGTCCTGAACCAGTCACGTTGCAGAAGTCGCTGGACGCATTTGCCGATGAAATCGAGCGCTGCGAGCAACTCGGCATTCCCTTTCTCGTGTTTCATCCTGGATCGCATGTCGGGTCGGGTGAAGCGGCTGGATTGCAGCGCATCGCCGACAGCTTGAACGCAGTGCTGGGCCAGAAGCCGGGATATAAGACCCAGGTCTTGCTGGAGAATACTGCAGGTCAGGGCAGCAACTTGGGATATCGCTTCGAACATTTGGCCGAGATTCTAGCCAAGACGGAAGACTCAAGCCGGTTGGGAGTCTGTCTCGACACCTGTCACTTGTTTGCGGCCGGTTACGACTTGCGGACCTGCTCTGCCTACGAAGCGACGTTCCGAGAGTTTGACGCCATCATGGGGCTGAACCGGGTGAAAGCATTTCATCTGAACGACTCCAAGAAAGGCTTGGGCAGCCGCGTGGACAGGCATGCGAACATTGGCAAAGGGGAACTGGGACTGGATCCGTTTCGATTCCTGCTGAATGACCCGCGCTTCGCCGGGCTCCCAATGCTGCTGGAGACCCCAGGGGGCGACGAAGCCTATTGTAACGATCTGCAAACCTTGAGAAGTTTGAAATGATGAGGCATCTACGTTTGTTTCCGTTGATGGTTGGCTGCGCACTCACCCTGTCTTGTCAGAACGCCCAGCAGCGTTCTGGCGGGAGTGAGCCTCCCGCGCACAGTTATCTCCAACTGCTGGAGCGCCTCGAGGTCGCAGGCAACCGATACCGCCGGGCCACTGACTTGCTGAAGTACAGCAGCTCCAGCCTGGAACGGAGCCTGGCGGACAGTCATCTGCAACTCGCGCGCCAGTTTCTGGAGAGTGAATTTGAACTGGCCGACGTCGAATCCAAGAGCCTGGCGCTCAACGAAGCGGGCACGTCTGAAAGCACGGCTGCTCCGACTGCAGCCGAGCAGAGCCAGTACGACACGATCGCAGCGGAAGTCTGGCGTCTCTCAGCTGAGGTTGAGGAGGCGAAGGAACGATTAGCTGCCGCACGGCAGAATCTGAAGCGGGCGGCCACGGCCGAAGCCTTCCGTAAAGCCCAGCAAAAGGTGGATCAGCTCCAGAAGGAAGTCAATATCGCCGACAAGAAGCTGGACCTGGCTGGCTCGAATCTCGACATCCAGGACTATAAGCGCAAGCGCTCAACGCCGGGGTCGTCAGGAGCTCTATCGTTTTCAGATCGTCTCAAGATGATGAAGGACGAGCTCTTCCCCGCGGCAAAGCCTGTGGCTTCCACTACCGTCCGAAGTGCCGAGCCGGCGCAGGCAGCAACTGCGGCAGAGTCGCAAGGAGGCATCGTCGCCAGCGTGCGGGACTACTTCGCTCGGAGGGAGAAGTTCCAAAGCCTGCGGCGCGCCCAGCAGGAAACGCAACGGTTGGTGAATCAGGTCAAGGCAAGCCTGGAGCGGCGGCAGCGAGACCTTGAAACGCTGCAAGCTCAGCACCTCGAACTTAATCGAAAGACAGAAGCGGCCTACAGCCAGGCTTACCAAGCGCTACAGCGGGGCGGCGAAGCGGCGGCGGTTGCGCGGATTCTGGAAGAAGCGGACCGCCAGATGTCGGATTCGGCCCACCTTGAGCAACAGAAGGAAGTTGCCAGTCGTGCCCTGACCGTGGTTCGCAGGCAAGCCGGGCTGGTGCGCGACGACGGCGAAAAGCTGGCCAGTTGGACTGGCGTTGCCACTGAGGAGAGCAACGACTCACTTTTTCGAGTGGGTAATCGCATCGGCATTGTGCTGGCCCTGGTTCTCGCGATCCTGGTTCTTTCGCACTACCTCAAGAAGCTGCCCTATCAGTTCACGCGCGAAGGGAAGAATCTCTACTACTTTCGCAAACTCATCAGCTTCACCTCGGGATTGCTGATTGCCGTCATTGTGGCGTTGAACTTCATGGGAGACTTCGGGGGTCTCACGGCCATGGTAGGACTGGCCGGCGCAGGTCTCGCCATCGCGTTGCAGGATCCGATTGTCAGCCTGGTGGGCTGGTTTCTCATTGTTGGCAAGTTCGGGGTCAGCGTCGGCGACCGGGTGGAGATTAGTCAAGTGAAGGGTGACGTCATCGACATCGGCTTGCTGCGGATTGCCGTGCTCGAGGTGGGCAACTGGGTGGGCGCCGAGCAGTCCACCGGACGCGTGGTCTTTTTTCCCAACAGCTTCATCTTCAAGAGCCACTACTTTAACTACTCCACCGGCAATTCATTTATCTGGGATGAGATTCGCATTACCGTGACCTACGAAAGCGACTGGAAACGGGCCCGGGAAATCATCGAAGAAGTGGCAGCGCGTGTTTCGCAGACTTTCATCAATGAGGCCAAACAGAATCAAAAGCACATGGAGCGGCACTTTCATATCAACCTGGGCACGCTGACGCCCTGCGTGTACGTCTCGATTGCCGACAGCGGCGTGGACCTCCTGCTGCGTTACCTCACCGGCATTCGCAAGCGCCGTTCCACTCAAGACCAGATCAGCCAGGAGATCCTGGTGACTCTCGGGCATGAGCCAAACATTGAACTGGCGTATCCGACGCGACGAAATGTGACGGAGACGAAAGGAGTGGCTGCAATCACACCCGAGATTGGCGGCGGCTGAGGACAGGATTCATGAGATCGTCGACAGGATTTACAAGGGTTGACAGGATCAAAGCGCGCTGGCTTTCTTCAACCTGGGTTCACAAGACTGACGCGATCAAAGCATGCTGGGTTTGTTCAACTGGAGGCAAGATTCACAGATTCCCGAGACTTAGAAAGGGAGAGGTCTCTTTGGCGCGCACCTCCTCTCTCAAATCCTGTCAATCTTGTAAATCCTGTCGTGAAGCCTGTCTCTGATGGCTTCGATTCTGAAATTCTCAATAGCAAGGGATGAATCAGGCTCGCTAGCGAGCACCGCATCCCCTGTCAAATCTTGCCAATCTTGTAAATCCTGTCCTGAATCCTGTCGCAATGACCACCGAAATCTACTGTGTCCGTCACGGCCAATCGATTCACAACCAGCAACAGACCATCGCAGGCCAACTCGATTCTGAGCTGACCCCGCTTGGCTTCGAAGATGCGTGCAGCGTGGCAGCGGCCATTGGGCGGCGCGATTTTGAGGTTGTCTATTGCAGCGACTTGTTGCGCGCCCGCCAGACTGCGGAAACCATCATGAACACGCTGCAGTTCAGCTGTCCGGTGCGTTATTCACCGCTGATCCGCGAGCTGGATTACGGTAGTTTTACGGAAAAGACGGTTGCCGAGACCTTCCGGGTTTTGAACTACAAGCGTGTTCCAGACCAGCGGTATCCCGAAGGGGAAAGTTTTAACGACATGCAAGCGCGGGTTCGACAGTTCCTGAGCCAACTGCTGGACGAGTCGGCCGGTAAGTGCATTCTGGTTGCAGCTCACGCGGGCTCCATTCGTCTGCTGGCCATGCTGCTCGACCCGCCACGACAGCAGGAACATCTGGATCGCGCTTATGGCAATCGCTTCATCGGCAAAGCGGTACTTGACGCAGACAAGCGGGTCGTCTCATTTCAAGTGCTTCAGAACCCAGAGCGCGGCGGGTTCTGAGCCGGTCAAAGCTAATACAAACGCGGCGCGAAGGGTTTGGAGTTTGGTCCCCCTTGAGAAGGGAAGCTGTGAAAAAATTGCGTTTGCCGCATGAACCTGATCCGGTAGGGACGCGGTGCTCCGCGTCCGGATTGGGTTTCCGGTTGTGGACGCGCGGCAGCGCGTCCCTACCGTTAAATTTTTTCACAGCTTCAGGGGGACCATAGGGGGTCTGAGGCGACCTCGTGAACCCCCTGCCGCAGAAAGCGCGGCGAAGCTTTCTCAAAGCTTCGATTCCCTTGCCAAGGGGAGACAAAGGAGTTTCCACCTCGCGTTCGTGGTGAGAAGGGGTGAACGCTATCTCGGCTGCTGCTGGCTCAAGCAATGCAGCGTGCCTAATCCCCAAACCAGATCGACACTGTGAATGCCGATGACCTCTCTGTCTGGAAACAGCCGGGCTAACACTGAAAGCGCTTCCCGGTCGTGAGGATCGTTGAAGGTCGGGACCAGCACGGCAGAGTTCCCAACATAGAAGTTGGCGTAGCTGGCGGGCAGCCGCTGGCCCTGGAACCAGAGCGGTCGTGGCATTGGCAGCGGGACGATCTCCAGAGGTTTTCCGTCTTGATCCGTCATGGACTTCAGCAGTTCCAGGTTCTTGCGCAGCGGCTGGTAATTCGCGTTGTCCGTGTCTTTCTCCTGCGCAACCACCACTGTTGTCGGGTTCACGAAACGCGCCAGATCGTCCACGTGGCCGTGCGTGTCGTCTCCTGCGATGCCATTCTGTAGCCACAGCACCTTGCGAATTCCCAGGTACTCGGCAAACACACCTTCCATATCCTCGCGGCTGAGTTTCGGATTTCGAGCTTGAACGGGACTGAGCAGGCATTCCTCGGTCGTCATCAGCGTTCCTTTGCCGTTGACGTCGATGCTTCCGCCTTCAAGCACAACCCGATGAGGCGTCTTTCCCACCTCCCAGTGAGGTTCCCACTGCTTCAGCTTGAGCGCCAGCGCGATCTTGGCAGGAATGGCATTGTCCCGTCTCCAGTTCGAGTACTTCGCCCAGCCGTTGAACTTCCAGTTGGTGATAGCGAGTTCGGAACGTCTGGTCATCTCTCGCTTGATGAAGATGGGGCCAAAGTCCCGAGACCAGACGCGGTCGGTCGGAAACGGGAAGAAATCGATTTGGTCGAGGTCCACTCCAGCCCGCTTCAACAGACTTCGGGCACGGCTTCGCAGGCGGTCGTCTTGCACGAGGATGCAGATTCGTTCGTCGCGGTGCAGGTGACGAACAATTTCGGCATAGACCCACGCGATGGGCGCAAACTTCCCGGGCCAGTCTTCCCGGTTGTGCGGCCAGGCAATCCAGGTGGCGTGATGCGGCTCCCATTCGGCTGGCATGCGGAAACCGCTGGGAGGGCGGGGGACTCTAGGCATGAAAAGGAGTGTCTCCAGTCAAAGAAGAAGAATCAAACCGCCAAGACGCGAAGAACGCGAAGGGAAGTAGGAACCACGGGGAACAAGGAGAGCCTCTTCATTCTGTCCGATCGATCAATCGGTTCACGATTTCTCCATAGCTGTCGATGCGGCGATCGCGCAAGAAGGGCCAGTTGCGCCGGACATTTTCCAGATGTACCAAATCGCATTCCACCACTAGGATTTCTTCCCTGCTGTTGGATGCTTCGCTCAACACAACGCCGAAGGGATCGCTCACAAAGGAGCTGCCCCAAAACTCCAGTCCACCCTCTGAAGGGCCTTCGTGCCCCACGCGATTCACGGCGGCGACATAGACTCCGTTGGCAATAGCATGGGCGCGTTGAATCGTTCGCCACGCATCGTGTTGAGCTGCACCATATTGAGCCTTTTCTGCGGGGTGCCACCCGATGGCGGTCGGATAGAACAGCACCTTGGCGCCCTGCAGGGCTGTCAACCTCGCTCCTTCGGGATACCACTGATCCCAGCAAACCAGCACGCCAATGCGCCCGTAACGCGTGTCGAAACATCGGTAACCTTGATCGCCCGGCGTGAAGTAGTACTTCTCGTAGTACAGGGGATCGTCCGGAATGTGCATCTTCCGGTAAGTTCCCAGCAGCGATCCGTCGGCATCTAGCACAACAGCAGTGTTGTGGTAAACGCCTGCATCCCGCCGCTCGAAAAGCGAGCCGACAATCACAACCTGGTGTTGCCGGGCAGCTCCCGCCAAGGCTTCCGTGCTGGGTCCTGGGATGGGTTCAGCCAGATCGAAGATCGCGGCATCCTGCTTTTGGCAGAAATACTGGGATCGGAACAATTCCTGCAGGCAAATAATCTGAGCGCCGCGCTGTGCTGCCTGGCCGATCAGCGACAACGCCTTTTGCAGGTTCTCGTCTACCCCGACGCCACAAGACATTTGGATCAGTCCCAGATTGAATTTCGCTGGAGTTGGCTTCATTGCGGGTCCCTCTCTATCGAGAATTACAGAATACGCTTGATGGTGTTCTTCCTCTCTCGAAAAACTCGATAGACTTCGGCTCCCCTCTTTACAGCGCGTGAGTCCTCAGATGAGGAGGGGATGCCGAGGCCTGTTGGCATCGGCAGGAGCGGTTGACGGCTGCGCTTCGTCAGCAAAAAACGGAACCTCCCCCTACAGCAGCTGTCAGCCCCTAGCGGATTGTTCAAGCGGCCGCAGATACTGACCTCCAGCGCATCCGTGGAGACGCCATGCCGGTCCGCCTGCCGCGCAAACCCGGATGCCAGGTCTGCACCAAGGGCGCCGAGCAAATACTCAACTGCGCTCGGGTAGGGATCTTCGGGCTTAAAGCTGGCCTGCCCGCAAACCGTGAAGGACTGGTTGCGCGCGTAAACACTGGCCTCGGCGGTTCCCTTGCTGCGAACGCGTACGGTCCAGATGTAGTTCGACCCGGCATCCCGATCATAAGATCCAAACGAATGTGCTTTGGAATCCTTCAGGAGGAACTCCTTGTATCGAGGACTGCCTGATCCGAAGCAATCATCCGTTTGTGTCGTGGAAGCCCCGGACGAACCCATAGGAATTCAGAGCTCGTCTTGTTCTCTTCAAGTCCCTTAATAAGCGAGAAAAGATACTACCGAAGGCGGCGTTGAGCTGTCACGGTTGAGTAAAACTCACATAGCGCCGGAGGTTCTGCCGACAACATCTGGCACGCCTCAAAACTCTAGGCCGGGCAGGAATTCCGGTCAAGAAACAACGCGCCCTCCACCGTGCTCAGGATTGATGCCGGCAGTTCCTCGGTTGGCTCGGGAGTCGCCAACAGGCGCGTCACGATATCTCGCTTGAGAGCGAGCGGAACGATGGTAAACACATGGGACGCTGACAGCATGGCAGGGATCGTCATGGTAATGCCCTGATCGGGAATCCGGGGAAGGTCTCGAAAGTTTGGGTCGCCCGCAAGCTGCTTTCTGGACTGGTCTGTGATGTCCACCACTCTGACCCAAGCCAAATCCTCGAAATCGGTTTGACCCGGCTCGTTGAAAGCAAGATGGCCCGAGGTTCCGATTCCCTGGCAAAGGATGTCGATCGGCCCGGCTGAACGAAGCACGAGCTCGAAGCGGCTCGCTTCCAAAGCAGCGTCCGGGGCGTTGAACCGGACCAGGTGAAAGCGTCTGGGTGGAACCTTGTCATAGAGCTGGCGCCGGAGTTGATATCCGCAGGTGAGTTCTTCCGGAATGTTGGGATCCCAGAAGTCGTCCATGTTGAAACACACCACGCGGCTCCATTCGATGTCCCTCTGTTTTGCCAGGGCATCCAAAAACGTGATCTGGCTCTCGCCGGCTGCCAGGATCATCCGAATTTCTTCCCGGTGTCCCAGCAGCGCGCGCATCGTGGCAGCGACTGCGGCGGATGCTCTCTCTCCCAGATCGAACTCGTCTTCGCAGATCGTGATCTCGGTTTTCCCGTAACGCATAGGCTCCCCTCAAGGCTTATCCAAGACGCGGCTTGGCAATAAATTGTGATGAGTGCGTTGTGATTCCCTAGGAATCATACCCTAACAATGAGGGTACCGTGAGTCTCGACAGTTCCTCTTCACGTCACACCGGCACAAGAACGTCACCCCGGTGAAAACCGGGGCCGGTGTCCATGCACGTCATCTGGATTCCGGCTTTCGGAATTTGGAGTTTGGACGTTTTGGACTGCGGCGACGTGTCGCCGCTTTTCCTCGGGCGCGACGCGTCGCGCCAACCCAAAGCGGCCTCGTGCAGCCGCACTCCAAAGGCTGCGCCCATCTGAACTCAACTGGAACCCTGTTGCAAAGCCCAGGGTAGCGGTTTCGCGACGACAGAGATCGCGAAGCCGCTATTCTGGGTACAATCTCTGCACTGATCCGTGGAAGAAAGTTGCTTGATCGATCGCAAAATGGATAATGATGGCAAGTGTTCATAACTTTCAATCCACAACAGAAAGGCAGACTCCATGAAAGCGATTCTCACGTGCATCATCGGCTTCAGTCTCCTGCTTCAAGCACCGAACTTCCTTGCTCAGCAGGCCAAGCGGCCAGATGTGGAAGCCAAGCTCAAGGAGCTTGGCATCAAGCTGCCCACACCAGCGAAGCCTATCGCCAACTATGTGGGCTCGGTGCGAACAGGCAATCTCGTTTTTCTGGCAGGGGCTGGACCCAGGAAACAGGACGGCACCTACATGGCCGGACGACTAGGGCAGGACGTTTCAATCGAACAAGGCTACCAGGCAGCCCGTCTGACGGGCATTAATCAACTGGCGGCGTTAAAGGCCGAGGTGGGGGATTTGAACAAGGTCAAACGGATCGTCAAAGTATTGGGCATGGTCAATTCCACACCTGCTTTCACGGAGCAGCCTAAAGTGGTCAACGGATTTTCAGATCTCATGGTCGAGGTGTTCGGAGATCGCGGGAAACACGCCCGTTCCGCCGTCGGCATGGCCGCTCTGCCAATGAACATTTCCGTGGAAGTGGAGATGGTCGTGGAAGTCGAGGGTAAATAGCTGAAAAACCAGATTCGCAAGTAACCCTTCTTCGTCATTCCCGCGAAAGCGGGAATGACGAAAGTAGCATGAAGTCTTCAGGTGTGAGGTGCACTACCTCTCAAGCGCACGCTCGTACACCAAACGCAACACCTCGGCAAGAGTCGTATCCACGCAACCAACTCCACTCTCAAACGGTCGCGTTGGCTTTTTGACGAGCAACGTGTTCCTGAAGGGCCGTCGCCGCCGCCAAGTATATTTCCATACCAGCTGTGTTCACTGAGCAGTGGGCACCTTTGAACACCATGAGGAGCCCGCGACGCGGTTGGTCGCTAAGGTTCTTTTCGCTGCGGTGAAGCAGGCAGCAATGATGGAGAATCGAGCTGCCCCGCCCAATGATGCCGGGAACCTCGTCGAGTTGGCTCGGATCCGGCCTTTCCGCAAGTCCCCAGCTATTGCCCGGAACCAGCGATGCCTTATGTGGCAGAAGTCCCTGGCGATGGCTTCCCCGCGCATAATACACACAGCCGTTTTCCACCGTGCTGTCGTCCAGAGCCAGCCAGAACGTCAGTGCATCGGGAGGCGTCAGGTTGAAGTAGCCGTTGTCCTGATGGTACGGAACGGCACTGCCAACCCGCGCGGGCTTGGCGAAAAGCTCGACGGCCATCAGCACCGGCTCGCCGTTGACGAGCGTTCCCACCAACTCAAGAATCTGCGGTTGATGGGCAAACTCATCGAAGTAAGGACTGTACTTCTCCATTCGCCAGAGGTTGCGAACCCCGGTTCGCTGGCCCGTGGTTGGATCGGATTCGTACACGATATCCCCTGCTGGCAAGTTCGGCACGATGGATTCATGATACTGCTTTAGCTCGCGTTCCAGTTCCAGCAACCTTCCGCCACTGAAGAGGTTCTCAACCCGCAGGAATCCATCCCGTTCGAATCTGAGTTTGCTGTCTGCAAGCTTCATTGAATGGGCCTCCTCGAAAAAAATCCCGCGTAACAAAGCGGCACAAGAAATCCGTCCGCCTGCAGACTGATTTATTCAATATCCTTCAGCGTCCAGCGCAGCACGCCCATGTGATACCGGCGGTGCTGGGGAATGCCATTGCTGTAATAGGCCGTCACCAGGCTTCCGTCGTTCAACTCCACGGTTGCCGGATAGCCTCCGTCCGTCGTGCCTTCCAGGTTCGTCAGGCGCGTAGGAGCTTTCCAGGTCTGTCCCTGATCGACACTGAGGCGGACTCCAACTCCCTGATGATTCTTTTCCCTGATCCCATAGGTTAACAAGACGCGTCCATCCGAGAGCTTCATCAAGTGGGCAGGATGCTGGCTGGGAAGCGTCAGCGGTCCGGACTTCGTCCAAGTGCGTCCTTCGTCCTTCGAAACAATAAGGTCGAGGTGACCATCGCCAAAGGTGCGAGCCGCGGCCAACCAACGATCTGGCGCCAACCGGACAACCGCGGTTTCGTTGTAGTCGCCCGCGCCAATCACGACCGAATCACCCCAGGTCACGCCGTCGTCCTTGCTGAAGAGCAAATAGGATGTCCCCACGCGCTTGCGCTTTGGGTCGCGGGGCGCCCCAAACGTGATTTGTTCGTGGTAAAAAGGGGCCGCCAGAAGTTGGCAGGAAATGGGAATGACGTCTCCGAAAGGAATGAGGGAGTCCAGCCCCGCGGGAAGCGTAATTGCTTCGGAACGCTTCCATGTCTTTCCGCCGTCGGTGGAACGATTGGCCCATGGTTTGAGAATCTTTCCGCGAAAGTTCTGCCCTCCCCAGCCCGAGGCCAGCACAACGAGTGCCCCGTCATTCGCTGTTCCCGCCGCTACGTTCATGCGGTTTGTTCCAGGCTCGTGAGGAGCCGGAACTCCGCGTAACTTCCAAATCCGGCCTCCGTCGGTGCTGGCCCAGCACTCCACGTCGCCCTCTGCCTGACCATGAGATGGATGATTAAAGATGGACGCGACGATGGTCCCATCCTTCAGGAGAGTTAGATTGGGCCAGGCGCAGACATTGTCCACTGCAACATAGCGCTCCAGTTCGGCGGCCGTCAGCGAAAAGGAAAACGCCATTGCAAAAAAAAGCGCTAGCCATTTGCGTTTCATCATGAGCTCCTGAAATCGTCGTCGTTGTCGTACTCGTGCTCGTCCTCGAAGGGGTGCTCGGGAAGATTTCTGGGAAACCGGGAGGCCCCCCCTGAAGTCCCCCCTTGTCCAAGTGTGACCTGGAGTTTCTAGATTTGTCCCTCTTTTCCAAGGGGGACGCCGCACTTTTTGCGGCAGGGGGTCGGCGAGAAGACCCCCTCTTGATCTCCCCCTTATTCGCTTCGCAAAGGGGGAGAAAGGATTGTTCTCACTGGCGCACCACAAGGCTCGAAAGAACTCCGGGAGGGCGAGGCTCCTGCCGAGCCGCGCACACTCCAAGCTCCCGATTCAGAACGGCTCGGCGGGAGCCTCGCCCTCCCGATGCCTACAGAGCTTCAGGGTCGCCACCACGTTCCTCCGATGAAAAATCTCTGAAACAGGTTGAAGTAATAAACGGTCAACAAGCGTCCGTCGGCCATTTGCAGTGTTTCCGGATAACCGATGTCCATGTTGAGAAAATCTTTCCGGATGTGCACCTCCTGATCGATCTGCCAGGTCTCGCCATTGTCCGCGCTGAACGCGGCGCGAATGCCACCCGGGTCTCCATGCCTTCCGGGCCGGTAGCCGTAAGTGCATAAGAGACGGCCATCCTGCAGCTGGATGAGGTCGGGGGGATGGCCAATCATCGGTGTAGGTTTCGCCTTCGCCCAGCTCCGGCCGTTGTCGTCAGACCAGGCCGTCCAGATGGCATTCTCGGGTCCCTGGTTCCGAACAGCCATGACCAGCCGTCCCGTGCGGGTCCGCACTAGAGCCGGTTCCTGGAAGTGTCCTTGTTTTCCGCCCGGGTCTTCAACCACCGTCGACAGGTGTTGCCATGTCTTGCCCTGGTCCACCGTTTTCAGAATAACGGCAGCCTGATTGTCGATGTCACCGCGCACGTTGTAAGCCATGACAGGCATCAGCACCGAACCGTCCGGCATCTCGATGGGCGCGTCAGCAGGGCCTTCCAGATCGGAAAAGGGCATACCCCGCGTATTGACATAGCGTGGTGCTGACCAAGTCTTGCCATCGTCTTTGGAGGTGATGGTGTAGCTGCCCAGGTGAAGCGTGTCGTGGCTGAAGCGCACATCACGAGCCCACGACCAGTTGTATTCCCCATCCGGACGGTAAAGCTTGTTCACGAAGACATTGACGAGGATTGTGCCGTCTCGCAACTGAAGCCCGCAGCCTTCACGCTCGTCCACATCAGGGGTTCCACCGATCACTTGCCGCTCTCCCCAGGTCTTGCCTCCATCGCGTGAGCGGACCATTACCACGTCGCCATCGCGGGAGATGTGCTCGCTGGCTTCACGCGTGGTGAGGAGAAGATCACCATTCTTCAACGGGATGAGGTCGGCGGGATGCAGATGGCGGTGTCCGTTCGTGTAGATGGTGAAATGCTGAAAATCGCGGCTGTCGAGCAACTGCTGATACTGCTGGGTTGCGAGCACGTGTATCAGCTCTCCCAGTCGGGCCACGTCCTTCTGGAGCTGTTCCACCTGTTGCTGTAACGCCTCCTGGCTGGGTTTGAGCGTGTCTTTGCGGGCTTTGACACTGAACCAATACTTTGGCCACGCGTCGAAGGGCAACAGCTCTACTTTCAGGACGACGGCCTGACCCGCAGTGACCTGAGAAGCCGGCACGATGAGCTCGTAGACGCCGCTATTACCGTTCATTTCGAACTGTCGATGCGCATTCCAGTAAGGCCACTCCACCCGCCTGGAACGATAGCGCAACTCAACTTCACCTTTTTTCCAATTCCGGTCGCGGTTCATGCCCAGTTCGAAGATCAGCACCTGCCGGTCGTTGAGAAACAACTTGGCGCGCGGACCTCTAGCGAACTCCGGTGGAAACGATGAGCTGGCGCCGACGAATGAGAACAGAGTTTCTTTCTTCTCTGGACAGACTGCGGTTTTCCAGACCAGCGTGTTGTTGCTCATTTGCCCCGGCGCCCACCAGGCGGCAGTCCAGCTTCCAGGATGCTGGCCGCGAAAATCGACACCGCCTCGAAACGGCGCTCCGTTGCCTTGCTGGTTGTGTGCAAACACGATCGAGTCGAATCCCTCGACCCGCTGTGGCCCGCTGTTTTGGGCTCGCAGTTGTGAGCCGACATTCAGAAAGAGAAAGACAGTTGCGATTTCAAGGAAGAGTCGTCTCATGGATTCAAGGCCGCCTTTCACTGGGCTGAGACTTTTTCGAGGACCACAGCAATGTGTTGCAAGGTGGTTTCAATATCCTCGCGGGTATGGGCAGTGGAGATGGAGCACTGCTTGGTCGCGAGAGGGAAACAGTAGATCTGCCGGGCGATCAGTTCCCGCCGCATTTGTTCATCGATCGCAAACTGATGGTTCGAGGCCAGGTCGTGCCAGTCGCTGGGACAATGGTCCATGAAGTAGAGACAGAAAGCCGACCCCTGACGCGCCACAACCGCTTTGATCCCCAGCTTCGTGACCAGAGCTTCCAGACCGTTCTGCATCGCCGTGCCCAAGGCTTCCACGTGACGGTACACCTCACCGCTATTCATCAGCAGACGCTCGATGGTGGCGATGGCCGCTGCGGTTGGAACTGGATGCGCGTTGTAGGTTCCGGCAATCAGCACCCTCTTCGATGCTTCGGGATGAATCGTCCAGTCCATCCACTCCTTCTTCCCACCCAGCAATGCGATGGGATATCCATTGGCAACGGCTTTTCCGTAAACCGCCAGATCCGGCTTCACTCCAGCGATCCCGGCATATCCGGCCAGGCCGTGCCGAAATCCAGTTTTTACTTCATCGAAGACGAGAAGAAATCCAAAGCGGTCTGCCAGCTTGCGCAAACCTTCGAGATATCCGGCCTCGGGTTTCACGATGCCGATGTTCTGCAGGATGGGTTCGGTGATAAGGGCGGCCACCGGGTATTTCTGGCAGACGTACTCGACCGAGGCAAGGTCGTTGAAGTTGATGGGGTGAACCAACCGCTGGTGGTCCAGCGGCACGCCTGCGCTGATCGGCTTGTAGGGATACTCGCCTGGAGACACGCGCGGACCGAGCTGCTCGAGCGGCGTCATCAGATTACAAGACACATCGTTGTGCCAACCGTTGTAGCCGCCTTGCATCACGATAATGTGGTCGCGCCCGGTAATCGCTCGCGCCAAACGAATCGCTTGATACGACGCCTCGCTGCCTGTGTTTAGAAACTGCACGGCTTCGATGGCTGGAACGTGTCTGCAAACCAGCTCGGCCAGGCGGCCTTCGAGCACGGTAGTGCCTGAGCCATAGAGACTGGCGCCGTCGGCGAGAACGCGGCGGACAGCTTCAGTGACATGCGGATCGTTGTGTCCCAGGAAATGCGGCGCAAAAGCGGCATGGTAGTCGATGTAACGATTGCCTTCGGCATCCCACAGGTAAGCGCCCTCGCCTTTGACGAACACAATTTCGGGATTGGCGGCCCGATTCGTGGAAACGACGCCACCGGGAATGTAGCGCCGGTTGTTTTCGAGGATTTGTGAAGACTTGGGGTAAGGATTCATGAGTTCGTCCGATCTTGAGAGAAAGGCCGGGAGGACACGGTGCCAGCTGCGCCCCTTAGATCCCGGCGCTCAGCAGCTCATCGCGAATCTGCAGTTGCTGCCACCAAACCCGCTGCGTTTGGATGGTTTTGGGATTCGGAAAGCACTTCGGTTGCGTGATGGGATGGGTGACCCCGGCGCGCCAGACCGCTTGAGGCACGAGTCTCTGGCTGATTTTGCGGAGCTGCGACTGGCAGTCTTCCAGAACCATGTCGACGGCTTCGACCGAAAACACCGCGATATCGGCTTCGCGCCCAATTCCCAACGTGCCGATGCGATCCTCCCAACCAATGGTTTTAGCCGGTTCGAAGGTCGAACGGGCAACGACTTCGGTCAAAGGCATGCCAACGTGGAGCAGCCGGGTCATGACGGTGGGCATGTCGTAGGCCGGCCCTTCGCAGGTCCCGCTATGAAGATCCGTGCTGATCGTGTCTGGCCAGAACCCTTCCCGGGCGCAGATTTCGGCGACTGTCCAGTTGAAGGATCCCTGGCCGTGGCCAATGTCAAAGAGAACCCCACGTTTCCGGGCCTCAATCACAGCCCGATGAGGCTTGCGCGTTACCGAATCAACAATGCTGCTGGTGAACCCGTGATACGCGTGCGTATAGATGTCGTCCGTTTGCATTTGCCCCGGACAGTCATCGATGGAAACAGTGGACAACGCATGGTGCACCATCAACGGCAGCCGTAGCGCCTGACTCGCCTCCAGTGCGCGCCGGTAAGCCTCGGCCTCGTGCCGGCCTTCATCGGCAATGGAAGCTGACAGCCGTATCTTCACGCCCACAAGCACATCCCGATTCTGCTCGACGCAGTCGATGCAGCCCCGCACGCTCGCCAGTTTCAGCAGGTCCAGTTCTCCGGGAACGGAGTCATCGCCGCCCAGGCCGCCGAAAGCGAGCCCGCTGCAGGAAATGTTGAGAAATGCGAGCAGCCGCGTTTTTACTCGATCGATCGCAAACGCGCGAAAGCCCGCAAACGTGCCGCATCCCGCGCTCCCGGCGTCTACGGCCGTGGTGACCCCGCGCCCAAGGCAGTAATGGTCGACGGGCACGCTGATCGGGGAGACAAGGTGGTAGCCATGAATGTGCAGGTCAACCAGACCCGGCGTCACAATCTTTCCTGAGGCGTCGCAGGTCGTATCGGCCAGCTCAGGGTCGATGGAAGGCTGGATTGCCGCAATTCGGCCGCCGCGAATGCCGATGTCCAGAATAGCGTCCACGCCATTAGCCGGGTCGATAACTCGGCCGCCTCGGATAATTGAATCGTGTTTGCACATTGCGCGTGCCATTGTACGCGGGAAACTCGAACCGTCAAGCTGCTTCTGTATCGAACCGAGGCCATGAATCGCTTGCGATGGACACGGAGTTCGCTTCCACGACGACACTCGCAAACCGCGTCACTCGCGCGGAGCGCAGCTACCAGTGTGCCTTTCAGTGGAACGAAGAGGCCAACCAGGGGGATCCCCTCCGCTATCCCGGTTGTAATGGGTTAGTTATTGGGGGAGCTGCGCTGTGGACTGCGGCAGCTTGCTGCCGCTCTGGAGATTGGACATTTGTGAAGCGGCAGGAGGCCGCTTCTTCATAATAGAGCCCCAGGGGGGCGTCAGACGATAGCCCAGGGCTGGACCAGCGGCAGGAGCTGCTGGTCCAGCCCTGGGTCAGCGTTCCCATCATTTGTTCCCTCTCCCCCAACACGTCTTTTGTGTTGGGGGAGAGGGTTAGGGTGAGGGGGCAACAC
>Ga0163150_10005142_pt1 | contig 16984 bp, 18 predicted proteins | sample OliLakLV19P2IB_FD_148628 | JGI IMG/M metagenome (GOLD analysis project Ga0163150, IMG submission 148628) | Freshwater microbial mat bacterial communities from Lake Vanda, McMurdo Dry Valleys, Antarctica - Oligotrophic Lake LV.19.P2.IB | ecosystem: Environmental > Aquatic > Freshwater > Lake >...
CAACCCGGCGTACACGTCGCAGCAGTGCTATGCGTGCGGCCACACGGCACCGGAAAATCGCGAGAGCCAAGCGAAATTCAGATGCCAATCGTGTGGCCGCTCAGCGAACGCAGACACCAACGCGGCGAAGAATATCCTTGCGGCAGGGCGTGCCGTCAATGCGCGTGGAGGCACAACGGTGCCGCTGAAGCGCGAACCTACTCGGGATGTACGCCGTGCCGCGTAACTTCCGAGGAATCCCCGTCCCTTCAGGGCGGGGAGGATGTCAAGTTCGGGCTCCGTTCGGCCTGGACCTGTATCTCGGTTGATCCAAATCTCAACACCGGGCGCTTCCCGTTTTGGGTAACGAACTTCCGACGGCTCTTGATGTTCGCAAAGAAGATCGAGCAGTGCCAGTTCTCGGCACGGAAGGTGGTTGTCGTCATGGTCCACCCCCACGTCAAGATCCCACTCGCACTGGAAGCGATCACCGGATTCGAGCAGCGGGCGGTCGTGTCGATGCCTTGCTGTGTAAAACAGGAGATCCCCGGCCATCCACCCGACCTGGAGTACCACGATAGAGGGGTCTGGTCGCCACAGCGGACGGTGAAGGTGTGGAAGCAAATCTGAAATCTTATCTTGACGTTGTCAAGCTGGTCGTCGAGTTACTTGACGGACGGGTAGTCGAGCCGGAAGATGATCAATCCAGCGACGAGGACCAGGTCATTGAGACAACCTCGATAGGACATTGCATGCCACTAGTTAGGTAGAAGTCTAGGGACAAGTTGAATTACTGACTCGGTGTCGTAAAATCGCTAGCCTTTCTGTTCCTTTCGATCTAATCTCTCCGACAATCAAGTCGGGCACACGGAGTGGCCTTCCTCCCGGAAGGCGGTAAGAGGACTAGGACCCGCCCTTCGTGCTGCTTTCATGACCGACCTAACTCGGAAGGAGAGTTGAGATTGAAGCCTAGCGCATGTATCGAAGTACTCCGGGCCACGGTCAAGATGAGTTCTCCGGTTTACCTGTGGGGACAGCCAGGATGTATCGCTGCCCAGACTAAGCTAAGTTATGTATCGCGTGGCCCTGACGGCAAGACACGTTCCACTAAGGGTGGTTCAATTGAACGACTCTACCAGGTGTTCCATGGCCTGACCGGACCAGAAAAGGGGAGCTATCAGGTAGCCCCAGTTGATTCGCAATTTTGGGTTTCGTCCGTAGACGACGAAGGGCGAATCTTCAAGAACCGCGTACTGGACGTAGTCCAGAGTGGCCAGAGGAAGTGTCTCCGACTCCGAACTAAGTCCGGCCTTGACATCGAGGCGACCGACGACCACGAGTTTATGTCCGACGGGGAGTTTACGGCACTTCGAGACTTGCGGCCCGGTTCGGTCGTGGACGTACATACTAACAAGATCATCACTACACAGGACGAAGTTGACTGGATTCAGCCGGTAGGTGTCAAGGAAACTTACGACCTTAAGATGGCTGGGCCATACCATAATTTTGTTGCAGCAAGTTTCGTCGTACATAACTGCGGCAAGAGCGATATCGTCAAGCGGGTAGCCAAGGAGCTAGAACTGCCGGTCATTGACATCCGCGCAGTCCTGCTCGACCCCGTTGATCTTCGGGGCATCCCGTACGTTCGTGACGGGGTCGCTCACTGGGCGTCGCCTTCGTTCCTCCCCCGCGACGGCGAAGGCATCATGTTCCTGGACGAGATCGCGAATGCGCCTCCGATGGTGCAGTCAGCACTCCTTCAACTTATTCTCGACGGCAAGGTCGGCGAGTATACAAAGCCGCCGGGCTGGCGTTTTGTCGCTGCGTCTAATCGCGTCGGCGACCGCGCGGGTAGCCATAAGATCATTTCGTCACTGGCGAATCGCTTTGCGTGCCACATTAACATGGAGGTTGACCACGAAGACTGGAATACCTGGGCAATAGAGGCCGGCATCGCCCCGGACATTCGTTCGTTCCTTAACTTCAAGCCGGCACTGCTGTCACAGTTTAATCCGAACTCCGACGAGCCCGCATTTTCAACTCCAAGATCCTGGAAATTTGCCAGTGATCTTATCGCTAACATCCCGGAGGGGATGCACCTGCAAGTTCTTTCCGGTACGGTCGGGGCCGGATGTGCAGCCGAGTACGTTGCGTTCCGTGACGTGTATATGCGGATTCCGACGCTTGAGCAGATAGTCAAGGACCCCCAGAAGGTCAGCGTAAATAACGACCCGGCAACAAACTTTGCACTGGTCGGCGCACTTACCGACGCATGCGGGCGGCGTCCTAAGAATAAGGAAGTCCTGAACGCAGTCGTGGAGTTCATTTGCCGACTCCCGGCAGCGTTTGCGACCGTGTTCTTCCGTGACGTGTCACTCGTTGCTCCTATCACGATGAACCTACCCGGTAGTCGCGAGTGGGTACGCAAGCATCGTGGGACGATCGCGTAATGTCAGGGGTAATCATTCCGGCTGATCCGACCCGTGTTGACCCCGATATCGAAAGGGCAACACTGGAGGCTTACGAGAAGTCAGTCGTGTCACTCGTGCTCGGCACCGGAGCGCAGATGCGCTTCTTCGCCGCGCTCGTTATGCGAATGCGGTACAGTGTCGTGACGTGGATTCCGACCGCCGCCACTGACGGTCGGCAGATCTATCTCAATCCACAGTTCTGGCTCGACTTAACCCCAGCACAGCGCCGGACCGTACTAGCACACGAAGTCATGCACTGTGTCGAGAAACACACTGAACGACGCCAGCATCGCGACCCATACATATTCAATATCGCATGTTTTCCGGCGGGGACACTCTTGCCTGGCAATGTCCTGATTGAATCTGTAGCCAGTATGGTTTCCCATCTAGACGGTGAGTTAATTGAAGTTGCGCACCAAGGGGGAAAAATAAGTGCCACCCCTGAGCATCCATTCTTTGTTCGAAAAAGAAAAAACAAAGTTGGCCTTACTCCGGTTCGCTTACTTGCGCCGGAGTGGGTCAAGGCGGAAAATATTCGTATAGGCGATTACGTCTGCGTCCCGCGACTGGAACGCTATGGACTACGAGATGATGCGGTAATCAATCTCCATTCCTATATTAGGAATGGAATATCTAGCCGAGCAAATGGCAATAGAGCGGTTAAGTCCATTCCCCTCAATCAAGACACCGCGTGGCTAATTGGCCTCTATGTAGCCGAGGGTAGCGCTAGCCCTAGCGTTAGCTTCTCTCTTGGCTCACACGAGACTCATTTAGCAGATCGAATTAAGGCGATCGTATCATCGATTGGTTATTCGGCGAGTGTTTCGGTTAATGGGAGCAGCATGGCCGTAAACTTAGGGACGACCGTTCTTGGGCGATGGCTAAAGGCAAATGTCGGAACCGTAGCAAAGAATAAGCATATTCCCGATGTTATTCTTCGCCATAGCGACCCCTTGATTCGGCAAGCATTCCTTAAGGGTGTCGTTGATGGTGACGGGTGTACCCAAGTTCGTAATGGAAAGACCTGGATCGTGGTGGGTGTTTGTTCCCCGTCCCTTATTCGGGACATAATACTTCTCTTAGCGCAGGACGGACTTGGTGCTCGCGTCTCCACCCAGACACTCAAGCCGCGCTGGATTGGTAAAATGTATACTACTGTTCGGACAGTTATACATAACGTAACATGGAATCCCGATGGCCCCTCCAGGTCAATGAGGGAATTAAATGGTAATGTAGTAGTGTCCACTAATGCGCGGTATCGCACTGACGAACATGGTGTTTGGTATCCAGTAAAGAGCACTGAGCATTACCCGTACTCTGGTAATGTCTATAACTTAACTAATACGCCAGATCATACTTATGTTGCCGAAAGTGTCTTAGTACACAACTGCGACCTCGAAATAAATTATATTCTCGAAGAAGCGAAGATGGAGTTCCCGAAGGACGCTTGTCTTCCGGGAAAGGGCGCGTTCGTCGGCACGGCTGGCAATCAGATTTCCGAGACATACTACGAACTCTTGCTCGAACAACAGCACAAGAAGACGGGCTTCTTTGGTCAAAAAGGGAAGGGCAAGGGCAAGGGCAAGGGCAGTCAAGACCCCGGCGGTCCGAACACTGACCCAGGTGGTTGTGGCGTAATCTTCGATAACTCACCAGGAGAGGCCGAACGCACGAAGCTGTCACTAGACTGGGACGTTGCGATCAAGCAGGCTGCGCAAGTGGCGAAGGATACACAGGAACGCAGTCGCGGGACTATGCCTGGTTACTTCTCGAAGCTACTAGAGAAACTCCTGAAGCCACCTAAAATTCCCTGGTACTCCGAACTGCGTCAATTCTTTACAGTCACGGCCAGGGATGACTATTCATGGGCATCACCTAATCGGCGCCATGTCGCGTCCGGGGTTTATCTGCCATCACTACGCTCCCAGCGCCTTGGCGAAATCTGTATGTTCGTTGATCTGTCTGGTTCGATGATGGGCGGAGATGACCTAGCACGTTGCGCAACCGAGATGACTGCCATTCTCGAAAACTATCCGTCGAAGGTATGGATCGTATATCACGATACCCACGTTCGGACGGTACAGGAATGGACGCCGCTTGACGGTCCGATCGAATTCAAGGGGGACGGCGGCGGTGGAACCGACCACGTCCCTTGCTTTACTTGGATGGTGGAGCAGGGAATAGACCCGTGTGTCTCGATCTTCTTCACGGATCTCCAGACTAGGTTTCCGGTAGATCCACCGAGCCACCCGGTATTCTGGGTAACTGTCTCCGGTGGTAGTGCCCCATTCGGGCGTGTACTTGAGATTTGATGGGTTATACCCAGCGCACAGCAACGCTGTTCGTAAGGGACGCCAGGGATGTCCCTCACCTCAACGCGCGAGAAGTTGTATTTACCTACGACATTAGGTCCGGTACGGCAAGCTCTAGGCTATGCCTAGAGCGCTCGGTGTACGGTGTCCTTGAAAACCCCGGCTTACTCAAGCCTATCACTGATAGGTTTGAGGCATTCTGTCGTAGTATCAACCTCGGCGGAATGATCGAAAAGCGCATCATTGTTGTCCTTCGGTTCGTAGTATTCTTTGATGAAGAATTCTTTATCGAACAGTGCTACAGGAGTGGGCAAAGTAGTTTTTTCAATCGGATCTACGACAAGGCGTCCTTGGCTGTCGACAAGATGAACGAAGAAGCGGTCATCATGTGCGCGTCGAGCTTAGCTACCCATTATACGCTGTTTAAATAGGAGCACGAAATGGTAAACGAAACCCCTCCGAGCACTGAATCGGCACGTAGAAGGTGGGAACCGTGAGTAGCACGGGGCTCGCTGACATCACCGCAGGCGAAGAGGTAGTCGAGGGGATCATTATCCTTCACTTCGGCCGACGTAGCGTGCTGATCATTGACGGGTACGGGTCGCTTGATAAGGTCAAACAAGAAGAGTTCTACACGCGAATGTACTCGGAATTAGGTACATTTGGGATCGACAAGATAGATGCGTTCGTCGTCGAGGTAAGGTGGACCTCCGCGGGGGAGGTCGTGAAAGAGGCGTATCACTTCATGGAGAAGTGTACGATGACGGACATCTACGCAGTCCACAACAAACTTTATGAGTCCATCTTTCTCGAATGAGCGTCACTTGAAGAACTACTCAATCGAAACTGACCTATATTCCGGAGTCGGCCAGGCAGTCCAGGATCACAGCCGTATGGCTGGCTTGACTTGTGCGGGGATTGTAATTGCTACCTACCGGGTTGATTTTGGATTGATCCCCGCAAGTATGCATGTACGGAAGGTATGGCACGGGAATACCCGTGAGGCCGTACACCGTTCAATACTCTCCAGGTCAAACCTACTACTTATTCCCTATATTGGCCAACTCACCTCGGATCTTGACCTGTTGTACAATACGGCAAGAAAGGGGCGCCGCGTCGTGTTCAAGTGCGACATGTCGATCGAAACTGGCGAGGAACACGGCGGGCTTCTGTCTCCGATCAGAACAGTGCCGTGGGGGAGCTATAAGGATTATTCTAATTACGGAGCAATTATAGCAGTTATGGGTAATACCGAAACCGAACGTCCCGGCATCTATCAGGTAGCAAGAACATGGCTGAGCAGGGTATTCTCTTAGATCACCCGAGGATTTTGTTCGCTGTCGTCGCCAGTAGCTTTGCGGATATAGTGGAAGCATGTCCGGGTGACATATTAAACTATGCGGTGATTGAGTTTGACGAAACGGGCGTAGTTAAGTTGCGGACCCCACTAAGGGGGTTTCCGATAACGACCAGGGCGCGCGGGGTCCCGTTGTGGTTCGTAGCTCAACTACTAACTGAAGGTAAGATCTGGCCCTTTAAGTGCCGGACGGAAGTTGCGGTTCGGATCAAGGACAGGATATTAATAGATGACTTGATGGAATATCTTTACTCGAACCTCACGGAAGAGGTCGTGATCATGATGTCGTCCGGCCTGACGAAGACCGTTACCCTGAAGGACGATTAGTCCTGGACGGTCCGCCTGGTTCGTGCTACTGTGGGGCGTGACCTGAGTTGCGTCTTGCTAATCAAGAAGGGGACACAATGGCGCTCCTGCTAGTCGCGGCCTGTTCGTATCTGTTCGGTCGGTTCCAGTCCAAGATAGATGGCTACATAAAGCAGAAGTGGTCCGAGATCTAGTGCGTACGGGCTGGTTCGTTAAAGGGTTCGTTGTTTGGTGATCTTTGTTGACTATTGGCGACCACTTGAGTTATTTTTTCGCTGAGGTCTCTTCCATTACTGTAAATATTTACGGCGCAGATCCTGCGTGGCGGATTGTTGGCATAAATTTCCGGGACGGAGAAAAATATGTCACCACCATTACCAACCCTAGGCCCCGCAAAAGCAAACGGCTTTACCTGATTTAGTGCGTGTCTGAAGGATAACCGTCAAATGATAACCGTCAATGGTACACCAGTCCGTGCGGACATCTTCCCAGACAAGACTTCGCAAGTCTGGAAACTCCCGCCGGAACTTACGCAAGCTCGGACGTGCGAGGTGGTCTGGAGGTTCGAAGAGGAACGAGAGGTCATTGACCTGCTCAGTCTGCGGAAGCTCCTCGACACCCAGGACTGGCTACTGTCTATTCCTTACTTCCCTTACGCCAGACAGGACAAGCCAGTATCGAACAACGAGACGTTCAGTCGCTCTGTTATTCTCGGGCTGCTCAAAACACTAGGATGTCGGCTAATCACGACCGTAGATGTTCATTCCGGGTTCGACAAGGAATCTATCTACATCTTCAATCGCGAAGTGTCAGACTTCCACCGATTTGTTTTGGACGCGACCGAGCCGAACGTCGTCGTCTTTCCGGACAAGGGGGCCAGGTTACGTTATCCATATTTGGTTGAGCTTCCGTACGTCCAGTACGTCTACGAGAAGACACGCAATCCACTGACTGGCGAAATTACCGGACACGGCCTAGAGGGCCAACTGGCCATGATCAGCCCGGCCCATGTTCAGTTAGCACCGAAGACACGTTTTTTGATTGTAGACGACCTATGTGACGGCGGCGCGACGTTTCTTTCGATCAAGAACGATCTCGACCGGAGGTGTCAGGGTGCGGACGTAAGTCTTGCGGTGACACACGGGGTATTCTCGAAAGGGAAGACGCTTCTAACGAATGCCGGGATTGAACTCTTCTATACGAACAGCCTGCTCGCTAACCCAGAAGGATTCAAGGTATGCTAGTCATTCCACCAGAATTCAAGATAGACATCTACAAGGCCGGACATCTTTTTCAGATGCCTCCGGGGACAACTGAGGTTTATTCGAACTTCACCCCGCGCGCATCGCGCTTGCCTGGCGTTGATAAGGTTGTCGTCTGGGGCCTGCAGCCGTTCTTTGTGCGCGACCTAATCGACGCCTGGGACGACGAGTTCTTCGGCAAGCCCCTCGATAAGATCCTGGCTCGCTACCAGGCCCGCATGGACCGCATGATTGGTCCGGGTACGATCACCGTAGGCCACATCGCGGCACTACATAAGCTGGGATATCTGCCGGTGCGGATCAAGGCACTGCCGGAAGGTTCGCTTTGTCCGATGCGTGTGCCGTTTATGACTTGGCGGAACACGCACCAGGACTTCGCGTGGGTTACGAACTACATCGAGACTCACATGTCGTGCTCAATCTGGCACCCGATAACGTCGGCGACCACATGCTGGGAGTTTTATAAGGAATTCTACCGATCGGCGAAGCGGTCGGCCCCTGACAAGCTGGACTTCGCCTCAGTCCAGGGGCACGACTTCTCTATGCGCGGGCAAACTTCCCTGGAATCAGCAACGGCGGCTAGTGCTGCGCACCTCCTTTCGTTCATTGGTACCGACACGGTTCCGGCGCTGGACTACCTGGAAGAGCACTACGGCCCGGACGACAAGATTACCGGCGTAAGTGTGCGTGCGTCGGAGCACATGGTGATGCAGATGGGTGGTAAAGATACTGAGCTGGAGACGTACCGACGACTGATCTCTGACGTAGCGCCAAGTGGTATCATATCGATCGTTTCAGATACATGGGACTACTGGAACGTAATCGACAATATCCTCCCAGCACTCAAGGACGTTATCATGGCACGCGACGGGCGGGTCGTGGTCAGGCCAGATTCCGGCAGTCCCGTCAAGATACTTTGTGGAGACGAAGAGCAGTCGGCGGGGTCGTCGGCACACAAGGGCACTATCGAGGCTCTGTATGATTCGTTCGGTGGTTCACTAAATAACGTGAACTGCAAGGAGCTTGACCCACACATCGGAGTAATATACGGTGACAGCATTACTCGTGAGCGCCAGAAGGAGATCAACGAACGCCTCTGGCAGAAGCGTTTCGCATCAGTCAACTGGGTCGCCGGTGTCGGTTCGTTTGCATTACAGCATGTCACTCGTGACACATTCGGCTTCGCTATCAAGACCACGCACGGAGTTATCGACGGCGTTCCGGTAGATCTCTTCAAGGACCCCAAGACAGACGACGGAACTAAGCGTTCAGCACGCGGGTACCTGCGCGTGAACGAAGACTACACACTGAAGGAGTGCTGCACTCCGGAAGAAGAGGAAGGGGGGCTACTGGAAGTAGTGTTCGAAAATTCGATGCTAGTTCGGAAGCACAGTTTCAGTGAGGTCAGAGAGAGACTTCACTCGAACCTCGAAAAGTAAGAAGGAGATACGCCATGGCCGACGATCGCGCTATTAGAGATCTCGTCATCCCGCCGTCTTCGTATGTCTATATCCAGGACAAGCAGACTGGGCAGATCAATACCATCGCAAGCTAGTACGAATACGGGGTCCCCGATCCAACGAAAGGGACCCCGTATTTGTTCGAATGGAGAAAAAGTGCCTAGTGGCCGGATGTTCTTGTTGAACGCATTGCGGGTGACTGCTGCGTTTGCGTGTCCGTACGTGTATTTAAAACTAGAGCGAGCTTGAGGTGGAGGTCGCTACGCTACGGATGTTACGCGAGAAGCTAGGGCTGAATCAGGCGTCGCTAGCGGCCAAGCTCGGCAAGAGTCAGGGGCAGGTATCCCGGACAGAAGCAAACGACGACCCGCGCATTTCGACGATCAAAGAATACGTGGAGGCATTAGGTGGCAAACTCGAAGTTACGGTCAGGTGTGGTACGACAGGAATCAAGCTCGCGTTCGATTAGTACGGGCTTATATGTCAGTTGATTTCGTAACCTCAGACGTTCACTTTCTACATGCGAACATCATCAAGTACTGTAACCGGCCGTTCAGTAGTGTCGAAGAACAAACTGAGTACTTGATAGAGAACTGGAATAGAGTAGTCGGCAAAGACCACGTCGTCATGAATCTCGGCGACTTCATTTGGACCAAGGACCCCGACGCTTGGGTAGGAATCGTCAACCGACTGAACGGCAAGCAGCAGATCGTCGTCGGAAACCACGACCACTTGCTTACCGAAAAGGACGGCACGCCAAAGAACTACGCCGACCTGGCGCCACAGATCCAGGAATTGATCAAAACCGGGAAGATCATTTCAATCAAGTCGATGTGTGAGATCAAACTCGCCGGACGCTGGTTTCACTACGTACACTTCCCGTTGGGGGCCTGGCATCGGTCGCTCTACGGAAGTGCGATGATCCACGGACACTGCGTTGATGAAGAAACAGAGATCATGACAACGAGCGGATGGAGGGGTATTCGTAATATTGCAATTGGTGACGGAATATATTCATTCGATCCAAGTAGGTGCGAATTTGTACTAGATACTATCAGTCAGATTGTGAAACAAAACTACCATGGTGACGTGTATGAATTAGACACTAGGAACATATCGTTTCGCGTTACTAGTGAGCATACCATGGTACATTTTAGTCGGGGTGGTAAGTTTTTGGAATCCCCAGCTAGTGTGCTGCTAAAGCAAAATACCATGGGGCTACTTAAGGCTGGAGTGCGTAGCGGAACTCGACTGAATTTATCCGACGATCTACTTGCCCTACTTATTCTTATTGCTGCCGATGGTTCAATTAAAACAGAAACGCAGCTTGCACGGATCAAGGTTAAGCGCCCACATAAGATTGCTTATATTAAGCAGGTTTTATGTAACTTACAATTGCAATATAGTAAATACAAGCAAAAGGATGCCTCTTGGTCGTTTAATTTTTATATTCCACCAGAGCTGTTGTCATTTACTATAAAGGGACTAGATAGAAAATTAATGAGTTGTAGCCCCGATCAATTTAAGGTCATACTAGGGGCCTATGCAAATTCGGATGGTTCAGTAAATGGTAATGGCGTTATTATCTATTCCGCAAAAGAAGCAGAGATAGACCTTCTCCAGGAACTTGCTGTAATCTCTGGTTTTAGCGCAACTAAATTCACAAGGAGACATGGGTTCTCTGGTGGATTACGACATCAATTATCAGTTTATCCTAATGCAATAAGTCGCGTGCAGTCGATTCGTAGTAAACTCAAGGTCGAAAGAGTATATGGAGAGTTATTTTGGTGTATAAAATGTAAGAATCAGAATTTCATAATGCGTCGCAATGGCAAGGTTCATCTTACTGGTAATTCGCATGGTAAGTATCGGCTTTCTTGGCCACAGTCGGTTACTGACGGCAAGGCAATGGATGCCGGGGTTGACAGTCGTTCGATCGCAACCAATACCCTTGACGACAAGGGACTATATCGCCCATTCTGCATGCGGACGGAAGTGGCCCCACTAATTGCCAGTATCAAGTCCCGCAACCAGAACGACTTCAACGGCGACGCGTAATTGGCGAGTGAAGTAGTGGTAAAGGACAAGAAAGAACACGACCGGCGTAAGCTTACGAAGGAAGAAGGCGCAGCGATTTATCGGTGGCTGACGGAACGCTGGGGCCTTAGCCCGAAAGCGGGTTCGCAATTCCTGGACGAGGTGCGAGACAAACTTCCGTATCGGACAGTCGGGGAGGCATTCATGGAAGTCTGGACCTTCGCCAGGCGAGAGTACATGCTTCAGTTACTTGTCCACGTCAAGTCTGACAAGTACGATGAGCGACAGAAGGAATTGTTCATGTTCAAGACTGGTGGCTTGGATAAAGAAGATAGTTAGCCCGCTAAAATTGTGATCCACGTCTTTAAGCACCCCTGGTCGCTTGACTACACGCAGCTACTCAATAGCTACGAGCTTGCCGTTAAGTACACCAGTGAGAATCACTACGTCTTCTACATAAGAATACGTGAGGGTCGCATACGCTCCTCGGATGGGCTATCAAGGCCACTAACGGAGTACAGACTGACGCAACCCTCAAGGCTAAGCGCCGTTATGCGTGGCTGTCGCATGAGTAGCTTCAAGCCCGAATTACTAGTAACGGAAGGCGAAGGCACGACTTGTGCCTGGATAAAGAAACTGACCGAGCTATCTCAAATGATTAGAATTTGCACCGCTGATTTTCAGAAAGGGCCTAGTCTCGTAGTTCAGTACCACAATAACGATGTCCATACTTGGAATTCGACTGCATTCAGGCTCGTGATAATAACGGACCGTCCGATCAAGAGAGCTGAAGTGTTGAGTCAGGTACTCACTGAGCATAATCTAATTTGCCTTACTTCAGGACTGGCTGGTGTCATTGCTTTAGGTTAGTCGTTACAGAGCGCATTAGCACTGCGTACCGCACGGGCCTTCCGAACATTCTCGCGGCATGACTGTAGCTTTTTGATTGAGCGTGCCACTCCACCTGACGCGCCGCCCTTTAGTCCGTTGCAACTCGGGCAATGTAGCTTAGTTCCGGGGTGAATGTCGCAGTCGTAGTGGTTGACTTGTAGTTCCAAGAGGTTCTCGATCGCATTGTCTATTTCTTTTTTCATCGAACATATTATAGCACGACCCCAGATGGATAAACGACCCCTTGACCGACTGTTGGATCAGTGATAGGTTTGCCGCAGGCGGCGACCGCAACTTGCGAGGTAGGTGAGGATGAAAGCAAAAAGGCTCCTGAAGCTGGCCGACTTCCTTGAAAAGCTCCCCGAGAAGAAACGTAAGGGGAAGTTCGACATGGACACCTTCGGGAAACATGTCGGCCCACACCACCCCAAGAAGTACAACTACTGCGGCACGTCGGCATGTGCTCTTGGTTGGGCAACAACAAGCCCTTACTTCCGCCGACTTGGGCTAAAGGCCGGCTGGCGCAAAATGGGTCGGAAGGGAAGTCCAGGATATCGCTGGAGAATGGACATGAGTTACCGTAAGCTCCACGAATTCGCCGCAGCCGGGAGGTTGTTCGACATCCCAGAAATGGAAGCTTACTTCCTGTTCGGAGGTGGGGAACTAACGAGTAGGCGGAAAGTAATTCGGAGTCTGCGAAAACTAGCCAGGCTAGGAGTTACTAAGTTTAGGTTGGCACACGGGGCTAGCTATCAATGAACGGATGAAAAATCCATACTGGTTCGTAAGGAAATATGCGAAGTACGCGTTGCAGTCACTGCAACTCGCAGGCAGCTTGGTTGAGTTCTGTAAGAAGTGTGGTCGGAAACAACCGTTGGTCTGGACTGCTCCAAATAATCTATGGCTTGAGATTAACGGGAAATCTGGCGGGGTACTTTGCCCCGAATGCTTCCAATCTTGCTGTGACGCACGCGGAATCCCTGTTTGCTGGGAACCAAAAGTTAGAACCAGGGCACGCGGAAGTCAGCCAGGAAGGTAGGGTAAATTCGAATATGCCCGGTGTGTATTCCTATGCCGCGTGCCTCGCCCGTATTTGGTGCGTGCGTAGAGTACGTTACCTGTCGCCGTTGTCTCGCAATAAGAAGTCAACAGAGTCAGCGGACTGAAGGGAGATAGTCCATGGATGCGTTACCACCGAATCCACCGGCCGTAGTCAGTGCGGTATGCCCAGAACTACAGGTGCGGTCAGTTGAACTAGGGAAGCGCTTCTTTATTGTCGAGTACTGTGTTTACCGAGGGTCGGGATTTTACGCCCCGGCTACCGTAGACAGCCAACCTCACTACCCGGCACAGGCAACTGTCTATGAACTCAAGGGGGGTGTCCGGGTACGGCTCGGTCGTACATTCCCGGCTTCATGGATAGACCGAGGCTGCTTCGAAGACGATCCGGCGACACTCGTGTCTGAGGCGACAAGGAACTTCGGGAAGAAGTCCGGGAAGGTTCGAAAGAAGTAATTAGGGAGTGTGACGTAACGCAGTTTCGCTGGTCCTTTAAGCCAGAGTCGGCCAGATTAGCCGCGTCCAACTTGGTCCCATAGTTTAACAGGTTAAAACGGGCTCCTTATAAGAGCTTGACGTACGTTCAAGTCGTACTGGGACCACCTACCTATTAACGAAGGACTTAACTGTGGCGATTTCTAAACGTAGACTTGGTTGTAAGTGCACCTGCCATACCAATAATTGGCGGCTGTCGGGGTACAGGAGCCATGCTGACTGCTTGAACTGTACGAGCTTCCTGCGCTTCGAACCTAAAGTGCGGAAATTCCTTGAGCGAACCTTCAAGCCGAGCGTCGCCCCGATCCTTGGTCGCTCAACACTCCCGACCTTCAAACGGTCCCGAACGGTCCCGAACTCCTGCGCTTAGCCACGCATTCCTCCTTGCTGGAGGTTCGAAAAGGTGATAGCATGAGACGTTCCGTGGGACTGCGGCTCGGTCAACGAGCCGGGTCTCCTGGATCGATCGGGAGGTCGCTGCGTCCGTAATTATGCTGGCGTGGTACGGCCGGGCTGCTCACTCGCACGCCCGGTCGTCTCCTTTTCTGGACTATAACTGAATCGGGGTGTGGTGTGGGCGCAATTTTAGTCGCTTCGTGTCTCTGTCAGAATGCGTACCAGGACGGCCTTTATGGTCGCGGGAAGCGGCTGTTCAATCTCAAGTTCGACAAGGCCAAGGGGTCACTGTGTACCGTCTGCGGCAAGTCCGGGCCAGGCGTGGCCGTCCGTGAGGTTGCCACGAAAATCAAGCAGGCGAAGAAGGAAGAGCCGAAGGACAAGTCCGGTAAGAAGGGCAAGAAGGCAAAGTAAGCCAGTTCCTTCGTCGTCAATGCTCTATACTTTTTCCTTTTACTTCAACGACGAGTCCAGGCGGGCTATTCGTTCAAGTCGGAACTAGCCGGTGTTGAGCTGATCGAAGTCAACCCGGCGTACACGTCGCAACGCTGCTACTCCTGTGGCCACACGTGCGCATCGAATCGCGAGAACCAAGCGGAATTTCGTTGCGTGTCGTGCGGCCACGAAGCGAACGCGGACATCAACGCGGCGAAGAATATCCTTGCGGCAGGACATGCCGTCAATGCGCGTGGAGGCACACGGGTGCCGTTGAAGCGCGAACCTACTCGGGAGGTACGCCGTGCCGCGTAACTTCCGAGGAATCCTCGTCCCTTCAGGGCGGGGAGGATGTCAAAACGTAGCCAGGCTGGCTAGCCTAGGGACAGGACAGAGCGCGGCGACGCCGCTCGTCTTAGGGTGGGGGGACCTTACGTCCGGGTTCCCCCACCCTAAGACGGCCGTTGCCGGGCACCGACCAAGGCAGGCCCGAAAAGCCTACTGTTTCGGGCACGGTGCAAGTTACCACACTCTCTTGCATTTACAGGGACGCCAGAACCAAGATCTTACCCCTCCCGAGAGGGGGACCAACCGCTTCCTGCCCGACTTCCACCCCACCGTCGGGTATCGTCGGTCCCGGACAGCGCAAAAAGCCTAGTGTTTACGGGTGCGAGCTTAATTACCACACTCTCTTGCATTCCCCTCTTGCAAGGTAGTGTGGTAACTTTGCTCTCCCCTTATTCTAGGGCTCAACCGACCAAAGCGGGGAGTCCGAGGAGTCGAACCTGAGGCACCCCAGCCGCTCGGTTAGCCCGGCAGTCACAAGGTGCCATGGGACGGGGAGCCCGGTACCCCAGCCTTGAACTATACCGAGGTAGCCGGGGTGCGTGACGGTCTCTCTCCATCCCGGCCCCACGCGCAAAGGAACCCAGAAGATTCGCGTCATCGTTTTCTCCGTAACGCTTGGTTGTGTCTCGGTCTGATCACGGGGCCAGTTCTGGCATAACACGGGTCGGTACAAGCAAGGCCCCGCTTGCCTGATTTCACCAGCCGATGGTTATGCTGCCTTAACAATGAAGCTACTTCGCGACGGCAATCTACACAGATGTTTCCATAGACCTGTCCCCGTCCGAACGGCGCCGTAAAGACAGGGGTCAGGGGTCCACGTATTTTCTAACGGGCCAGATGGACGTGCAGTTGATAGACGACGTGTCGCCCAGTGCGTAACTCTTGACTCTTCCGCATAGACCAAGTACCCTCGGCCTGTCGTGGTACTTACGTTTCGCTACCGTGTCAAGAAGCCCGGTGTGCTCCCCGCGAAAGCGCGCGCCGTCAACTTCGTCTGGAACTACTGCGGCGACGTGCAGAATCAGGCACGACGCTGGGCGCGACGCTGGCCCAGCGGCTTTGACCTCTGCAAGCTCGCCGCTGGATCGACGCGACTGCTCGAACTGCACTCCGACACCGTGCAGGACATCGCCAGGCACTTCGCTCGCTCGCGCGACACGAAGCGCCGTCGGCCACGATGGCGCGCCTCGCAGGGGTCTAAGCGTGCGCTCGGCTGGGTTCCCTTCCAGTCCGCGCGTGCCATCCATCTCGACCAAAGCGGCGTGACCTACCTCGGGACTCGCTACCGACTCTGGATGCATCGCCCAGTCGAGGGCCGCGTGCTCTCTGGGTCGTTCAGTGAAGATGCGCGCGGTCGGTGGTACCTGAACCTGCAGTGCGAAGTCGAGCCCGCTGCCGCGCGCGCTGGCGAAAGTGTCGGCATCGACCTCGGGCTGAAGACGTTCGCCACGATGTCCAACGGCGAGACGATCGAGAACCCCCGACACTACCGTCGCGAGGAAGCCGCACTCGCCATCGCGCAGCGGGCTGGTCACAAGCAGCGAGCGAAGGCGATCAACGCCAAGATTTCCAATCGAAGGAAGCACGACCTGCATGTCGCCTCGCGGCGACTGGTCGATCGCTTCGCCACTATCGTTGTCGGCAACGTGAACGCCGCCAGTCTCGCCAGGACTCCGCTCGCAAAGAGCGTGCTCGACGCTGGCTGGTCGATGTTCCGTGGGATGCTCCGCTACAAAGCCAACAGGCACGGCGTGACCTACGTAGAGGCTGACGAGCGATTTTCGACGCAGACCTGTTCCGAGTGCGGAAGCCTCGGCGGCCCGAGAGGGCTGGAGGGTCTCGCAGTAAGGGAATGGGTGTGCGAGCACTGCGCTGCGGTCCACGACCGCGACGTCAATGCCGCTCGAAATATCCTGTTCTCGGGGCAGAACGTTGTCCTCCACTTGACGGAAAGCCCCAGCCTTTAGGCCGGGGAAGACGTTACCTGGGCATTCTTCGCGAAACATTTGCCGTTGCCTCAGGTAACAATGGCGGACTGAAACTCGTATCTAACTGGGTACTCAGCGCGCTTGCTGTGTCGCCGATATTAACGGCATAGTCCTTTATTAACTGACATAGGCAAGAATTCGAAGGCAGAGGCCAGCGATCGGCCAGCCAGCTAAGGATTTCGAAACGA
>Ga0163150_10005143_pt1 | contig 16984 bp, 12 predicted proteins | sample OliLakLV19P2IB_FD_148628 | JGI IMG/M metagenome (GOLD analysis project Ga0163150, IMG submission 148628) | Freshwater microbial mat bacterial communities from Lake Vanda, McMurdo Dry Valleys, Antarctica - Oligotrophic Lake LV.19.P2.IB | ecosystem: Environmental > Aquatic > Freshwater > Lake >...
AACTCGATCGCTTCGATCACATTCCAAACGTCATTCAAGGAATTGTTTATGAAGATGGACTGCTGAAGAAGGCCGCTTAATTCACACGACCACAGGATGCCTCATCCACAACATTTGGAAGTATCTCTCTCAGCAGTGTCCACATTTAAACTGTCAGTCCAGGCTAGAGTCGTGAAATAGTATTGATTGATCAAAATCACGGACACCACGCTAGTATAACAGATATGAGAGAATCAGCGCATTTGTTTAGTGGTCCTAGATGGCATGAGCTTTTGAGCTGACCCTATATATTTTCTTAGTGTTAACTCATCAATAAATGTAGGTCCAAGTATTTCGGTAGCCATTGTCTTATTTGAAAGGCTCAGTGACTTCACTTGCTCAATCACAGCGTGGTACTTCGCGATCCGTTGTTGACCAATGGGTAGAAAGAAGAAAGATGAGGTTGATTTAGAGCCAGACACCCCAAAAGTTAGTGTAAAGTGGCCAAGAAAGCCATCGACGAATAGCCTTTTTAATGCGTCCTGATCTTCAGTACCATCAAAAACGTAACCAAATTTTATAGCGGTCCCTACCTTCTCAGAAATAAGATTCGTCAATAGCCACGAAGTCATACCAGCCACGGTACCATCAGTGAGCCTATACAGCAGATAGTAGGCACGATACAACATCCTTAGCGCATCCATATACTCTATGGCATTCTTTGGCAAAGAACTAGTATAGGACGCTTTGATGTGCTCCATAACTCCTTCGTCAGTGCGACCTTCAAGTGCTTCAATTTCATTGCATACATCCGAATATGGCTTCGCTGAATGTACCTGTATGCGGATGCCAGCAGACAAGAAAGTCAGAGACGCCCGATGCTCTTTGTTGTTATCACCTCGTGTAACAACGTAAGAAAAGGAGCCTGGGCCACGTGCATACTTCTGGTCCGTGGTAGGCATGATTGCAACTTGAAGTTCATTAATGACTGACATTTGTTTCCTCCTTTCTTAGGTGCAACCTGTGGCGGTCTTTAGTAAGGACCCCATGACATGAATTTGTTAACAACGTGAATCAATATAGCCCTCTGAAGCCGTACAGTTCGTGATCAATTTCGTGACATTTTATCGAGTTAAACGCCAGTCACCTGCGTGTCGTGCGTCACGAGTTCGATGAAATCCTGTTAAAACGATTGCGAGATACTTTATGCCTCGGATGCTGTAATGATATTCCTGCTTAAAAACCCAATTATCTGGGTTACGAAACGGTAGCATTGCGAAAATGTTTGTACCGATGTAGAGACGCAAGCGGTGCCTGCGGCAAAGGCGGGGCCATGATAGATAATCGTTGTCAACCACGGACGTTTTTGGTAATTGCGGCTGCGCTTATGCAGTTCGCATGCTCGCGCGAAACGCAGCTGGATGTCCCGCCTGCGAGTCACACAAAACCGTTGGTGCAGCCCACACCGCGTGAACAAATCACTCTTAATATATCCGACATGTATGTGTACCTAAGAGATACATCATACACGATTGAATTTGATATTGTGAATGAAGGTGTGAAGTCGCAGGAGGTAGGCGCGTTCTGGTGGTACTTTGAAACTGACTCGATTGATTTCTCTGGTGACCGTGGATTTGAACCGGAACAACCGATCGGCATTTTCACAATACATACTGGAGATCCGTCACTCAGTCAGCCATTGGGCATACAAAACGAACAAACGTTCGTTCGATCGGATACAGCGGTTTTAGTGAACCTCGTTCTTGTTAGACCACAAACAGTTGTGAGAATTCGCCTTGTTTTACCGGTGAGCGAGCGCCTTTCTAATTTGTTTTCACGGGGACGGTCTATGCAAATGAGGCTCCCAGTCTATCGATCGGATGTTGTAGAGGAGTCTGATAGACAGTACGGTGTCGATACTGTGACCGTGGTCACCGAGAAGGGCATGCAACCCTATGGAAAAAGGGACTTCTTTGTCCGCAGCGTTTTGCGATTACATCCTCTCAAACGATTGGTGGATCCTGGAGTTTCTATATCTGTTGCAGCCAAATACCTCGGCACGACAGGAATCAAGAGCGTACTCAGCACGAAAAAAGTTCGACGGTGATACGGCGTTTGGTATTCGCGCCTCGTTAAGATGCGTACCCGTCTGCTAGTGTCAATAGGACTCGCGCTAACATTTCGAGCGAACACATGGGCCGCAACCATCTCTAGCGGCAGTGTTGCAACCATGGCGCGTGTATTTTGGAGCGGAGGAGTGACGGCTAAAAATGGTGCGTCAGATTACGCGCGCGCGAATGGGTTGAAAACACTTGAAATGACTGTGAGTGGAAAAGCGCTTGACTACGTAACTCAAAGGCTGCCTCAAAGTGTGTCATACATGACGATGCCGCTATGGAGAGTTTTATCAAGACGTTGGGCATCGGGAGCGACTGGCGAGGCTCATGTGTTCTTAATACCACAGGGGCCGCGTCCACTAGCGGTGAGCGCCCCGTTGCGCGCCTGCTCGAATCAAACGACGGACTACATCTGGAACCGCGCTTCACGTTCGCACTCGCGTGCCTCGCCGATGTATCCGCCTGCAAAATCTTGCAAAATTCTGCCTGATTTTGCATCGAGCTGCTGCACACTGCATCCAGATGCTGGCAGTTGCATCTCCCTCGCGGATAGGTTCAGATTACAAGCGGATATGACCTTGATTTGCATGTAGTTACATGATTTTCACCGCGTTTGCGCGATGTTCAATCCGTAAATTGATGCTAATTGTCTTGCATGCGACAGAATGTGTCGCAGTGGTGAGCAATATTGTCTTTCAACGACGGCGACATTAGAACACAACGGCGACTTTGAACCAACGGACGGAATACACTGCAACGTATGGCCGAGTTAAGCCCCGAACAACGTGCCCGCGAACAGATCGACACACAGCTTGCTGCGTGTGGGTGGGTCGTGCAGAATTACAAGCAGTATAATCCATCTGCTGGCCGTGGTATTGCGCTACGCGAAGTGCCTCTGAAGTCCGGTTCGTGCGATTATCTGTTGCTTGTCGATAGGAATGCGGTGGGTGTTGTCGAAGCGAAGAAAGAAGGCACGCGACTTTCAGGTGTTGCGGAACAATCGGCATACTATGCCGTGAATCTGCCGGACATGATACAGTCGAGTGCGAGCGCTTCGCTGCCCTTCCTCTACGAAACAACAGGCATCGAAACGTTTTTTCGGGATGCACGCGATCCTGAACCTCGTTCGCGACGCGTGTACACGTTCCATCGGCCAGAGACCCTTGCCGAATGGATGTCAGAGGCTGATACTCTACGCCGACGCCTGTCGAATATGCAAGTCGCGTTTCCACTGCCTACGCAAGGACTTCGCGACTGTCAGATAGAAGGCATCACCAATCTCGAACAGTCGTTTGCAAAGGCCGATCCGCGTGCGCTTATTCAGATGGCGACAGGTGCGGGCAAGACGTACACGGCATGCAGCTTTGCATACCGACTGATTAAGTATGGTGGTGCGAAGCGGATACTGTTTCTTGTCGACCGTGCAAACCTCGGACGTCAGGCGGTGACGGAGTTTCAGCAGTTCGTTGCGCCGGACACTGGACGTAAGTTCACGGAGGTGTACAACGTTCAGCACTTGCAGTCGAACACGATCGATCCTGTTGCACGCGTTACGATTTGCACGATACAACGACTGTACTCCATCCTGCGTGGCGAAGAACTCGACCCTGAACTCGACGAAGTATCTGGGTTCGAGATAGCGAACGCCGACGGACGTCCCAAGGATGTTGCATACAACGCGCGTGTACCAATCGAGACCTTCGATTTCATTGTTACCGACGAATGCCATCGTTCCATCTATGGCTTATGGCGTCAGGTTCTCGAATACTTCGATGCATTCCTTGTCGGCCTAACGGCAACACCAGCAAAACAAACCATTGCATTCTTCGGACAGAACCTCGTGATGGAATACAATCACGAACGTGCTGTTGCCGACGGTGTTAACGTTGGTTACGATGTGTATCGGATAAAAACTCAAGTCACGGAAGAGGGCGGCAAGGTCGAGAAAGGCTTTTACGTAGACAAACGCAGCAAGGCTACGCGAGCGCGGCGCCAAGAACAAACCGACGACGACTTTACGTACTCTGCAACCGATCTTGATAGGTCCGTCGTCGTAGAGTCGCAGATACGCACCGTGCTCAGGGCATTCAAAGAAGCGCTCTTTACGGAGCTGTTTCCTGGACGCACCCTTGTGCCAAAGACGCTCATTTTCTGCAAGGACGATTCGCACGCAGAAGACACGGTGCATCTCGTGCGCGAAGTGTTCGGCAAGGGCAACGACTTCGCAAAGAAGATCACCTACAAAACATACAACACAGAAACGAAGAGCTATGCGAAGTCGGAGACACTCATTCAGGAGTTTCGCACATCGCCACAGCTTCGCATTGCCGTTACCGTAGACATGATTGCAACGGGCACCGACATAAAGCCCCTTGAATGCCTACTCTTCTTGCGCGACACACGAAGCCGCACATACTTCGAACAGATGAAGGGGCGGGGCACGCGTGTACTTACTGCAACAGACTTGCAAGCAGTAAGCGGCGAAGACGCGAAGGCAAAAACACACTTCGTAATTGTCGATGCCGTTGGAGTATGCGAAACCGACAAAACCGATTCACGTCCGCTCGAACGCAAACGCTCCGTCGGCTTCGGTCAACTACTGCTCGGCGTTGCCCTTGGCAAACGCGACGAAGACGTGCTCACCTCTCTTGCCGGACGCCTGGCACGACTCGACAGAGAAATCTCCCGCGACGAATCGGCACAACTCGCCGACCTCGCTGGCGGCAAGTCCATCGCAGAACTCGCAGGCGCACTGCTACGCTCCATCGACCCCGACGTCATCGCAGAACGCGCAATGGTTTTGCAAGGGTCTGTAGAAGGGTCTGCCTCCGTAGAACCAACCCCCGCCATTGTAATAAAAGCAAGCAAACAACTTGTCGACGAAGCATGCATAGCGTTCGACGACCCGGCATTCCGCTTTGCACTCGAACAGGCAAAGCAAGAGGCCGAGCAAACACTCGATACCTCAACCGTCGATATAGTGCTAAGTCAGGGCTACGATGCAGCGGCAAAAGAAAAAGCTGCTGGCGTTGTTCAGGATTTCCGCAACTACATCACAGCAAACCAAGCCGAGATCGACGCCTTGCAGATACTCTATAGTCGTCCGTACAAGCAGCGCCTCACCGAATCCATGCTCAAAGACCTCGAAAAGAAACTCCGCGACACCCGCGCCGACTGGACTGAGGTTGAGCGTTGCGTATGAATTGGAGTTTGTCGTTGACGTAAACCTTCAGCGTTCATCACGGTTGAGGGCCGCGATTTTACACCGAGCATTTATATAAAGGATGACCAAATGAGAATCAAGAGTATCCGCATCGAGAATTTCAGAAGTTTTCAGGACGAAACACTTTTGCTAAATCGCTATACATGTTTAGTCGGCCCGAACGGTGCTGGGAAGTCGTCCGTATTAGCTGCACTCAATGTGTTCTTTCGTGAGCAGTCTGGTGCCCCTACTGACATCAGTAAACTAACTGACGAAGATTACTTCGTCAAGAATACCGAATCGCCAGTCCGCAGAAACACCTGTCAATACTTAATGAATTCTGGCCATCCACCTACAACGACAGTCTTCATGTGCAGCTGAATCAGATCATCCAGGATGATCCTGAGGGTCTGAAGCATTGGTAATCACACTCAACCTTAAATACTATGGCATCAGAACATTTAAGCACAGGGTTGGGTGAGTATCGATTCGGACATACCCAGCACCTTCATTTTTATTGACCTTCGACTATGTCCAGCGACAATAAGGCACCTGCTAAATCTTTGAGGCTCTCCTCACAGTTGAGAGAGTTCGTTAACGACTCAGTGATTCAGCGCTCCATTGTTTATGCAAAGAAAGACGATGGCGTGTGGGATCAATGCTGGGCAGCATTCGACGCGTTCGACGATACCAGTGAGGCAATAGTCGCATTCTCAGGGAGTGAGCACGGTCTTTTTCAAAAGCATCCGTACCTAGCGACGTACGGTCTAATGCAGGCACTTGTAGTACAGCAAGACTCCTTGAATTACATTGAGAGGTACTTGTTCGGCAATGACCACGTAATTGACTTCAAGAGTAAGAAAAATGCGCCGCTGTTGGAGATTCGAAATATTCGAAATGAGACCATAGGTCACCCGGTTGTAACAGAGCGAGTGAAGGGCAAATCCAGTTATGTAAATGACGAGATTACATCCTGCACGATCATCCGAGTTTCTATTAGTGAAGTAGGTTTTGAATACCTGCTATGGAAGTCATCGGGTGTGGAAACGCGTACAGTAAATTTTTCGCAGATAATCGCCCAACAGAGCGAGTGTGTTAACAACGAACTGAAAGCCATGCTTGAAAAATTGGAAAAGGCCGAGAAGGCTCATAAATCAAAGTTCAGGGGTGATCATCTCGCGCGATTCATGAAGATGTCGTCGTATGATAAGGGTGTCTTGAGACAAGTCGCACATGGACATATACTGGGAATCTCAGTCCTCAACAAGTTGACAGAAGAGTTTAAAATGGTTGTAGCGGGGCTCGAGGCGCGTTATGGCCCGCTTGATGGGGTACCATCAGTCACAGGCACTGTTGAAGTTCTGAAGCGCGTTGGACACGTGCTTATGAGAATGCGACCGTTCATTAATGGGGAGAGCAACCCCCTTGATTATGAGATATATGTAGCCTATTTGATTCAGCAAGTTGAGGAACTCAGGGACCATCTAGAAGAAATAGATAACGCGTTTGGTAGTCCACCTAGAAAAAGAATAGAACCGCTATCCTTTGAGCGGATTATCATTCGCGATGTGCCTGTGAACAAGAAGGTTAAGCGAACGAAGCGTTAGTCGTACGTCACGCATTATGTTGTCGTGGTTAGGCGGCGCAGTAGCGCATCGGCAGGTATTCAGTTTAACCCATCTTGATTCGAATCTTCTCAAGGTGGAGCTCAAACTCTTCCTGTGACTTGCTAACTGCTCAAATACGATTCATTCCCTTCCGCAACCTGATTTTCTCCAGGTGCAGCTCATACGCTTCCCGCGATATGAATTCGATTAACGCTCGGATCCACCGCGACGGAATGTGACCGTCGGACATACCTAGTTCGCTCACGAACGTGTGACTCCGTTCGATGTAGTTGCCAAATTCTTTGCACGTATAGCCGGCCATCTTCAGGATGGACCGAAACTCACGTTTGGTGATGTCGAGTAACGCTCGAGGGATGTTCCCTTGTGGTTGGGTGCTTTGCATGGTGACGGATACCTATGTGAGGAAAAGTGCCGAGAAGTTGATAAGCCGACTAGCCTATTGGTGCAATATTGGTGCAGTTTCTTGTTCAATGATATCGTAAGTTGTTGAAATACAAGGATACACCTTCTGTTTTTGATATCACGAGTGGGACCTATTAGAGCATGGCACGCAAAGTCAGATGTCCAGGTTCGATCTTCGCGAGGAAGGGCTACAGCACGCGCTTGTACGTGAAGTTCAAGGGTAAACTGATTGCTACAGGCCTGACGGATACTAAACAGAATCGAAGGGTCTGCGAGGACATGCTTTGGATACTTTGGCGGCGTAGTATGGGGATGTCCGATGTCGAAGGGTATGCAAACGCTGAATTGGTTGATGAGCCGCAACTGACACGCGGAGGCCTACATGCAGTGCACGAGGCCAGGGAGAAGTTCGACGCATGGATGGTGGCTACTCGCAAGGCGATTAAGACGATTGCGGCGTATCGCGAAGGAATCATGCTGGTCGATCCGCAGGATATGACAGCCGATGAGTTTGAGGCGGCTGCAATGCGGTACGTAACGAAGTCTGGGGTATCGCCTGCGTCGGTGAACATTAGGATGAGGAACTTCCGGGTATTCGCTCGCTGGTGCGTAAAGCACCGTCTGCTTGACCGTGAGCCGAACGTAATGGAGTATTCGCCGAAGGCTGTAAGGAAGCCCGTAGTGGTGCTGACGACGGAGGAATGGACCCGGGTCTTAGACGCGGTTATTACACGGCGTAAACATGCAGGCGCACCGATATTCGTTCGGTTTCTAGAGTTCTTGATGGCAACGGGACTTCGCGTGACAGAAGCGATGACAATCAAACGGCGACAGGTAACCACGTTCGATGGCGTGCCATTGCTGAAGATGTCGAACAAGGTTGATGGAGACGAAGAGTACATTCCTCTTTCTACGAAGGCCACCGACATCGTCAACGAACGACTCAAGACAACCATGCACGATACCGATCAGTTGTGGCCGTGGAGAGCGTCGTCGTACTCAAGCCTTCTGCGGATGTTCAACGAGGCATTAGTGTCGGCGGGAATCGATACCGACCGTCGCTCGGGGTTTCATATTATTCGCAAGACGTTCCGCCACCGCCTGAAGCAAGCGGGTGTCTCGTTAGGCGATGCGAAGTCGCTGCTCAGGCACCGCAGCATTAATGTAACGGAGCAATACTATACATACTATGCTGCATTGGACTTGAAGAAAGCCTTGGATATGGCCGAGACATGGAAGGCAGATGCAGGTCAAGGATCGCTAACTGCACCTAATTGACAAGACTGAGCCGTCTGATTTAATGCACCAATACTGCACCCAAACTGCACCAATGCCCTGTATGAAAGTGTCAGAAAGTGTTCGAAAATGCAACATTCCGCAACATTCCAAATGAAGTGTTTTATCGGTATCGGGCAAGAAAAAACCCCGTAAGACGTTGATCTTACAGGGTTTAATTTCTGTGCTCCCTCGGGGACTCGAACCCCGGGCCCTCTGATTAAGAGTCAGATGCTCTAACCAGCTGAGCTAAGGAAGCGGGCAAATTTACGGAGTTGGGACCAAACTGCCGAGCACCAAATGTGCAGCTCCGCAGATGCTTGCGAATGCTGTGTTGGTTTGTTCGGATGTTAATACTGCTTCGCTGTGAAACTTCTGAAGACACCTACGGCGCTAACGATTGCCCAGACGCCTTCGAGTAGTATGAAGCCATACTGGACATCAATGATTGCGACGATCGTGAGTACAGTTGAGCCAACGAAATTCAACGACGTGTACAGTATGTCTGTGGAGTTCATTCGTTTGAATTGAAGCGCAACAAATGGGACAAGACAACACAGCGCGCCAACGACGGAAATAATCTGAAGTATCATGAAGCAATCATACACCAAATAATTGACCCCAGTCGTAGCAATCGAGAGGGGTGCGAGTGTCGCGCGGGTGTTCTTCTAACGCGGAGCGCGGAGCGCGAACGTGACTTTGTCACGCGTAACCAACATGAGGGCACGGACGATGGCCTTGCGGTTGCCCGATCGGAGTTCGGCCCACCAGATGGGGAGGTGGCCTGCGTGCTTTTCGCGCTCGATGGTGAAGCCGAAGGACTTCAATGTCTTGCGGAGCGAGGCTTCGGTGTAGGTGTGCGGGTGGCCCGGGTCGAGAACGAAGCGCTCCATGAGCCAACGGACAGCGTAACCCCAGAAACTGTAAACATGCTGACGAAAGTAGACCTGTCCTCCGGGCTTGATAACACGCTTCATCTCGGCGATGATCTGCAATGGTTCTTGACCGTGGTCGAGGACGTTGTCCATGATGACAAGGTCGAAACGACTATCTGGGAACGGTAACTCCTCGCCACGTGCCGTGTAGTAGTGCGTGCGAGGGTCGCGCGCTGCTACGAACTCGGGGACCGTTGAATAAAACGATACGAGTGGATCGATGGCGTGTTTGTCGTCGCTGTCGAGATCGGTAACTGTGCCAGCCGGACCGCATCCGATTTCGAGGATGGCTGTTGTCTTGGTTACTGTGCCTGGCGGCATGAATTCGTTTACTTCTCTCGAATACGTCTTAAAGTAATTGAGGTCGAGAACTGCTTTGCGATTGTCCCACCACGACTTCTCATACTTCTGCGCCTTTTCCCATCTGCTTCTGTCTGTCATTGTAATTCTTTTCTATTGTGACTCTAAGATGCTGCGATGAACCATTGTTATCAGCGGAACAGATTCAACAGGATGCCATCGTTCGCAGCAAACGATGCGGCAAAGACGAGGGAGATGATGGCCATGAGTTTAATAAGAATGTTTAACGACGGGCCCGATGTGTCTTTGAACGGATCGCCAACAGTGTCGCCTACAACAGCAGCCTTGTGTGTGTCAGAACCCTTGCCGCCATGCACACCAGTTTCGATGTACTTCTTTGCATTGTCCCAGGCACCACCAGAGTTGGCCATCGAGATTGCAAGCATTACACCAACGATCAGGGCACCGATAAGCAAGCCAGCAAGCATCTGCACACCGAACAAGAAACCAACAAGAAGTGGTGTAAGAATTACAAGCAGTCCCGGTGGAATCATTTCGCGAATGGAGGCCTTGGTCGAGATGTCTACGCATTTCGCGTAATCCGGACGTCCTGTGCCTTCCATGATGCCAGGAATGGTGCGAAACTGACGTCGCACTTCTTCGATCATGTCGAACGCCGCTTTGCCTACGCTCTTCATGGTCATAGCGGAGAATGCAAATGGTAAGGCGCCGCCTACCAGAAGACCGCTTAACACCAAAGGCTCGGTTATGTTCAGGCTAAGGGTCTTGCCCTGCTCGGCCATGACGTGTCCTGCGCGCGTTAGGAACGCGCTTGTGAGTGCGAGGGAGGTAAGAGCTGCTGAACCGATTGCAAAGCCCTTACCGATCGCTGCTGTCGTGTTGCCTGCCGCGTCGAGTGCGTCTGTGCGTTTGCGAATGTCCGCACCCATGTGAGCCATCTCAGCAATGCCGCCTGCATTGTCTGATGTCGGACCGTATGCATCGATCGTTAGACCAACAGCAATCGTTCCGAGCATTCCAATAGCTGTAAGCGCAATGCCGTACATGCCTGCTGCCATGTAACCAGCAACAACACTAATTGCAATGAGAAGCATTGGCAGTACAGCGGAGTTGTAACCAAGGGCGAGTCCGTAGATGATGCCAGTTGCAGCACCGGTCTTCGATGCATCGGCGACTTCACGTACGGGCTTGAATCGGTGTGATGTGTAGTATTCTGTAAGCAGACCAATGAGAAGCCCCGCGATGAGTCCGGACGCAAGCGCAATAAACACACGCATACCTGTGACTTCAATCGCACCCATCATGAACGTGGTATCGCCGAATGCCCAGTTCGTAACAGGGTAGAGAGCAGCGAGCATGAGTAGCGTCGAGATAACAAGAGCCCCTTTGAGAGCCCCTTCAACTTTTTCTTCCGACTTCGCACGAACAAAAAAGAGCGAGACGATCGAGGCAAGAATGCCTACGCCGTTCACAAGCATTGGGAAGAGCAGGATGCTCAAGTTGCGTGCTTCGTCGGGCGTGGCCACGTAGGCTGCAGCGCCGATTACAAGTGCAGCACATGTCGATTCTGCAACCGAGCCGAACAAGTCGGCACCCATGCCTGCAATGTCTCCGACGTTATCACCGACGTTGTCTGCAATTACTGCAGGGTTACGCGGATCGTCTTCTGGAATGCCTGCTTCTACTTTACCAACAAGGTCAGCACCAACATCTGCGGCCTTCGTGTAGATGCCACCACCAACACGTGCGAAGAGTGCAACAGCAGAGCCGCCGAGGCCGAAGCCAGCGAGGATTTCCATCTGCAGCTCGCGTGTCATTCCATTCATACCCATTGGCATGAGAGCATCGATGCCGAGCCATACGAGCATCATGCCGATAACGGCAAGTCCGGTTAGGCCGAAGCCCATTACGCTGCCCGTGTTGAATGCAACAGAGAATGCGCGTTCGAGCGAGATGCGGGCGGCGGCGGCGGTACGGACGTTACCCTTAGTGGCAATCTTCATTCCAATGAAGCCAGCCAGAACTGAGGTGGTTGCGCCGATGATGAATGCTGCGGCCGTATACATGCCATTGTGCACGGTAGCCACAATAACAACAGCAAAGAGAATCATAAATATGCTTAGTACACGGTATTCGCGACTAAGGAAGGCCATTGCGCCTTCGGCAATTGCAGATGAAATCTCGTTGAGTTTCGTTAGCTCCTGCGCAGAAGCCGCTCCGTCTTCGACCTTGACGGCCAGAACACGTTGACGGTAGAATGCAGCGACGATGAGCGACAGGGCTCCAAGACCAAGGATTAGACCGACAATCATGCAGAACCTTTCGTTTTAGTAAATTCGCACCCCACCAAGGGACTCTTAGCTCAGTTGGTTAGAGCGCTACGTTGACATCGTAGAGGTCGCTGGTTCGAATCCAGTAGGGTCCACAAGTAGAGTTACTTCGACTTCATTTCGGTAAGTGTGAGCGACTTTGGACGGACGATAGGGGCGCCCATCATGCGATTCACGACCATCTGCGAGCAGAGTCCGATCGCACGCGACACACCAAACATTACCGTATAGAAGTCGAACTCTTTCATGCCGAATGCATAGAGCAGAGAGCCCGAATACGCATCGACATTTGGCCATGGGTTCTTGGCCTTGCCTTGTTCGACAAGTACTTCTGGCACAACCTTAAAGATGCGTTGCACAATGGCCACGTTGTCGTCTACGATGCCGTGGCTCACCGCAAACTCATGGAATGCAGTAAAGCGTGGGTCGACAACGCGCAACACGGCGTGTCCGTAACCCGGAATAACCTGACCGTTCTTCAGACGCTCCCATGTGTAGGCGCGAATCTCGTCTTCGCTTGGTACACCGTTGAATTTTTCTTTTACATCGAGAATAAAGCGTAGGCATTCCTGATTTGCAAGGCCATGAAGAGGTCCGGCAAGGCCGCCCATTGCCGCCGACACGCTGTAATACGCGTCGCTGAGAGCAGAGCTGACAACGTATGACGTCATGGCGCTTACGTTGCCGCCTTCGTGGTCGCTATGTAACACCAGATACAAACGCAGCAGATCTTTCCACTCTTTAGAATCGCTCACGCCAAGCATGTGCGCAAAGTTGTTCGACAGATCCTGATCGTCTGTAAGAGGAGCAATAACGTCGCCCTTGTCAAAGCGAATGCGATACACTGCTGCAGCTATGCCGGGCATCGAAGCAATGAGCCTTACAGCGTCATTTACCATCGATTGCCACAAAGCGTCCTTGCCAGCCCCCTTGTCGTACGCAGCTCGGAACGCAGACTCTTTTTCCATAGCTAGCAGACCGACACTTAGCATGGCCATAGGATGTGCATCCTTGGGCATCGCCTTTAATGTGTCTACCACATACTGCGGAATGGCATAGAATTTCGCGAACTCTGATTGTAATGCGTCGAGCTCTTCGGCAGTCGCACGACGTCCGGTGACCAGCAGCCAGAACGTCTCTTCTGGTGTGATATTCGTCAGCTCCATGATAGGAATGTTGCGAATACGAAGGCCTTCGTCAGCCGAAACACTCGATGTGTCGCAGATAAGTGCAGGGACGCCACGCATTCCACCGAGTACTTGCTCGATGGTAACTGAGCCCAACACCGTCTCTCCGCGTTCCTTGAGAAGGGCTCCACGAGTGGTGCGAAGCGACTCGGCTTGCTCTTGTAATGCTTTGTGCAGGATGCTCATTGTATATCTCCGGTGCCGAAATAGCCTGCAAAACTACGAACACCATAGTTTAGCAGTAACATCTGGATTGAACAATGACAACGAATAAAATCGGCGTGATCATCAGCCACGAGTATTTGTCGCGTGTAAAGGCTAAGTGGTTCCTGCTTACGACCCTTCTGGCGCCCCTTGCCCTGGTTGTTATGGTGATGATTCCGGTGCTCGCAGCGGTGCTTGCAGGCGATGGGAACGAAGGCAAGGTTGCGGTGATGGATCGGACGGGAATTCTGGCTGATAAGGTCGTGAATACCGACACGTCGGTCTACATCCACGCTGGCAGTGCTACCGAAGCGCAACTCAAGGAAAAGGTCAAGGGCATGGTGTTACAGGCCTACGTGGTAATTCCGGCCGATGTGCTCGATAGCGGACGTGTTCTAATGTACTCGCGGGGTGGATCGGGCTTTTCGTTCGAAAAAAGCGTTTCACGCACTATCGAGCCATTTGTAGTAAAGGCCAGACTGCTCAGAGCCGGCACCGACACAAGCGTGATTAGGCTTGTCGAGGACGGCATTGCTGTGCAGTCGCTTAAGATTACCGAACAAGGACTCGAAGAGGATAGATCTGGAGCTTCTGCTGCTATTGGTTACGGCGCTGGCATTGTTATCTATATGCTCATCTTCCTGTATGGCTCTATGGTAATGCGAGGTGTAGTAGAAGAGAAGGCTAATCGCATTGTCGAGGTGCTGGCATCCTCGGCACGTCCGTTCCAGATTATGATGGGCAAGGTAATTGGAATCGGACTTGTTGGGCTTACACAACTAACGTTGTGGTTCATACTCGGAACGGTTGCCTTGTTGGCTCTTGCTACACTCATCCCTGGCACGAGCAGTGCCGACACTGTGGCACAACTTCAGCAAATGCAACAGATGCAGCAACAGATGCCAATGGCAACGCCTGCTCAGGGCATGCAGATCGGTGAAGTCTCATTGCCATCAATACCACCGTTGTTCTTTGTTCTCTTTCTGTTTTACTTCCTTGTGGGCTACTTCATTTACGCTACGTTTTATGCCGCTGTCGGATCGGCAGTTGATCAGGAAGCCGATGCAAATTCTATAGCATTCCCAATCGCTCTGCCCGTAATTCTATGTCTACTGTTTATAGGTAACGTTCTTGCGTCGCCAAATGGCACGACAGCGGTTGTTTTATCGCTAATTCCGTTGTTCACACCAATCCTAATGACTGTGCGCATTGCCGCAACGGATGTGCCTGCCTGGCAGATACTTCTTTCAATCGTTCTTACAACAGGCACCTTCTTTGGTGCAGTGTGGGTTGCATCGCGCATCTACCGTATAGGAATTCTCTCCTACGGCAAGGCACCTACCTTCAAACAAATCTTCAAGTGGATTCGGTTCAACGCTTAGCGGGTAATGACAAGGGGCAACGAAAGGGGCTGTCCATTTTCAACCACACGAACAGTATAAGAACCATTTGCAAGCTCTGCGACAGAAAATGTCGATGTGGTCGTATTCGCATCGATAACCTTTGTTATTAACGTGCGACCGATCGAATCGACAATTGAAATGTAGGCGGGTGCACTCGACATCGAGCGTTGTAGTGTGCATGCATCGTCAGCAGGGTTGGGCGATAGGCTTATCGAGCGAGGGTTGACGCCATCGGCGTCGTCTACATTTACTGTCTTTTCGATCTGGACCAGAGAACGCAGTTTCGTGCCCGCGTTAATACCGCTGACTTTCTGGGCTGTAAGCACGATACGTCCAGACACGTCGGACGTAAGCACCGTATCAATGTCTACACCGTTCACGTCGGTGTACTGCACGTTCACTGGTAGCGTTGTAAACACGGGGATTGTTGTGTCAGACACGTGTTGCACCTGCTGCAGCTCTACGTTCCAGTTTGCACCGGCGCGACGATAGGTCACAACTAGCTTGGCCCAGCCCTTTCCAAAGACCCATTCATTAAAAAATGACGTCAGGTCCTTGCCCGAAACCAATTCAAGGCTTGCCTTCATATCGGCAGTTGTTGCTGTGCTGTTGAAATGTGCTGTCAGGTAATTGCGGAGTCCGCCAAAGAAGGCGCTGTCGCCAAGATGCCACCGCAACATGCCTAACACGACGGCACCTTTCGAGTAAATCGTGACGGGATAGTTCGACGAAGGTGCTTTCCTCGGGAAGTCATACAGTGCGAAGACGCCTTCAGATTTACTTGTCGATTTTATATAATCGTTTACTTTACCGTTGACGTACGTAAGGTAACCCGGAAAACCGAACAGCTCCTCGCGCCACAGACACTCGCTGTACGTAGCGAAACTTTCAGTCAGCCATGCATGACGAAAGTCGAGTGGAGACACGAGGTCGCCAAACCATTGATGTGCGAGTTCGTGCAGTGCCACATCGTTAATGGTATCGCGACGTTGTATCAACGATACGGGGTATGAAATCATCGTCTGATGCTCCATAGCACCACGGAACGTTCCGCAGTATCCAATTTTCTCGAATGGGTACGGAATAAATCGTGATTCAAGCATCTGCACCATGCGTGGCAGCAGCTTGAAGGCAATACGCGCCGATGCCGAGTCGCGTGCAAGCGTGTATATCTCGATTGGTGTTGCACCTGCATTCGATTTCAACAGTACATACGGAGCAATAGAAAAGGTTAGCAAATACGTAGCGAATGGTTCGGCAGTTGTCCATTCAACAATGCGACGTCCGGCCACCACAGTATCACTCGTCCGTGCACCAACCGAAGCCGCGTCATAATTCGCAGGCACGTTAAACACCCCACGAAACATTGCTTTATCGGATGGATGGTCGTAGCAGGGCAGCCAGTGTTGCGTGGTGCTTACTTGTGGAGAAAAGAATCCCACGCCTAGGCCATAGAGCACCTGGTCTTCGAAATGGACGCCGCCCCATGGCTGCGAGCCCCCTTCATCGGTCATCGTCCCCGAATAATACATGGTAAGTGTATCGACGTCATCGATTTGCACCATGTGTCCCGCAGAAAAGCTGTAGTACTGCATCGTATCGGTACCTAGCAGTGGTTCCTTCTGCGTTCGTGGCGCAACGCGGAGTCCGCGCATGAAGGCCGAGTCGATGTTGCACGAAAGCAAATGCGCAAACACGGTAGGGGGCTCACTTAGCGTCGAAGGGGCTGTCCATCGCACCACCATCTTCACCACGCCCCGAATCTCTCTTGTGGGCACAGTATCGACATGAATGTCGGCGTCGTAGCTAAGCACATCGAAACGTTGCTGACGGAATTCCGTGGGCAGGCTAATCTGTTGTGAGGAGAGCATTGTAGGCAACGTCAACACGATTGCAACTGCAAGGAGCACAGACAGGTTCGAACATGAAACGTTCATTTGGAAGCGACTATGCTTGCGAGTTGATTTCATTCTTCAAAATACGAACACCACGAAATGCGGG
>Ga0163150_10005144_pt1 | contig 16982 bp, 15 predicted proteins | sample OliLakLV19P2IB_FD_148628 | JGI IMG/M metagenome (GOLD analysis project Ga0163150, IMG submission 148628) | Freshwater microbial mat bacterial communities from Lake Vanda, McMurdo Dry Valleys, Antarctica - Oligotrophic Lake LV.19.P2.IB | ecosystem: Environmental > Aquatic > Freshwater > Lake >...
CCTTCAACCTGCCGGAATTCATCGCCTTCCGTGACTTGCACTTCGCCACGTTCGACCGTTACCTGTGTTTCGTTGTTGATGTGCGAAACACTGAACACCGTGCCGAAAACAGTGACTTGGCCCCGCGGCGTATGAATTTTGAACAGTCGCCCGTCACGACCAACATCAAGCCAGATGCGCCCGTAGTCCAACATGACGCTGCGCGCATCTTCGACACGGACGCGGGAGTTTTCGCCGATCTTCAATGAAGTCGGCCCGGTCAACGACAACATGATCCCGCTGCCGGATCTGGTTTCCAATTGATCCCCACGCAGGACGAATTCACTCAAGCCAGCCGGCTCGCCGCTGGGCGCGTCTTTGGGTGCGTGTACCGTGACGCCCGACGCCGCGGTCACGACGCCAATCGACATCGCGACGAGCGGCTCCGGCGTTTCGGGCAGGCTGTATCGCAGGACCAGCGTGACAAACAAAAGAATCGCGATCGCCGCCACAGGCATCAACCGTCCAACGCGCCCCCACAACGAAATGGGGTGTTTGGCCCGTTCGTTGATGAGATCGACTACGGAGTCGTGAATACGCACCGATTCGATTTCAGGCAGGTGCGCAACGATCCGGTACCGTAACGAATGCGTGAGGCGTTCGCCCGAGTACGCCGAGAACAGCATCGCGTTGGCCCGCTGTTGCGCACGCAAGGAATCCTTGCAGATAGGGCACTCATCGACATGCTGCTCGAATATAGCGCGCTCCGACGCGCCGACTTCGCCGTCGATATATGCCTGAAGGCTATTCTCTATTTGCGTACACGAAACCAATTTGACTCACCTTTGCCTTCGTCTTGCAGCGAATCGCGTAACTTCCGGACCGCTTGTTGTAAAATTCCTCGAATTTCCTCTTGGGATTCCCCGGTGAACTCGCTAATTTCTTCATAGCTAAGCTCTTGAAGGAACCGCAACACAACCGGTAACCGGTACCGTTCCGGCAAGGTGTCCACCGCGCGTTGAATGCGATCGTACAACTCCGTTCGCTCGGCATCGCTTGCTGGTCCCTGCCTGTGATCTTCAATTGATATGGGCCGCTTATAAGGAAGCGGCGTTTCACTGTTCAGTCGCTTTGCGTGCTTGCGAAGCCAGTTCGCCGCGGTGCGGCTGGTGATTTCGCGTAACCAGGGTCCAAAACTGTGCGGATCGTTCAGTCGCCGAAGGTTCCGGTACGCCTGAAAAAAAGCGTCCTGCGCGACATCCTCCGCTGCGCCGTGCCGCCCCACATAATAGTATGCAGTGGCGAATACGGCCCCTTGATAGTGTTCCACCAACCGGCCGAATGCGTCGGTGTCCCCGTCCAAACACAGGTACACCAGCTGTGCGTCTTCAAACTGCATAGCAGGGTCAGTTCATGTTTGTCCGTTGAATTCCGAGTCCGAGCGTCTTAAACTGTTCGTCATGAAGTAACGTTTTCCGTGAAGCAAGGCATGAATCGCGCCAATATGGAACATAATTCAGGCTGAAATGAATTTTTATTTCAAATGTGATTCAGGTATCCTATTAGCCACCATACCACTGCTAGGTGTAGCAAACGACAATTACGTAAGGGATTGTCGTTAGCACGGTAGAATGAAGCTGAGACATGAGGGCATGCCGCAGTGGATCGGAGGACATCTGAATCAGATTTCAGTCGTAATTCCCGCTTACAATGAAGAGCAGTTTCTGCCTGCCACCATCGCGTCAATTCGGCGCGCCGAAGCCCATCTGGGTAAGCCCGTGGAGATTGTAGTCGCGGACAATATGAGCACCGACTGCACCGCAAGCGTTGCGCTGTCGTTGGGCGCTCGTGTCGTGCCTGTGGAGGTCCGGTGCATCTCAACCGTGCGCAACCGGGGCGCTGCGGCTGCCACCGGCGACTATCTGGTTTTCGTAGACGCCGACGACCACATGTCGGAGAATTTGCTTTCCGAGGTCCGCCGCACGCTCGATAGCGGCCGCTATATTGGAGGTGGAGTCGCACGCACGCGGTACGACCGGGACAGCCTGGGAATACGTTTTACACATGGCTTGGTCCAAACCGCCCTGTCCTTTACCGGCCTCTCAATGTTTCTCTTTTACACCTCCGCCGAAAACTTTGCCGCGATGCATGGATTCGACGAAACGCTGTTATGCACCGAAGATTATGATTTCGCCAGACGGCTCCGCGTGCTGGCCCGCAAACGGGGTCTCCGCTATAAAAATATGCGGTCGGCCCACCTCGTAAAGTCGGCCCGCAAATTTGGTGAATTTGGCGACTGGGCGTTCCTGCGAAAGCCAATCCTTTCCATTCGGGCGGCGATGAACGACGGTGACGCGGCATATGAGCTTTGGTACAAACCCCGCCGCGACAATTCTGGAATTGGATTCGACCAATTGCGGTCTGAATCCTCCGTGGTTTGCACGGACGACGCTTAGATTTGCGTTTGTCTCGATTTAGTGCTGGTCCGGTTGGCGCTTCAATTCGTTCCGCGCGCGGATTAAGAATCAAGCGGCCAAGCCGAATACAATAAAGCCTCACCCGCGCCTGCGATTGTAATTGATTTTTCATCGGCAGATATCAAACCACATGATCCGGGTTCAATTATTGTTTTCCCTGTTCCGCATGAAACACCTAATGTGCAATTTATGGAAAACAGGATTAGAAACTGTCCCGGTTTTTCGACTTCACATTCTCCATGAATACACAAATGCGTCGTGACGAAATAGTCTGATAGTGAGAGGACTTTCGTACTGGTAATCTTTATTTCCCTATTTTTATGTCCAGAAGCCTCACGCCACGCTGGAAAAGCGGCGAGATTCGTTGCGCGAAGGCCTTTTTCAATATGAAGCTCCCTCCTTTTACCATTAGCATCACAACGGTTCCAATCGTAAAGACGATAGGTGAGATCGCTGTTTTGCTGAATTTCAGCGAGGAGGATTCCGCCCCCGATTGCATGTACTGTTCCTGCTTCGACAAGAACCGAATCGCCGGCGGCGACGTCCCGGCGAACGAGAAAATTCTCTAAGGTCCCTCTTGTAATGGCATCTTTGATTTTTTCCCCGGTTGCCCCTGGCTCAATTCCCACGAAAAGTTGTGACCCGGGTTCAGCATGAATGACATACCACATTTCGGTTTTGCCGACGTCTGGTTCTTGCGAGGCTATTGCGGTTTCGTCATCGGGATGAACCTGAACGGAGAGGGGCTCATTCGCGTCTAATATCTTTAACAGCAGCGGGAAGCGGCCACCCGGAGTAAGACGTTCTATCGAACCCAGCAGTGATACCGGGTCTTCCACCACCAAATCGTGCAATGTCCGCCCTGCGTGAGGACCATCCCGCACAACGCTTGGCGCGGACGGGTGATCGGAAATAAGCCAAGCTTCACCGATAGGGCGATCCTTGGGAGTGGGCTTTCCGTAGAGCGTGCTGAGCCGTTGACCACCCCAGATGCGTTCAAAGAACTGCTCGTGAAATCGCAAAATCCCAAATGGAGTGGTCATCTGATTTGTCTAATTCCTGCCGAGAGCGGACAGAGTCATGGCTAGCAGTACGTTCATGCTGAATATGAGTAAACACCATTCTCGCGATTGGCGCAAGCCTCTCCCCTCTTCTCGAGTACATCCAAATGCCCAATGGCCGTTGACAATGCGAGGTAGGTGTGTTCAGGAGGGAGTTGAGGAAACAAGGTCAGCGAAACCTGATGCGGAGTCGCTGGCGTTTCCCGAATCCGATCGAGCACCTTCTGGGTGCGCCGATCGTGGCGCGCGAGGATACGCTCAATGACCTCTCCAGGGTCCGTAATAACAGATCCATGTCCCGGATACATCGTAACCAGGTCAAGTAGCCGTGTCCGCTGAAGCGATTGTTCATACTCCAGCAGGCTTTTCACGCGCTTGCCGGTGGCATAGTCCCGCCGAATGAGCGGGGTCGGGTTCACGCCTTTGAGCACGTGGTCCCCGGTGATCGCGTTCCGGTTCTGGCCATCGACAAAAAGCGTGTCGGACGACGAATGGCCCGGCACATGCAGCACCTCAAAACCAAAGATGGTCTCCCCCTCGCGCAACACGTGGTCAATCTTTGGCGTACCGGCCATTCCCTTGAAGGATTCCCGGGCGCGTGAGGTTAGCTCGATTATTTCCTGTGGAACGCCGAACTCGTGAAATACGTTTAACAGAAACGCGCGGGATTTCTGCTCCGCCTCGTGGAGATCGCCGACATGCGGCGCGACGGACTCGTGGGCATACGACTTCGCCCCTGACTCGTCAATGAGCCGCGCGAGTTGGCCTATATGATCTATATGCCCGTGCGTGACAAGAATCGCTTCGACATCCCGAAGCGCGATTCCACAAGCCGCCAGTCCCGCAGTCAACGCATCAAAGCTTTCCTCGGTCCCCACTCCGGTGTCGACGAGCAAAACCGGATCACGTTTGACCAGAAAAGCGTTGACGGGCCCAACGATAAATGGCGTGGGTAGCGCGATGGGGAAAATGCCGGTTGCCAACGAAACGTCATTCACGGCAGCAAGGCGGCCTTGCCGGCTTCACGGTCCGGATTAGCGCGCATTGATCGCCGCGACATACCCGTCGAAATTGCGTTTCATTTCCGCCACGGTGTCGCCCCCGAACTTCTCGATATAAAATTCCGCCAACACGAGCGCCAGCGCGGATTCGACAATAATCGCCAACGCGGGCACGGCGCAGGTATCGCTGCGTTCCAGCACGGCAAGGGCAGGCTCGAGCGTTTCGATATTCACCGTGCGCAAAGGTTTCATCAGCGTCGAGATCGGCTTTTTCATGACTCGGATGACGAGTTCTTCGCCCGTCGACATACTGCCCTCGGTTCCGCCGAGGTTATTCGACAACCGCCGGTACTTCCCTGCCGCGCCGCCTTTGTTGCCCCGGACAATTTCATCGTGGAATTTGCTGCCCACGCGCCCCGCGCCGCGGAATCCGATACCGATTTCGATCCCTTTCACCGCTTGAATGCTCATCATCGCGTGCGCGATGCGCGCGTCAAGTTTCCGGTCCCATTGCGTAAAAGTCCCGATGCCCGCGGTCAGGCCCCACGCGCGCGCTTCCACAATACCGCCGACGGAATCTTTGTCCTGCTTGCATTTCTTAATGACGCTCACCATGTCCGCACCGGCGTCCTTGTCGCAACAACGCACCGGCGATTTCATGGAGAGCTTACGAATGTCCGTCGAGGCGATTTTGTCTGTCTTGGCGATTACTGGACCGATCTGGATGACGTGGCTCGCCAAGTCCACGCCAAATTCCGCGAGTAGTTTACGGCATAACGCGCCGGCCGCGACCCTGCCCGCTGTCTCGCGCGCGGAGGCGCGCTCCAGAATATTGCGGCAGTCGTCCTGCTCATACTTCATCGCGCCCACGAGGTCCGCGTGACCTGGCCGCGGTTGCACGACTTTCACTGCGCGCGGCCCGCTCGAGGGTTTCCACGGGTCCATTGCGTCGGTCCAGTTTTTGAAGTCCCTGTTCCACACGCCCATCAGAATCGGGCCGCCCAGCGTAATGCCGCCGCGCATTCCGGCGAGGATATCGACCTCGTCCTTCTCGATGCGTTGCCGGCCACCGCGCCCGTAGCCCTTTTGGCGTTCCGCGAGCCAAAAATTAATATCGTCGGGCTTTAGCCGGAGCCCGGCGGGGATTCCATCAAGGATGCAGAATACGCCCCGTCCGTGGGACTCGCCGGCGGTAAGATAACGAAGCACGGGAAAAATTCCTTATGGTTGAAGGTTCATGCTCGACATCCAGGTAGTGTAAATCCACTGCCCGAAGAGCATGACGACAACACCTCCAAACGAGAGGTAGGGACCGAAGGGAATGTAATGTCCACCCTCTTCCCCACCCTTGGACCGTTGAAGAAGTATGAGGGTGTATCCCAGACCAGCGCCGGCAAAGGCGGCAATGGCCATGATCATCAACACGCCGGGCCATCCGAAAAATGCTCCGAGCATGGCAAGCAGTTTCACATCACCAAATCCCATTCCCCGCTTGCCCAATACCGCGAGCGCCGCCTTGTCCAACAAGTACAGAATCCCGCCGCCGATTAAGACACCCAACAGCGCGCTAAAGATAGGTACACTCGGTGGGCCGAAAACCACCAACCCGCTTGCGGGGTAAAACATTGTAACGACGGCGCACGCAAGTCCGAGTGGAATGCCCGGATACGTCACTTCGTTCGGGATGGTCCAGTCGGTCAAATCCACAAACGTCACCAGCACCAACGCGGCTGCAAGTAGCATGTATACCGGCGTAGCGAGCGTGAGGCCATATTGCAGGAACACCGCGGAAAACAGCACGGCCGTAATCGCTTCCACAAGCGGATACTGCCAGCTTATCGGCGTCTTGCAATTGCGGCATTTCGCGCCCAAGAGCAGCCAACTCACGATGGGCAAATTGTCATACCACGCGATACTCGTCTCGCACTTCGGGCACCGCGACCGCGGCTTCACAATCGACTCGCCTTTCGGCAACCGGTACACGCACACGTTGAGAAAACTTCCCACCATGGCGCCGATGATGAATGAGATGATCGCGATCAGCGTGTTCAGAATTTGTGTGTCGTATTGCGGCATGATTAGTCGGTTCTTCGCTTGGGGTTAGTAGTTGAGGGATTCCACGAGGCGCCTGAATTACACATTCACGGAAGACCGCGATTTTGTAGCATCAACCAGTGGCTTTACAAATTCAAAAACTTTTCGGGGTGTTTCAGCCGATTCGCCGTGAATACCAATCAAACGCACGATCGCGCTGCCCACAATCACGCCGTCGGCATATCCGGCGACTTCCGCGGCTTGCGCCGCGTTGGATATGCCAAAACCCACCGCGACAGGCGTCGAAGTGTGTCGCTTGATCGACGCTACCATGCCCTGCACCGTGGAGACAATATCCGCGCGTTCCCCCGTGACTCCAGTACGCGACACGTAGTATACGAACCCGGTCGAATTCTTGCCGATGATCGCTATGCGTTCGGATGTGCTCGTCGGGGCCGCTAGAAACACGGTTGCAATGCCATGGGCGTCCATCGCCTTTTTATATTCATCGTCTTCCTCCGGCGGCAAATCGACGCACAACACACCGTCCACGCCCGCGGCGTTGCAATCTTCTGCGAATGACTCGGCGCCATAGGCAAGCACCGGATTATAGTACGTGAAAAGCACCACGGGGATTTCCGATGTCTTGCGCAATTGGCGCACCAATGACACGACGTCGTGCAAAGTTACATGATGAATCAACGCGCGTTGCGAGGCTTCCTGGTTCACGACGCCATCCGCGATAGGATCGGAAAACGGCACGCCCAGTTCCACAACGTCGCACCCTGCTCGTTCGAGTTCCAACACAATCTTCAGTGTCTGGGCGAGGGTCGGGTCACCGGCGGTTATATAGGGAATGAACGCGGTTTCGCCGCGTTGCGCCAACTCCTGGAAACGTGCATCAATGCGGTTCATAGTGCATCGTCCCCTTCCAGCAAAAACCGCGCGGCCTGATGCACGTCTTTGTCACCGCGTCCCGACATGTTAATGATCACGACTTCGTCTTTTTTCATTTCGGGCACCACTTTTGCCGCGTGCGCAATGGCATGGGCGCTCTCGAGCGCGGGAATGATACCTTCCAGGCGGCTCGCAAGTTTGAACGCTTCCAACGCTTCGTCGTCATTGGCGTACGCATAGTCCACGCGGCCTATGTCGTGCCAGTACGCGTGTTCCGGGCCGATGCTGGGATAGTCCAAGCCGGCCGAAACGCTGTGCGTGCCCATGATTTGGCCGTGCGCGTCCTGCAACACGTAACTCATCGCGCCATGCAGCATGCCGACCACGCCACCTGCGAACCGCGCAGCGTGCTTGCCACTTGCGGGGCCGTGCCCACCCGCTTCAACACCAATCATTTTCACAGCGTCGTCTTTGATGAACTCAAAAAAAAGGCCAATCGCGTTGCTGCCTCCGCCCACGCAGGCAATCAAAAGGTCAGGCAACCGGCCTTCCTGGGCCATGATTTGTACGCGCGTTTCTTCGCCGATAATTTTCTGAAAGTCGCGGCAAATGACCGGGTACGGATGGGGTCCCTCGACTGTCCCCAACACGTAGTGCGTATCGGTGATATTGGTGACCCAATCGCGCATGGCCTCGTTAATAGCGTCTTTGAGAGTCTTCGTGCCGGAGTCGACAGGAGTGACTTTTGCCCCCAATAATTTCATGCGGAAGACGTTGAGCTTTTGGCGCTCCATGTCCTCTGTGCCCATGTACACTTCGCATTCAAGACCGAGCAGCGCGCAAGCCGTCGCCGTTGCAACCCCGTGTTGCCCTGCCCCCGTCTCCGCGATGATGCGCTGTTTGCCCATGCGCTTGGCAAGAAGTGTCTGGCCTAGCGCGTTGTTTATTTTGTGCGCCCCGGTGTGCGCGAGGTCTTCGCGTTTGAAATAGACCTTGGCGCCGCCGAGGTGATGCGTGAGCCTGTTTGCGAAGTAAAGTGGCGTGGGACGTCCAACATAGTGTTCACGAAGATTGGCCAACTCGGCCTGGAATACGTCGTCGCGTTGCGCGGTCGCGTACGCGCGTTCGAGTTCCATCAGCGGGTGCATCAGCGTCTCGGGGACGTATCGCCCGCCGAAACGTCCGTAACGGCCGCGGCTATCCGGAAACGGATACGGCGCGCTTGGCGTTTTCGATGAAGCCTTTGAGCTTGGCATGGTCCTTCTTCCCGGGAGCGGACTCGACCCCGCCCGCCGTATCAACGGCGTAAGGCCGCACTATCCGTACCGCTTCGGCGACGTTTTCCGGCGTCAACCCACCTGCGAGAAACAGGGGCTTTCCCAGCGAAACGCCCGCGCGCGCAACGTCCCAATCAAATGTCTTGCCGGTTCCCCCGCGCGCATCCGGCGCGAACGCGTCCAATAAATACGCGCCGGCCGATTCGTACCCGCGCATTGCCGCGACGTCGAACCCCGGCCTCGCGCGAAAGGCTTTGATCGCGTTCGCCCCGAAGACGCTGCACTGCTCTACCGGTTCCTCTCCGTGCAACTGCATGCGATCTAGAAACGTGCGGTATTCGAGCATGCGCTCCGTCGAGTCGTTCACGCACACCGCCACTGTAATGACGAACGGTGGAAGCTGTGCGACAATCGCCGCGGCGTCGTCAGGATCAATGTAACGGTTGCGGGCCTTGGCTTCTTCGGCAAAGTTGAACCCAAGCGCATCCGCGCCGAACTCGCACGCCGCCAGCGCGTCTTCCAACGAGGTAATCCCGCAAATCTTAACCTTTGGAACGTAGCAGTGCAAGGTGAAAGCCTACCAATACCGGCGTTGCGCACACCAAATGCGTTCAGCGCGCCGCTCAAAGTCCATCGCCGAGGCCCAGCAATTCCCGGATTTTTCCGCTTACGTCGCCGCTTTTGACCAGTGCCTCGCCTACGAGTATGGCGTCAATGCCGCCGTCATCGAGCCGTCGCACGTGTTCGCGGGTATGGATTCCGCTTTCACTGACAAGCACATATCCGCCGGGAACATGCTTTTTGAGTTCCAGCGTAATATTGATATCCACGGTGAAAGTCGTCAAATCGCGGTTGTTAATGCCAATAATATGCGCACCTGCGCTGATTGCGCGCTCGATCTCTTCCGCGGTATGCGTCTCGACCAACACCGCCATGCCGAGGCGCCGCGCGAGCTGGAGATAGTCTTTGATCTGCTGATCGGACAGGCATTTGACAATGAGCAGGATTGCGTCCGCTTCGGCGGCCCGCGCCTCGTAAATCTGGTATTCGTCGATGACGAATTCCTTGCGCAGACACGGAATCGGCACCGCGGCATGCACCGCCGACAGGTCGGCGAGCGTGCCCTTGAAAAACTTCTCGTCCGTAAGCACTGAAATTGCCCGCGCGCCGGACTGCTTATAGACCCCCGCGAGTTCCGCCGGATCGATGTTCTCCATGAACGTGCCGAGCGTGGGCGATGCGCGCTTGACCTCCGCAATCAGGCTGATGCCTTCCTGCCGCAACGCGCCGCGAAAATCCCGCGGCTTACGGCGTTGTTCGAGGCGCTCTTCGAGTTCGTGCAAAGGTACGCGGTGCTTGGCCTCGTCTACCTCGACGCGTTTGTGCGCGCAAATCTCGTCCAGGATCATGACCTTCACCCGTCGCGTGTCACGCCGCGTCCCCTACGCGGCACGGTGGGAATCATCCACTAATGCATCCAGCTTGGCAAGTGCAGCGCCGCTGTCGATGCTTTCGCTCGCGCGCGCAATGGCATTGAGCCAATCCGCAGCGCCGTCCTCACTCGCGAGAATACCCGCGGCCGCGTTCAGCAATACGATATCGCGGTGCGGCCCCCGCTTGCCGGTCAAAACGCCGCGCAGAATTTCCGCGTTGACTTCCGCGTCACCACCAAGCAACGCGGCACGATCAGCGCCTTGCAGGCCTAGCGCCGCGGGGGCCAATTCGTAGCGGACCACTTTTCCATTTGATGTTTCGGCGACGTGCGTCAATCCGCTGAGTGTGATCTCATCCAGACCATCAGAACCTGACACAACAAACGCACGCCGCGTACCCAACATTGCCAATACTGCCGCGAGTTTCTCGATTAACCCCGGATCGGGCACACCTATCACCTGTCCGCAGGCGCCCGCGGGATTCGTCAATGGGCCAAGCAAATTGAACACTGTCCGAATCTTCAATTCCTGCCGCACTGCCGCGACATTTTTCATCGCGGTGTGTAGCGACCGCGCAAATAAAAAACCAATGCCAATTTCATCAATGGAGCGGCCTACTTGTCCGGGAGTGGCATTGATGTTTACACCCAGTTTCTCGAGCACATCGGCGCTTCCACAAAGGCTGGACGCACTGCGGTTGCCGTGTTTCGCAACGGCGACACCAGCGCCCGCGACAACGAAGGCCGCGGTCGTGGAAATGTTGAAGGTCCCCGACCGATCGCCGCCCGTGCCGCAGGTATCGATCAGGGGCGTTCTGCTTGTCACAATCGGTGTCGCAAAGGAGCGCATCGTTTCCGCCAATCCCGCGATTTCCTCTACCGTCTCGCCTTTCATGCGCAGCGCCACGAGAAAACCAGCCATTTGCGCCGGGGTGGCGGTTCCGCTCATGAGCGCGCGCATCGCTTCGGCAGACTGGGTGCGCGACAGGTCGCGGCCACCGGTAAGCGTTTCGATGAACTCTTCAATCATTGAAAGTAGCCTAGAGCCAACCGTAGCTCAGGCATATCGCCGCGAACGACAGGGCCAGGAAAAACCCGAGCATGTCCGTAAAGGTGGTCAGAATGGGCGATGCCGCAAGGGCCGGATCGATACCGATTCGACGAATGGTGAGCGGTATCAGGCCGCCTAGGCAGACCGAAAGCAGCGTATTTACGGCAAGGGCCATACCCACAACCAGCGCCAGCACGATGCTGCCCTTCCAAATGAATGCCACCGCGGACAACATAAATCCGAGCGCAAATCCATTAATGATGCCGACCTGCGCTTCTTTCCACCACACGCGGAGAAAATCGCGTGGCTGTACGAGCCCAAGCGAAAGTTCACGAATACTGACTGCAACAGACTGATTGCCCGAGCAGCCGCTCATGTCCGAAAGTATCGGCAAAAATACCGCCAGCGCGATGACGGCCTGCAAAGTTTCTTCATACACCGCAATTACGCTGGCCGAAATCAGGTTGAGTAATATGTTGACCGAGAGGAATGCTAATCGGCGGGAAGAACGAATTCTTACGGGCATGCTGCGAAGTTCATCACCGCCGATAATACCCGCGAACCGCTGAAACGTATTCATCGCGGCTTCGCCACTGGCTTTTTGAACGTCCGCTCGTTGCACGACGCCAACAAGCCGTTTGAAGTTGTCCACGACCGGCACGCCAAAAAAGATGTGACGGCTGAAAAATTGCGCGAGGTCGCTTAACGTATCGGTGTCGCGCACCTGAAACGGGTTGCCGATGGCAATGGCGGACAACGGCGTATGGCCGGGCGACAACACGAGATCGCGCAGCCGCACCACGCCTTCGAGCACGCCTGTCTCGGAAATCACGTATACATATTGCACCGCATAGTCGGAATACCGCTCGGCGTTCGACCGGAGATCGTGTAACACGTCGTCAATCGTCAGTTTCGCGTTGTACGCGAGATACTCGGTGATCATCAGGCCGCCAGCCGTTTTCTGGCCGTAAGCGAGAAGCGCGCGCGCGTCTTCCGCCTCGTCGGGCCTCATCTCTTTGAGGATCGCTTCAAGATCGAGCTTGTCCAGCTCGTGCATGATATCGACCCGCTGATCGCTGTCAATCTCGTCCAGAATTGCCGCGGCCTTACCCGCCGGCAACTCTTCCAAAAGATCGGCGCCCTGTGACTCGTGCAGCTCCTCGAGCAAGTCGGCGGCGTCTTCGGGTTCGAGCAGGATCAAGAGCTGCCCTCGCGTCGAATCGTCGAGCATCGTCAACGCACGCGCCAACTCCGGCGGCGATAACGTGGCAAGATAGTCCGCCAAACCTTCGCGATCAGCCACTTCGATAATTTGCGCAATCCGCTTCCACGGGTCCACTGCCGCCAGCTCCGCCATATACGCTCCAAAGTCATGGGTAGAAAAACGACCGAGTGTATCAAACATGCCCAACAAACGGAAAAAACGCCGCATCCCGCGTTAATGGCGACCTTCCACCTGATTCCCATTCTCTCGCATGTTTCTCATTTTCTCTCCCTTCCTTGCCCCGGAATCCATACTAGAATACAGCCGCTGTTTCCGGCAGTGGCTTTCAGCAACTTTCAATATCGAGCAAATCTTGGAAGGTGGTACTTCTTGCGGCACAACTTTCTATCTTGTGTTCAAGCAATCTGGAGTTCATCTTTTCTTCGGCGCACCGCGACTTACAGTCCTGTGTTTCTGGTGATGATATTGAGTTCCGGTTTGACCTGTTTGCGTTTCGTGTCCATGCAGAACGCGCAATTCCAGGATGTCAACGCTGAATGGCGTAAGGCAACCATTAATGCTTACGTGTTTACGAACCGCGATTTCTTTGTACGGGAAGGAATCGTCCTCGCGGATGAAGAAACGCCCATGCTTTGGCACAATGGCGTCGGCATCCTGCCGATTTACGGTTCACCGATCGAGAATTCCATTCGCATAACCGCAGCCATATTGAATCAATCAAATAACCCCGTCACACTGGATTTCCAAAGCATCCGCATTCAACCCGACCGCCGCAGGCGCTCATCCCTTGCCCCTCAACTACCGGATAAGACCACGCTAAACTATAAGTTGGCCCCAATCACGATTGATCAAGAAACGCACGACGCTATGGCCGATGAAACCCTTCTCCTCACATCCCCAATCACCATTGGTCCGAACATGGCAGCAATCATCAAAGGCTATCTCGAAGCACCCACCCAGGACGACATCCGAGGCGAAATCGTCATTGTGACAGTTCTAACTTCAACAGGCGAAACGATCGCCTGGAGAGGAAAACTCAAGAATTAGGCGCGACTTAGCGGACTTTCGCCGGCAACGTGTTTTCGTTGCCAGTGGCTGTCCCCATAACGCACCGCGCTTCATACGGCCGCGATCTGAAATGAGACCCAAGCTTTGACATCCGTTCGGTCCATTGTGCCGGACTCCCCGGTAAAGCGATTCTTCCACTCGATCTTGTTTTCCTTAAGATTGCGTTCGCTGACAACGAGGCGCAACGGCACACCCAGCAAATCGGCATCCGCAAATTGCACGCCGGGGCGTTCATCGCGATCGTCGTAGATGACTTCGTATCCTGCGGCGGTCAGTCCGGCATACAGTTCTTCCGCCGTTTCCTTGACGCCTGGCGCCGTTAGTTTCAGTGCGTTCAAATGCACCTGCCACGGCGCAACGGACATCGGCCACTTCGGCCCGTACTGGTCCCGATGCACTTCCATGATCGAACTCATCAGACGTCCGATGCCGATGCCGTAGCAACCCATGATCGGCACACAGGTCTGCTGCGCCTCGTCGCTATAGGTCATGCCCATCGCCTCGGTGTATTTCGTGCCAAGCTGGAATATGTTGCCCACTTCGATGCCGCGTTGCAGCGTGATGACTCCATTGCCGTCCGGTGTCCGGTCGCCATCTTTCACGGCGCAGATATCCACCGTGCTCACTCCGGGCAGATCACGCGCCAGATTGAAATTGGTGTAGTGAAAACCTTCTTCGTTGGCGCCTGCTACGAGGTTGTTAGATTCCGCCACCGTATGATCGACGACGATCCGCCATTTCGCCGCGTCAAGGCCCATCGGCGACGCGTACCCCGGTTCCGCGCCGCCCGCCCGAATCCGGGCATCGCTCGCGGGCGCAGGCGGAATCTGAATGATCTTCGCAAGCTTCATCTCGTTCACATCGCGATCGCCGCGAATCAGCGCCACCACGGGCCGGCCTTCCGCGTCATTCTCGTAAAACACCGCCTTGGCTGTCTGCCGCGTCTCTATCCCCAGGAATTGCGCCACGTCCTCGATAGTCTTCCTGTCCGGCGTCGCAACTTTTTCGAGCGGATTCTCATCCGCGGGAAATGCCTCGATTTTGCCAGTGGCAACTTCAAGGTTTGCGAAATAATCCGTATCGGCACAGGTCGCGATTGTGTCCTCCCCCACTTCGGTCAGCAGGATAAATTCATGCGCGATTTTTCCGCCCATCATTCCCGTGTCCGACGCAACCGCGACCACCTGCGGCAGGCCGGCCCGCTGGAAGATGCGTTCATACGCCGCGTAGCACTTCTCGTAGTACGCTTCGAGGTCTTCCGCTGTGCGATGGAACGAGTAGCCGTCCTTCATCGTAAACTCGCGCACGCGGATGAGTCCGCCGCGCGACCGTGGTTCGTCCCTAAACTTGGTCTGGATTTGATACACCATGAAAGGCAACTGCGCGTAGCTGTGAATCTCGTTGCGGCACAAATGCACGACGCCTTCTTCGTGCGTCATCGCAAGCACCATATCGTGTCCCGCGCGATCCTTGAACCGCGCCAGCTCCGGCCCGACGCCATTGTATCTTCCGGACTCGTCCCACAACTCGCGCGGCTGAACAAGCGGCATCAACACCTCCTGCCCCCCGATGCCATCCATTTCTTCGCGCACAATACGCTCGATCTTGCGAATCACGCGCAATCCAGCCGGTAGCAGCGAATAAATACCGTTCGCGACCTGGCGCGCATATCCCCCGCGCAACAACAGCGCGTGACTCTCCAGCGTCGCTTCCGCGGGCCGCTCTTTGTACCGATGACCAACCAATTGACTCATGCGCATGACACAACGGGACTCCTATGGTTCGTGTTGGAAAACCGCCCCGCAGGATTACGCGGCGACGGCCCGATAGTATCGCAAAAGGAACGCCCGCCCCGCTACTGAAATCCGCGTTGACTCCCCTTCGCGCCGTGCCGCACACTGTGAACCTTCAATGGACCAAAGGGGCTACAGCGTGCGCAACGGAGTTCTGATAGGCATCGACGCCGGCACGACTGTGTTCAAAGCGGCTGCTTTCGACGCGCGATCAGGCAAGGTCCTTGCCCTCTCTCAGCACCCCTTGGCCGTCATTTCCTCGAAACCTGGCTGGCGGGAAACACCCATCGCTGCTCTGAACAACGCGCTCGATGTCACCATGCGTGAACTTCGGGTCCATGTTGGCGCACGATGGAAAAATGTCACCGCTATCGGAATCGCCGCGCAAGGCGGCAGCACCATCGTCGTAGATCGAACATCCCGCAAGCCGTTCACCAACATGATCCTCTGGAGCGACGCGCGTGGCAACGAGTGTAGTCGCGTAGAACGCAAGCGCAAAACTGAGGCATGGTGGCGCGCAAGAATGCTGAACAATTGGATGCCCGCGGGACTCGGTCGCCTCAAATGGCTTATCACGAACCATCCTGAACTGTGCAAAAGCAAAAACGCCATGTTTATCGGCGCGGGCGAATACCTCTATCATACCTTCACCGGCCGTTGGTTTCAGGACCGTGGAAGCGCATTACAGATCGGGACCTATTCGCCATCCACGGGAAAACTGGGCACCGGGCCTATCGTCTCACTGATACCGTCGCTTCGGGAAAATCAGTTTGCACCATTGCGCAAAACTAACGCCACGCACCCATTGAGCCTAGCCGCATCCGCGCGCTTTTGCCTGCTCAACTCAAACCTCATCGTGGCTGGCCCATATATGGATCAGGAAGCAGGCTTGCTATCGGTTTCTGGTGTCTCAACGAATCCATTGCAGATATCGCTTGGCACGGCTTGGGTAGGGAATTTTAAAATCTCGAAACATGGGCTTGGCTTCGCTGGACTCCAATTTGTCGTCCGGGGAGCAGATAAGGACGACCGCATAGTCATCCTCCCGTTACTCACCGGCAACTCCGCGTGGGATTGGGCGCTCGCGCAATTCGCGGGATCGCGCAAAAAGAACACATTGCAAGCCGCCGACCAAATTTTCCGAGAATCACTACTCCCCCCGGATGGGATGGTCTGCATCCCCTGGCTCATGCAGGCAAATCCCATAGACAGTGCATATCAGGGTGCGGGCACGTTCTTCGGCGTTAGTGCCGATACCACTGCCGCCGATTTCTTGCGCGCGGTCTCCTGCGGCATGTGCTTTGAACTTTTTCGCGTGTTTCAAACTCTGAAAGACGCGCGCAAAATCGATTCAGTGATTTTGTCCGGCGGCGCCGCAAAGGGCGCACATTTTCAAAATCTCATTGCGACCCTGTTCGCCCCACTACCCGTATACGTGCAACGAAATGAAGACACCGCCGCCGCCAGAGGCGCGTTGGTAGCTTTTAATGCCACCATGACCAAAAGCCCGGTGACGCGCATCTCCGCATTACGCGGTAAAGCCGCGGTCGCGATCATCACCGCCTACGACACATATTTGAACACCTACGCCGCCTGCACTGGAAAACACCCACTTGGCGTCCCCTATACCTTCACGAAAGAAAAGCGATGAAACCCAAGGTCGGCCTTCTACTCCTCTACCTGAAAC
>Ga0163150_10005145_pt1 | contig 16975 bp, 13 predicted proteins | sample OliLakLV19P2IB_FD_148628 | JGI IMG/M metagenome (GOLD analysis project Ga0163150, IMG submission 148628) | Freshwater microbial mat bacterial communities from Lake Vanda, McMurdo Dry Valleys, Antarctica - Oligotrophic Lake LV.19.P2.IB | ecosystem: Environmental > Aquatic > Freshwater > Lake >...
ATCGACTACTGCGGGAAGTAAGCGGTCCCGAGCACGCGTCACGCGCCGATCGCCGGCGGTTGTTCGACCCAATAGCCCAAGGGGGCCAGCGCGCTTTGACTGGCCGCGTGCAGCGTGCCGCGCGGCACGTGCAGGTAACCGAGCTCGTTGTCGAAGCGCACGCCCGTTTCCGACTGCGACATCGTGGTCGATACGGTCGGATTCGGAGTAATGCGTCACACCCAGCGATTGCCGGCATAGGCGCGCGCGTAGGAGATCGCCGGCGCAAACGGGCCGCCATCCCCCGGATCGAAATCGTCGCGAGTCTGGTCGAGCGGCAAGTCCACCTGGTCGATCGTCCGCCCCGGCTCGCGCGTCGAGGCGTAGGCCAGCACCGCGTCCGCCTCGGCCACGCAATCGACGAAGTTCTTTTGCGCCGTGGCGATCTTCCAATCGGTATAGCCGGCCGGGAAGACGCGATCGTCGGTCGACGACTGGTAGAAGCCGACGTGACCGTCGCAGGCCAGCGCACAGTGCAGTACCAGCTCGCTCCACAGCCCGGTCAGGCCCATTTCGCTATACTCCGCCTCTTCAATGGTCAGCCACGGACAGATCCCCGCGCCGTTGCTGGCGGCCGCCACGCGGCGCAGCTTCATGAGCTGCACCACCAGCGCGCTCCACTGCCGCTCGGCCGTGTCGGCGTCGCCGGCCATCTCGTCCACCGCGCCCCGCGCCCAGTTCCAGCGCCGGTCGAGCGCGCCCGTGCTGGTGGCGCCATACACGTGAGGCGCTTGCACGCCGGGGTGTACGCCCGCGCCCAGCGCCTCCGCGTACTCGAAGTAGTAGTCGTGGCTCGCCTGGTAGTGCGTGTCGTAGTCCATCACGAGCAACTCGGGGAACGACTCGCGGGCGAAATCGGCCAACCGCTGGATGTAGCCGGCGTAGGACTCGTGCATCGCCGCGTCGAACAAAAAGCGGACGTCCCCCACGTTGGCCGGTAGCGCCTGGTATTTCGCCCACACCGTGTCGTGCAGCTCCGGCCCGAGCAGGCCACGCACGCCCGCGGATAAGTTGCCGGCTGACCTGTCCCAGGCGGCGTCGTTCAGGCAGTGAAGCAGCGATTCGCGGAGCAAGTACTGGTTGACGTTGCTGGGGAGCGCAGAGTTGCCCGGCAGCACGGTCGCCCCTCCCAAGGTTTCCGAGATCGTCAGCGTCGTGTCGCTCGGGGTGCTCTTGACGTAGTAGAGCCGGCTGTCGGAGAGGTTCGCGGGCAGCGCCCCTGCGGAGACGTAGGCCAGGCGCTGGTCGACTTCGAACTCGTGATCTCCATCGGTGGTGATCACGCCCGTGCCGGAGTCGATCGACGACACCTGGACGAGGAACTGATTTTCGGCAAATCCCAGTGTCCCCTGCACCCCGGCGAGTCGCCACAGCGCCGGCCAGCGCTCGACGTCGATCACGATGCCGTCGAGGGTCTTGCCCGCAGTGAGCGCGGCCTTCAGATCCACGAAGAACTTCCTGAAGTTGTTGTTGCTTGGGTTCGTTTGAAACGTCCACCAGGGCTCGAGCGACAGGCCGCGGCGAAAAGGCGTGCTCAGCTCCCGATCGTAAAGCGCGTAGCGGCCGCTGGTGTTGCCCGTCGTGCTCGGCGGTTGCGACCAGAGGGCTGTCTCGCCCCCCAGTTTTAACCAGCGCCGCCCGTCGGGCTGCGCTTCAAGCGCAGCTTTGACAACCGAAAGGTCGTACGTGTTCTCCGTGGCCGTCCCTTGGTCATAGTAGGCCTGTTCGAGGCGCACCAGGTTGTCGCGATCGATGAACTCCGGATAGACCTCTTCGAGAAGGTCGAGCGGCGAGTCGCTGCTGTCGGAGTGCCAGAACAGAATGTTAGTGGGCGTGCGCGCGGCGAGCGAGCCGGTCGCCGCGGGGGGCACGTCGCGCGTCAGTTCGCGGGCGCGCGATTCGTTAACGCCGCAGGCTTGAAAGTGGAAGCCGTCGGGGTCGCGATTGTAAAGGGCGTGCAGCGCCTGGCGCAGTTGCCCGGCGCGGATCGGCGGCGTAGCCTCGTCGCCGAACAGTCCGGTGCGGTACTGGAGGTTGTTGATTCCCCACGGGATCTCCCACTTGGCCTGGAGATAGCGGCCGATGGCATCGCGATCAGTGGCGCCGATGTCCTGGTTGAAGATCAGGAGTTCGTGAATGTTGCAGGCCGTCTTAGTGCGGCTAGCGCCCGAACCCTCGGGGAGATACATGTTCCCGGTAGAAAGGGCAGCGGCTAGAGTGCCACTGGCTGCGGTGGTGTTTTCCGCGCCGCCGTTGAGCGAGCAAAATAGTGCCGGTGCTGTGGAACGACGGCAGGCGATGATATAGCGCTGGTCAGTCTGACCGGATGTGGAGTCAACATATCGCGTCCCGTCCACGGTATCTCCCAAACGCAATTGCAGTACGGTACCTGTCCAGCGGAGAAAGAAATTGCCCGCATTATCACCAAGTATTTGTGAATTCCCCGACGCTCCGGCGTTTACCGTGACGACCAGAAAAAGTGTGCTGTCATTGGCCGAAATGAAGTTGCTCCAGGTGATTCCTGAATTCAGTTGCACGGTGCTGCTCATTCCACCGGGGAAGTTCACATAGCCGTCGGCGTTCCAAAGGGGGCGGTCGCCGGGGGTCGCTTGCGTGAAGTCGTGCCCTGCGCCACTTTTGTCGGCCCAGGCGGCGACTTGGCCGCCGTCGTTGACGGGATCGTCCGAACCGTCGAGCAGCGTGGCGCGATCCTGGCCATCAAGCCACAGGGTCATGGCCGCGGCATTGGCAATCTTCTTCGGCGCGAGCGGATCGTACGTGCCCTTCCTTTTTAGAGCTGCGGAATGTCCTGACCCGAGTTCGTTTCGCTGCTCCGATTCTACGCAGGAAGTGGCTCATTGTCAATACATAATTATGTACAAATTTATAGGCGTTGTTTTCTGCGGTTGCTGGCGGCGCTTCGGTTTAATGAGCAGCCTGATGTCGGTTCCTTGCTGGATGGCTAGGAACTTCGCGGCTGGAAATCGCGCGCGAGGCTTCTCGAGCGTCTAGGCCGATTGCAACCGCGGCCTCGGCAGTCGAAACTGCTGCCTATGCGCGAATTACTCTGCTCGATCCGCTGCCGGTGTCTGCTGTTGGTTCTGCTACCCTGCGCTACCTGGCGGGCGACGGCCAAGGAACCGCCGGTCGCTAAGTATGCGCCAACGCCCGCTGCCAACGCCGCGCCCGCCGTGGTTGCCGAACCGACCAATGCTGCCGAGCCGATCCCCCATCACCAGGATCATCCGCCGGGGCCGGCCCTCTCGCCCGACGAGGCGATCGCCCGCATGACCGTGCCCGCGAGGTTTAAGGTCGAATGCGTGGCGCACGAGCCGGAGCTGGTGAACCCGGTGGCGATGACGTTCGACGAGCGCGGCCGGGTGTGGGTGTGCGAAAGCTTGGAGTATCCGCGGCGCGAGGCGGGGCCCGGGCGCGACCGCATCAAGGTGCTCGAAGACACCGACGCCGACGGCCGCGCCGATCGGTTCACCGTGTTTGCCGAGGGGCTCAACATCCCGTCAGGCATCGCGGTGGGGCATGGCGGTGTGTGGGTCGTCAATTCGCCCGACTTGTTGTTCTTGCAGGACACCGATGGCGACGGCCGGGCCGATCGGCGCGAAGTGGTCGTCAGCGGTTTCGGCCGGGACGACACGCACGAGCTGCCCAACTCGCTCACCTGGGGCCCCGATGGTTGGCTGTACGGACTCAACGGGGTATTCAACAAGAGCCGCATCGAACAGGACGGGCTCGTGAGCGAGTTCACCTGCGCCGTGTGGCGCGTCGAACCGCGCACGCGCCGCTTCGAGCTGTTCGCCGAAGGGACAAGCAACCCGTGGGGCATCGCTTGGGACCACGCAGGGAGCATGTTTTTGAGCGCCTGCGTGATCGACCACTTGTGGCACATCACGGAGACGGGCTACTACCATCGCCAGGCGGGGGCCTACCCGCCGCACGCGTGGAAGCTCGGTTCGATCGTCGAGCACGCCCACCAGAAGGCGGCCTACTGCGGCATTCATTATTTCGACAGCGACGCGTACCCGGCCGAGTATCGCGATCGGCTGTACATGGGGAACATTCACGGCGGCTGCTTGAATGTCGACGTGCTCCAACGGCGCGGGGCGACGTACTTCGCGCGGCCGGCCGCCGATTTCTTGACCGCGAACGACGCCTGGTTCATGCCGATCGCGCAGCAGACCGGGCCCGACGGCTCGCTCTACGTGCTCGATTGGTACGATCGGTATCACTGTTATCAGGACGCCGGGCGCGATCCGGCCGGCATCGATCGGCTGCGCGGGCGGTTGTATCGCGTGCGCTACGGCCGTACGCCGCGGGCCGTGCCGTTCGATCTGGCGCAAGAGAGCGACGACGAACTGATCGCACGGCTGTCGAGCCCAAACGTTTACTATCGCGATCAAGCGCAGCGGCTGTTGGGCGAACGCAATTCGACCGCAGCCAACGGGCGGCTCGTCGCGTTGGTGTTCGACGACGCTACCATCAAGAGTGGTGCGGCGATCAAGACGCGCCTGCACGCGCTCTGGGCGCTGGCGGGCACCGGAGCGACCGGGGGCGGAGCGCTCGACGCCGCGCTGTGCGAGCGACTGACGCAGCATGCCGATTCGGCGCTGCGAGCCTGGGGCGTGCGGTTGGCCGGCAATCTGGCTGCGGGAGGTATCGCACCGCCCAGTGATTTGACGACTCGAATCGCGGCATTGGCCAAGGACCAGTCGCCCGATGTGCGCTTGCAGGTGGCGATCGCCGCGCGAAAGTGCTTTGCTAGCGAGCCAAGTGACTCGGCGGTTCGCGCGGATGTCGACGTGCTGCTCGACGTGCTGGCCGCCAGCGGCGACGACCCGCTGTTGCCGGCGATCGTCTGGCAGAACTTGCACCCGCTGTTGATCGAACATCGCCAGGCGTCGCTCGCGGCCTTGTTGCACCGCGCCGAGCAGGGTGGCCGTGGGCTGGCGCCCGTTCTGCCGCGGTTGATGCACTTGCTGCTGGCCGGCGGCGATGAGAACGTCGACGCGGATGGCGGGGTGGATGTCGCGGCGCAGCTCGTCGTCACGCTCGTCGATGAGCCATCGGCCCGCGAGGCGGCAGCTGAGTGTTTGGAAGCAATCCGCCAGGCGGCCCGGCACGGCGACCTCGACGCTATCGAACTGCAATCACTGCGACGGGGGCTCGGCCCGCGGCTGTCGAGCCTGATCTCCAGCACAGCGCACGACCGGCTGACGGGTGGTGCGATTGCCCTGGCGACCGCTTGGGGAGATGAATCGGCCCGCGCGGCCGCTGTGTCGCTGGCCGGCGATTTGCGCGCGGGGGACGCTGCGCGACTGTCAGCCATCGACGCACTGTCGGTTGCCGAAGTAGCTGAGCTGCCACCGCTGGCCGCACGGTTGCTGGCCGATGTCGACGGCAACACGGTCGCTCTGCGGCGTGGATTGCTGGCCGCGCTCGGTCAGTGCGGTCGCGATGAAATCGGCGCGATCGTGCTTGCGGCCTACGATCGGCAAGAGCCCGAGTTACGTCCGGCGGCGATCGAATTGTTGACGCAGCGGCCGGCCTGGGCGCACGCGCTATTGGACGCCGTCGCCAACGAGAAGCTGCCGCGCGAGGCGCTCAACTTGGCGCAAGTTCGCCGGCTCGCCAGGGCGACCGATAAACTTGTGGCGGCGCAAATTCACGCCCTGTGGGGAACGGTGCGCACCGAGCGCAATCCCGCGCGCGAGGAGTTCATTCGCCGCACACGCGAATTGTTGGCAGCCAACCCAGGCGATCCCCGTGCGGGGCAGGCCGTGTTCGAGAAATCGTGCGCCCAGTGCCACAAGATTTACGGCGCGGGGCACGACGTCGGGCCCGACCTCACGCACAATGGCCGCAACTCCTGGGATCAATTGCTCTCCAATGTGCTTGATCCCAACCTGGTGATCGGCGCGGCGTACGAAACGCACACCGTGGTCACCGACGACGGCCGCGTGCTGACCGGGTTGTTGGTCGAAGACAGCCCGCAGCGTATCGTGCTCAAGCTGCAAGGGGCGAAACTCGAAGCGGTGCCGCGCGACAATATCGAGCAGTCGGAAAAAAGCCCGCTGTCGCTGATGCCCGAGGAGCTCGAAAAGCAGCTCACGCCGGCCGAGTTGGCCGACATGTTCGCTTACTTGGCGCTCGATCGACCGCCGAGCGACCCGGCGGCGCGGCGCTTGGCCGGCGCGCCGGAGCCGAAGAAGTAGCTTGTCGCGCTAGATAGCACGCGGGAAAAATTCCGCGGCTTATCCCGCCTGTTTGGCCAGCATCCGCAGCACGAACTGCAGGATACCGCCGTGGCGGTAGTATTCGCGTTCGATCGGCGTGTCGATCCGCACCTTGCAGCCGAACTTCTTGACGGTGCCGTCGGGCGAAGTGGCTTTGACCGTGAGCGTGCTCCGCGGTTCGATGTTGTTGTCGAGCCCTTCGAAGTCGAACACTTCCTCGCCGGTGAGCCCCAGCGATTGCCACGTCTGACCGGCGGGCAGTTCAAGTGGCAGCACGCCCATGCCGACCAGGTTGCTGCGGTGGATGCGCTCGAAGCTGACGGCCAGCACCGCCTTGACGCCGAGCAGGTAGGTCCCCTTGGCGGCCCAGTCGCGACTGCTGCCGGTGCCATACTCGGCGCCGGCCAGAATCACCAGCGGCACGTTCTCGTGTTGGTACTTCATGGCCGCGTCGTAGATGGTCATCGCTTCGCCGTCGGGCAGGTGGCGCGTGACGCCCCCCTCGGTGCCGGGGGCCAACAGATTGCGAATGCGAATGTTGGCGAATGTGCCGCGCGTCATCACGCGATCGTTGCCGCGCCGCGAGCCGTAGCTGTTGAAGTCGACCGGCTCGACGCCGTGCTCCATCAACCATTTGCCGGCCGGGCTGTTCTTGGCGATCGAGCCAGCGGGCGAAATGTGGTCGGTCGTGACCGAGTCGCCCAAGGCGGCCAGCACGCGGGCGCCGCGGATCGGTTCGATGTTGCCCGGTTCGGGCGTCAGGCCGAGCAAGAACGGCGGCTCTTGGATATAGGTGCTGTCGGGATCCCACTGGTAGCTGTCGCCGGCGGCCACCTTGATCTGGTTCCAGCGCTCGTTCGAGTTGAGTACGTCGGCATACCGCCCGCGGAACATCTCGGGCGTGACCATTTCGAGCACGGCGCGGTCGACTTCGGCCTGCGTGGGCCAGATGTCCTTGAGATAGACCGGCTGCCCGTCTTTCCCCTTGCCCAACGGATCGTGTACCAGATCGATGTCGGTGGTGCCGGCCAGGGCATAGGCGACGACCAACGGTGGGCTGGCCAGGTAGTTCGCTTTGACGAGTGGATTGATGCGACCCTCGAAGTTGCGATTGCCGCTCAGCACGGCCGAAGCGACGAGGTCTCCCTTGGTAACCGCTTCCGCGACGGGCTCAGGCAGCGGGCCACTGTTGCCGATGCAGGTCGTGCAGCCATAACCTACGGTGTCGAAGCCCAACTGATCGAGGGCTGACGCCAGACCCGAGTGCTCGAGGTAATCGGTGACCACGCGCGAGCCGGGGGCGAGGCTCGTCTTCACATACGGTTTGACGGTCAAGCCGCGTTCAACGGCTTTCTTCGCCAATAGCCCCGCGCCGAGCATCACCGAGGGGTTGCTGGTGTTGGTGCAACTGGTGATGGCGGCGATCACCACCGCGCCGTGGCCGATGCGATCGCTGTGGCCGTTCTCCTTGACGTCGGCCGTGCGCTTGAGGGCCGCGTCGTCCAAGGCATATCCGCGCTGGGCAATTGGTGCCCGCAGCGCTTCTTGAAAAGTCTTCTGCATATCCGACAGGGCGATGCGATCTTGCGGTCGCTTGGGTCCGGCCAGGCAGGGCTCGACGGTGCCCAGGTCCAACGACAGCTTGGCGCTGAACGTCGGCACCGGCGTGGCGTCGGTGCGGAAGAGTTGCTGCTCCTTGGTGTAGCGTTCCACCAGTTGCACTTCGTCTTCCGTGCGCCCGGTGCGGCGCAAGTACTCGAGCGTCCGCTCGTCGGTCGGAAAGAAGCCCATCGTGGCGCCGTATTCGGGGGCCATGTTGCCGATGGTCGCGCGGTCGGCCACGCCCATCTTCGACAAACCCGGCCCGAAGAATTCGACGAACTTGCCGACCACGCCTTGCTTGCGGAGGATCTGCGTGACGGTCAGCACCAGGTCGGTGGCCGTCGTCCCCTCGGGCAATTGGCCCGTCAGCTCGAAGCCGACGACTTCGGGGAGCAACATGTAGATCGGCTGGCCGAGCATGACGGCTTCGGCCTCGATGCCGCCGACGCCCCAACCGACCACGCCCAGGCCATTGATCATCGTGGTATGGCTATCGGTGCCGACCAGCGAGTCGGGCAGAGCGACCGGGCCCTTGGCATCGCTGCGCAGGAAGGCTCCCTTGGCCAGGTACTCGAGGTTCACCTGGTGGACGATACCCACCGCCGGCGGCACCGCGCGGAAGTTGTCGAGCGCCTGCTGACCCCACTTGAGAAACTCGTAACGTTCGCGGTTGCGGGCGAACTCGTACTCAACATTCAACGCCAGTGAGTTGGCCGTGCCGAAGAAATCGACCTGCACCGAATGGTCGATCACCAGGTCAACGGGGATGAGCGGGTTGATCCGTTTGGGGTTGCCGCCGAGCCGACGCATGGCGTCGCGCATCGCCGCCAGGTCGACCACGCAGGGCACCCCGGTAAAGTCTTGCAGCACGACGCGGGCGGGCTTGAAGGGGATCTCGACTTCGCCTACGGCCGTGGCGTTCCAGCCGGCGACCTTGCGGACGTCGTCTTCGCTTACCGCGAAGCCATCGCAGTTGCGCAGCACCGACTCGAGCAGCACGCGAATCGAGTAGGGCAACGCGGCGATCTTGCAGAGCCCGAGTTCTTCGAGCCGCGACAGACGATAAATGCCGGCTTGCCCGGTACCGGTCGAGAAGGTGCCGCGGGCCTGAAACGGATCGGTTTTGAGCGATGGTACGGACATGGAAATCGAACCCGGATAGAAAGCGAGACAAGAAAGTAGCAGCGGTCGCAAGGGCCGCGCGGCGGGTCAGCCACCGGCATTGTATCGCGGTCCGGGGGCGCTGTCTTGAGGCGGACAGAAGCGGTGGCAACGGGCCGTCGGAGAGGGTCGCGCGAAGTATGAACGGGCGTCAAGATAGCGCCAGGTCGCGAGGGTCGGGAGTGGTCCCCGCCGGCCGGATTTTATTTGCCTCGGATTGCTTGCGACGGGCCGCGCGGGATGTCATTCTCAGGAGTCTTGATTCGCCGGGGGAGACTCGCTCGCGATGACCACACGCTCTGAGCCAACCGACCCGGCCGCCACTGCGCGTGCGGCGACCGCTGAGGCCGGCGGCGCGGCGAACCACGTCGGCGAACCCGCCACACCGAGCACCAACGGCCACGCGGCCACGGCCGACGGCTTTCCGCCGTATATTGGCTCGCGCGACATGCCGCGCTGGAACGGCAACGAGCTGATCGACGCCCCGAAGTTCACCTGGAAGAACTGGGCCGCACTGATCGGCCCGGGCCTGGTGGTCGGCGGTTCGGCCATTGGGGGCGGCGAATGGCTCAAAGGGCCCGAGGTCACCGCTCGCTACGGTGGCGCGCTCTTGTGGCTGGCCACGCTGAGCATCGTCGGGCAGGTGATCTACAACCTGGAGATCAGCCGGTACGCGCTCTACACGGGCGAGCCGATCTTCACCGGCAAGTTCCGCACGCTGCCGGGCCCGCGCTTCTGGGTGTTCGTCTACCTGGTGCTCGACTTCGGCGCGGTGTTTCCCTATCTGGCGGCGAACGCGGCCACGCCCCTGGCGGCGGTGATCCTCGGCGAGGTGCCCCGGCCCGACATGGTCGCCGGCCACCAGACGCTGCTGCGCGGACTGGGCTATGCGATCTTCCTGGGCGCGCTAGTCCCCTTGGCCTTCGGCGGCAAGGTCTACAACACGCTCAAAGTGATCATGACGTTCAAGATCGTTGTCGTGCTCGGATTTCTGGCGATTCTGGCGGCGTGCTATTCGAGCGCCGCTACCTGGCGTGAGATCGGCACGGGCTTCGCAAAGTTCGGCAGCTTGCCCGTGTTGCGCGGCGAAGATCGCAACGGCAACGGCGTGCTCGACCCGGGCGAAGATTGGGACAGCGACGGACACTTGGACGTCGTCGAAGCGAAATTGAAGCCGACGCTAGACAACAACGGCGACGGCGTCGCGGAGAGTTGGTCCGACACCAACGGCGACGGTGGCCCCGATAAGTTCGTCGACGTCGACGGCGATGGCTTCCGCGACGGCGACAACGTGGACAATGTGTTCATGTCGTGGTGGCAAGGGCGCGAGCGGCCGCCGATCGATTTGTCGCTGATTGTCGCCATCAGTGCGATGGTCGCAATCGCCGGCTCGGGCGGATTGTCGAACACGCCGATCAGCAACTACACACGCGATCAAGGTTGGGGCATGGGCTGGCACGTCGGGGCGATTCCCAGCGTGATCGGCGGTCACAATTTAAAGCTCTCGCACGTTGGCAGCGTGTTCCGGGTGAATGCCGAAACGCTGCCGCGCTGGCGGCGCTGGTATCGCCATGTGCTGCGCGATCAACTCGCCGTGTGGATGCCGGCCTGCTTCATCGGCCTGGCGCTGCCCAGCATGCTGTCGGTGGAGTTTCTGCGGCGCGGCACCGAGGCTCAGGAATGGACGGCGGCCGGCATGACCTCGGACGCGGTCGCCCAGCGGGTGACTAGCATTTCGGGGGGTGGACTGGGGAGCTTCTGCTGGTTTATGACGCTGTTTTGTGGCTTCCTGGTGCTTTCGACCAGCATGGCCTCGAGCGCCGACGGCCTGGTGCGGCGCTGGGTCGACGTGTTCTGGACAGCCAGCGGCCGATTGCGCAAGCTGGAGCCTCACCGCGTCCGCTACGTGTATTTTGCCGTGCTGACGGCGTTTGCGCTGTTTGGTCTGGTTATGCTGAGCATTGGCAAGCCCAAACAACTGGTAGACTATGCCGGCCTGATTCTGAATTTCGCCCTAGGATTTAGCTGCTGGCACACCCTGGGGGTGAACCTGATTTTGCTGCCGCGCGAGCTGCGCCCCGGCTGGTTTGCCCGCTGCGGGTTGCTGCTGGCCGGATTGTTCTTCAACGTGATGGCCACGGTGGCCACCCTACAGGCCTTTGGGCTGCTGGGTTAAGGGAAATCGACCGCTTGTCCCGCGCGAGACCGTGCGATCAATGTTTGTGAGGATCTGCCGGTATCGCGTCCTGCCTGAGATGCTCGATGAGCATCTGGCGATTCAACGTCGGGCGAGCGCCATCTATCGGCGCTACTTGCCCGAGGAGCCGGCCTACTTTCAGAGCCGGAACGACCCCTGCGAATGGGTTGAAATCCACCCGTTCCAGGACGAGGCCTCTTGCCGCGAGAGCACCGACCGCATCAATCGCGAGCCGGAAATTATCAGCCTGTGGCAGGAGTTTCAGGCGATGCTCGACCCCACGAGTCCCCCCGTCATGGAAGAGTTCACTGAGCGCCGGCCGGGCGAACGGCACGCCTAGGGCCAGGCGGCGCGCGACCAGGCGACGGGTAACCTCGCTGCGGCTGGGGTATGCTATCCGGCCTGCGAACAGTCCCCGAATCGCAGCGGAGCGCCCCGAATCAACGACGCAAAACGGAGAGTCGCGGTGCACTATCTATACGGATCGAAGCGCGGCGTGCCGCGACGGTTGGTGGCCACCTTCGGCTCGGAGCAGCAACTGCTGGCTTACGTGCGTTGGGCCACGCTCGAGGATCACGGCAGCGGCCGCGGCAAGTTCGAGCAAGGAAGCGCACTGGCCGGCTACGAAGGCTGGGAATCGGCCGACGAACCGCTCAACGACGACGACTCGTTGTCCGTCGATCACAATCCCACGCCGAGCATGCTCTAGCACCGGTCCTGTTCCAGCTCCAATCCACTGGCACCGGAAAGCGACAATGATTGATATCGAATCACGCGGCGACGTTGCCATTCTGCGAATGGCGCGCGGCAAAGGGAACGCACTGAATATCGAGTTCGGTCAGGCGCTCATCGACGCGCTCGACGAACTCGAGCGCGGGCCGTCGAGGGCCGTCGTCATCACGGCCGAGGGAAAAGTGTTTGGCGCCGGCGTCGACCTGCCCGCTTTGGCTGCCGGCGGGCCCGACTACGTGCGGCAGTTCATGCCGCTCATGCAGCGCTGCTTCGAGCGCTTGGCCACGTATCCCAAACCACTCGTGGCGGCCGTCAACGGTCATGCGATCGCCGGCGGCGCGATCATCATGCTCACCTGTGACCAGCGGATCTTGGCGCGGGGCACCGCACGTATTGGCTTGACCGAGGTGTTGGTGGGCGTGGTCTTTCCGGCCTGGCCGCTGGAGATCGCACGTTTTGCTACGCCGCGTGAGCATTTTCCGACGTTGATTCTCACCGGGCGCACTTGGCAGCCCGACGACGCGCTGGCTCGCGGTCTGGTCGACGAGTTGGTCGAGCCCGAGCGGCTGTTGGACCGCGCCTGCGAGGTGGCGGCCGAGATGGGGGCGATTCCGCCAGCTACCTTCACCGCCACGAAGCTGGCGGTGCGCCGGCCGATGTTCGAAGCCGCGCGGCGCCATGCGGAGTTGACCGACCACGAGCGCGTGGCCGAGTGGTCGAGCCCCGAGGTGTTGAAGCAGATTTCCGAATTCGTCGCCAAGACGATCAAGCGCGGATCGTGAAATAGTTTGACCTATCCGTGTGCCATTGCTTGGTCGTCGGCTCGGTCGTATTGTTTGCTCGAACAAGGTCGCGGCCGACGCAAAAGCAGTGTTGAGATCTCGTCAAGCCACGCGCGACACTGCTTGCCGGTTGGTGGACCACGCGAAGTTCGATCGCCGATTGACCGGCAAGCAGTGGCAAACATGCATTTGGCGCCGCGCAAGAAAGCGCTTGAGACACTATTTCCGTCAGGGCAAGGGCTCGTTGCGGAAGCGCGTGTCGGGTGGAAACTCCAAACCGAATTTCTCGGCCAACAGCGAAAGAAGCGCCGCGTCGTCGGCCAACGTTTGCAGTTGTTGCTGGCCGTCGCGCTCGGTGATGAACTCGCGGCCACGCAGAATATAGCGGGCCTCGGGGGTGAGCCGTTGCGCCGTCAAGGTGCGTGTAAAGGGAGACTGCGGATTGGTCGAAACGTACCAGTTCGCCATTTCGTAGTCGGACAAGTGCTGCGGCTCGAGCGTGAAGACATACAGCTCGAACCAACCTTCCGAACGCTTCGATTGCAGCACCCAGTGGTGGGCATCTTCCCCCTGCAGTCGATAGGTCGAGGTGAATTGATGCTCGGGCCGATCGTCGACCAGCGGAATCGGCAAGTAAAGCCCTTCGCCACCGAAGCCGACGTCGGCCAGGTAGCGAGCCCCGTCGGTTTCGACCGCCAGCAGCATGTGCGTGCGCGGCAGCACGCGGGTGTGCCCCATGCGGACGCGCGCGGCGAGCCGCGTGAGGCGAAAGCCGAGCGCCTCGAGCGCCGCCGAGAAAAGCAGGTTCTGCTCGAAGCAGTAGCCGCCGCGCCGATCGTGGACTAGCTTCTGCTGCAGGCTGCCAAGGTCGAGCCGAATGCCGCGCCCCAACAAGATATCGAGATTCTCGAACGGAATGTGCTGGGCGTGCGCCAGGTGCAAGGCCGCGAGCGTCGCACGCGTCGGCTCGCGCGAACCGCTATAGCCAATGCGGGCGAGATAGGCGTCGAGATCGAGTGTCGCTTCGGCATCGTCCGCGGTCATGGAGGTACCTTGCATTGTGATTTTTAGCAGACTGATTCTGGGCACTGCGATTCAGAGCACTGCGATTCAGAGCACTGTGATTCAGCGCATTGTGATTCAGCGCATTGTGATTCAGCGCATTGTGATTCTGGTCGGCCTTCGTCATGCCCTATGACGTGCCTTGGAGCGTACCATGTAGCGTGAAGTTTGTACCGATCGACTGCGATCGCTAGATTAAGCCTGGCCAACTCGTCGACCGGCCCGCTGCGCAATCGCCATAGATTCTCAGGAGGCTCCGCGATGACCGTCCCTTCACTCACGCGCCGGCAGTTCGCCGGCCAGTCGCTCGGCACGCTGCTCGGTTTCGCGCTACTCGATACGCTCTTTCGGACCGACGCGCTGGCAGCCGACATCAAACCGGTCACTGCCAAATGGCTGGCCGACGTCAATCAGTTGGCGCAGGATCTCAAGGACGCCAAGCTCGAGCAGCTGGTCTGGCAGGAGAAGATCGAAGAGCTCTTCTCGCAAGTCGACCTGCCCGACCTGCTAAGGATGATCGACTTCCAGCGATTAACGGCGAACCTCAAATACCTCGATCGCGGTGCGCTGAGTTTGGGCTTTCGCTTTGCCGACGCACCCGACGCCCCCACGAAGCTGGTCTTTGGCCGGCAGATTTTTGCCCTCAAGGAAGGGCGCTCCGTGGTGCCGCACGGACATCGCAACATGGCGACCGCCTTCTTGATTCTGGATGGCGAATTGCGCGGCCGGCACTACGACCGGCTGGCCGACGAGCCCCGCCACTACCTGATCAAGCCGACCATCGATCGGCAGTTCAAACCGGGCGAGTGCTCTTCGATCTCCGACTTCAAGGACAACGTGCACTGGTTCCAGGCGAGTAGCCCGACGGCGTTCATCCTCAATATCCACGTGTTGGGCGTGAACCCAATGGAGAAGGAAGCGACGGGCCGGCTCTATCTCGACCCCGAGGGGGAGAAGCTGGCCGACGGCACGATCCGCGCCGCGCGGCTGACGTATCAGGAGGCGACGCGACGGTTCGGATAGTACGCTTGCAATGGCTACACGACCTCGCCAGCAGGGAACCCCAGGGGGACCGGCTGCGGGCGATTTAGTCCCTTTGACGCTATAATCTCGATATGACCCCAAAGCTCAGCGACGAACAACGCGAAGCAATGCACGAGCAACCAGGCAATCCAATTGTGGTTGTCGACGATGCCACGCAAGCTCGCTTTATGCTTGTGCCGATCGAGATGTTTGAGCGATGGCAAGCCAGTTTGTTTCCCGAAGGATTTAAGATCGGCGAGACCTATCCGGCACAGGAGCAGGCCGCGCTGGCCGCCGGCTGGGACGATCCGCTGCTCGACGAATACAACGACTACGATGCTCATCGACCGCCATCATGAACATCGCGCGCGGTGACGTGGTGCTGGTGACGTTCCCGTTTTCGTCGGGGCGTGGAGCAAAACTCCGTCCCGCTGTCGTCGTTCAAGCCGACAGGCTCAACCGAGTGCTGACCAATACCATCGTCGCCATGGTGACAACGACGACGAAGCGAGTCGCTCGCACCGAAAGTCAACTGCTGCTTGATCCAGCTTCACCGGCAGGCAAGAGCTCGGGATTGCTTCATCGATCGGCAGTAACCTGCGAGAATCTGCTGACCATCGAAGCAGGACTTGTCGCGCGGAAAATTGGCGTGTTGCCGACGGCCGTTGTGGGCGAGCTCGACAATTGCCTTCGCGCCGCGCTGGGAATCTAGACAATGCGAATCTAGACATTGCCGATCGTTGCGGCGGAGTTCTTCACCCCACCCGCACCGGCTTTCCTTTGCGCACCGATTCCGTCTCGCGCTGGCAGAGTCTTAGCGCATCGCAGGCCAGGTCGCCGGAGAGGACTGCCGAGGGCTCGTTCTTCTTGATCGATCGCGCCGCCTCGCCCAGTTGTGCGGCGAAGACGTCGAGCGGATCGTCGGAGCCTAGCGTCGGTTGCGTGACCTTACCGTCGGCCGACAGCACGGTCAGCGGCGTACGTGCCGGTTCGGTCACAAAGGCCGCGAAGTCGTAGACCAAGGTGGCCCGTTCGAGGTAGATCTCGAAGCCGTGCGTGAACGGGCGCCCCTGCTGGCGGATGACGCCCCCCGTGGCGGTGATCGTCGGCCCGCCGTCGCCATAGTGGAACTGCGAGTTGACAAATTCGACGACGTCGCCACGCAGACGCCCGGTGCTCGAGACCGATTGCGGCATGCCAGCCAGCAGGCGAATGAAGTGGGCGTCGTGAATATGCAGATCGACAACCGGCCCGCCGACCGTGCGCGGGTCGTAAAAGTCCTTGATCCAAAGTGGATCGGAGATGATTCGCTTGAAGTGCCCACCGAGCAGCGCGCCGTAGCGGCCGCTTTGCACAAGCTTCAGGGCCGCGGCGAACTCGGGGAAGAACGGCAACACGTGCGCGACCAGCAGCAGACGCTTCACCCGCTCGGCGGCGCGGCGCATCGCGTCGGCATCGGGCAACGTGAGCGCGATCGGCTTCTCGCACAGCACGTGCTTGCCGGCGGCAAAGGCCGCCCGGGCGACGCGGGCGTGCAGCGCCGGCGGCAAGCAGATATCGACGAGGTCGACGTCGGCGTCGGCCAGCAGTTCGGCAACGTGGGCATAGCGCCGCACACGCGCGAGATCCATCTGCGTACCGGCGGGCCCGAAGTTCCCCTTGATGCCGCGCCAATCGCCGGAGAGTTTTGCCTTATCGCGCGTCGAAATGGCGACGAGCTTCGCCCCGCGCACGCGCTGCCAGGCAAGGTAATGGATCATGCCCATGAAGCCGATACCGACGATGCCGACGCGAACCATGCGAGTTTGCTCAGTGGGTTAGGGTCTGTTGATGCTTCGAAGTAGTGGAGCAGGCACCTCGCTTGGTCAGCGATAGCCGCGATCCGAGTGATGCGGCTCGGAGCCAGTCCCATTTCTTCGGCGGGCGATCACGACTTGGCGGCCGCCAGTTGCTTGAATCGTGCGTACGCGGCTTGCCAATCGCTCGACGGTCGCGGCACGTATTCGGTCACCTCGAACGACGCGCGCACCAGCGCGCGGGCCTGGGCCCAATCGGCCACGTCGCCCGCGGCCACGGCTTGCACGAGCACGTTGCCCAGCGCCGTGGCTTCAACTGGCCCGGCCAGCACG
>Ga0163150_10005146_pt1 | contig 16974 bp, 13 predicted proteins | sample OliLakLV19P2IB_FD_148628 | JGI IMG/M metagenome (GOLD analysis project Ga0163150, IMG submission 148628) | Freshwater microbial mat bacterial communities from Lake Vanda, McMurdo Dry Valleys, Antarctica - Oligotrophic Lake LV.19.P2.IB | ecosystem: Environmental > Aquatic > Freshwater > Lake >...
ATCAGTAACTATACCTTAGCGTACCGTTTTCTGTATAAACTTTCAAGCGCTGGATTCCCTGATCATATTTCTGATGCCACTTTTCACCATAATTATTCGTTGTCACGGTTGTCATACCAGTCTTTTCCTTATACAGAAGCTCTATTTTATACAATCCTTGCAGTTCAAACGCTTGCGAATATTTGCTTGTTTCAAGACTTATGCTATTTAAATCATATCTCACCAAAAACCTATTCCATTTGAAAGGAATAGGTGGAGAATCGTTATATTGCAAAGATACCACGCCAAATCGAGCAAAAGTCCCTCGCTCTCGATCCTTAATATTCATCGTAAGTGTATTCCCATAATTATCTGATACAAAAATTCGTTGCGTTGTTACTGAAAGATCTTGTATTGAAAGTTGCCCTTGAGTTGCCGTAAAAGAAAAATCAAGGTTTATTGGATCATACACTACCTCTATTTCAGGTTTTTTGGGCGGACTTTTGTATAGAGCAAAAGATACTTTTTTAACCGCTTCAATATTTTCATCATTGTCAACGGCATAGAACTCTACCTCATAATTGCCTCCTAATGAAAATACTAATGGCCCGGCATATTCCTCCCAATCGCCTCCTATTATCCTATAAAAAGTGTAGTCTACCCCTATTCCTCCTTCATTATCCTGCGAGTTCAACTCTAGCGTTACATCAGAATTATAAATATTTTCTGCTGTCTTTGTTCCTACAAGCTCAGACGTTGTTACCGGAGCAATGGTATCCTGTCGTTCGCCCATCAAGGCAAATTGGGTCAAGTGATTAATTTGAGAAGTTGCTTTTTTATTCTCAAGATCTACAGTAGTATCTTCCTTGACCCATAGCTTGCCATCGCTACTTGAATATATGGAAAGTGTATCAAGTTGTATTCCTAAAAGATCGATATCCGCAAAATCAATCGTTAGGGTAAAAGGTACTAGAAAATTAGTGAAAGGAGTAAATAAGGTATCTTTTGCATCAACTTTGACAGTAGAACCTATAGAGCGAAGCGACGCAGAGTCCTCAACACCTGGAGCAGATTCAAGATTGAGTATAAAACTTTGCGGAAAAGACCCAGCCGGAAAGTCAAAATAAAACCGGTCATTCTTTGTACTTCCCCCCTTTAGTGGAATGATTTGCGTTTTTGAACTAAGCGTTTTTTTCCAGAGATAATAACTTTTGCTTCCTTTTCTTGTGGCTCCACCATATACAAAACTGTATCCATCCCACGGATCAGGTTCTGAAGATTCCCATCCGTATGGATCCACAATCCCATCCGGAATATTGTCTTGAAAGTTACCATCTCCATTTTTATCATGCACTACCATAAAATGAATATGAGCTCCTGCCTCACCTGCTGGGATCACATTTCCAGTTGCACCATTCTTACCAATCGGTTGACCAGCTGTTACAGGAACTTCTTCACCAGGAATAGTACTAATAAGTCCGTCTTTTTGCAGATGATAATATCGTGTTTGATACCCATTTTTGTGATCTATGAGTATTGCATTTCCGCATGCACTGCAGGAGTTCATGTACGTTGCGGTCCCATCTGCTGCTGCCAAAACATTGTCACCAAATGCAACTTTTGCAGGTCGACCATAATCATATCCGTCGTGTGAAGAATATGACTTGTTTGTTCTTAATAATTCTTTATAACTAATTAGATTCTCAAAGGCTGCAGCATCCTCCTCTAAACTCGTACTCAACAACGGATACTCATGATCAAAAAAGGAGTTAATTGCAAGTGCTGCTTCGTTAAATGAAAGACCTTTTCTCTGATAGTCCCACGGTAGATCCAAAAATGGTTGAGGCAGCGCAGAATTTCCTAGAAATACGACGTACACAGGACTGATTATCTTCTCCCTTCTACACCAGTTTGAAAACTTTACAATCACATTGTTTATTGTTCCCGTAACAAAGAATCCTGTAATATCAACAGGATCAATAGTATCGTTGAAGGTGATACATCGAGTATCTGAATGATGAATAAAATTTCCACCTGTCGGGTAGATTCCAGTTGCTTGTATCGTATCTCCAGTAGTAATCCTACCTGTTCCGTCTGGATTTTTACTCAATACAACTCGACCTCCCGTATACAAATGAGTGATTATTTTATAAAAAAGAACTCTTCCATGGCAACACGGTGCATCGGCAGGAAAATACAAACCATCGGTTACCTTATATGCAACAACCTCAGCAGATACGGATTGAGGAACAATAAAAAGCGATACAACATATAGGAGAAGAACCGTGATAATTCCTCCTATATACCTCATATATTTATAGTATTCCCTGATTATACAAAAAATCAAGAGGTAATTTTTTCTTAACCATTTCTTACCTTAACTTTATGTGGTTTTTAACTATTATTGCTACACTTGGCTCATGAAAGGAGGAATGGTATGGGATATCTTATAGCTTGGGCGCTTGGAGTGCCTGTTCTGGCACTGGTACTTTTCTGGCTTGCGACAGTGATTCTTTAGATTTTTGGAGTCCATCGTGCGTAGAGACCAGTTGAGAGTACTCTTTTGGAATTTTCTTCAAGAGTGAGTTCACCAAAAGTGATAACTCCGTCTGGCAATAAATCATCAAGTATGTTGCGCAGCATAATGCTTGATGAGGTAATCGCGTACGCATTGACAAGCACAAAGAGTGGCTCGCCTGAAAGAAGCTTACTGCACGTTTCCAAAAGATGGGGAAAGCTTCTTGAAAAGTCCCAAATTTCCCCCTCTGGTCCATGTCCATAGACTGGTGGATCCATAATAATTGCATCGTATTTTTTACCACGCCTCACTTCTCGCTCGACAAATTTTACTACATCTTCCAAGATCCATCTCACTGGCTTATCCGTAAGTCCTGACAACTCTTGGTTTGCACGGGCCCATGTAATAGCAGGCTTTGAACCATCTACATGCGTCACCTGTGCACCAGCTGATGCTGCAGCAAGTGTTGCGCCACCAGTGTACGCAAAGAGATTAAGCACATTTACTGGTCTCTTCACTTTTTCGATGGAGTCAGTAATATAATCCCATTGAATAGACTGCTCAGGAAAAATTCCCGTGTGCTTGAAAGGGGTAAGTCGCGCCCAAAATTTGAGACTTTTGTATGGTACTTCCCATCTATCGGGCATTGGTGTCATACATTTCCAATTTCCTTTGTCTTTTGTTCCTTCACGCTGGAATGTTGCATCTGCTTTTTTCCACACTTCAGCTGATAGTTTTTTTGACCAGATACATTGTGGGTCAGGCCGCGAAATTGTATACTTGCCAAATCGCTCAAGACGCATTCCTCCACCTGAATCAAGCAGTTCGTAGTCATTCCATGCGTGTGCAGTTAAAAGTTCCATAGAAGCATTATACACTAGTAAGCCTACCAGATCTAGAAATGTTATCCACACGTATTTGGGGAAAAGTCAGGGATAACGGGGATAACGAGTGCATGACTATAATTCTTGCAATGTTGAAACTCTACTGAAAACTCGCCACATGTACACACATTTTGAAAAACCGTAAAGTTCTTCACACCCTTTCAACAATGATATCAACAACTTATCCACATTATTTTACGCTCGCCTTAGTACGTGTATACACATATCCCCACTCTCTACTATTACTACTATTTAATATAAACGAAAGATAACTTTGGGAATACCTAATTAAAAATGTGTGTTGTTTGAATTATTTTGAAAAATGATTGGAAGACCAAACAACATACATAACACTGTATTGTGTGTGTAAATTTATCATGTCAAGCTTTCAGAAGTCTAGTATTGAATTTATAGATATTATCCCTCTTGTCCCTCAGATTTGAACACTTTATACTTTACGTATGTTTGCAAAAGTTTTTAGTGCAACAGTTGTAGGACTCAACGGTGTGCCTGTAGAGGTTGAGACAGATATTCTCAATGGTCTTCCCTCATTCACTATTGTTGGACTTCCAGACAAAGCAGTTGAAGAAGCTCGGGAAAGAGTAAGATCTGCAATCAAAAATTCAGGTGCTGAGTTACCAGCCAAAAGAATTACCGTCAACCTCGCCCCTGCTGATCTTCAAAAAGAGGGTCCATCATTTGATCTTCCCATTGCGGTATCAATTCTTTTGGCTACAGGACAACTCGCAAAAGACGTGAGTAATAGTATGTTTTTTGGAGAATTGTCGCTTGATGGATCACTCCGTGGGGTGCGAGGAATATTACCAATGATTTTGTGTGCAAAAGAACAGGGAATAAAAAATGTTTTTTTACCAGCTCAAAATGTCTATGAAGCATCAATTATTGATGGGGTAACAATTTATGCAGTGACAACTATAAAAGAACTCTTTATGCATTTGAATGGCCAGACATTATTAACACCCACTCCCCATTTGCCGTACGAAGATACGCTTATTGCAACACAATACGACTATGATATGAAAGATGTTTTGGGCCAAGAATATGCAAAGCGAGCAATGGAGATTGCAGCAGCAGGTGGACACAATATACTTTTGAAAGGGCCTCCTGGATCTGGCAAGACACTCCTTGCGCGTACACTACCATCAATTTTGCCACCTTTATCATTTGATGAAGCACTCGAAGTAACAAAATTGTATAGCATATCAGGGATGCTTGATACCAAATCAATTGTTCGAGAGCGGCCTTTTAGAAGTCCGCATCATACAACCTCTCATATTGGAGTGATCGGTGGCTCTGCAATTCCCAAACCAGGTGAAGTCTCATTAGCACACCGAGGAGTATTATTTTTGGATGAGTTCCCAGAATTTCAACGGCAGGTCCTGGAAGCACTTCGCCAACCATTGGAAGATGGATTTGTTGTTATATCTCGAGCGAGAGATAGAGTTATATTTCCTTCGCGCTTTATGCTTGTTGCGGCCCTCAATCCGTGTCCATGCGGGTATTTTGGAGATAAGACCCGCGAGTGTACCTGTGCTGCGTCGCACATTTTGCGCTATCAAAAGAAAATTTCAGGACCAATTTTGGACCGAATTGATATTCATGTTGAAGTGCCGCCTGTTGAGGTATCAAAAATTACAGACAATACTCCGAGTACTGCTGAGAGTTCTGCATCTATTGCAAAGCGTGTTCTTTCTGCACGGACAAAGCAACAGACACGATTTATGGGTAAAAAACTGATTGCAAATGCTGATATGAATTCTCGTGATATCAAAGCATTGTGTGTCATCAGTGATGATGCACTACAAATACTTAAAATGGCAATAACAAAGATGGCGCTTTCAGCACGGTCATACCACAAACTTATTAAAGTAGCCCAAACAATCGCAGATCTAGACGGAATAGACGAAATCAAGAAAGAACATGTATTGGAAGCGCTTCAATATCGTTTTCGAAGTGATAGTCCACTATAATCATTTGGTATGCGCGCACGATTTTTCATAATACTTCTTCCCTTTATCTATTTATTTGCATTTTTACTTCAGGTTGATAAATCCATGACGCAGGATTTAGGACGTCATTTAAAGCTCGGTGAGATAATAACGTTCTGTTGGTGTATACCCAAAACCAATCTTTTTTCATTTACCCAGCCTGAACAACCGTTTATTAATCACCACTGGTTTTCAGAGGTTATTTTTTATGGGCTTTACTCGATTGCGGGAATTAATGCAATTTTGATCTTTAAAATGGTCGTTATTATTATTGCATCAGGTATAGTGTACCGTCTTGCCGCAAAGCGCGGAAGTATTTTTTGGGCAACGCTTCTTTCAATTCCCGCAATCTTTATTTTCTCCGAACGATTTGATGCACGTCCCGAAATCTTGAGCTTTTTGTTTGTGTCTGTCTTTCTCTATCTTTTGTACGACTTTAAAGATAATGGGTATTCGAAAAAACTCTGGTTACTTCCGATAATTGAGTTGATTTGGGTAAATTCTCACATCTATTTTATAGTGGGTGTTATTCTAATAGGAATTCTTGTCATAGATTACTTCGCCGACGCTCAGCGCAGGCAGGTGTGGGAGAAAAGGGCAACGATTGATAAACGACTTCTTCTTGTGGCGCTTATAACGGGGCTTGTCACACTTCTCAACCCAAATCATATTCACGGAGCGCTTCTTCCACTCACCGTACTCAATCACTACGGCTATTCGATTGTTGAGAATCAGTCACCACTTTTTCTCAACTCGGTCCTTCCCAATATTCGAATCGTCTACTTTGAACTTCTTGCATTATTTCTCGTTGTCTCTACTCTTCTCACTTTGAAAAAACACTCTATTTTTACTATTTTTTCATCCCTTTTTGTCTTGATTCTTGCCTTCCAGCAGATTCGAAACTTCCCGTTGTTTTTACTCGTCACGCTTCCCAGTCTTTCGTACTCATTCTTTTTACTCGAGAAAAAACTACTGAATGGTGCGGAAGTATCAATGCAACGTGTTCTCAAAGGCACGGTGGTAGGAATTGTAGGACTTTTTTTTTGTATTACGCTCTTTCAGCACATCGCCTCTCCGCTTTTTGGCTTTTGGTACATTGATATGGGGAAAAAAGGAGTGGATTTTTTAGAAGTCAATCAGATTTCTGGCCCTATCTTTAACAACTTTAATATTGGAAGCTATTTACTCTTTAGGCTGTATCCACAAGAGCGGGTTTTTGTTGATGGACGGCCAGAGGCATACTCGGTTGCGTTTTTTGATGAGTATAAAAAAATGCAGAATGATCCCGATTTTTTTAAAGAGCAAACGACTCGCTATAACCTCAATACAGTCTTTTTTACGCACGGGGACATTACGCCGTGGGCTCAGAACTTTTTGCGCTCCCTTATTGCCTCGCCTGATTGGACCGTTATCTATACAGATGAGTATGTATTGATTGCAGTGAAAAATACGGCAGAAAATCAACGTCTTATCACCAAATATAAAAAGACTCTTCAGGTAGAATAGAACATGGTATTCCTGGTACTATAAAAGTACTCATGACTACACAGACTGGACTCTCTACAGAGCAAGTACGCGACGTACTTTCTCAGTATGGAGAAAATGTGATCGCTTCAAAAAAGAAAAAATCCCCTTTCAGACTTCTCATTGAGCAATACACCAATGTCATAACACTTATTCTTTTTGTAGCCGCTATTTTTTCATTTGCGATATACGAAATAGTTGATGGAGCATTTATTCTTTTTGTTCTCGTTGCCAACGGTATTTTTGGCTTTTTGCAGGAGTATCGTGCCGAGCGTGCGCTTGAAAAACTTCAAAATCTTTTTGTCCCGATGACGCGGGTCATGCGAGACGGAGCAGAAAAAGAAATAGAAGCCAGATTTATTGTGCCGGGAGATAGTGTAGTCCTTCGTGAAGGAGATAGAATTCCGGCAGATGGATCTTATCAGGACACCCTTTCTATGGTTGTTGATGAGTCGATCTTTACTGGGGAGTCCATGCCAGTTGAGAAAAAAAAAGGTGATGCGCTTTTGGCTGGAACATTTATTGTACAAGGCCGGGGTATGATGATGGTTGAAAAAACAGGAAATAATTCACGACTTGGTAGTATTGCTCGGGAGATGGCAGGCATTGAAAAAGCAAAGACTCCACTCGCGAAGAATCTAGATCAGCTCGGAAAAAGACTGGCTTTGGCAGTTGTAGCATGCTCATTACTGCTTCTTCCCATTGGACTTTATCAGGGCCGTGAACTAAAAGAATTAGGTCTGACAGTCGTTAGTCTTGCAGTTGCGGTTATTCCTGAAGGATTGCCGCTTGTGGTGACGATCGCTCTCGCATTTGGTGCCTATAGAATGGCACAAAAACGCACCATAGTGCGAAAGATGTCAGCGATTGAGACACTTGGTGCTGCTACCGCAATTCTGGCGGATAAAACGGGCACCTTGACGCAAAACAATATGTCCGTCAAAAAATCATACCTTGTCAAAAAAGACTCTATGACTTCTCTTCTTCGAGCCTCTATTCTCGCGAATACGGCTGAATTTACCAAAGAAAAAAATGCCGATGGAACCAATGTTGTGGGAGATAAAACTGACGCTTCCTTTTTGAAGTATGCGCGTGATCAAATAAAAAATTTCGATGCCTTTGTGAAAGAAGGAACGACTCTATCTGAAAAATCATTTAATGCAAAGACCAAGACCATTGAGGCAGTCTGGAAAAACACTAAAGGAAAAGAATTTACCTTTGTCCGCGGCGCGCCTGAGAATATCCTCAAGCTTTGTACCTCAAAAAATAGTGAAGCAGAGAAAAAAATTGATGAATTTGCAAAAGAAGGATTAAGGGTTATCGGCTTTGCACAAAAAGAAAAAGGCAAAAAGTCATTTACCTTTTTAGGACTATTGGGTATTTATGATCCCCCTAGAGTTGAGGCAAAAGAGGCAATTGCAAAAGCACATGAGGCTGGAATTCGTGTTGTTATGGTAACGGGTGATAATCCTATAACTGCTCTCTCAATTGGTGAAGAGATTGGACTAATAGACAGTAAGGAAACAGTTTTGACCACCGATGATCTTGCAAAGCTATCTGATGATGAGCTTAAAGAAAAAATCACAACGACGTACATATTTGCACGCATGCAGCCGCATGACAAATTGAGGCTCGTACGACTTTTTAAAAGTGCAGGATATATTGTCGCCGTAACTGGTGATGGGGTCAATGATGCGTTAGCACTCGCGGAATCAAATATTGGAGTTGCTATGGGCCAATCAGGAACTGATGTTGCCAAAGAAGCGGCGGATATAGTAATTACTGATGACAATTTGGCAACAATTGTGACGGCTGTTGATGAGGGACGGGCAATTTACCACAATATTGTCAAAACGGTAGTATTCTTGGTCTTGGCAAATATGATTGAATTTTTTACGGTATTTGGTGGGGTAGTTTTTGGGTTACCCGTCCCTATTACACCAACACAGATTTTGTGGCTCAATCTAGTGTCTGATGGACTTCCTGCTTTAGCACTTGCGACAGATAGCAATGTCGGCAATTTTCTAGCCGAAAAACCTCGAGATGTATCAGAACAAATTCTCAATCAGCATAGACTTTTAAAAATTGTGACTATTGGTCTTCCTTTTGCAGCGCTTCTCATAATTCTCTTTATGGTACTTTTGACCCAACACACAGAGTCGTATGCTCGGTTTTGGATCTTTAATATCTTTGTAGTCGGAGAGATGATATTGGTCTTTGTTATCCGCGGATCACTCTTCCCGATCAACAAAATGCTTCTCATATCGGTTCTTGTATCACTTGCTTTGCAAGTACTTATCGTCTTCAATCCCTTCCTCCACACCCTTTTTTCCTAATTCTTTCTGCCTGCCCTGAGCGAAGTCGAAGGGTCATCCCGGACTCGCCTGCACTGATCCCGAGTGAAACGAGGAAAAAAAATACGGTGCTTTCGGGAGAGACTTGGAAGTCCTCCTTCAGCGCCTAAACGTGACTATTACCAGACGGTTTGTACATGAGGATATTTTTTGATTCGGTCATCGTTGGTCACAAGTGGGATTCCTTTTTCTCGGGCGGTTGCGACGATAATTCTATCAGCAGGATCTTTATGAAATAGCCCCGGTAGCATAACTGATTTAGCAGCGATGGTGTTGTCAACCGGAACAAATTGGATATACGGCAGATTTCTTATTTTTTCTACCCAACTCTCTGTATTCATGGAAAGCTTGAGCCGATCTTTTTCAATAAGCATATATATTTCCCAGATGCTTATTGAGGATACGAGGAGAGATCCTTTTTTAATTTCAGTAGTAAGAGCCTTTTGCGCTTTGGGAGAGAGCTTTTCCGGATTACTTGCCCACCAAACAAGTACATGTGTGTCTAAAATAATCATTGGAGTGCTTCCCATTCATCTTCCGCAACAGGAGCAAGAGGATTTATGTATGTAACAACTGAATTGCGAAGTGCCGAAAGGGTTTTCTGGGGGTCTTCGTAATACGGAGAAACAGTTATAACTGGTTTTCCTCCATGGGTAACAATAAGAGGTTTTTTTTCCTGCTCTACTTTTCTCAAATATTCCAGAAGCTGTGATTTTAATTGTGATTTTGAAATAGTATTCATGACTATGGTCATGATAGCATGGTCATAGTCTCTTGTCAAGAGCCCTGCGTTAAATATGCGGTAATTGTGCGGTATTTATCTTCTGAGAGAAGGTTTTTGGCTTTGTAGTACTCGAGCATATTTGGTAGTGTGAAGACTGAATGGAGTTGTACATTCATCTCTGAGAGGGTCTTGGAGCCTCCTTGTACTCTATCAATGAGGACTATGAATCCGGCAACCGTGTATCCAAGCTCTTCTGCGACTTTCAAAACCTCAAATTTTGAGTTGCCTTGTGAGATTACATCATCAATAATGAGGATTGATTTGCCTTCACCGGCTGGTGCACCGTCTTTTGCTACCAGCTTACGGTGGGTTGAAGTACCGCTTTTTTCTATGATATCGACAAAAGGGATTGCGGTCTTTTCGGAATATGACTTGGCAAATGAAATGGCTGTTGTGGGGATACCCGTTACATAGTCTGCCTGTAGATTGAGGTCGCGCATCGCCTCGGCAATTTTGTCTATCAAATTCTCTGGAAGGTTTCGGAGGTTCACATAGATGGGAGAAAGGGGTGTATTGGGATCTTTTTCGTGCGCTTTTATGGCAAATTCTTCATCATTGACTGGAAAATCAATCGGGCTTGTGTCACGATAGTGCTCATAAAACTCATAAGACCCATCGCCTTTTTTCTTTCGACGAAGAACTTTTGCATTTGTTTTTGTTGTTAAGAATAGTCCGAGTAGTTCTTCTTGTAATTGATTCATACCTTGTCATTGCGAGTACTCGCCTGCACTGAGTAATCGAATCGAAGTGAAGCAATCCCGTTTGAGATTGCCGCGTCGCTCGTTCCTCACTCCTCGCAATGACAAGTGAAGAAATTATTACACTACTTTTTCAGCGCATTTTGTATTTGTCTATGCATTTTTTCTGACTCTTCCCTTGCTTTTTCGGCAAAATCCTCTCCATCTGATGCGTAGATAATGCTTCGTGATGCGCTTATTATCATACCCCACCCTCGCGAGTCTTGTCCAGCTTTGACCGTTTTTTCCAAATCCCCACCTTGTGCACCAATGCCTGGGATTAAAATGGGCATATCTCCGACAATTTTCCGTACAACTGCAAGCTCTTCTGGGTATGTGGCTCCTACGACAACTGCGCAATTATTATTCGTATTCCACTCTGATGCAATTTTTTGTGCAACATGTTGATACAACGGCTTGTCGTCAAGCAAAAGATCTTGAAATTCCCCTGCTCCTGGATTTGAAGTTCTTACGAGTATAATAATGCCTTTATCTTTGTAGTTCAGGAATGGTTGTACTGCATGTTGTCCAAGATATGGATGAATCGTTACGGCATCTGCGCCAAGTGTTTCAAATATCGCTCGTGTATAGCCAAGATTTGTTGAGTCGATATCAGCACGTTTTGCATCAAGTATGATGGGAATTTCAGGATACTTTTCCTGAGCGTATGAGATAGTTTCCTGTAGCACACTCCACCCTTCTGCTCCAAAGGCCTCATAAAATGCGCTATTTGGCTTAAAGGCACAGACATATTGAGCAGTTGCATCAATAATTTGTTTGTTAAACTCAAGGATTGAGTTTGGGGTTTTTGCAAAGTGTGCAGGCAATTTTTCAAGAACCGGATCAAGACCAACGCAAAGAAATAATCCTTTTTCCCACCGTGCTTCAAGTTTTTGAGTAAATATGTTTTTCTCCATAGAAGGTTATGTTTATTCCATTTTTATAGTTATAGCAGTATTGTCATTTCGAGTGAAGCGAGAAATCTTATCCATAAAACAGCGAGATAAGATCTCTCACTGTGCTCGAGATGACAAAGATATAGAGAGATTCTCAAATGCTTCTTTGGGGTTGCCAGATTTGAAAATAAAACTATTTACACAAAATAGATTTGCTCCAGCTTCTTTTGCTGCTCGTGCCGTATCAAGATTGATTCCCCCATCTACTTCTATATGAAATTGCGGGTATTGTGCGCGAATCTTTTTCACCTTCTCAAGCATTGCGACCTCAAATGATTGACCAGATGACCCCGCATGAATCGTCATGATAGTAAACCCATTTAAAAGACTCATCAACGCCTGATTGGAAAGATATTGCTCAATTGGAGTATCAAAATCAATTCCCAAAAATACTTCCTTTTCAATTTGTTTTACTTGCTGCGCAAAAAGAAGTGGGTCACTCATATGCTCAACGTGTCCAATAAATCGTTTGATACCTACTTGAGCGTATGGATTTATGTGAATGATCGGATCGGTCACCATCATATGAAGCTCGATTCCTGTATGTGGGGTATATTGTGCTAAAAATTCAGGAGTACAAAAAGAGGCTTGTCCAAATGATTGATCAATAACGTCAACGTGGATGATATCACCCAGCTCTTGCGCGGTTCTGATGCGTTGATCTGCGGCAAGACTATCATACTCAAGAACTGCGGGGATTACGTTATATTCCATGTTCAATGTCAGCAATTTTTTGAAGACGCCTAGCGTGTCTTTTCTCTCCACTAAAAGGTGTTGTGATAAAGGCTTTTAGTGTAGTCTGAATAGAGTCTTTTGACACAAAATCAGCGGCAAGTGCGAGTACATTTATATCATCATTTGCTCGTGCATGCGCAACTTGATCAACCGAGAGTGCAAGTGTACACCGAATACCTTTTATTTTATTCGCGGTTATTTCAACTCCTGTTCCTGAACCACAAATAACAATACCTTTTGTGTCAGCTTCTTGGGCAACACGCTCCCCTACTTTTTGTGCGAAATCAGGATAGTCATCATCTTTGTCGTACTGTATGTTTCCAAGATCTTCGTAGGACAAATTCATCGTATCAAGAAGTTCTTTTAATTCTTTTTTGAGTTCAAAGCCACGATGATCGGCGCCTAGATATATTTTCATAATTTTTTCTATACTACTCTACCTTTTGTGTTCTGTAAAGAGCTGGTAAAAGTGAAGATAGTTTGCTGCAATGTTGTCGACCGCACTATTTCGATCAATGACTTTATCACGGTATGCAACAAGTGATTCCCAGAATACGGTTCTCCCCACCGCAAATCCGGTTACCCCATCAACAGGTGCGCCCGCTATAATCCATGTATCGACCGATGCCTGATTTCCTCCACGGCCCAGTATAATAACACCAACATTCTCGCGTCCACTTGTACGAGCTTTTTCTACAACCTTTTCATATGATTGTTTGTGATCAAATCCTTCTATCTTCCAAATATCCGGTTCGACATTTTCTCGATGAAGCTCTTCAATCATGTGAACGGTGAGCGTTGGACGAAGCTCTTCATCAAATCGCTTCATATCTCCTTTGAAAAATTCTTCTTGTGTCTTTGTAGGTGGAACAAGTGACTCGATCAAGAATTTAAAGTTGTTTTGGTGGCAGAAGTCACTTAATTTTTTGAGTGTTCTTCCTTGTCTCGTATTGAGCTCCCGATCGCCTTCCGGGTTATACCGTATCAGTGCTTTTACAAAGGTAGGCTGAAAGTTGGTTATGTGCGACTCAAACTGCTCATCATAGTCAAATGCAAATTCGTCTTGACCACTTTTTTCGACTGGTAGCATAAAGGTATATTCTTTGTCTCTTGCATCACTCAAAATCCAACTTCCAAACTGCTCATCTACAAGTATTGCTGCTTGATCTTTTGGAATCATCAGCGTAATTGCTTTTTGGAAGGCTTCATAAATAATTCTTTTTGCATCTCTTACCTTTTCAACTTCCTCATCAGTTGGTAATCGTCCCTCTACTCCATAGAGATTTTTTACAAAAGAAGACCGGTGATCAAACGGTAAAATATAGAGTGGTTTGTTGTATCCAATATCAAACATAGTTATAGTGTGTGTGCTGTAGGCATGTGTTCTTGTAAATACTTATCCATATTAGCCAATCTGACAAGTCCGTCATGTGCACCTATTTTGAGCATTGAATAGTATGCGTTGACTAAGCCCCACGCCATTGCGGTATCTACTGACTTTTTTACCATATAACTTGCTAAAAAGCCACTCGCATATGCATCCCCTGCACCTGTTTTTTCAATAGTTTTTCCTTCGACTGAGATTGGCTCGATTGTGAAAAGATTTTGCTTGTCATCCAAGCAATATGCTCCGTTTTTGCCATCGGTGACTGAGATAATTTGTGGACCGAGTTGTTGGAGTGAGAGTAAAAGGGTTTTGATGTCTACTGACTCCTGTGAGTTACCGACAATAGATTGTGCTTCTTCACGATTGACAAAAAGTACGTGAGCCTTTTTCAAAACCTCATCAAATGCTTTCCCTTTTTTTTGCATTTGATGAGACCCTGGTGCAAATGCGTAGGGAATAGCGTCTTTAGTGAAATACTGTGATGCTTTTTCGTATGCATGCTCCCACGGTTCTCCGATTGACGTGATATAGGCAAAGTCTGGTTTTATCTGATTAATGTACGAAAAACCATGGACACGATGCGAATGGTTTGAAAAAATAACACGGTCATCTGAAAGCTTTAAAATAATAGACATGGAAGTTTTAGTTTCTCCTGAGTTTTCAGTCAAAAGCTCTACTCCTTCTTTTTTGAGCGTTTCTGAAATTTCATATGAATAAATATCTCGTCCCAAATACGTATAAAAGGTTGTGGGAATACCAAGACGAGATAATCCAACTGAAACATTGGCTCCATTTCCTCCAACTGCAAGTTTGGTAATGTCTGTGGGAATTTTGTCTCCTAGATGAAAGGCTGCTTGATTATCTTTAACAATAACATGATTTTCTTCATGTTCGATTTGTAAAAAAAGGTCAATAATAGATGAGCCTATAACAAGTATATTCATGAGAAGTAATTCTTGTATTGTACTCGTTTGGCAGATGGGTTGAAAAGAGGTAAAAAAACGCGCATATCGTAGGACTTTAACTATGAGATGAAAGATACTCTGTTTGATTCTTTCTGTTGAGAACGCTTTTTGGTATAATTCAAAGTGTTCCCTGCCCGAATTTATTGAAGTACTATGGGTAAACTACAACCTACAGTAGTCTTTTGTATGGATACTATGGTTAGAATTGGGGATACAGTTCTTCTCTTGATCTCAACCATTGGTGTTATCCTGAAAATACTACTCAAAGCTATGTACAGACTGGGAAGTTTTGAATATAGTCTTATCGAAAAAGGCTTTTTAACATTCAAGCGTGCAGGACGCGGTGTAAGTCCTATTTTGAAAACTATTAGGCGAAAAGCACACCATTTTTTTGCAAAAATCTCATTTCATCGTAAACGAAAAGTTGGAAGACCTCGGAAAGTAAAAGTAGCAAAACTCCATACAACACCATTTTGGTACAAAGTAAAGTTTTTTGCAGTCGGTGCTATATTTTCATTTTCATTTTTATTTTTGCCTGCAATCCTATTTATTTTTACCTCTGATTTGCCGGATCCGTACAAGCTTTCAGCAACTGCGATTCCAAAAACGACAAAAATCTATGATAGAAATAACGTACTTCTGTATGAAATCTATGCAAACCAAAATAGAACGATTGTAAAGCTTTCTGAGATTCCTTCGAATTTACAAAAAGCAACGATTGCAATTGAAGACAAAGATTTCTATTCTCATCCAGGATTTGATATCCGTGGTATTATGCGTGCTGCGTACAGCAATGCCCAAAATAATGACCTACAAGGAGGGTCAACGCTCACGCAACAACTTATAAAATCCGCGTTTTTGACGTCCTCCCCCACCATACAGCGCAAAGTCAAAGAAATAATTCTGGCATTTTGGGCAGAGAGAATTTATTCGAAAAATCAGATTCTTGAACTCTACTTTAATTATGTACCGTATGGTGGAACGGCGTGGGGAATTCAAGCTGCGTCTGAAGTATACTTTGGAAAAGAAGTAAAAGACCTCAACTTGGCAGAATCTGCATTTTTGGCAGGAATGCCTAAGGCGCCGAGTATCTATTCGCCCTATGCTAATGAAGGAAATACATTATGGAAAAAACGCCAAAAAGAAGTACTTACTGCAATGCTACAAGAAGGCTACATAACCAAAAAGCAATCTGATGAAGCCTTAAAGGCCGCGCTCAAATTCAAAGATGTTGATGTTCCTCTGAAGGCTCCTCATTTTGTTATGCATGTCAAAAAACTTTTGGTTGATAAATATGGTTTGAGTGAGGTTGAACGTGGCGGACTCAAAGTTGTAACAACTCTGGATTTTGCCCTCCAGCAAAAAGTGCAAAAAATAGTTGCTGATGAAGTTGCTGCCAATGAATACTTGCTCGTTTCAAACGGTGCTGCCGTTGTTACGAATCCAGGAACCGGGGAAATACTTGCAATGGTTGGTAGTCGTGATTATTTTGATGACACCAATGATGGGAACGTGAATTTAACGACTCGTCTGAGGCAGCCGGGTTCCACGGTCAAGCTTATAACGTATGCGCAAGCGTTGATGAATGGTATGACCGAGGCGAGTATCGTTGATGATTCTCCCCTTGCAATTCGTACATCAGACGGACGGGTCTATGCACCGGTGAATTATGATGGAACCTATCGAGGTCGTCTTCCTTTAAGACTCGCGTTCGCAAATTCTCTCAATACCCCGGCTGTCCGGGTTGCGCAACAAGTTGGAGTTGACGCGATTGTACAATTGGGAACTGACATGGGGATAACTTCATGGGATGATCCAAAGCGGTATGGCCTTTCGATTACACTTGGTGGTGCTGAGGCATCTATGGTTGATTTGGCAACCGTATTTGGAACGGTTGCCAATACTGGCAAAACTATAGTGCTTGATCCCTTTAAAGAAATTAAAAATTCAGAAAATGAAGTTATTTATGAGCCAGCGATTGAGGGTCGTCAAGTCTTGAGTGAAGGCGTTGCATTTATTTTGTCTGATATTTTAGCTGATAATGCTGCCCGTAGCCTTGCGTTTGGTCCTAACTCGGTACTCAATATACCTGGTCACAGGGTTTCGGTCAAAACAGGAACATCAGACAGTAAAAAAGATAAC
>Ga0163150_10005147_pt1 | contig 16972 bp, 15 predicted proteins | sample OliLakLV19P2IB_FD_148628 | JGI IMG/M metagenome (GOLD analysis project Ga0163150, IMG submission 148628) | Freshwater microbial mat bacterial communities from Lake Vanda, McMurdo Dry Valleys, Antarctica - Oligotrophic Lake LV.19.P2.IB | ecosystem: Environmental > Aquatic > Freshwater > Lake >...
GCCCATGAAGCTGCCGAGCAGCACGCCCATCGAGATGCCGGATGAGCCGACCACCAACTGCAGCATCTGGAACCACACAATCTCATAGATCAGCGCTGCTGCGCCGCTGCCAACGAAAAGAACGAGCATGAGCGGCAGAAAGCGCGCATCCGAGGCGCTCGTCGTCGAGGCCGGCGCTGAATCGCCGGTTTGCCTCATCCTGGGCATTCAGGGCTCCACATGTAATGTGCGGGAAATTCCGGGTGGGTTGCGCTGGCGCATGATTCTCACGCGGCAACGCAGCGACGGCAAGAGCGGGCAGAGCAGAATGGGTTACGACGCCGGCGGCAGGTGGTGCCGGCGTCGCATCAGATGCGTACGCTCAGACGGGCAGGAGCGTGCGGGCCACGAGCAGTGCGATCTGCAGCAGAATGGACATATGCGGTGCGGCCTGCGGCGCGACCGGCATCACCACCTGCGCCGCCGCGGCCCATGCCGCGCGCTGCGTCGCTTCCAGCGCTTTCGCAGCTCGTAGCGCGTCTTGCGCGGCCGCAGCCTCTACGATACGCATGGAGTCATCATACACGGCATACTGCTCGGGAAACACCGCTACGTGGAAGTGCGGCGGACGAAATTCACGTGTGCCATCGACCAGTCCATTCGCCTCGAGTGACAGCAGCTCTGTGCCCAGCCAGTTGCGGCATGAGCTGAGCGCGCTGACGCGCAGGTCGACGGCCATCCCCGCGGGATGCACCGACAGAGGCGACGCGTTGCCCGGCTGACGTGTCGTGGGACGTGTCAGGCTCGTGACGACGAGGCGCTCACCACACGCGTCCACGTACCGGTCCGCGAGACGCTCTACGAACGATCGAACCGCCGGACGTGCGTACGGATATCCCGCCAGCACTCGGTAATCCTCATTGCCGGGAAGCTCGATCAGGTATCCATCATCGACAAAACGCAGCACCTGGTTCGGATAGCGCAGGAAGGAATACGCTTCCTCTTTCGCGATCCGATTCTGCCGCAGCATCGAGGCGTGTGACCCGCTGAGCGTGACCTTGACCGATGCGTCGGCATCGTCCGCATGCAATGCAGATGGAGCTGCAGCAATACAGACTGCAAGCAGGAGCGGAGAAACACGATTCATGACGTTTCTCTTTTCTGGGCAGCAGAACGACCGTGCGCGTACTTCGCGCCGGCATATGGAGTTAGGAGCTGTCTGGTGATACCGCCGGGAGCTACGGAGGGTTCCGTTTGCCAGGCGGTTCAGGCTGTCTTGCGGTCAGCCTGAGCCGCTGCGTACACAAGCCAGAGCGTGAATGTGGATCCGACATCAGGCGTGCTTTCTACGGTGATGTCGCCCCCCATGAGGCGCGCGAGGCTGCGGCTGATCGCCAGACCGAGACCGGCGCCGCCGTGCGGACGGGTGTATCCTGAGGACGCCTGCACAAACGGCTCGAAGATACGCTCGACCTGGTCACCGCTGATGCCGACGCCGTTGTCCGTCACGGAGATGCACAGGCAAGCGGCTTCTTCGGCGACTGGATCCGACAGCGGAGCCCGACTGCTGCGGCGTCCGCAGGACACCTCGATGGTGCCGCCGGCGGGAGTGAATTTCAGTGCGTTCGACATCATGTTGAGCAGAATCTGCTGCACTCGCTGTGGATCTCCGAGATAGTGATGCTCGTCATCGCAGGACGTGCGCAGCGTGATGCTCTTCTCCACGGCGGGTGCCTGCAACATGGAAACGGCAGCCCTGACGGACCTGGCGGCGGAGTACGTCTCTTCCGCAATACGCATCTGGGTGGACTCGAGCTTTGCGAAATCCAGCACGTCGTTGACGACGTGGATCAGATGCTCGCCACTCTGCCGGATCCGCTCGACATAATCCAGCTGCTGCTGGTTGAGTTGCCCGGGGATCCCAAGATGCAGAAGGTCCGTGTACCCGATCATTGCGTTGATCGGCGTGCGTATCTCGTGACTCATGTTCGCGAGGAATTCCGACTTCGCTGCGTTCGCCTGCGTCGCTTCGACACGCGCTGATTCCGCATCGTCGATCGCGCCCTGCAGCTTGACGTTGGTATTCTCCAGATCTGCTGCGAGCGATTGTGACTGCTCGAAGCGCCGTTCCAGCTCGGCGCGCGAGGCGCCGACGCGATCGGCCATCGCATCGAAGCTGCGCGCCAGGTGACCGATCTCGTCGGATCGCTCCAGTCCCGTACGGCGCGTGTAATCGCCCCGTGCAACGGCATCGGCGGCTTCACCGAGCCGGCTCAGCGGCTTCGTCACGGTGCGAGTGACGAGCCACGCGGCGAGGAGGCCGAGCAGCAGCAGCAGCAGCGCGACGAGCACCAGGCGCCGCAGCAGCACATTGGCACGACCGAACACCGTAGATGACGGCACCTGTGTGACGACCAGCCACGGCGTGCCATGCACGCCGTCGGCATGCGCGAACATCTCTGTGCCGGCGGTGTCCGTGTATTCGAATGAATCACCGACGCGATCGACGCTCGGCCCTTTCGCAACCATGCCTCCCTCGAGCGCCACCCACTCGCCGCCTGTGACGCTCGTGAAGAAGATCTCCATACGATCGCCGAGAAGACGCTGAAGCGCTGCGCCGCCGCCGTTGCCCGCGATGCGACGCACCTGATGTATGTGCGCGACCGTCCGCCCGCCCACCTTCACAGGCGCAGTCACCGAGTACTCGCCGCGACCGTCCCCCAGACGGAACTCGCCGAATGTGATGGTATCCCCGAAAGCGGGCGTTGGCGTACCGGGGGCGGGCTCCTGCGCAGTCGTCATCTCCATCGGACCGTGGGTCGATGCGAGCAGGCGCCTGTCGATGGAGCGGATCTCAATGGGTAGCGCGGAGTCGGCGCGCGCGCGCAGCCGCTCCAGCTGACCGCGCACGCTGTCCATGTCCGTTGCGCTGCCCGTCACCAGCGCCGTGACAGCCGGGTTGGCCGCAATCTCATTGTTGAGTCGCGCACGCACCACGACAGTCGTGTCTACCAGTGTGACCAGCTCGCGCGTAACGAGGCGCAGCCGCTCGCTCGCGGTGTCGCGCGCACTGCTGCGCACCTCGTGCTGTGCAAGCAGCAGCATGGCACCGAGCGCAAATACCACCAGGCCACCGATGAGGATCGGCAGCTTACGCTCGAGCGATGCAAAGGAGTTCGTAATTCTCACCTGCGGCTACGGCCAGCCCAATCCGCGTTGAGTGAAAAGCCGCGCGTGATCACGACGACCACGCGCGGCACCTGCATCAATTGTCTGAAATCGGACGGGTGGTCCTGCCGAGAACATACTTGGCGAACCACTTCTCCTGCTCGGCGTCGAGGTAGATGCGATGCAGCGGCTCCGCGATGCCGTGTCCTTCGCGCGGGAAGCGCAGGAACTCGACTGGCTTCTCGAGCTTCTTGAGCGTCCGGAAATACTGCTCACCCTGCGAGATCGGGACGCGCTCATCTTCCTCGCCGTGCGTGATCAGCAGCGGTGTCGTCACGTTCGTCGCATACTCGATGGGTGACCACTTCTCGTACGTTGCCTTGCTCGCCGTCGGCATGCCGCCAAAACCGTGCTCGAGCAGGTTCGGGATGTCCGTCTGGCCATAGAATGAATACCAGTCGACGATGCCGGCATGACCGATGGCCGCCTTGAACCGGCTGGTCTGCGTCACAGTCCAGAACGTCATGAACCCGCCGTAGCTGCCGCCCATGATCGCCATCTTGTCGGGATCTGCGACGCCCTTCGCGATCACGTGATCCACGCCGTTCATGATATCGATGTAGTCCTTGCCGCCCCAGTCATTGCTGTTCGCGTTGCTGAAGGCAAGTGTGCGTCCCGAGCTGCCGCGCGGATTCGTCTGCAGCACCGCATACCCGCGCGCTGCCCAGATCTGTGCGCCGGTATTGAAGTTTGCGGTGAACCGCCCGTGCGGCCCGCCGTGTACCTGCAGGATGAGCGGCACGCGCGTGCCCGGCTGGTAGTTCACCGGGTAGGTGATGACACCCTCGATGTCCCAGCCATCCGCGCCCTTCCACGTGAGCGTTTCCGAGCGTCCGACATCGTATGCGCTGTAGCGGTCCAGCTCGACGAGCACGCGGCGCGGCTTCCTGCCATCCGGCTCCGTGAGATAGACGATGCCTGCGGACGCGAGCGTGCTGCCGGTGACGAGCCACTTCGTGCCATCATCTGTGACGTTGAAGCTGCCGAACATGAAGTCGTCGCCGAACTGCACGAGCACGGGCTTGCCGCCGGTAGGCGCGATCCTGTACAGCTTCTGCGTCAGTCCCTCGGCGGCACTGAAGTAGAGGAACTTGCCATCCGTGGACCAGTCGACATTCGAAACGGAGTAGTCGTAGTCCGCGGTCAGGTTGAGCGGTGCGCCGCCGGCTGACGGAATGACCTTCACATCCGTCTGGTCGGCACCGCTGTTCAGCTGTTCGCTCGACAGGTATGCGATCTGGCGTCCGTCGGGCGAGAACGTCGGTGAACGGTCAGGGCCCTCATGCGTCGTCAGCTGGCGAAGTGCGCCCGAGTCTGCAGGAACAAGATAAATGTCGGAGTTGTTGCTGTAGCGCGCATCACGACCGGTCGTGTTGGTGCGATTGGATGTGTACGCGATCACCTTGCCGTCCGGTGACCATACCGGACCGGCGTGATCGAAGTCGCCGGACGTGAGACGCATCTTCTTCTTCGACGCGACGTCGTACACCCACACGTGCGTGTACGTCAGCTTCTTCTCGGCGAAATAGCCGTCGTCCTTCTTCTTCACGCGATCATCCCATTCCTTCTTGTCGGGGCGATCGGTTGCTTCGGTGAATACGATGTGCGAGTAATCGGGAGAGAGGGTACCGTTGGGCGCGTCCGGATCCGCCAGGTACTTCGTGGCCTCACCGCCGCTCGGCGATATGACCCAGAGCGAAGCCTTCGTGTCGCGGTTCGATGAGAAGAGGACGCGGCCATCGGGCAGCCAGCGCGGGTTGCTCTCCCCCTTCGCCGATGACGTCAGCTGCATTGTCGTCTTCGCCGCGACATCGTGAACGTAGAGGTGCGTCGTCGCAGCATACTCCTTCTCGTCGCGGTCCGTCCGCGTGAAAAGGATGCGCTGGCCATTGGGCGAAAGCTGGTATCCGCCAAACGTCGGCATGAGCAGCGTTTCCTTCACCGTGAGCGTCTTGCGCGCGATCGACTGGTTCGCGCCTCCCGATTGCGCAACCGTTTGCGCCTGTGCCAACAACGCCGGCGCATATACCGCCGACATGGACAGGCTCAACATGACAGCTCTGCTTACGCGCATACCGCCTCCGTAGTGGGGTGAATCCGACTGCTACTTGTCCAGCACTGGCATGGGACCCAGGACATCCGTGACCGCCATGAAGCGGATCTCGCCGAGGTTCTGCTCGCGGATCTGCTGCTCGATCACCTTGCGGTCCCCTACAACGAATATCGTCACGTTCTCCGGATCGATGTACTCGCGCGCAACGCGCATCACGTCGGCCGGCGTCACTGCCAGCACGTTGTCGACGTAGCGGTTGAAGAAATCCGGCGCCAGGTTGTTCTGCAGCATGTCCGAGAGCTGCGACGCAATGCCGCTCACAGACTGGAACGCCGCGGGATAGCTCATCGCGAGGTTGCTGCGTGCACGCTCGACTTCATCGACCGGTATCGGCGCGAGCATGCCGCGCAGCTCGTTCATGAACTCCGCCAGCGCCGGACCGGTCGACTGCGTCTGCACGGACGCATCCGCCGACCACGAACCTGTTGACGGATAGTAGTCGAACGCGGAGCCCGCGCCGTACGAGTATCCCTTCTTTTCGCGCAGGTTCTGGTTGAGCCTCGATGTGAACGAGCCGCCTAGAATCGTGTTCATCACCTCGAGCGCAAAGTAGTCTTTCGTAGTGCGCGCGACGCCGATGCGTCCGAATCGGACAACGGACTGCGCGGCGCCGGGCTTGTCGACGACGTAGATGACGCGGCCCTTCACCTGCGCGGGTACCGCGACGGCCGGTGCCGCGGCAGCACCGCGCTGCCACTGTCCGAACGCACCCTCGAGCAGTGCGCGTGCTGCCGCCGGGTCGATATCACCGACTACAATCGCCGTGCTGTTGTTCGGCCTGTAGTGCGCGGTGTAGAACTGTCGGAGGTCGGTGGCGCGTAGCGAGCGCAGCGTCATGTCGGTGCCGCTGGCCGAGCGGCCGTAGGGATGCAGGCTGCCGTACAGCGTCGCATCGAACAGCTCACTCGCAATCGAGTTGGGATCGTCGTAGCGGCGCACGAGTCCGGTAAGGCGCTCCTTGCGCAGGCGGTCGAGCTCCTGCTCGGGGAAGTCCGGCCGGAGCACGACGTCCGATGCGATCTTCAATGCCTCCGGCATCCGCTGGGACGTTGCGCGTAGTGAAAGCGAGACCGCGTGCGTACCCGGCGAAATCGAGAAGCGCGCACCTATGGCCTCGAAGGCATCGGCAATATCGAGTGCAGACTTGCCGGCCGCTCCCTCATCGAGCATTGCTGCGGTAAGGCTTGAGATTCCGAGGTTGGAGTGCTCATCCAGAACGCTGCCGGCATTCACGACGATCGTGACCTGCACGAGCGGAATGTCGCGCTTCTCCATCAGCAGCACTTTCATGCCGTTCGCGAGCGTGAACTGCTGCAGCGGCGGAAGTTTCACATCCGGCGCTTCGCTGATTGCAGGACGCTTGCTCCGGTCGGGCTTCGCCTGTGCCATCACCGGCAGCGTGCCCACAGCGGACAACGCAAGCGCAGCCACAACCGCGCGTGTCACCCCACCGAATGTCCAAACCGCGCTTTCACGACAACGGGTGCCAGTCACCCCACCACCGGCTATCGGCACGTCACGAATGCTCATGTGGTAATCCTTGCGTATTTCAGGTGGCCGACTTCTTCCTCGCTTCCGGGCTGAGCTGCAGGTTCTGATTCGGGATCAGCCTGCTCCCCGGAATGGCCAGGTCCGTCTTCCCCGCAGGCACGATGCTCAACACGATGCGACGACTGGCATCGAGATAACGGCTCGTTACGCTGCTGATCGCCTGCGGCGTCAACTGGCGCCACTGGTCCAGCTCTTCATTGAAATAGTCCGGCCGGCCGGTGTAGAAGAGGTACATGTTGAGTGCGTCAGCCTTTGCCGATGCACGCTCGAGTCCCTCGAGGAACGTCACTTCCGTCTGGTTCACGATGCGCTGCACTTCGCGCGGATCCGGGGGCGTCGTCTTGAGCTTCTCGATCTCCTCGAGGATCACCTTCTCCAGCTCCGCAAGCGTGTGGCCCGCGCGCGCCGTTGCCGTGATCTGGAAATCACCATTCAGCTTGCCGCCGTTCTGACCGGCGGATACATCGTCCGCAATCTGCAGCTCGTATACGAGCCTCTTGTAGAGCCGTGAGTTCTTGCCACCAGCGAGCACGCGTCCGAGTGCGCGCATCTCGATATCTCCTTCCCCGTATCCGGCTGGAGAGATCCATGTCATGTAGAGGCGTGGCAACTGCACGCGGTCTTCCAGCATGATCCGCTTCGTCTCCGTGATTGACGGCACCGGCGCGGCCAGGGCGCTCACAGCATCGCCGCGCGGCAGTTCGCCAAACCATTTCTCCGCGAGCTGGCGCGCCTGCTTCACGTCGAGGTCACCCGTGATGGCAATGCTCGCATTGTTCGGCGCATAGTACTTCTTGTAGAAGTTCGTGACATCGTCGTAGCTCGCGGCCGTCAGGTGATCCATGTATCCGATCACCGGCCAGGAGTACGGGTGTGTTGACGGATACAACTCTTCGGTGATGAGCTGACCCGCGAGGCCGTACGGACGGTTATCGTAGCTCTGACGACGCTCGTTCTTCACGACATCGCGCTGGCCATCGACGCTCGCTGGCGACATCGCATCGATCAGGTACGCCATGCGGTCGCTCTCGATGAACAGGGCCATGTCGAGCGCGTTGCTGCTGAACGACTGCATGTAGTTCGTGCGGTCGCGCGTGGTGGACCCGTTCGGCGATCCGCCAACCTCTTCGAACCACTCGTCGATCTTGCCTTCCGGCACGTTCTTCGATCCCTCGAACATGACGTGCTCGAAGAGATGCGCGAACCCCGTGCGTCCCGGTATCTCCCGGCTGCTGCCCACGTGATACCACACGTTCGTCGCAATCGTCGGCGTTGTTGCATCACGATGCAGGATCACGGTCAGTCCGTTGGACAGCTTGAACTGTTCGTAGGGAACGTTGATCCGGCCCTGTCCGTGGAGCGGTGCGCTGACAGCGGCCAGGCCGAACGCCGCCAGATACAGGGCGCGTGCCGGGCGTACACGGATATGCATGCTGTTTTGCCTCTGGGTTTTCATCCGGGGATCTCACTGCGAAGGTGCTGGTTCGACCGGCCCTCGTGCAAGGGGGGCCGGTGACGGGACGGAACAGCGGTCAGGCGGCTCAGGCCGCGAACGTGCTCATTTCCGCTGTTTCGATCGTCTGCACCTGGCCGTCGGCGCGCCGGATTCGCATTCGGATCAGCCCCTCGTCACGGCTCACCGCCAGCGCGGCCCTCACGGCCTGCTCGCGGGTTGGAAACTCTACAAGTGGGGTTCGATCGTTGCGCCGGAGGACCCAGCCGGACGGACGCTGCACGACTTCGTAAATCCCGATCTCCTGCATTTGCTGCTCCCTGCGCTGTAACAACCCGCCAATACTGCCGGCTACCTGACTGCTATGGAAAAAAGGTGCCAGCGCGACGAATGTTTTCGCGTTGGGCATGCTCAGCCGGACGCTGAAGCGAGTCTCAATCGGAGTGCGATGGCCTCGCGCTCCGCGCCGATCTGTTCGGCCAGGCGCAGCGCGTTATCGAAGAAATTCGCAGCGTTCGCGTGCTGTCCCTGGTGACGTGCGATGTCTCCCATGATCCGGAGGCACTCGATGCGTCGCCAGTAGTTCTGGGTGGTGCCATAGTGTCCGAGGGCTGCGCTGGCGAGATCCTGGGCGCGCTCGGGATCGCCGTCGTGCAGGAGGGACTCGGCGAGGTTGAGGCGCACGAGCGCGAGCAGCTCGAGGTCCATGAGGCGCCGTGCAAACTCCTCGGCTTCCTGCAGGACGACGCGTGCGTTCGACCAGGCTCCGCGATCGAGTGCTATGCGGCCGCGATTGTTGAGGAGAACACGGTGCTGCGATTGGACTCGTTCAGGTGCGCAGCAGTGCCCATTCCTGGCGAGTTGCCCATCCGTGCAGTGTATGCCAGTTCACGTCCGGGTAATTTGTGCGCAGGCCGTTCACGTCTGCGCAGCCGGGTTCCTTTTCGATGACACCGAATGTCGCGGCGAACGCCGGATCCTCAGCGAGGAGTGCGTCGGCATCGGGTCTGATGTAGCGCACGGCCTGCCCTGCTGCACGGGCGAGGGTTGCGGCCATCTCGACGGGATTGAGTTCATCGGAGGCGAGGCAGAGACGTCGCCCGATAAACGCCTCGGGACGCTCGACGACTCTTCGAATGAAACGGGCGACATCGAGGCGTGTGATCTGCTGCAGCTTGCGGGATGCGGAGAGTGGGATGGAAAGTTCGCCACGCTTGAGGTGCGCGAGCCATCGGCCGGTGAGCAGGTTCTCCATGTAGAAGCCGGGGCATACGACGGTGCATGGTATCCCGATCGCCCGCATGTACTGCTCTACTTCGTGCTTGCTGTCGATGTGGGGGACACCCGTGACGCGCCACGCGCTCATTGCCGACGCGTAGATGACGTGTGCGACATCGTGGGCACGTGCGAGCTCGGCGAGGAGTAGACCGCGTCGTGATTCGAGGATCGGGTCATCGACAGGAGCCGCGGTCATTGCAATGACGGCATCCATGCCCTCGACGGCATCACCGAGCTGGCGCTCGTCGTCAAGCTTCGCCCATGCGAGGCGTGCACCTCGCAAGCGCAACGCAGTCGCCGTCGGATGCCCGAGGTCTGCAGTCAATGCGTGCACGTTGTGCCCGGCGTGCAGCAGCGCGCGCGCCACCGCACTTCCCTGCCGACCCATTGCGCCCACAACCAGCACCGACAGCTTCGACACGGGACCGCGCCTCCATCCATGGACGCGCGCAATGTACGAAGCCGCATGGGGCCGGGCGAATGGTCAGTAGATGAAGACGGGCGTGCCGACGGGAACCAGCTGATAGAGCTGAGCGACGTCCTCGTTGTACATGCGCACACACCCGTGGCTCACCGCGTCACCGATGCTGGTGTCCAGGTTCGTGCCGTGGATGAGGTACCCCTCGCCCATGACCAGCTTGTGAGTGCCGAGCACGTCGGGCACCTGGCGCTGCCGCGTCCCGTATGGCGGCACGAAGATCTTGCCGTCGAAGATGATCTCGGAGCCGGGCGTAAATGCCCAGAAGTTGCCGAACTGATTCACCCGGCCCACGTCGTTGCCCCGCACTTCGAGGACGGTACTGTCCGAGAGCGTCACACGCTTGCCCTTTGCGAGCATCACGACGGTGAGGGCGCGCTCGGTGGCGAGCTCGTAGTAGTGCCACTCCGGTGGTACCCAGAGCGGCATGGTGTCCTTGCCGAGGACTTTGCGGCGTCCGAGCGGCGTCGTGAACGTGTACCGCTTGCTCTTGTATGTGAAGCTGTCTTCCATGCCGACTGCCACCGGTGCATCGAACAACACAACGCTATCGCGCATGAGCCAGAGTGCGCGGCTTTCCGTGGACACCACGATACGCGTTCCCTTCATGGCGAGCGCGGCCTTCCAGAGCTGCGTGCCCTGTGCCGAGACCGGCTGCGCCCCGGCAGGGTGCACCGGCACTGCCTCGCGCGTGCGACGCTTCAACGCCTCGAGATGCGCGACGCTGTCGGCCTCGATCTGCTCCGCAGTGCGAGCGGCTGGTGCGACGGGCGCGGGCGCGAGAACGGTCCGTGACGTTGTGCATGCACTGCCCGAGAACACCAGTACCAGACTGGCGACGACTCCACTGCGCAATCTATTCGTCATTCCTGCTCCGTTCATTCTGATGCGACGTCCCTTGCAGGTACCGCGTCGGCTGCGGTTGGTTCCTGTCCTTCCGCGGGGACGCGCACCTGACCGCTTTATGTGGCACAAATAGCTGTCACAAGGTACTTTAGCCCCTCAGCGAGGCGGCATACATCCTGACATGTCGTATGACAGCCTCAAACGAAGGAGATGGTTATGAGGACTTGGATACTGGCAATGGCGGCAGGTGCAGCACTCGGCATGTCCGCGCCGGATGCGGGACAGGCCCAGGTTTCGTCGACCCGCGCACGTACCGACCAGAAAACCACGGAGCGTGAGGACGCACGTCGCGATGCCGAACGGGAAAAATTGCGGGCAAACCGCACCAGCTCTCCACAGGCTGACCGCGAGCGCATCGAACTCGAGCGAGCACGCGCTGAGCAGGTGCGTCGCGCCGCGGACACGCGTGCCCGTACCGTCCAGGACACACGCGCCCGGGCGGAAGCCGCAGCCCGCGATCGGGAACGCGAGCGTCTCAGGCAGGAGCGCGAGGCGTATGACGCTCGCTACGGCCGCAACGATGACCGCTATGACAATCGTCGAAACAACGACGATTACGACGACCGCTACAATCGGGACAGCCGCGATACGCGCTGGCGCGATTCAAATGCACCGTCCTTCTGCCGCAGCGGCGCTGGCCATCCGCAGCACGGCCGTCAGTGGTGCCGTGACAAGGGATTTCAGCTCGGACAGGATCAGTGGGGGCGTGAAAGCTGGGGCGACATTTTCGTGGGTGGCTCACGCGACCGCCGAATGGATCGTTACAACCAGAACTTCGGCCGGTATGATCTCGCACAGCTGCTCGGCTCGGTCGTGCTGAACCGCTTCGAGAGCTTCGGCCGCCAGTATTCCGGCGGCACGACCAGCGGACGCTGGCTGCTCGATGGCGGTGCGAGCGTGTTGCAGCTCTACATGGGCGACGTGCCGATCGCACGACTCGTGGACCAGAACCGCGACGGACGCGTCGACAACGTGTACCTGCGCAACTAGCGCATCGCAGGCATTGACGTCAAACGCCCGAACCGGCAGCGCGCTGGTTCGGGCGTTTTCTTTGCCCGTGGAACAAGTAGGCTAGCGTGCGGAGATGACGTACTCGAGCGGAGCCTCACTACGAGTACCTCGATCCGCCGGACGACGACCGCGATACTCGTACTCGACGACAACTTTGTGGTTGTTGCCCGCCGCACCATGCGCTGTCTTGCCAACCGTGTCGCCCACGACCTTGTAGTCGACATTCGGGGACTTCGTGTTCACGGAAACGGTCCAGTTGCGATTCGCCGTGACCTTCAGCTCGACACGGCCCGCGCCTTCCGCCGTGACCGCGTGATCGACGACGTGCAACAGCAGAAACTCCGGCATGTTGAGACGCGCATCCACACGCGTCACCGCGCTGCTCTGGCCATGGAGTGCCGCCGGCGCCGATGCAGCCGCAACTACGATCAGCAATGTCTTCAGGAATGTGCGCATGAACACCTCGCCCTGCGATTCAGCGGATCCACGAACGCGCCCCCTGATGAGAGGAAGCAGGCTCGGTGGCGATTTCAGCTAAACCGTTGTCGAAACGCTATTTATGGGAGCTGCGTCCAAGTGTGACGCCCTGCCAAACAGTATGTTTTCCGGACGATTATGGCAATGATCGCCTGTGACTGTCCGTACGGCAGCGTCTTAGGTAGGGGACTGCATCAGGGTGCCGTCAGAGTGAACACGATCTGGATGGAATAGTTGCCGGGGGTGTCGAGGCCCCACGCGTAGGTGGTCCGGTAAAAGAGATTAATGACTGTGGCCGCAACCGCGGAACCGCCCTGGACGGCAGCGGCTGTAGTTGTCATGCCGCCGAACGGGCCGCCGACCGCTCTGGACCACTGCAGGTCGGTGGACGGCTTTGTTGCTCGTGCGGGTTCGGTGCCGGTAGTAACGGCGGTCCAGGTGGTGGTCGATGAGTTGATGCCGAGCGTCCAGTTCGCATTGGACGAGATTGTGACGGTCGGCCCGTTTGTGGCTGCGTAGCCGGTGTTGTAGTGCGCTGCTGTGGGTACGGTGAGCGCAGTTGCACTGGATGACAGGGCGAGACTGAACGCCCGCGTGAAGCTGATGGTGAGGTTGAGTCCGCTGAGACTGCACGTGCCTGTCAGCGGCGTTGCACACGTCTGTGCTGCGGCTGGCGAAGCGCCGATGAAGAGGAAGCAGAGAAAAGCGAAGCCCGTTTTCATCGGATGGTTCTGCGTGCAGAGAATTTACCGGTGAGCGGCAGCTGCCGGCTTTCGGCCCAGCTTCCAGTCATCGAGTCAGCGCGGATGCGCGCAACATGTCGGCGCGGCTCTTCATCGATGAAGGCATCAAAGTCAACGGCGTCGGCGGCGATGACCCGTCCGGAAACCACGCCGACACGATTTCGGATCGTGCCCTGGGCATTCTTTTCCTGGAGTTCAATGCGGCCGCTGAAGTTCGCGCCGTCCTGCTGTGTGATGGAAAGCGATCCCTGCAAGTCGAGCGGCGGCGTGGACTGGTCGGCGATGTAGGACCATGTGCCGCGCACATCGGTAGCGCTCTCGTTGGGCGAAGTACCGGAGTCGCATGCCGCGATACAAACCAGCGCGATCAGGGCGAACGATGTCACTTTCATCTCTGGCCGCTCGGTGTTGTATCGCCGCCATCGCGGCGGAAGCGGAGCGGCCGTCCTGCGAGCTCAGCGGTGACCCGCAGGGAGTGACCGGCCTGCGCGCGGAATGTTATTGCCTTTTCGACACGGAGCGGCTCCGGAATGGCAGAGAAGTCGAAATCGAGTGTGTATTCGCCGACCGGCAGCGACTCGAACTGTGCGACGCGAGGAGCAATGCGGCGTGCGGTCCATTCGCGACCGTTCTTGTCACGAGCAATGACCGGAAGCGTGGAAATGTCGACATCGGGCGTAGTGCCGAAGGGCCCGGCAGCGAACTCCATGGTCACCTCGACCGAAGCGGTCGGGGATGCCGGCAGTTCGAACCGTCCGCTCTCGCCGCGTCCACGCGAAATGCCTGCGATCAACCCGCTCGGCAGCGAAGCGGGGTCGAGCGATGGCTGCGCTCGCGGACCAGTCCAGAAGTAGTAGCGACCGTCGTCTCCGCTCACTGTGCGGTTCTCGCCCATGCGCACGGCGACACCGCCAATGCCTCGCTCGCCGTTGTCGCGAATGCCGTTGCCGTTTGCGTCCTGGTAGACAATACCTGCAATGGCACCGTACGTGAGTCGCGGCAGTGACACGCGCTTGTCGACGCGCAGCGAGAATGTCCAGTCGCCCTTGCCATCGCGAGTGCGGTAGAGCGGATTGCGCTCGGAGCCTGCGACCAGCTCGATGTCGTGATTGAGTGGAATGCTCGCGAAGGCGCGCACGATTGTCATTCCTTCGCGCGTCGCGCCCCAGTCGTAGCGCATAGCGGAAGCATGCAGGTAAATGGGCTGCGTCATGACGGCAACGCGGAAACGATCGACGCTTCCACCGATCGTCAGCTGTGTCGGCAGGTAGCCGGCGCGAGCGTCAGCGCGCTCATACGCGACTTCTCCCTGCAGCACGCCATTGGTCAGGCTCAGCCCGCCCACCGTCCTGATCGAATGTCGTGGACCGCGTGCATCGATCGTACCGAGGTCGGGCGACTTGACAGTCCGTGAAATGCTTGCGATCGCGGCCTGCACGGAATAGAAGAACGATCCGGACGACGAGTTTGCGGATCCGATGAGCGTCTGCTCGCCATTGCCAAACCCGATCTCGCCGCTGCGCGCATCAAACGTCGTCGAACGCGCTTCCAGGCGGAACGTTGTGAGCGGCCTCCAGCGATACTGCTGAAAGAGCATCAGTGTGTTGGTGGTGACGTCGTTGAATGCACGATTGTCATCACCGGCGAAGTATGCACTGCCCCCGACTTGCGTCCGTTCGTTGAGCGACTGCGTAGCGACAAGCGAGAACTCATCGCGTGTCCTGGCAAATGCGCGTCCACCGCCGGGTGCATGCACCGCACGCAGCTCGATGTCGCGCGTCTGCGTGTGGTGGTGCGCACCAAAGAGCGCTCCGATGCCTGAGCCGTCCTGGTAGCTGCGGTAGGCGAGACCGCCGGAAAGGCGTGCAAATGGCAAAGCATCCGACGCCGCCTCGAGCGCCAGTGAAGTCAGACGCTGATCGGGATCGAATGCGGAACGGAGCATGCTTGCAGACGCGCCGAAGTCGAGACCGAACGCGGGTCGGTCGTAACGCCCGCCGAGCACGAGACCCTTGTTGTCTGTGCCGCTGAAGCCGAGCGGTTGCGCTGCGACAACCTCGATATTCGTCGATCCACGTTCCATCGAAGCGGACAGGCCGCGTCCGGATGCGTTGACACCGGACAGGTCGCCGAATGAGCCGAGTACATTGCCAGCGGCAAATCGTGATGTCGGCGACCAGACCGTGACGTATGGCGACATCGCATACGCGCCGACACGAGACAGTCCACGCACGGCGGCGGCGGGCAGGTTGTCCGGCGCGATCGAAGCGCGTGCGTCAATGTTGTAGAAGGCGGTGAGTGGACCGGTCGCCTTTATGTGCAGCGCTCCGACGGTTGAACCGCCCGACACGCTGGCCATCGAGAAGCCGCTCGTGAGTACGGGCCCCGCCGGCGCGTTGTCGCGAATGATCCTGCTGCCGACTTCCATTGTGACCAGCGCTTCGGATGCGATCTTGCCGGACTGCAGCAGCATCACCTTCGCGAAGAAGTCGCCGGTAGCTACCTGCGCCGGTATGTCGATGGCGACGACATGATCGGCATCACCGCCCGGCGCGACTACGACAAGGGACTCAACCGCATCGCGGACGGTCCAGCCCTGCGGCGCATCGACAGCAACCTGCACGGTGTCCGTTACGTTGCCGCGATTGCGAACACGCATGCTGAGATTGAAGCGCTCACCAGGCCGCAGGCCTGTTACGCGCGCAGGTGCAATGATCGCGACGGAGCGCACAGACAGTACTTCGACAAGCACGGGTACGCGTGCGGCGGCCTGTCCCGGTACGACAAAGACGACGGTCGCGGCGTGCAACTCGCCGGCGATCGCGTCGGCAGGAACACCGACGGTGACGACAACGCGACGGCTCTCGCCGTAGATCACTGTGCCGCGGCGGCTGCCGAGCACGTGAATGCCGTCTTCCGGCTCAACGGAGAAGCTCACGTTCGCGGCGATCGGAAGCGACGCGGGCACGGGCACCAGGATCACGACGAAGTCGCGCGGCAGGCCTTCCCTGACAACAGCATCGGACAGCAGCGTGTCCATCACGGCTGCCAGCGTGTCCGGCACGACGCGCGTGGGGAGCGGCCGCCCTTCCTGCGCGAGCAGCGCCGAGCCGGGAGCGGCGAGGCAGATGGACAGCGCAAGCGCGCAACGCTTCGTCATGGCGCCGTCATGGTGAGCGTGATGATCAGGCTGTATGTGATCGTCGTGCCCTGCAGGTCAGTGCCGTAGTTCAGGAGCATGCGCCAGTAGACATCGTTGCCCCATGGATCGTTGAGCGCATTACGGTACATGCTGCGCTGTTCGATCGTCGCATTTGCCGTTGAAATCGAATTCCATGTGCCCTGATCAGCGCGCCGCCACTGCAGGTCGCCCGCGGCCTTGGAACTGGTGAGGGGACACGGCGTCGAGCAGCGTATCGCCACGTTCGCAATGCGCTGTGCGCCAGGACTGCCGGACCGCGCGTCCACGAGGAACGTGATCGGGCTCAGGCTGTCGACGTAGCCGGTAATGAATGCGGCAAGACCGGCCGTTGGGAACGTGATCGGAAAACCGGTCACCGTGATTTCGTTTTGCTGTGCACGTGCGCCGACCGGCGCGGCAATGAGCAGCGCAGCGAGCAGGATCACTCGGTGCAGTCGGCGCGGAAGCATCATCGTATCGTGAACTCGTGCTGTCCGGCGGCGATGTCCGTGCCGCCAAAATCGATCAGGGCGAGCGCGATGTATTCGCCGTTCGCGAGCGCAGGCAGGTCAAC